>Ga0070728_10001405_pt1 | contig 36062 bp, 23 predicted proteins | sample tdDd471_FD_66723 | JGI IMG/M metagenome (GOLD analysis project Ga0070728, IMG submission 66723) | Marine sediment microbial communities from the Atlantic coast under amendment with organic carbon and nitrate - tdDd47.1 | ecosystem: Environmental > Aquatic > Marine > Coastal > Sediment | place...
CCTGTTTGCCAGCCTCCTGTTTGCCAGCCTCCTGTTTGCCAGCCTCCTGTTTGCCAGCCGCCTGCTCGGCCGCCTTCGCGTCCCGTTCGCGCTTGTCGGCGAGGTGCTTCAGCTCCTCTGCAATTTTGCCTTGGCGTTGCGCGAGGTCACCGCGCTGACGCAGACCGGCTTCCAGCTGGTTGCGGGCGCGTTCGGTCCGCTCCGCGGCGCTCCGCGCATCCGCTTCGGCGCGTTGACTCGCACCGGACTGCGCGGCCTTGGCGGCTGACTTCAGTTCCTCGGCGGCTTTCTTCAGTGCCTTTTCGGCTTCCTTCACGAGGCCCTGCAAGCCAGCCGCTTCGGTCTCTTTGTCCTGCGCCTTGCCTTCCAGTTCCTGCGCGAGCTTTGCGGCGCGGTCGGCGGCTGCCTCGCGGCTCTTCGCTCGCGCTTCGGCGTTCGCGTTGGCCTTGGCGGCCGCGGAGCGGATCGACGCCTGCGCCTGTTCGAGAGCCTTCTGCGCGGCGCGCGCCGCCTTCGCAGCCTCGCTCGCGTTCTCAGCCTGGCTGCGCATCGAGTCGCCGAGTTTCGCATCGAGGTTCTTGGCGGCTTCCGCGGCCTTGTCGACAGCGGTTTGCAGCGCAGCCTTGGCTTCCTCCGGTACATCGCTGTCCGGCGCCTCGCCCTGGGCGCGCTCGAGGTCGCGCTTGAGCGTCTTTTGGTCCCGAACCGTGTCCTGACGGGCGGCGAGCTTCTTCATCTCGGCGTCGATCGCCTTGGCGAGGTTGTCGGCTTCGAGCGCCTTGCTTCCCTCCGGCGTTGCGGCCGAGCCGTCCTTCAGCGCATCGAGCGCTTTCTTGAGGTCGTCGGTCTTGGCGCCGTCGAGTTTGGAGAGAGCCTTCTCGGCTTCCGTCGCTTCGCCTTCTTCGAGGGCTTCCTTGGCCTGTTCGAGGGCGGCGCGCCGTTCCATCTCGCCAGCGAGTCGCGCCTGCTTGCGCGCGAGGCGTTCAAGTTCCTCACCCAACCGGGCCGAGCCGGCTTCGCGCGAGGCTTCCTGCTCCGCTTTACGGGCGGCCTTCGCGATCGCTTCCATTTCCGCGAGGGCGCGCTTCAATTCCGGCGTCAGCTTGTTGGCCGCGCCCGAACGGATCGCGGTCTCGCTCCGCAGGCGCCGCTGTTGATCCAGCATCGCCTGCAGTCGCGCCGTGAGTTCCTGGGCTTTCTCGACCTCTTCCATCGAGCGACTCGACTCGCGATCGAGTTTGTCGAGCATCGCCTGGAGGCGCTCGATATCGCGCATCGACTCTTCCGCGGCCTTCTCGGCCTCGGTGCGCTCGACCGCCTTCCGCGTGCGATCCCGCAGGTCCTCCTGCCGTCCCGCCAGCTTGCGCGCTGCGCGTCGCGCGTTGGCGAGATTTTCCTCGCGCTTGGCGAGGGAGCGCGCCTCGTCCTTACCGGACAGAACCTGGAGGACACGCTCGAGTTCATCGACGACGCGCGTACCGAGTTCCTGCACCTCCTCGGTGCGATTGGGGCTCTTGGCGAGCAGATGCTGCATCCGCTCCATGGCGGTCTTCAGGTCGCCGAGCATCGCCTCGCTCTCGTTGCCGGCGCCCGCGACCGTGTTGATCTTGATTTTGCGCTGCGAAACGATCGCGATCGCCTTTTCCAAGAGGTCGGCCTTCTCGACCTCGCCCCGGCGGCGGTACTCGGCGACGAGCACTTGCGCGTCTTCCATGATGCGTTTGAGTCGCTCCACCGCGCTCTTCTGCTGGGTGAGAATCTTCGCGAGGTTCCGGTCGCGATCGGCGTCGGACTCCTGCGCGTGGACCGCGACGATCCCCGTGGCCGTGGCGAGAACCACGGCGATCGGGAGACGGGAGGAGGCAAAGGGGATTCGCATGCTCGGTTCTCCTATCGCGCTTTCTTGCTGTCGGTCAGCTCTTCGATGATGCGCTTCTCGTCTTCGCGCAACCGCCGGATGCCGCGGACGACACCCTCGTAGCTCTGCCACTCGCGCATCAGGCGACGCAGACGCTGGAGTCCTGCTTCAATCTGATCCTGCTCGCGCACGGTGATGGTGAGCGGGTCCGCGCCGGCCGGACTCGGGTCGGCATCCTTGGCGCCCGTCGCGCGTCGCATGGCGACGCGGAGCGCCGCGTACGCCGCAGGGCTATGGTCCCGGGCGAGACGATCCGCGAGGTCGGCCATCTCCAGCAGCTGGAGATACGCACCCCCCGCGCGGACGCGGCTCTCGGTCTGGGCCTTCCACAGGTCGCGATAAAGCGATCCCCGGAACGCACCCTGCGATTTGTCGTTCAGCTCCAGCAGATGACGCTCGTAGAACGGCAGCAGCTGATTGGCCGTGGCCGCATCATCGAGCCGGTTGAACGCATAGAGGTTCACGAGGCTGCGCAGGTGGCCCGACAGGACGCTGAGGTTGTCGGTCAGGCGTCCGGTCGCAGCTTGCGCACGACCGATCTGGCGGCGCAGATCCGCATCGGTGAGGCCGCCGGTGGGGGAGGCAGCCGGGGAGGCGGGATCGAGTTCCGCGAGCTCCACGCGCACCGTGTCGGCCTGCGCCTCGGTGCGCTCGAGGCCGTCGTGCAGGTCGCGCTGGCGGCCCTCGATGACGGCCTCGATCTCCGTGTCGGCGGTGACCTGGACCATGCGGCCAGCGCGCGTCTTGGTGGTCTTGCCTGCGGAGTCCACCACGTCGATGCGATAGGTCACCGGCGTGTCCTTGGCCATCGCGTCGCCATTGGCTCGCTTCAGGCGCGCCATGTCGAGAACGACCAGTCCGAGAACTCGATCGCCCTTCTGTGACTCGTCGCCCTTCCGTGCATCGCCTGCATTGGCCGCCACCGGCGCACCACGCAGGAACCGCACGGCACTTTCGGGGCCAGTATCACTCTCGCGTCCGGTGTCCTTCTCGAGCTCGACGGTCTGCTCCGGCTCGCCATCGATGCTGTAGCTGAAGCGCGCAGACTGGATGCGATGGTCGTCGCGAGCGGTAAAGGAAATCAGCGCGACGCCTTTCGCGGTCCGTTCCGTCCGGGCGGAAGGTGCGCGGATGCGCAGGTCCGGTGCGCGGTCCTTTGAGATGCGCAGCACGAACGTGTGCGGCTCGTTGCGTTCGCCGTGGGGACCGACCAGCAGGAACGAATAGCGAAGATCCTTGGCGGGTTCGAGACGCGTTCGGTAGACGCGCTCGTCCACCTTCTCCAAGGGTTGCGGCTGTCCCCCGGCGACTTGAATCCGCGCATCGGTGAGATCCATGTTCACCGTCGCGCGCAGATCGATGACGGTGCCCTCCGGGAGCCTCTGGTCACCGTCGGTCAGTACCGCGTCCTCGCGTTCGAGGTAGGCGGGGTAGGTGCATGTCATTTCGATGCTGAGTACCGCCGGGGGCGTCAACGCCTCGATGCGGTAGAGCTCGCCGCGGTCGTCATCGCCGCCGCGCACCGAGAACTCGTAGTCGGCATCGACGTTGAGGTTGAACGTGAACAGCGACGGATCATCCGCCGTAGCCGCCAGTTCAATGACCTCTTCGAATCCGCGCTCGCGCGCGCCGCCGGTCTCGCGGAATCGCAGTTCGATACGCTCCGGGACGGCGCCCTCGGCGCGAATGCGCAGCATCGTGTCGTGATGCAGCGTGACCCGTCGCGCCGTCCCCGGCTCCATGTCTACGACGGAGAGCGTGGTGCGCCGCGGCCACGAGACGTCGCGGAGCAGGATGGCGCGTTGCACGAAGGTGTCGGTCAACTTCGGCTGGGCGAAGGCCGCCGTGGCGCCGCAGAGCACAACTGCCGCGGCTGCGCCGGCCCAACGCATCGGGATCCGTGCGTGAGCGACGTCGGCGAATCGAATCCGCGGCGTAATGCCTGCGGTCTCTTCGATCACCGCTCGCATCAACTCGGGGGAATCCTCGTTCTCCGGATCATTGGCTGCATCCAGGAACGCGAGGCTGCTGACGAGGCGATCGTCGAGTTCCGGGTAGCGCTCCTCGACCCGCATCGCCAGCACCGTGTCGCTCAGCGGCGTGCGAAGCGGGAGGATGAGGCGGCGGAACACGACGAGCGCCAATCCGGCGAGGGTCGCGAAGAACGCCACTTGGCGCACGGCCAGAGGCAGGCGCAGCGCGTAGTCCCCGGCGAACAGCAGGAGGAGAACGACGCCGAGGAAAACGACCGCTCGGGAGCAACCGAGCAGCAGCAGGAGGGCGCGAACGCGGGCGCGCAAGCGGGCGAGGCCGCGACGCAGCGGGCGCGTCAGTTCGATGAGGTTCAGCGTCCTGTCTCCGGATCCGCCGGGACGTCGCTCGCCTCAAGCCCTACAGCCTGCAGATTGAGCGACGGGCAGCGGATGATGACGTTCTGTCCCGCCGCAAGGGCCTGCGGGAGCTTCATTTCGAAGGTGAAATCGGTACCCGGCTCGAGTACCACGTTGCGCCCAAAGTTGGACGGTTCGTGAGGATAGCTGTGATTGCCGACGGTGGCGTAGAACAGCGGTTCCCCACCCGTGGGAGGCGCAAGCTGGATCGGATCGATCATCTCATTCCTGATTACGACGACGACCGTGCGGTCGTTGAGAATCTTCGCCGACAAGGACGGAATCTGGAACCAACGGAGACGGGATCCGCTCGCCAGGGGCTGGACGTGGGGAGGCTTTCCGGCCTCGGCCGGTGTCGTCCAGCGCAACTCGTCACCCGCCGAGACGTCTCCGCTGGCGTCTCCCAGGCGGTACGCAATGCGGCCGGTTTCGACAGCGACGCGTCCGGCGATTTTCTGTTCGCCATCGACTCCCGACTCCCGGACGCCCACCTCCACGAGGAAGCTCGTGCCGAGGGTCATGATGCGGCCATCGCCGACATCGACGGCGAAGCCTTTCCGGCCCGGTTCGACGTCGACAAAAATACGGCCCGCCTTGAGGGCGAGCCGTTGGGGTGCGATGGGTATGACGGTGGTATCCGCGTCCAATGTAATTGTGACGCCCTCGCCATAGGCGATGCGGCAGAGGCCATTCGCGTTCCAGTTGCCGGCGTCGTCCTCGACGGGGGAGCCGGCCAGCGGAACGATGGTCGTGCCCGCGCCGCCGAAGTTCGTGTTGCGCGGGTAAAAGACCGCGACGAGGAGCAGGGCGGCCGCGGCCGCGCTCATCCAGTAACGCTGGAAGAAGCTGCGCGGTCGGGCGGGAGATGCGGTCGGCGTGGCGGTCGACGCGGTCGTCTGCGATTCCGCGTCGAGGCGCTCTCGCAGGCGGTCGAACCCGCCGGGGATGGGCTGGATGTCGCGCACCTGGGAGTGAAGGTCGAGGTGGGCGCGAATCACCTCGAAGTCGCGGGCGAGGTCGGGGTCGGATTGGATCGACTGGCGCACCTGAGTGGCTTCGTCTCCCGCCAGTTGACCAAGCGCCAGAGCGACAAGGCTGTCAGCAACGTGCGGATCCGACGGACCCGAGTCCGAAGACCCGTCCGGCGTCGCCCCGTTCGGAGCGACCCCGTCCGGGGTATTGCGATTCGACATCAGTTCTCCTCCTGGAGGATGGGCGCGAGCGAAGTGCGCAATTGCCGCTCAGCGAGCGACATGCGGCTCTTCACGGTTCCCACGGGAATCTCGAGAATGGACGAGATCTCCGCGTAGGGCATCCCCCGATAGCGGGCCAGCACGAACACCGATCGCAGTTTGTCCGACAGTTCCGCGACCGCTTGCTCGATCGCGACTTCCGTCTCCGAGGCGCTGGCCACGGACTCCGGCGCGCTGTCGCCCCGGCCGTCGGCCATGTTGCCCCACTGCGACTGGGCATCGTCGCCGCCCGCCACGCTGTGGAAGGGTCGGCGCTTCTGTTTGTCCCGCTCGTTGAACCAGTAGTGCTTGCCGATCTGGAAGAGCCAAGTGGACACTTTCCCGATCGGTCGGTAGGTCTGGCGGGCCCGCCACACGCGCAGGAAGGTTTCCTGCACGTAGTCCTCGGACGCCACGCGGTCGAAGCACATCTGGTAGAAAAAATTCACCAGAGGGTGGGAGTAGCGGGCATACAGCAACTCAAAGGCCTTCATGTCGTCGGCCTGGATCCGGGCCATGAGCTCGTGATCCGAATGCTCATGACTCGAGGGCTTCCCGCCCGGGGATTTCTGTGCGCGTTGACGAATGACTTTCCCACCGCCCATAGAACCGCCGGAGGAGCGCCCGGTTCACTGGCTGACGGAGCAATGTACGAGGGCCAGTGTACCGCCGCAAACCGTTGTCGCGGAGGAAGTTACGGGGCGTGCTGGCCCGGCGCGATCACCGTTCTCGGTCTACGGTTCACAATCGGATGCGAGCGGGAGCGGGAGCGGGGAGGCGTACGCGTGTTTCCGTGCCGGGCTGCGACTGCAAACTGCGAACCCGTGAACTGTGGACGCGCGCTGTCCACCTCCGGTCGAAGTCGGCGACGCGCTACCGCGCGCGCCTCCTACCGCTGGAAGATCGGCAGGTAGTGGTTCGGCACCTGCAGGATGATCGACGCCACAGCGGTGGCGAACGTGTCGCCCACGTTCTTCGATTCCCAGTAGGTGCGCGTCTTGCCGTCCGGGCCGCGTCGATGGCGGGCGATGCTCAGGAGGTCATCACGAATGCGCGTGTACCAGCGCTGCCACTGCCTTCCGCCGCGCGTGTACCACGCCTGCGTCGCGTAGTAGTTGCCGTAGAAGAAGAAGTAGTGGTCGGCGTAGTCGCGCCAGATCGGCTCGTAGGAGTCGTTGAGGTACTGCAGGCAGTCGGCGATCCGAGGGATCTTCGTGATGCCGCGGCTGCGGCAGTAGCGCGTGATGTCTGCCTGCGTGTACAGGCCAGCCTGCTGAATCGTGGTCAGCCCGGCCGCCGTCAACGCGAAGCTGTTGCGGTTGAAGGGAACGTCCGAGTGCTGGTAAAGAAACGCGCCGCGCTGCGGATCGCTGCGGCCCACGATCGCCGACTCCATGACGTACTTCAACGCCTTGTCGATCGTCTCGGTGGGCACGCGAATGCCGATGTTGCGCGCTTCGCGGAGGGCGACCACCTGGCAGACGGTGATCGACATGTCGGAATCCTGCGCCGCCGGAGCGTAGCGCCACCCGCCGTCCTTGTTCTGGGCGCGATAGGTGAACTGCACCGCCTTGTCGAGCTTCTCGCGCAGTTTCGGGTCTCCGGTCATGCCGTAGACCTCGGAGAGGAACAACAAGCTGAACGCATGCGAGTACATGCGCGTGCCGTGAGCGGTGATGTACCCACCATCGCCATCGACGTGCTGCAGAACGAAATCGAGGGAGTTGCGAACCGTGCGGCCGTACGGACCCTGGCCGGGCAGGTGGCCGCCCGCAAGGAAGGCCATGGAGGCCAAGGACGTCACGCCGAGGTGGGGCAGGCCTTCGCGACCTTGCTCCACCGGCTGCGCGCGGTATCCGTCGTTGATCTTGAACCCGACGCGTGCGTTCCATGCGCCGCGCGCCTTGCCCTTGGTGTGCTGCTGATCCGCCAGCCAGCGCAACGAACCTTCGATGGCGCGACGCGTCCGGTCATTGACGAGCGACGCCGGCTTCGGCTTTTCCTTGGATCGCAGCTCCTCGTCCGCTCGTGCTCGCCCGGACGACACGAGCGCCCCGACGACAAGCGCGAAGCCGAGAGTGAACAATGCTGTGGATCGAAGGTGCATGGCGGACGTGCCCGATTATACGGGCGCTCGGGACACTGCGGCGGTTCGAAAAGCTGGACGAGCGGCGCGGGGCATCGCGCCCCTTGGTTCTTCGGCCTACTTCGGCCCGAAGCCAAAGACCCGGTTTGCGAAAGTAATCAGCAGGTGTCCGTTTTGAACCTTGGCCGTGAACCAGCCGGGCTCGGGCATGTCGGGCACGATCTCCTGGACTCGACGGGCGTTGAGAGGGTCGATGAGATGGAACCGCAGCCGCTGGGGCGGGGCGGTCGGGTCGACACGATTGCTCTGGGTCGGGTCGAGCGAGATCGTCGCGACGCCGTCGGAGCGGATCGAGGCCGGCCGCGTGAGCGGTGCCGAGGCCAACTCGAGCGAGTATCTCAACGTCAACCCAGGAGCCTCGATCCCGATCAGGCGCGGAGGCGTGCTGCGGCCCCGACCGAGTGCGAGGAGCAGGAGCAACGAGTCGTTCTGCGGCTGGGTTTCGGCCAGCAGGACCCGCTCACCGACGATTTCGCGCAGGCTTCGGGTCACGACCAAGTGGCCGTCGCGCAAGCGCAGCAGGCTCGCGCGTCCCGCGCCGGAGCTTTCGAGTGCGACGACGTGATCGCCGATGGTCTGGACATGGGCCAGCCGCCGATCGCTTCCGGAGGCTTCCGGGCGATAGCGCCAGATGATGGCGTTCGGACCCGAGCGGCTCGGGTCGATCAGCAGCAGCGTGTAGCTGCGTTGCGAGCGGCGCGGCCCGGTGGGGCGCGCCGAGTTGTAGGCGGCCAGAATCGTGCCGTCCGGCAGCGCGATCGGCGTCGAGTGCCAGTAGGCGCTTCCCTGTTCGTTGATGGCAATCCGACTCTCGATGGCGCCGCTCGACGTGTCGAGCACAGTGATGTGGGCGCGTCCCGTCGAGAAGAGCACGATGCGGTCGGCCTGCGCAACGACGTCGGTGTCCTTGAACCGCTCGCCGTCTCGACGCCGCGGGATCGAGCGCGACCACAGCGGGCCGCCGGATCGCGGATCGATCGCGGTGACCCGCATGGTCCCGTGTTGCCGCCGGGCACGCGACAGCAGGAAAACCTGGCCGCGCTGTTCGATCAGGCGGACGCCCTCGTCTCCGGCAGGGATGGCGCGGCGCGCGAGCACTTTGCCCGTGAGCGCGTCGAACACGCTCACTTGCCGCCGGCTGACCGCGATCAGGCGCTTGCCGGTGAGGACGAGTGGTCCAAGCGGGCTCTCCGAGAAGTTGAGGCGATAGCGCTCCTCACCGCTGCTCGTATCGATCGCTGCAACCTGCTTGCCCAGACCGATGAAGACCCACTCGCGCATCTCCGGCTGCTGCTGCCCGAGCAGATCGGGAATGTCGACGAACGCACCATCGAACGAACGGTCGAAGCGCTGCACGAGCGGTGGTTCGAGATCGCGCCGATGCGCGCTGCGCAGGAGCGTGGCATACGGCTCGCGCGCCAACCATTGATCGGTCCACTCCAGCGCTCGGATCGACGCGCCGTCCGCGCGCTTCAGCCGCGCGTTCGCATGGCTCCGCCGCAATCGCTGGAGGGCCGCGAACGCGGGTCCGGAAGCACCTCGCTCGTGGAAGGAACGGAACAGCAGGCGCAATGCGGCAGCGGTTTCCGGTGCGTTGGAATGGTCCACCAGGAAACGCTGCAGCAGCGCGGATGCGCGTTCGGGGTCACCCGCCTCGAGACGACGGCGTGCCAACTCCAGCGTGGCACCCGCCGCGGCGCTGGCATTGGCATAGATGCGAAGGCCACGTTCCAGCGCATCGAGGTTGCCGCCGTTGAGCGTCGCCTCGAACAGGTCCTTGGCCTTGCGCTCGTACGGTTCATAGATTTTTCGCCCGGCGCGATACAGGATGCGACGGATCTCCTCGGACGCGACCGCAGCGTCGGCGCTGGTCGGGTCACGCTCCAGGAGTCTTTGCAGGTCGGCGACCGCGCGTCGGGGATCCCCGCGCAGTTCGTGGATCGCTGCCGTGCGGCGCAGCGACCAACCGCTCACGGTGCGTCCCGACTCATCGATCGTGCGGGCGCCGAACTTCTCTTCGACCTGACGCAGATTCTGCAGGCGCCAGTCGGCATCGGCCGGACTTGCGAGCTCGGCCAGGCTCTCCTCGAGTTGCAGGCGTGCCGCCAGTTCCCGCTCGGCATCCGGAGCAGCGTTGAACGCGGCTTCGAACGCGGCGCGTGCGCGCTCCGGATCGACCTCGAGCTGCAGCGCGGCATTGCGCAGCAGCGCGTGGTGCAGCCCCGATCGCGCCCGGCGCTGCAGGGCAGACGCTCCCTTGCGCTTCGAGCGTTCCAGCGCCTCCCGATAGTGTCGCGCAGCGGAATCAAAGTCGCCGACGGCGAGACAGATGTCCGCCGCGGCAAGGCGCGGTTCGGCCGCACGCGGATCGCCGAGGATCGCGGCACGCGCCATCCCCAATACGTCGCTGGTCTGATAGCGAACCGTCATGAAATCGCGCTGGGTCGCCACGAGCGCACCTTCGCCGGCGAACAGCTGAATGCGCTCGTCATGGTCGTCGCCGTCGCGCACGAAGCCGCCGTCGAGTTCCTTGCCGGTTTCGGGGTCGAGGTGGACGACGCTTCCGTAGGTCGGTACCCAGAGGCCGTCGTCCGCGAGCACTCCGTGTCCCGCACCTTGTTCGTCGAGGGGGAACTCGTGGTTCCATGCGCGCTGGCCCGCCTTGTAGCGACCGTGGATGTCCTCGCCCGCGCGCAGCCAGAGAGCCAGAACACCCTGGTCGCCGCCGAGGAACAAACGCTTTCCGTCCGTGCCGTGGACGCGGCGGGCTCGAAAACCGAGCGGATTCCGGACGGCCGGGAACTCCCACGTCACGCGCCCACTCCGGCGCGCCAGTGAGTAGACCGCGCGTCCATCGGTAGGCGCGACGATCACTTCGTTGCCGACGATCAGGGGCGGTCCGTTCTCGAGATTGGGCCAACGGCGCGGCGCCTCGAACCACAGGAACGTCGAGGGGATCTTCTGAATCGGATAGGCGCGCGCCCACTGGGGGGTCCCGAGAACGGCGTCCACGGCGCAGATCAGGCCAAGGTTGGTTCCTAGAATGAGCTGTCCGTCCGCCTCGGCGATCGGGCTCGCCGTAAGTTCGTTCAAGAGCCGTCCGAACAGGTTGAGTTCCTGCTGCCCGCTGCTGATGGGCGTCACGTAGACGATGTCGCCGGTGTGCCGATCGATCGCCATGAGGTGCACGTGAATCATGCCCTCGAAGTAGGCGCCGGCGACGTAGATCCGGTCCCCGCGCACGAGCGGGACGCCTACGACCGAGAGCTTGCTCAAACGCGGATCCGCTGCGCGTCCCGTGCGCCCCTCCTGTCGTTTCAGTTCGTCCTCGCGGTGTGCCCAACGGACGCTTCCGGACTCAAGGTCGATCGCTGCCAGACGGCGCTGCGGGATGTAGTACGTGATCGGGACGCCCTGCAGGGTCTGCGACCGCCACGGCACCGACACCTCGACCGTCGCGTACACGGTGCCGTCGATGATCGCAGGCGAGAAGATCTGGGTGACACTCGTACGCCCGGAGTTTCCGCGCGCGGCGTTTTCCGGCCACCGCCAGAGCTCGTCGCCCGAATAGAGGTTCCGCGCGATGACCTGCTTCCCGTCGGAATACACGAGGCGACCGCGAGCGATCGTCGGTGACAACGGCAGGTAGTCCTTCCACGCCTCTTCCCATTCGCGGTACGCCTTCTGGCCTCGAATCGTGCCGAAGCCGCGGTCGGGACGGACGGGTTCGTCGGAGGCGCGCGGCTGGATGCCGCGCACCGAGAAGCCGTAGGTCGGATCCGATTCCGGATTGGCGACTCGATTGTCCGGGCGCTCGCGAACGGCGCCCGCGCGGCGCGTGCGCGTCGCATTGCCGCCGAGCATCGGCCAGGCGCGGACGGACGACTGTTGCTGTCCTCCAGCGGGGGCCGTGTTCGTGCCGGTCCAGTCGCGGGGCGGCGGGCCACCCGCAGCGAAGTCGAGCGCCTCGGCACTCACCATTCGCTCACGCAGTGCCGGGATGCGCGCGAGCGCATCCGAATGGACGGACGGAATGCGCGTCAAGAGCAGTCGAGCCTCGGCCGGGTGTCCGCGCTGCAAGGACCGATCTGCCAACATCACAATGGCATTCAATCCGGCGGGTGTGGCTTCGTAACGTCGGATGACTTCGCGCAGGCTTTCTGCGTTGCCCCCCGTGATGGCTTCCCGCAGCAGCTCGTCCGCATTGGCGGCGAACAGCTCCACGTACGCGCGCCGCAGTGCGCTATCGGGAAGGGCGAGCAGTTCCATCGCGCGGGATCGCGTTCCGACGTAGGCACCACGGCCTCCCGCTTGCGCGGTGAACGCGTTCGGGTACCGATCGAAGATCATCTGCAGCGAGCGCGCAGCCTGGAGCGGTTTGCGGCTCGCGATCGCCTGGACGGCGGTGGCCAAGGCGTCCTCGGCGCCGGTCGGCGTGTCCAGATTGAGCGGGATGCCGATGACTTCGCCGCCATCGCCATCCTGCGCCAGCAGGCCGGAGCCGGGACCCGATAGGCCGGAGCCGAGAAGCAGGAGGATCAGCAGCGCGCGGTTCACCATCAGATTGTAGGGGCCCGCGTAGACGGCGCGGACGGAACGTGGACAAGGGACGGCCCGAGAACCGCGTATCCCTCCGATGTTCTTCGCCCCAGGATGGTTTCAAAGGGGGGGCGGGTCAGAGCATGTGGTTGAGGCGGCGCAGGATCCACTCGGCGGTCAACAGCGCCACGAACAGCCACAGCACCCACATGCGGTCCCACAGGGCGGTGCGCTTCGGCTCGCCACTACGGACCACCGACGTGGGGGGCACGATCTCGTCTTCGATGAGGCGCCGGAACTGGGGCGGCGACAGGACGCGGCCGCGGCTCGCCTGGGCGATCGCCTGCAGCGTGCGCGAGTCGACCAGGGGATCGCGCATTTCAATCGTCGTTTCCTCGATCACGAACGTCGCCTTGGCGGGTTCGGGGTCGTCGGGGGCGGAGGCGACCAGGCGATAGGTGCCGGGCCGGTCGAAGGTCCGGACGGTGCGGAACAGGCCCTCGGGAGGATCGGTGCGCTCCGCGGTGAGTTGGATCTCGCGTTCCGTACCGTCGGGCTCGACGAGCCGGATCGTGCGGACGTCGCCGCCCGGGCCGTCCGGGGAGACCGGTCGGTAGTCCTCGTCGAGGAACTTGGCCTCAATGCCGACGGGGTCGCCCAGCTTGTAGCGGCCGTCCGCGCGGTCGACCCAAATCTTGATGCGCTTGTTGCCGCCCAGCAGGCGGTAGGTGGCGAGGTGGCGAATGATCCCCGACCAGAAGCGCCAGTAGTAGATGTTGGGATCGGCCTCGGGGCCGGTGCGCGCGCGCATGCGCCAGAACTCGTCGTGGCCGAGCCACAGCACCTTGCCGAGCCCGTACTCCTGCAGCGCGATCAGCGGGTGCGGATCGCGGCTGGCGACGCTGCCATCGTCTTCGGCGCGTACGGCAAGCACCGTCGCGCTCGACTTCGCGTGCTTGACCGGCGTGTAGACGAACGAGAAGGTCTCGTACATCTTCGACTCCCAGAACTCCTGCACGCTCTCGCCATTCTCGAGAATGCGCATGATCGGGTGTTCGCGACCGGCATCGGTCAAGCGCGGCCACTTGCGGTCCCGCGTGCCGCCCATCAGGGCGTCGCGGGCGTCCTGGGTCATACGGCCGGGCACGACCGGCAGCAGCGCGGGCAGTTCGGTGTTCGCGTAGTGCGAAATGAAGTTCATCTCGCGTCCGGACTGCAGCACAAGGCCGCCGCCGTCCTTGACCCAGTCCGCAAGCAGCGCCATCAGCTGGATCGCGTCGGCGTCGCCTCCCGGCGCGAAGCGCGACCGGCCCGGTTTGACGTCCTGGAGAATCACGACGTCAAACGGGGCGAGCTCGGCGCGCGTGGTCGGGAAGTCCCGGACCGGGACCAGCCCGCGCGAGGCCATCATGGGCGTGTCCTTGTCCGCGCTCAGCAGCATGCGTTGCGCCTGGATCGTCTTCTCCGCGCGCAGCAGGGCCTCGCCCATGAAGCGGTAGGTATAGCTCGGTCGATCGGCGACGAACAGGACGTTCATCTTGAGTTCCACGACGCGAATCGAGTGGCGCCGGTAGTTGTCGGAGATGACCGCCTCGCCGGTCAACGGCTCGACGCCGATCTTGAGGTCGTACGAGCCCTTGGTGGCGAACTTGTGGCGGAAGGCGACCTTGAGCGGCTCCGCGTCGTCGGCCGGCAGGCGGAAGGGCTCGACGTCGATGGGGAGCGTCTCGATGACCGTGCCCTCGGGGTCGACGACGTGTGCCTCAAGGATCGCGTCCCGTCCGGCGCACCCGCGCGCGTGCACGGTTGCCGTGAACGTGACGCGGTCGCCGGCGAACACGACTTCGGGCGCGTCCACGCGGCTGACGCCGACGTTGATCGCGGCGGAAGGGTCGCCAACGGGCACAGGGAAGATCGGGATGCCTTCGCGGCCCCCTTCGCCGGCGCCGCGCGCGACCACGACCGGATCCGGCGCGCCGCCGGTTTGGCGACCGTCCGTGAACAGGAAGATCCCGGCCACAGCCTCGTCACGCGCTTCGAGGCGCCGCACCAGTGTCTGGATCGCTTCGCCGATGCGGGTCACCCCGCCGTTCGGCTTGGCTGCTTCCAGCGCCTTGCGTAGTCGTGCGGTCGCCTCTGCGGTCGATTCCTGTTCGGACGGCAGGAAGGCGGTTGCCGCCTGTCGATCGAACGTGAATACCTGAAGGTCGAACGTCTCGCCGAGCTGGACGAGGAACTCCTCGTCGCCCGCCACCACGCGCTTCGCGATCTCGAGTCGCGAGAGCTTCGCGACCTCGCTGCGATCCGCTCCGATCGTGTCGGCGATCGCTTCGGCGAGCTTCTCGTTCCGCTCATAGCGATCGGAGAGACTCATGGAACGGGACGTGTCGATGGCGATGACGAGCGTCCGTTTCGCGATCTCGCCCTCAATGGTCTCGGCGAACGGGCCGAACAGCGCACCCAGCACGAGGAGGACCGCCAGGATGCGAAGCCCGCCGAGCGCGATGCGCAGCGGCTTGCCCTGCGCGCCGGGCTCCCGTCGATAGACGAAGCGTACCGTGAGCGCCACCACCGGAATGATGATCAGGACGACGACCCACAGAGGGGGCAAGGCGTCCCAACGCAGCTTGGTGCTGGTAAGCGCGGCGGCGAAAAGCGCGGGCAACGTCATGCTTGGATCCGCCTTCGTCGACTGCCGAAGCGCCATGCGAGGAACAACTCGCCGAACAGGAGCAGGACGACGCCGGCGAGCAGCGCGCGACTCAGTTCCCCTTCATCGCTCGCTCCACTCTCGGGCAGGAGCTGCTCGATGTCCTTCGCGAAACGCAGGGACGTGCGCGGGTACAACCGATCGATCTCGGCGGAGCCGATCGGTCGGAGATCGCTCTCGCCCGTGTCCATGTTCGCGGCAGCCAGATAGAGCCGCTCCGTTTCGACTGCTCCGGCGCCGGCGGGAAGCGCGCGCACGGTCACGCCGTAGAAGCCGGGGTACAGCGTGTCGGCGAGGCGGAAGCTGCGCGCGTCTTCCTTGACGGGCTCCTCGATGACGCCGCCGGCGCCGGCGGGGGGCTCGATGCTTACCTGACGCGCGCCGCGGATGAGCGGGATGGTCACTCCCTGGCCCACAAGCACGTTGCTGCGGGCCGGATCGGCGGCAACCAGATAGTGCACGCCGTTGAAGAACAGGATCGGCGGGAGCAGGCTGCCATCGAGGGCGAAGCCCCGGTCGTCGGGGGTGGACGTGACCACGATGACGTTGCCGAGGCCGAAGCGATGTTCGAGGACAGCAGGGTCGCCCGCTTCGGTATCGAACTGCGCCACGACGGACTCGGGGGGGAACTCGTCGACCGCTCGGAAGGAGATGTACGCCGGCGACCACGTGAATGCCGTCGTCTCGCGGAAGAGCGGGTGGCCCCTTCCGTCCGCGTCGGCCTTCTCGATGTCGATGCGGAACGCGTTGCCGCCTTCGACGACGCGCTGCGGCTCGCCTTCCCGCATGAGCATGGGGAACAATCCCGTGCCGCCTTCGCGATGGAAGAACTCGTTGACGCGCGCTGCGGGTCGCGCGTACTCGCCGAGGTAAGCGATCAGGCCTCCGCCCGCCGCGACGAACTCCCGGATGGCGTTCGCGCCCTCCTCGTCGAGGTCATGGAAGTCCGCATCGGCCCAGGCGATCACGTCCACGCGAGTCAGGTCCGTGCCTGCCAGTTCTTCCGGCAAGAGCGGGTTCAGGAACTCGATGGACTGCAGCAGGCTCACGTCGCGGATCAGCTCCGTGGCGCCGCGGAAGCTGCGCACGGGCAGCACGCGGACCGGCGGCCGCACTTCCAGCGCGAGGTAGCGCTCGTTGTCGGTGTCGAGACGGTCGGCGGGGCCGCGATCGGCACGGAAGACCGCCTTGAAACGCGTCGGCCCGGTTTGGTCCGGCGACAGCGGGACGAACATGTCCACGAAGTGGGGGCGCGGCTCGCCCACGGCGATGCTCGGCGGGACGGTGACGGTATGCACGGGGTCGCGCATTTCCCAGCCCGCCTCGCTCTCGACACCTTCCCCGGAGCCGTATCCGGATTCCGTAGCCGTGTACAGCGTGAGCGTGCCCGTCGCCTCGCTCATGCCGTAGTTGACCAGCGTGGCGCTCAGGCCGACGGTCGTACCCGCGAACGCGGCGCGTCCCTGCTCGATCGTGAGCGCGGTGACCGCGATGTTCTCGGGTTCGACGATGCCTGCCGCCAACACCGTGACCGGTACGGGCTCGCCCTCGGTGCGCTCGGCGAGGCTGCGCAATGCACGATGAAGGTCCTCGATACGTTCGCCGCCGGCTTGGGCCCAGTCGCGCTGTTGGAGATCGGTGATGAGCACCACCCCCTTGCTGCCCGTGACGCTGTCCAGCTTGCCGCGGACGAATCGCAGCACCTCGGCCAGGTCGTTGGGGCCGAATCCCGACTGCAGTTGGCGCTCGATCCGATCGCGTGCGCGGGCGGGATCAGCGCCTTCGAGCAACGCTGCCGGTGCGCCCCCCTGCATGTCGTCGCGCGTCACGATGACGGTGACCTCGCTGCTGTCGGGTAGTTCCTGCAGGAACGAGCGGGCGCGCTCCCGAACGCGGTCGATGGTGCGGCGTCCCGTCGTTCGCGCGGCCGTCGAGGCCGACGTGTCGAGCACGAGCAGGACCCCGCGCGCCGAACCGCCCAGCGGCGTAAGCGCGGAGGAGGTGACATTGGGGCGCGCGAGCGCGAGTCCCAGCAGCACGATCAACGCGATGCGCAGCAGGAGCAGAATGAGGTTTTCCATCTGCACCCGGCGCTTCTGCTTCTTGAGCGCGGCGAGCAGGAACTCCATCGCCGCCCAACGCACGACGCGATGGCGGCGACGGAACAGCAGATGGATCAGGATCGGGATCGACGCCAGGCCGAGACCGGTCCAGAGCAGGCCGGCGTGTGCGAGACCGAACAGCGGTTCGATCATGTCCGCCTCCCTCCACCGGAAGACCGCTGCGCGCGCGAAGCCAGATACGACGACAGCGTCACGTCGAGCGGCATGCTGGTGTCGAGCGAAACGAAGTCCGCACCGGCGCCGAGACAGCCGTGCTTGATCTTGCGCGTGAAGTCGTCGAGTTCCTTGAGGTACTGCAGGCGCAGCGCCGCCGGGTCGGCGGAGACGGTCGGCAGTCCCTCCATGCCCTCGAAACGAATCATGCGCTCGAACGGGAACGTGCGCTCCTCGTGATCGAGCAGATGGAACAGGATCACCTCGTGATGGTGGTGGCGCAAGCGCCGGATCGCACTCAGCACGGCGTCGGACGAATCGAGCAGGTCGGAGATGATCACCACGACTCCGCGGCGTCCGAGACGTTCCGCCGCGTGGTTGATCGCGTCCTTGATGTCGGTGCGCCCGCGCGTTTCCGCCTCGGCCAGCGTCTTGATCAGCATGCGCACGTGGCCCGTGCTCGACGCCGGCGGGATGACGTCGCGGAGTTCATCATCGAACAGGCAGAGCCCGACGGCGTCCGACTGTTGCGAGACGAGATACGCCAGAGCCGCCGCAGCGTGGCGCGCGTAGTCGATCTTCGACATCGCGCCGCTCTGGAACGACATCGATTCCGAGCAGTCCAACAGGATCCACGCGCGGAGGTTGGTCTCCTCCTCGTACTGCTTGATGTAGTAGCGGTCGGACTTGCCGTAGACCTTCCAGTCCACGAAGCGGATGTCGTCGCCGGGCACGTACTCGCGGTGTTCCGCAAACTCCACGGAGAAGCCGTGGAACGGCGAGCGGTGCATTCCGGAAACGAAGCCCTCGACGATCAGCCGCGCCTTGAGTTCAAGGCCGGAGATCGATTTGAGGACTTCAGGATCCAAATACTTCCGGGAGTTTTCCGCCATCGTCTTCCGCGGGCAGGATCGTCTCGAGCAGGCGATCGATGAGGGCGTCGGAGGTGAGGCCTTCCGCTTCCGCGGTGTAGTTCGTGATCAACCGGTGGCGCAGCACCGGATGAGCGACACTGCGGATGTCCTCGGAAGACACATAGAAGCGGCCCTGCAGCAGCGCGCGCGCCTTGCCGCCGAGGATCAGGTTCTGTGTGGCGCGCGGTCCGGCGCCCCAGGCGAGCGACTCCTTCATGAAGGAAGGCGCGTCCTCGGTGTCGATGCGCGTGGCACGGACGAGTCGCACGGCGTACTTGAGCACGGAGTCGGCGACCGGGACGCGGCGCACCGTTTCCTGGAGCTCGAGAATCGCTTTGGAGTCCAGAACCTTGTCCAGCTTCGGGGTGCTGGTGCTGGTCGTGAGCTTCATGATGTCGAGCTCTTCATCGCTGGAGGGGTACTCGACCTTCACGTTGAACATGAAGCGGTCGAGCTGCGCCTCGGGCAGGGGGTAGGTGCCCTCCTGCTCGATCGGGTTCTCCGTGGCGAGCACGAAGAACGGCTCGTCGAGCGGATACTTGCGGCCGCCGGCAGTGACCTGATGCTCCTGCATCGCCTCCAGCAGCGCCGCCTGGGTCTTGGGCGGGGTGCGGTTGATCTCGTCGGCCAGGATCACGTTGGCGAACACGGGCCCCGGGAGGAACTTGAAGGCACGCGTGCCATCCGACTTGTCCTCCTGGATCACCTCGGTGCCGGTGATGTCCGCCGGCATGAGATCCGGCGTGAACTGGATGCGGGAGAAGGAGAGCGAGAGGGTGTCGGCCAACGAGCTGATCAGCAGCGTTTTCGCCAGTCCGGGCACGCCCACGAGCAGGCAGTGGCCGCGACTGAAGATGCAGATGAGCATCTCGTCGATCACGCGGTCCATGCCGATGATCTGCTTCGAGAGCTCCTTGCGGATGACGCCGTAGGCTTCGGTGAGCCGCTCTGCCGCCTGAATGTCCTGCGGCTGGATCTCTTGCGGCTGAGAATCTTGAGATTGGGAGGTCATTGGATTTGCGCCAGTATACGGCTGATGGGGAATACGCTGGTCAACCCGCCCGCGGCCGTCCAGATTCGGAGAATCCCGGCTATTTCACTCCGTAGCACAACACCCGGTCGCGCGTGACGGCGTACAGCCGGCCCCCGACCGCGATCAGGTTGCCGAACGTCGGCGGCGGCGCGTCGCGCTCGGCGTGTTCCAGCTCCGGACCGACGAATTGACCCAGCGCCGGGATCTCGTCCTGGGCGGCGCCGCGTTCGTTGTCGGGCGGGGTGAGCGAGAACGCGTAGAGCGACTTGCGGGTCGGAAGCAGCAGCACGTTGCCCGCGATGGCGGGGCGTCCGAACAGCCGCGGCGGCACGCGGACCGCGCGCCCGGGCTCGCGCACCGTGGCCGGCAGGCGGCCGTAACGGAAGGGGAACTCCTTCTCGAGGTCGTTGGAGACGATGTTCTCGTAGCCCCAGCGCTCGCGGTCGGGATCGCGGACGCCGACGTAATAGCCGCGTCCCCGGTGCACGCCGGCGAAGTACTCGAGGAGACAGTTGCGGCCGAGGTCACGGTCGCGTCGCTGGCTCCAGCAGACGAGAGTGAAGTTGCCGTCTTGCGGGCGGCGGCGGCCGCGCAGCCAGCAGCGGTCGACGCTGTCGCCATCCATCGGCGCAAACAGCACGAAATTCCCGCTGATGCGCGGCGGCTCGCGTTTCCACGACGGGCGCCGCGGGGCCCACTGCTCCTGCACGACCTTCAGGCGCGGACGCTCGGGCATCGGACGCCGGTTGTAGCGCAGCAGCCAGAGCACTTCGCCGGTTCGGGCATCGAGCGCCGCGGCGACGCCGAGTCCGGTGACGCAAACGACGACGCCTTGGGAAACCGCCGGTGCGTGGCCCGACAGCGGCGGCAGGTTCGTGTGCACCTCGGTCTCGGCGTACCCGAGAAATCGGTACCAGACGAGATCGCCGCTGATCTTGTCGAAACAGAATAGGTAACCGGTCTCCTTGCGCGTGGGGCCGGAGTCGCCCTGCTCGCGCACGGTGCCGTAGACAAACAGGTGTGCGCCGACGACTGCCGGTGCGCCGCGGAAGAAGAGCGGCTGCAACAGGATTTTGGGATCATCCGCTCGGGGGCGTTGCACCGAGCGCGTCCACAGGCGTTGCTTCGCGGCGACGTCGTAGGCGACCAGCTCGTTCCATTGCCGGAACTTCAGTTCCAGGTCCTCGCCGCGCTCGGGGCGCACGCGCGGGAAGTAGAGCACGCCGTCGTCCACCGTCGCACCCCGCAGGCCGGGGTTGGACAGCATCATCGTCTCGATGGTGACCGCGTTCGGGGTGCTGTCGGCGACGGGGGCGAAGCCGGTCATGCGACCGGAGGCGCGATCGAGGATCGCCACGTCCGTTCCGAGATTCACGTACAGGTGTTTCTCGTCGCAAACCGGATAGAAGGGCAGGGTCAGGCTGGCACGCTTGGGCTGATCGAAGTCGACGAGGTCGATGTGGCGGTCGAGCAATCGCGTCGACTCCCACAGGAACTCGAGGCGGCCCATCGGGGCAATCGCGTCTCCGTTCCGGGAGCGGGCCGCGGAGCCTCCGACCGTCGGCCAGGCGTCCTCCACGGGCTCTTGGTGCTGGCGCAGGAACGCTGCGCGCTGGGAGAACGCGGCCGATCCGAGAAACGCCTCGGTTTCCGATCGCGCGAGGTGCTCAGGGACGCGCAGCAGGTGGCCGCGGGCGGCATCCGCGTCGCCGCGCTGGAGCGCCGCGTCGGACAGCGCCAGAAGTGCGACAGGCGCCGCGGTCGCCGCCGGGTACTGGTCGAGAAGCCGCAGCATCGCCTTTTCGTCGTTGGCCGCCATCGCCCCGAAGATCGCCCCGGTGGCCGCGGAGTCGTGGGCCGCGCGCCACGCATCGAGAACCGGACGCTCGAAAGGTGTCCGCTCCGCGAGGAGCGCTTCCTGGGCCCAGCGGCGGGGTGACGTGTACAGCTCGCGGGCGCGTAGCGACACGACGGCATCGGACTTCAGCAACAGGAGCCGCTGCAGCAACTCGGCGGCGGTCTCCGGCTGCTTGGACTTCGCGGCGCGGCTGCACTCCTCGACGAGCTGGGTGACGCGGTCGTCATCGACGGGCACGTAGGAGGTGTTGTGGAGAGGCCGCGCCTCCTGGGCGAGGATGCCGGGGGAGAGCGCGAGAACCAAGAAGAGCAGACGCACGCCCGACAGGATACGGCCTGAGGTCCGACGTGGGAGAGCGGAAGTCCGCCCGAGCTGCAGCGAGGTTGCCGGCGAAGTTCGATGCGGCGCCCGGGTTCGGGAGCGCAACGACTGGGTTAGTTGAGCGCGCGTCGTCTCGCGGACCCGGGTCCACAAGGTGCCTTCCTAACTCTTAGGAAGCGACGCACTTACGTCCGATCCGTGCCCGCCGGCATGATTACCGTGCAAGACGACGGTAGCTAGCTCAACTACGCCGACGGCAAGAAGTACCGCGACGTATGAGCCTTACCGAAAGGACAGCGTGAGGCTCGATCGGGTCGTGTAAACGTGGCTCGGCTCGTTCCGCCAACGACCGGCCTTCAGGGTGGGTTGCGCAGCGCCGATGAAGGGGAAGTGCATCGTGCCACGCGGTTCGCCCTTGGATTAGCCACTGCCGTGGTCGTCGCGCTCGTGTTGATTCTGCTGGCGACACAGGCCTCGCCACGAGCGAGTCGCGAGCGGAACCTGAGTGCGCGAACCCGGGAAGCGGCTACAGCGTCGTCGAACGTTGCACCGTCGGCCGTACAAACCGTGCGTCACCCGATTCCCGTCGCCGAGGATCCGCTGTCGCCGGATGCGGTGCGCGACGACCTGAATCGCGTGCCCGGTGCTGATCTGGTTCTCCGCGGTGTCGTCCTTTTGCATGGCGCGCCGGTCGTCGATGCGAGGGTCCGTCTGCACCGTGCGTACTTCCAACATTCGGAACGCGGGAACTGGCATCACTCGATTCCCTGGCAGATCGACACGGAACCGGGCCGCGCTCCCATCGCCGAAACACGGACCGATAAAGAGGGCCGGTTCTTCCTGGCGACCGAACGTCGCACGCGCGTCGTCATCGAGGCAAAGGACGCGGCTGGCCGCGTCAAGCGCCACTTGGTTCATACGTCGCTGCTCAGCGACCCCGACGTGCAGACGATTGAGCTGGAGGAGGGCGTTCGTGTGCGAGTGCGGGTCGTGCGGCCCGGCGGCACCCCTGTTGCCAACCGCGAGGTGACGATCTCGTACTCCGCCTCGGCCGGAAGCGTGGCTGCGATGCGAACCGAACCTTGGTCCTGGGGTTGGAGTCACGCTCGGGCGTCCCGGACGCCGATGGCCCGATTGACTCAGCGAACGGATGCGGCGGGAAGGACCGAGTTTCTGCACGTTGCGGCGGGGCGGGTGTTGGTACGGGTCGGCAGCATCGAAGCGGCGCTGGTGGTACCCACAGGCGGCGAGATCGCGTTCGTCGAGGAAACGGCGGCTACGGTGCTCGGTACGCTCTCGGATCTCGCAGGGAATCCGGTCGAGGGCGTTCGACTGGAGCTAACAGTCGCGACGGCATTCGAACGACTTGCTCGTATCGTCGCGACGACCCGAGCCAACGGAAATTTCGAGTTCGCGCATGTCCCGCCCGGAGCATTTCAGGCAGCACGCGTGCTGGGATGGGGGCCGATCCACGTGGGTGCGGAATTGGTGCGCCTTCGAGAGACCGTGGAGTGGCATCCGCGGATTCGTCGGCCGAACTCCATCGAGGGTGTTGTGGAAACGCCGGAGGGGAAGGCCGTTCCGGCCGCAGTGGTGACCGTGGTGCGCGAGGGGTTGGAATTGTCGCGGACGGTCGCGGACGAGTCCGGCTGGTTTGCGCTGCGGAGTTGGGGGGACGAGGAGGTCACGGTGAAAGCTGTGGCATACGGTCTTGTGGGCTCGACCGTTGTTCGCGGCCACGAACGGTGCCGCGTGGTGGCCGAGAGCTCCGCACGTGTTGAAGGGCACATCCGAGGCTTGGCGGACGCAGCGACTACGCAGCGCCGTTTCCATCTGGTCGCACGAGACTACGAACGCACGTTTCTCGTCGACAGTGCAGGCCGCTTCACTCTGGACCATGTGCCTGCGTTGCAGGCGGCGAGCGTGAAGTGGATCCGCAAGAGCAAGTTCGGGCCGTTCGAGGTTCCGGCCGGGCAAGTGGTGTCGCTCGTGATCGATGCTGCGCCGAACCGGAAAGTGACGGGACGAGTCCGCGACGAGAACGGGCAGCCTGTCGCGGGCGCGGTCGTCGCTGCCGAAAGAACCAGTCGCGTCTTCGAACTCGCGGTGATTCAGCCCGGGTGGCCTGGGAGCACGACCACCGGTCCGGACGGTTCGTTCGATGTTCACGGCTCTGGCGGAACCACGCATCTGCTGGTGAGTCATCCGCAGTATGTGCCCTGCAGGGTTCCATTGCATGCGCAGGGCAAGTGCGCCGTCGTACTCCGTCGCGGTCTTGAAGTTGGAGGGACCGTTGTGTGGGACGACGGTCGGCCGATGCGCCACGCTCTGGTGACGCTGACGCGAGGGACGACGGCGGCCTCGAATGAACTGCTCATGGATCGAACCACGTACACGGACGCCCGTGGGCGATTCCTGTTCAGCGGAGTTTCAGCAGGCCACCGGGTCGTCCGAATCTCGGAACGTGACTATCCGCCGATTCGGGAAGCGAAGTGCGAGGCGGGGCGGACCGACCACCGCATCGTCTTCGTTTCAGGCGGGGCGATCGAGGGGATCGTCGTGAACGAGCGAGGCCAGCCGATGGCCGGGTACCGGCAATTTGTCTTCTCCGGAGATCAAGTGGGGACAGTGCGTCCCGGCGGACGGTTTCGGTTGACGGGGCTTCCGGCAGGACGCCACGATGTGCATCTTGCCGATTTCGCCCGTGCCGGAGCGGTGGTGGTGAGCGAACGGGGAGTCGAGACCGGCACTCGCGACCTCAGGTTGGTCGTGCCACCCGCGGACGATTGAGGGCGTGCAGCTCGACCGCGCGCCATCCGCTCCACAAGGTGCGATCGTAATCCGTTTCAGCGCAGTGGCTTACGTTGATACCCTGCCGCAGATCGGGCGGCCGGGAACGCTACTCGGCGGTCGGGCTGGCGAGCTCGTCGAGTTCGAGCACGCCGTACGGCTTTGTGGCCCAGGTCTCGGAGTAGGTGCGCTCAAGATAGAAGGGGTCCGCGATCAGGGCGGCGCGTTCGGCCAACAGCCGGGCCCGTCGTTCCGCCTCGAACCGTCGCTCGTTCAGCAGCAGTCGTTGCTCGTGCTGCAGGCGATGCTTGCGCTGCACCGCCGGCAGCGCATTGCCGAGCAGCACGATCAACGTCAAGGAGGCAAGGAGGACGGGCAAAAAGCGGGTGGTAATCACGATCCGTAGGTTGCTCTTCCGGCTAGTTCTTCCTCGATCTCGAGGAGGCGGTTGTACTTCGCGACGCGGTCGGAGCGGCACGGCGCCCCGGTCTTGATCTGGCCGGCGCCGGTTGCCACCGCGAGGTCCGCGATGAACGTGTCTTCGGTTTCGCCGGAGCGGTGAGAGATGACCGCGTTCCAGCCGACGTTGCGCGCCATCTGGATGGCCAGCAACGTTTCGGTCAGGGTTCCGATCTGATTGAGCTTGATCAGGATGGCGTTCGCGGCCTTGCGCTCGATCGCCTGCTCCAGACGGTTGACGTTGGTGACGAGGAAGTCGTCGCCGACCAGTTGGACGCTGCCGCCCAATCGCTCGGTCTTCCGAATCCAGCCGTCCCAATCGTCTTCGTTCAGGCCGTCCTCGATCGAAACGATCGGATAGCGGTCCGCCCAATCGGCCCACAGATCGATCATCTCGTCGCTGCTGATCGTCTTGCCGGCCACGCGCATCTTGTACTGGCCGTCCTCGAACAATTCCGATGTGGCCGGGTCGAGCGCGATCGTGATCTGGCTGCCCGCCTCGTAGCCCGCCTTGGCGATGGCGGCCATGATGCACTCGAGGGCCTCTTCGTCCGAGCCGAGCGCCGGCGCGAAGCCGCCTTCATCTCCGACCTGAGTCCCGAGGCCGCGCTCCTTGAGCACCGCCTTGAGCGCGTGGTAGATCTCCGTGCCCCAGCGCAGTCCCTCCGCGAAGCTCGGCGCGCCGCTCGGCATCACCATGAACTCCTGGAAGTCTGTCGACTGCCATCCGGTGTGGGCGCCGCCGTTGAGGATGTTCATCATCGGCACGGGGACAACGCGTGCGTCGTTCCCGCCGAGGTGGGCATACAACGGCTTGCCGGCCGCGGCTGCGGAAGCGCGCGCGTAGGCGAGCGAGACGCCCAGAATCGCGTTGGCACCGAGTCGGCCTTTGTTCGCCGTCCCGTCGAGGTCGCACATCACACCGTCGAGCGCGGACTGCGATTCGACCTCGCGGCCGCGGAAGGCGTCGGCGATCTCGCCGTTCACGTGGCCCACGGCGTTCAGGACGCCCTTTCCGCAGTAGCGGGGCCCGCCATCGCGGAGTTCCACGGCCTCATGGCTGCCCGTCGAGGCGCCGGAGGGCACCATGGCGCTGCCCTTGGGGCCGCCTTCCAGGGTCACGTCCACGGCGACGGTGGGGTTACCGCGCGAATCCAATACCTCGCGCCCGTGAATGCTCTTGATCGTGCCCATGCGCCTGCCCTCCTGATTAGATCGGTCGCTCGCTGCTCGTTCCGGATTGTCCACATCGCGGACTTCGAGAAAAGCGCGCCGTGGTGGATCCATCGCGACCGGGCGGCGGGACCCGTCCGAATACTCATCGCTGGACCGAGAGCGAAGCGAGTTCGCGCGTGGCAGGCCGCGCCCACGACGGCTGCATTCCGGATACCGCTTCGTTGGCGCGGCGCCGTCCACGGGCGAACTCTGCCGCTCGAATCTCGGTGAGTTTTCGGACCGGGCCAAGATCGGGTAGCCTTCGAGTCATGCGCCTGACCCCGCACGGTTTCCCGCAGTTGATCCTCTTCGGAAGCTGGCTCGCCATGCTCGCGGCACTGCTGTGGCTGGTGAACCCGTGGCTGACGATCGTTCCGGGTCTGCTGTTCCTGTTCCTCCTCAGCTTCTTCCGCGACCCCGAGCGCATCCCCCCCGGGGGGGCGGAAGTTGCCGTTGCCCCCGCCGACGGCGTGCTCGTCGACATCGGCGAGGTCGAGGAGCCCTATTTCTTCGGCGGCAAGGCGTTGCGACTCGGCATCTATCTGTCCGTCTTCAACGTGCACGTGAATCGCGCGCCCCTCGACGGCAAGGTGACATTCCGGCACTACAAGCCGGGCAAGTACCTCGATGTGCGCGATCCGTCCTGCGAGAAGGAAAACGAGGCCAATCTGATCGGATTTGAGGGGGAGCGGGGGAACTTTGCCGTGCGCCAGGTGGCCGGATTGATCGCGCGCACGATCGTTTGCCCGGTGAGCCTCGATGACACCGTCACGCGCGGCGACCGCATGGGCATGATCAAGTTCGGCAGTCGGACCGAGTTACTGCTGCCCGTGGATGCCGATGTCACCATCGAAGCGAAGGTCGGCGATGTGGTCAAGGGCGCCTCGACCATCCTGCTCCGCTACAATTCGTAGCCACTCGTGAATCGCGTCGTCCTGATCCCCACCCTGGTCACGCTGGCCAACGCCTACTGCGGCGTGCTGGCGATCTACAAGACCGCCGACGGCAAGTTCCTCGCGGCCGCGTACCTGATCCTCCTCGCGATGCTGTTCGATGTGCTGGACGGCATCGTCGCGCGCCTCGCTCGGGCGCAGAGCACCTTCGGCGGCTACCTCGATTCGCTCAGCGACGCGGTGAGCTTCGGAGCGGCGCCGGTATTCCTCGTGAAGACCGTGGTTGAGGCCAACTATCCGTGGCCCGCGCTGGACGGCGGATTCGGGTATCACCCAAAGTTGCTGACCGCGCTCACGATTCCGTTCGCGGTGCTCGCCATCGTGCGCCTCGCTCGCTACAACGTCGAGCACGCCTCCTCGGAGGGCTCCGACAGCAGCGGCCAAGGGATCGCGACGTTTGCCGGTATTCCGACGCCGGGCGCCGCCGGCATCATCGCCTCGCTGGTGATGATCTGTTACGGCGAGCACTCGGGTGACTTCTTCAAGCCGCTCATCATTGCCCTGCCACCGCTTTGCTTCCTGCTCGGCGCGGCCATGGTCAGTCGCATTCCGTACGCGCACTTCGGGTCCCGCTTCCTCAAGGGCCGGCGCGACTTCAGCTACCTGTTCATGGTGCTGGTGCTGATCATCGTGGCGATCCTCTTCCCCGAGGAAGCGGCCGCGATCGGCTTCCTGGCCTACGGCATTTCCGGGCCCATCCTGATGTTGTTCGGGAAGAAGCCGACCGAGGTCGAGAACGTGCTCGACGACGCGGACATCCCGGAGGGCGTGTAGACCCCGTGCGGTACGCGCTGGGGCTCGGCTCGAATCTCGGCGACCGCGTCGGCTACCTGCGCATGGCCGAAGAGGGGCTCCGCGAGCTGGGGCCGGTCGTCGTGTCGAGCTATCACGAGACCGAGCCGGTGGGACCGCCGCAGCCGATGTACCTGAACGCCGCCGCCATCGTGGAGTGCGAACTGGAGCCCGAGGCGATGCACGCTTGCTGCCGCGAAATCGAGGCGCGTGGTGAACGCGTGCGCGGGGACAAGTGGGGCCCCCGGACGCTCGACGTCGACTTGTTGTTGTGCGACGGCGTCGCGTTCGAGTCGGAGACGCTACGCATTCCGCATCCGGGAATCGCAGAGCGCATGTTCGTCCTTGCGCCGCTGGTCGAGATCGCGCCGCACTGGGTCGTGCCGGGCCTGTTCCGAACGGTCAGGGAACTCCATGAAGCGTGCCACGTCCATCCCTGAGTTCCGCGCGCTGCGCGCCCAGCTCCCGGAGCCGGTCGGATTCGTGCCGACGATGGGATACCTGCATCGCGGCCACGCCGCCAACGTGGAGCGCTGCCGGAAAGAGAACGCGTCCGTCGTCGCGAGCGTGTTCGTGAACCCGACCCAGTTCAACGACCCCGGCGATCTCGCTGCGTACCCTCGCGATCTCGAGGCGGATGCGCGACTGCTGGAACGCTGTGGTTGCGATCTGTTGTTCGTCCCCGAGGCGAGCGAGATGTACCCCGACGGATTCGCCACGAAGATGGACGCCGGGCCGCTGGCAACCGTCTACGAGGGCGCGCACCGTCCCGGCCACTTCGACGGCGTCTGCGTCATCGTCGCCAAGCTGTTTCACATCGTCGCGCCGCAACGGGCCTACTTCGGCCGCAAGGACGCCCAGCAACTGGCCGTGATTCGCCAGCTGGTGCGCGACCTCGCCTTCGACACCGAGATCGTGCCGGTGGAGACCGTGCGCGATCCGGACGGCCTCGCCCTTTCCAGTCGCAATGTCCGTCTTTCGCCCACGGGCCGGATCCACGCACTCGGGATCAGCGTCGGTCTCATGAGGGCCCGCGCAGCCTGGCGGGAGGGCGAGCGCGACCCGGATTCGGTGGCTGCCATCGCACGCGACCCGGGCCTCGACTACGACTACTGCGCGTGTGTCGATCCCGTCTCGTTCGGGGTGCCGCGCTCGGAAGGGCCCGCCGTGGTCATCGTGGCGGCGACGGTGGACGGCGTCCGGCTCATCGACAACATCGAACTTTCGGCCTGAATCCCGCCGGAATGGGGCGTTCCCCTCGTCGCGGGGACGGGGATTCTTCAAGATCCTTGCCCATTCGGCCTAGAATTACCGCAACCATGATTCGAACCCTGATGCACGCCAAGCTGCACGGCGCCCACGTAACCGAGGCCGACCTCAATTACCGGGGCAGCATTACGATTGATCGCGACCTGATCGAGGCCGTCGGTCTGCTCGTTCACGAGAAGGTTCAGGTCGTCAACAAGGACAACGGCGCGCGCTTCGAGACCTACGTCATCGAGGGCGCGCCGGGCAGCGGGAAGATCTGCGTCAACGGCGCCGCGGCCCGTCTGGTCAGTGTCGGGGACGAGCTTCTGATCATCGCGTACGGCGCCTTTACCGCCGAACAGGCGCAGCATCACAAGCCCAAGGTCGCTATCCTCACGCCCGAGAACACCGTTCTCGAGCTCGATGGATAAGCCCGCCTCCTTGTTCTCCGCCCCCGCCAAGCTCAACCTCTTTTTGGAGGTGTTGGGCCGGCGTCCCGATGGCTATCACGAGCTCGACTCGATCTTCACGGAGATCGATCTCGCGGATGAACTGGAGATCTGCTCCGCGCCGGACACTTCGCTGACGGTGGAGGGACCGGAAGCGGAGGGGGTGCCCGCCGACTCCTCCAACCTCGCCTGGCGTGCCGCGGCGGCGCTCGGCGTCGGGGCGCAGATTCGGATTCACAAGCGGATTCCGGCCGGAGGAGGGCTGGGCGGCGGGTCCTCGGATGCTGCAACCGTCCTGCGGGAATTGAACCGGATCGCGGAGTTGGGACTCGATCTCGCGCAGCTGAGCGAAATAGGCAAAAAGCTCGGCGCCGACGTGCCCTACTTCCTCCACGGCGGGACGGCGCACTGCCGAGGCATCGGGGAAATCGTCGAATCGCTGCCGTCGCCGGGCCCGCGCGACTATCTGCTGATGTTGCCGAAACTCACCAGTTCGACGCCGGAAGTCTTCGCGGCGCATGCCCCGGGGTTGACTGAAAATCCCCTGAAAGCTACAGTTTTCTGGACAGAGTATCGGAATAGGGAGGGTGCCCAAGGGCGCCCTTTCTTTAACCGACTCCAAGATGCCGCCGAGCGAGTCCAGCCGAAATTGCGGGTGATTCGTGAGGATGCAGAACGTCGATTCGGTCGGCGGTTCACGCTGACGGGGTCGGGGTCCGCATACTTTGCCGAGGTAGGACCGGGCGCGGATTGCGACCCGATCTCCTCTTGGACCGTGGCCGACGTGCCCGTTCGGGCTCTGGTGGTACGGTCGCGATAGTTCGAGCCCGATTGGTCAGTCCGTGGACATCACTGAAGTACGCATCAAGCTCCTGCCGAATCGCAAGGCGTTCGAAGATCGCCTCCGCGCGTTCTGCACGATCACGTTTGACAACAGCTTCGTGGTGCGCGACCTGAAGATCATCGAAGGGCAAGGCGGGTTTTTCATCGCCATGCCGAGCCGCAAGCTGACGGCGCGCTGCTCGCGTTGCGGATCGAAGAACCACCTGCGCGCGCGCTATTGCAATGACTGCGGCGCCCATCTGAAGCCGCGGCCGCTCACGGAGCAGACACGCCTGCGGTTTCACGCCGACATTGCCCACCCGATCAATGCGGAGATGCGGGTCGCCATCGAAAAGGGAATCATCGAGGCGTACCGGGCCGAGGTCGAGCGCGCGAAGGAGCCGGGCTACCGCCCGCACACCTTCCCCGACCTGGACTACGACGAACCGTCCACGGACGCTGTCCAGCATCCGGGAAACTGATCTCGGCACCCGAATTGTTCGCGGACTTGCGACGATAGGGGCGTGAAGCAGCGGCTCGTCGTCCAAACGCTCGCGTCTCCGGAGGACCGGATCGATGCGCGAGTGGATCTTGTCGAGCTGCGGTTGGACCTTTACCCGGAGCTCGATGTGGCGGCGTTCTGCGCCGCGAGTCCGAAGCCGATCGTCGCGACGGCTCGCGGCAAGCCGGAACTCCTCGAGCGCGCCTACGGCGCTCGGTTCGTCGATCTGGATCTTCACGATCCGGACATCGCGATTCCTGCCGGCGCGGGCGTGATCCGCAGCTTTCACGACTGGGACGGTGTCCCGGACGACTGCGACGCGATCGTTCAGTCGATGTTCGAGCGCGGCGGTGACTTGTTCAAGTTCGTCGCCACACCGCGCTCCGCGGTCGAGGCGCTGCGCCTGCTGGACCTCCCGGTGAGTGCGTTCGGGATGGGGGAGTTCGGTGCGTTCACGCGAGTGCTCGCGCCGCTCACCTACTGCGGGCTCGACCCGGTTGCGCCCGGCATGCCCACGCCGACGGAGCTGTTCGACGAGTTCGGCGTCGATCGACTATCGGTCGCGCCGGCGCTGTACGGAGTCGCCGGCAGCCCGATCGAACACTCGGAGAGTCCCGCGCTTCACAACCCCGCGTTTCGCCGCGACGGTCTCGATGCCGTCTACCTCCGCTTCTCTGTCACCGACCTCGCCGCGTTCTGGTCCGCGTTCCTTGTGCGGGGCGGCCAAGGCCTCTCCGTCACCGCGCCGCTCAAGCTGCAGGCGGCAGCCCTCGCGACGCAGCCCGACGAGGACGTTGCGGAGTGCGGCGCCGCCAACACCCTGCTGGCCGATGGTCGCGCCGCCAACACCGATGTCCGGGCGTTCCTCGATCTCGTCCCTCCCGGATCCGGCAGCGCTCTCGTGATGGGGGCCGGCGGCTCCGCGCGCGCGGCCATCTGCGCGCTGCGGCGGCTCGGCTACTCCGTCCGGGTTTGGGCGCGGCGTCCGGAGGAGGCGACGCGACTCGGGGAAGCCGTTCGGACGCCCGAGCCCGCCGATGTCGTCGTGAACACAACTCCCGCCCTCCCTCCCCCGGCCCCCTTCCTCGTGAATCTGGTTTACGCGCGCGATTCGGGACCGGCGCAGGTTGATGGCAGGACCTTCCTCCGCACCCAGGCAAGGCATCAGTACCGCCTCTTCACAGGAGCTGAACTCTCGTGAGGATTGCGCTGATTGGGCCGCGCGCCGCCGGGAAAAGCACGGTGGGGCGGTTGCTGGCGGAGCGGGCCGAGCTGACGCTCGTGGACACCGACGAGCGCATCGTGGAGCGCGCGGGTCGCACGATCGCCGAGCTGTTCGCGGACGGTTCGTTCCGCGAGCGCGAGCAGGAGGCTGTCGCCGAGGCGCTGGCGCTCGAGTCGGGGGTCGTGGCGTTGGGCGGGGGGGCGGTGCTGTGGGACGGCATCGAGGACGCGCTCCGCGGGTGGGGCGTGGTCCAGTTGACCGCGAATGTGGACACGCTGGCCGCTCGAATCCGATCGCAAGCGGGCGACCGGCCGTCGCTGACGGGCGCGGCACCCGACGCCGAGGTGGCGGCGGTCGTCGCCGCGCGCAAGAATCGCTATTCACAGCTCTCAGACTTCAGCGTCGCGACCGATATTTTCGATGAGGGAGAGGTGGCTCGAAGGATTCTCGCGTGGTGGCGCAATCGTTGAACGCGCACGTACGCCGCGGCGGTACACTCGGGTTGCCCGTCTCCTTGTTGTCTCTCATGCGCATCGTAGCTCTTCTTCTCTTCCTTTCGTCCCTCGCTGTAGCTCAGGGTGTCGATGAGGTCGCCGATCAGGCTGCCCGTCCCAACACCAGTCCGAGAGTGCGGCTCGAATTGATGCAGGGGTTGATGAAGCGCGAGGGAGGGCCGGCCGCGCTGGCCGCGGTGGCACTCGATCCCGGCCGCGATCCGGAGGTCGTGCACACGGCGGTTGAGGTGCTGCTGGACGCGGGCCTGGGGGGAGATCATCTCGCACGGATCTGTGCGCTGCTGCTGTCCGACCGTCACCGCGCGAAGGTGGAGGAGCGTCTGTATCGGCACACGCAACAGAACCCGGTTCAGGGGCGCCTGCTGGTCGCGCAACTCGGCCACTTGGCGCGAGAGCCGAAGGGTGAGCCGGAGGCCGCTCTCGACGGCCGGCTGGCTGCGATCCGCGCGCTGGGGAAGGTCCCGCTGCGCGAGGCGGTCGATGTCATTGCGCTCGTCTGGTCCGAGAGTGCGGGAGCGATTGCCGCGCGTTGCTCGGTCGAGTTGGCCGACGTGCTCGATGCGTCGAGCGGCGATCACGCGATCCAGCTCCTGACGGAACGTCCGTTCGCCTCGTACACCGACCTCGTCAAGGAGGTCAGTCGCAAGCGCGCCGAGCAGAATCGCAAGCACATCAAGACCATCGCGCGGCTGCGCGAGATGGCGTTCCGACAGGCGACCGCGGCGGAGGTGTTCCGTACCTTCGAAGAGGGCGATCCCAATCTGAAGCCGTTCGCGGCTGCGCGCGCCCGGGTGCTCGCAAGCGAGAAGAAGTACGGCGAGAAGGGTGCGGAGGCGTTCGCCGCGGATGTCGTGACTTGGCTGCTTGCGGAATTGAACGGCGGCTCCAACGAGACGTCCGCCAATCTCATTACCGCGCTGCAGGCGATGTACTCGACGGGTGCTCTCGAGAAGGGTGGAGTGCCGCGCGCGGCCGAGGTTCGCGATGCGTTGCGGGCGCGGTCGAGCGGGAAAGACTCCGAGGCGGGATTCGCGACGGAAGCCGTGGGGCTCCTGCGTCAGATGGGTGCGGGCGCGGCGCCCGTGCTCGCCGAGTTCGCGAAGAGCCACGGCAACGTCAAGGTGCGGGAAGTCGCCGTGCGCGCGCTCGGCGACCTCGCCAACCGCGGCGACAAGGCGCTCAAGGCGCGCGTGGGCTCGGTGCTCGCGCAACTGCTGCAGAGTGACCCGCCGCAGCCGGTGCTCAAGCAGATCCTGTTCACGCTTCAGGCGGCTCCGTCCGACGACGCGATTCCCGCCATCCAGGACCTCCTGTTCCCGAGCGACCCGAAGATGGCGCTGGCGCGGGATGACGTGATCTCGTGCGTGGAGACGCTCGCGGCGACGACTTCCCCCAAGGCGCTCGAAACGCTGGAGCGATTGGCGCGCGAAGCGACCGACGTGACATTGCGCATCGATGCCGTCGATCGCGGACTCGTGGCGCGGACACGAGCCGGTGCGCAAAGCGTGAACGTTCTGAACTTCCTCGCCGGACTGGTACGCGACCCGAAGCAGCCCGAAGAGCTGCGCCTGGGCGTGCTCAGCTCGCTGGGAGCGAAGGGCGCGGCCAACGCGACGCCGCTGCTGGGGGAGTTGGCGGCCGACGCCAACCTCGATGCGAAATTCAAGACGGCGGCGAGCACGGCGCGTCTCGCCCTCGCCGCTCGCCTCGTGCGCGGCAATGGTGAGGTCACCGCCGAGGTGCTCGCGGTGGTTGCGATCATTCTTGCGGAGGAAATGACGCGCCCGGGTGCCGATCTCGCCGCGCTCCTTACGACGGCGCGCACGGCCGTCCAGGTGGCGGACCGGAACAAGATCAAGGCGCGTGGCTGCCGCGGTCTTTACGCCTCGTTGCTCAGCAAGCAGCCGGACGCGAAGCCCGCCGAGGTGCGCGCGGCGTGGAAGGATGCCGCCGACAAGGCGGCGGGGGATGGCCTGACGCCGGCCCAGCAGGTCAAGGCGCTCGAGTCGTACCGTACGTTGCTCAATGCGACCAAGCCCGCCAAGGGGGCGGAGCGTGCGCACATGGAAGAGACGATCCGGGTGAACCGGGTGCTTCTCGATATCGCCAAGCGCAAGAACGATGTGCCCGCGAGCTATCGCTACTGGCTGGATGCGCTCGACGCAGCGATCGTCAAGCTGCGGGATCGATCCACGGCGGAGCAGATCGTCCTCGAACGTCCGCAGGGCGAGATTACGGGCGACCTCGCCACGCGCTGGGAACGCCTCTCGAAACTGCTCGAAGCGCTGCCCAAGACGGGCTAGCGCGAGGCGCTTCTTGACACCCCCGGATTGGTCCCTACTTTGGACCGCTTGCCGGTGGGGTAGCTCAGTCGGTTAGAGCACAGGATTCATAACCCTGAGGTCGGCGGTTCAAGTCCGCCCCCCACTACCAAATCGAATGACCCCGCCGTCCGGTGGGGTTTTTTCGTGCGCGGCGCCCAACCCTCGGCCGCTGGTATCGTGGCTGCGGAGGGAAGATGAATCGCACGCTGCTGACCCTGGTGATCGCGCAGGCGGTCGTAATCGTGCTGCTTGCGTACCTGTGGCTGTCCGGAGACGAGGGCGCGCGTACTCCCGATCGGCGGGGGGGCGTGGAGCAGCAGCCGGAGAGCGGTACGGTGCCGAACAAGCGCGAGTCGGCGCCGGAGCATGCTGCGACCTCCGAGTCAGATGGGGAAGGGGCCGGGGAAACCAGCCCCAACGCTGAGCCCGCCGCGGGCTACGCCGTCGTTCACGGCAAGATCTCCTCGTCGGAGGGTGGGGAGCTCAAGCCGCCTGTCTGGCTCTACGTCACGAAGTCGGACGGGACGCAGTCCTACTATCAGGTGAACGCGGACGGCCACTACGCCATTGCGGGGCTCGCACCGGGTACCTACAAACTCAAGGCAAGCGGGCAGGCGTACGGCGAGGCGGAGGCGACGGTCGAACTGAAAGAAGGCAGCGCGCGTCGCGACTTCGAACTTGCGGCGGCGATGGAGATTCGCATCAAAGCCGTCACACCCGAGGGCAAACCGCTGTCGAAGGAGCTGCGCGCGCGCCAGGTGGCGTTGATGACGAGCATCATCGGCGTGGCGACGATCGAGCCCGTTGAGCGACTCCCGCTGACCGAGCTTCGGGGACACACGCGCTTCGGCGTCGGCGAGTACAAGGAAGGCTGGTCGATGCATGGGGAGAAACTCCCCGAGGGCGTCGTCGGCAAGTTGATGGTGAAGGCGGCGCCGCCGTTCCATGTGAACGCGGTGTTCATGCACTTCGTTGTCGCGTCGCAAAAGGTCACCGAGCGCGTCGAGGAGATCACCTTCGTTCTGAAACCGGAGGACATCGAAGGTCTGCTCGCAACCGTGACGGTGCGTTTGGTGGATGCGGAAACCGGTGAAGGCGTGCAGGGGCGCGTCTCCATCAGTGATCGACAGAGTGGGGGCCCGGGGGCGATGACCGACAAGTCGGGTCTCGCGGTCCACAAGAACGTTCCGCCGGGGTTGAAGGAATTCCAGGTCTGGGCGCAAGGCTATGAAGCCGTGCACAAGTACATCCGCGTCGCGGATCCGGGCAACCTCGACCTTGGGACGATTCGGCTGCACAAGGCCGGTGAGATCTCCGGGGACATTTTGGGGAGCGACGGGAAGCCGCTTGCCGCGCAGCTGGTCGTGCGCAACCTGGACCGCCTCGATTTTCCGCAGCCACTGAGCCACGCCATGAGCTTTCGCTCGGACA
>Ga0070728_10001406_pt1 | contig 36057 bp, 33 predicted proteins | sample tdDd471_FD_66723 | JGI IMG/M metagenome (GOLD analysis project Ga0070728, IMG submission 66723) | Marine sediment microbial communities from the Atlantic coast under amendment with organic carbon and nitrate - tdDd47.1 | ecosystem: Environmental > Aquatic > Marine > Coastal > Sediment | place...
CGTGTGTGCGTAGCATGGTTGCCTTCGCAGGGGGGAGCGCGACGGGCCGGGCGCCGGGGGTGTGCCCCCGACGCGCCGGCCGGAGCGGTCAGCCGGCGCACCAGCCGTCGACGCAGTATTCGCCGGGCAGGCAGTCGTCGGCGGTGGCGCACGGGGCTTCCTCGGCGACGCAGCCGCCGAAGAGGCAGAGCTCGCCCTCGGCGCAGTCGCAGTCGGCGTCGCAGGCCGGGCGGCACTCCGCGTCGATGCAGACACCGTCGCCGGGGCAGTCGGCGGACCGGGCGCACGCGGTGCCGTCGACGTCTCCGTCCGAGGGCACGCACAGCCCGGCGTCGCAGGCGCGGTCGGCGCCGCAGTCCGCGTCGGCGAAGCACTCGACGAAGCAGGCGCCGTCGATGCACAGCCCGGCGTCGCAGTCGGTGTTGAAGACGCAGCCGGTCTCGCCGCCGGTGCCGTCGCCGGACCCACCATCGGTGCCGCCGCCGGTGCCGTCGCTGGACCCACCGGAGCCGTCGCCGGTGCCATCACCCGACCCGCCGGTGCCGTCGCCGGAGCCGTCGCCGGACCCACCGGAGCCGTCGCCGGAGCCGTCGGCCGGATCGCCGGAGCCGGAGCCGTCGCCGGGGTCGTCGTGGGACCCGTGGTACTCGTCGAAGCAGTCGAAGATGCAGTCGGCGTCGCCGTCGCAGACGTCGATGCAGTGCACGACCGTGTCGCGCTCGCTCGCGCCGTCGGTTTCGCAGTGGTCTTCGTACACGCAGGCGGTGGTGAGCGCGGCCGTGGCCAGCGCGGGGATCCAGAATCGATGCATGAGGTGCCTCTCTCGCGTCGTGGGGGGCGGGAACCGAAGGGTTCGTCGCGAGGGGGCACGAGAGTTGTGCAGACTTTTTTCGCAGGGCACGGTGAGGGCCTCACCCACCTGCCCGGGAGCCGCCGTGATCAAGGGACTGCACGCGATGTTCTACTCGTCCGACGCCGAGGCCACGCGCGCCTTTCTGCGGGACGTGCTCGAGTTCGACTTCAACGACGTCGGCGGCGGCTGGCTCATCTTCGACATGCCCGAGGCCGACCTCGGCGTGCACCCGGTGAACTTCGAGGGCGCGCCGAAGCCGAACACCCACGACATCTCGTTCTACTGCGACGACGTGAAGGCGACGCGCGCGGCGCTCGAGGCGAAGGGCGTGACGTTCACGATGGACATCACGGACCAGGGCTACGGCTTCGTCACCGCCTTCGAGATCCCCGGCGGCATCCGCGCCGAGCTCTACGAGCCGAAGTACACCAAGGGCAGCGGGGATGCCGACGCCGGCTGATTGGAGGCGCCTCGTTCGCCCCGGTTCGGTTGACAACCGACAGGCCGGATCCCAGGGTGCGTCACGGTCGCGAGAGCGGTCCGGATCGACTGTCGAACCGGGCGCGCGCGACGCGCATCGACCTGTGCCCGAGAGGTGCTCTGTGAGCGCGAATTCGTACGATGTCACGGTGATCGGCGCCGGCCCCGGCGGCTACGTCGCGGCGATCCGCTGCGCCCAGCTCGGTCTCAAGACCGCCATCGTCGAGAAGGATCCCAACCTGGGCGGCACCTGCCTGCTGCGTGGCTGCATCCCGACGAAGGCGCTGCTCGAGTCGGCGCACATGTACGACAAGATGCGCAAGGCGAAGACCTGGGGCATCAAGGCCGACAACGTGGAGCTCGATTTCACGCAGGTGCAGAAGTACCGCGCGAAGACGGTGAAGACGAACTCGAAGGGCGTGTCGTTCCTGATGCGCAAGAACGAGATCGACGTCCACGCCGGGCACGGCCGCATCGCCGGCGCCGGCAAGGTGTCGGTGACCGCCGATGACGGCACGGTCACGACCCTCGACTCGAAGCACGTCATCCTCGCGACCGGCTCGGTCTGCAAGCACATGCCGTTCATCGAGATGGACCACGTGCGCACCGTGAACTCGGACGACATCCTCGAGATCAGCGAGGTGCCGAAGTCGCTCATCGTGATGGGCGCCGGCGCCGTCGGCAGCGAGTTCGCGTCGGTCTACAACTCGTTCGGGTCCGAGGTGACCCTCGTCGAGTACATGGACCACCTGCTGCCCATCGAGGACGAGGACATCTCGAAGGAGCTCGAGCGCGACTACAAGAAGCGCGGCATCAACGTCATGACGAAGTCGAAGATCGTGAAGGTCGACCTCGTCGAGGGCGGTGTGCAGGTGCACGTCGAGCCTCGCGATGGGGGCGACGCGCAGGTCCTCGAGGCGTCGATGCTGCTCGTCGCCGTCGGTCGCGCGCCGGTCACCGGCCACGTCGGCCTCGACACCGTCGGCATCGAAGCCGACGAGCGCGGCATGGTGCCGGTGGACGAGTACTGCCGCACGAGCGCGTCGAACGTGTACGCCATCGGCGACATCATCGCGACGCCGTGGCTCGCCCACGTCGCCAGCCACGAGGGCGTGATGGTGGCCGAGCTGATCGCCGGCAAGCACGTCCACCCGATCAACTACCTGCACACGCCGAACTGCACGTACTGCGAGCCCGAGGTCGCGTCGGTGGGCTACACCGAGGCGAAGGCGAAGGAGGCCGGGTACGAGGTCAAGACGGGCACCTTCCCGTTCACGGCCAGCGGCAAGGCGCGCATCATGGGCGCCAACTCCGGCATGGTGAAGTTCGTCGCCGACGCGAAGTACGACGAGCTGCTCGGCGTGCACATCATCGGCCCCAAGGCGACCGAGCTCATTGCCGAGGCCGTCGTGGCCCTGCAGCTCGAGTCGACCGTCGAAGAGATCACGCACGCGATGCACCCGCACCCCACGCTCGCAGAGGCGATGGGTGAGGCGGCGGCCGCGGCGCTCAACGGCAGCCCGCTCAACTTCTGACGAACCGCGGCCGCGCCCCCGGGCGCGCGCCCCGCAGTGAGGATCGCGCATGCGCGTCGAAGTCGTGATGCCCCAGATGGGCGAGTCGATCGTCGAAGGTACGGTCGTCGAATGGCTGAAGGCCGTCGGCGACGCCGTCGAGGCGGACGAAGACATCTTCACCCTGTCCACCGACAAGGTGGACGCCGAGGTGCCGAGCCCCGCCAACGGCGTGCTCGTCGAGATCCTCGCCCAGCCCGGCGACACCGTCGAGGTGGGCTCCGTCGTGGCGTACGTCGAGACCGACGCGTCGGCGGCGAAGGACGCGCCGGCCGCGAAGGCCGAGGTGACCGAAGCGCCGGCCGAGGCCGAGGCCCCCGCGCCGCCCCCGCCGCCGCAGAAGACCGAGGCCGCTCCGGCGCCCCCGGCCGCAGCGACGCCGGCCCCCGCCGACGACACCCCGATCGGTGAGCTGTCGAAGGCCGAGCTGCGCCGCCGTCGGTCGACGCCCATCGTCCGCAAGATCGCGGCCGAGCACGGCATCACCGACCTCAGCGCGGTGAAGGGCACGGGCGTGTCCGGTCGCGTGACCAAGAAGGACATCCTCGCGTTCATCGAGGCCGGTGGCCCGGCGAAGGCGGCCCGGCCGAAGGTGGCGTCGACGGTGTCTGCCGCGACCGCGACCGTCGAGGGTGCGCCCGAAGGTTACCTTCCGGCGTGGGTGAAGCCGCCGCGCGTGCACGTGTACGACAACGATCGCGTCGAGCCGATGACCCGCATGCGGGCGTCGATCAGCGAGAACATGGTCCAGGCCCGTCGCGGCACCGCCCACTGCCACACGGTGTGGGAGGCCGACGTCAGCCGCATCCTCAAGGACCGCGCCGCAAAGAAGGCCGACTTCGCCGACCGTGGCGTCAAGCTCACCTTCACGGCGTACTTCGTCGCGGCGGTCGTCGACGCGCTGCGCGAGTTCCCGCTGATGAACGCGGCGATCACGCAGGACAGCATCGTGTACCGCGGGTCGATCAACATCGGCGTCGCGGCGGCGATCGACGAGGGCCTGATCGTGCCGGTGCTCAAGGGCGCCGATGGCCTCAACCTCTTCGGCATCGCGCGCGGAGTGAACGACCTCGGCGAGCGGTCGCGTACGAAGAAGCTGAAGCCGGCGGACGTCGCCGACGGCACGTTCACGATCTCGAACTCCGGCATCTGGGGCAGCGAGTTCGGCGTGCCGATCCTCGTGCAGCCGCAGGTCGGCATCCTCGGCATCGGCGGCATCAAGAAGCGCGTGCGCGTGCTCGATGACGACAGCATCGCGATCCGCAGCGTCGTCCGCATGTGCCTCACCTTCGACCACCGCCTCATCGACGGCGCGACGGCCGACGGCTTCATGAGCCACGTGACGAAGAAGCTCGCGAACTGGTCCTGACCCGGTCCGCACGCTGAACCGCAGACGCCGCCCCGGGCTCGGGGCGGCGTCGTGCGTTCGTGAGGGGTGTCCGGCGGCGGACGGGGATCAGCGCGGGCAGTGGTCGTCCGACTGCAACGTGAACGGGATCGACACCGTCGGTTCGGTGGTCGAACCGACGGCACGCAGCTCGTCTTCGGACAGCGTGCCGTCGCCGTCGCGATCGAGCTCGGCGAGTCGCGCTCGGACGGCGGCGTCGACCTCGTCCGACTGGCCGGAGCGCTCGACTGCGCGAGCGCCGAGGACGTGCCAGGCGACCGGGACGCGAATCGAGTCCCCACCGCCCTCGGCCGCAGCGGCCTCGGCTTCGAAGCGGATCTCGACTTCGCAGGTGCCGCCTGCGCGTTGGGGTGCCGGCGTCGTGTCCGTCGCACGCGACGGAGCGACCGTGCGCTCGGCGGGTTGCCTCGCTTCACCGCGATGCTGGGCGTGAGCGGCCATGGGGACGAGTACGAGCAGGGACAACGTGAGCAGCGTTCGTTTCATGAGTCGCCGAGCGTTCAGTGGGGATCGAATCGCGGATAGAGAGACGCACATCCCGGCGAACCATTCAATTCACCGGACCCGCAGACCGACACTCGCTTGCGGCGAGCCGCGACCCGAGAGGCCGCGCCGCCCGGAGGCGCGGTCGTCGAGCGTCAGCAGTCCGGGCGTTCGACGACGGCGATCGCTGTGGTCTCGCATACGTGCCTCGCGTCGCCGCTGCCGACGTGGAACCGGTCGACGAACACGCGCGCCTCGACGGGGCGGCCGTCTTCGCACTCGACCGCGATCTCGGCGGGGTCGCTCCACTGCACGCCATGAACGGAGTAGCGAGCGTCGTGCTCGCTGGTCGTGCGCACGGGCCACGCGCCAGCGTCCGTGAGGATGAAGACGCCATCGGCCCAGCCCTCTGCCGGCGATGCGATGACGTGCACGATCTCGATCGCCGTGGGTGGGCACGGGACGCCGTCGCCGTTCTCGATGAGACACCCGACGGACGCGAGGGCCGAGACGAGCGCTGCGGCGACGAGCGCGCGGTGGGCCGTCATTCGCATGGCGGCACCGTCGCGATCAGGTGGGCGCGATGGCAGAGCTCGTCGACGGCACATGTGGTGCCGGGGCAGGTCGTCGCGTCGAACCGCTGCGTGGGCACCGACCGTCCGTCCCGCGGGCAGAACACCGTCAGGCTCACGTCCCGGACGGGTCCGGCGTCGACGAAGATCGCGTCGTCGGTGCAGGTCACGCGGGGGTCGTCGCAGTCGAGCGGGATGTCGATGCCATCACCGGCGACGTCATGACCGACGAAGTCCGCCATCGTCGCGCCTTCGACGACCTCGGTGATCTCGATCGATGCAGGGCACGTGCCCACCTCGTCGTCTGCGCACGCCGCCGCAGCGAACGCCACGAGCACAAAGATCCCTCCACCTCTCGACCCCACAAACACCCCATCCTCTGCTGCATTCGATGCTGCCCACACAGTGGCAGGTCCTGCGATCCGGTGCCAGGCGAAGCCGTGGGCGTGCGGACGCGGCGTGCTTCGCGCGGGCCGTCAGCGGGGGGTGGGCTCGTGGCGCTTCGTGGCGTTGAGGGTGTACGCCCAGCGCCAGCCGATGGGGGGCTCGGGGGTGAAGCCGTGGGCCTCGACGGCGCGGGCCACGTCGGGCGCGAGCTCGAAGTCCGGATCCGGGTGGTGCTCGGTGATCGAGAGCACGCCGCCGGGCTTCAGCACGCGGTGCGCTTCATCGAGAAAGGCCTCGCGACCTTCGATCTCGCCGAACACCGTCACCATGAACATCGCGTCGAACACGTCGTCGTCGAAGGGCAGGCCGGTGCCGTCCGACGGTACGGTCTCGAAGTTCGAGACCCCGGCAGCGCGCAGCTTCTGCGCGGCCTTTTCGAGCATCTCGGGCTGGATGTCGACGAGGGTGAGGACGCCGTCTGGCACGCGCTTCGCCGCCGCCACGCTGTAGTACCCGGACCCGGGGCCCACCTCGAGCACGTGCGCGTCCGCCGCAACGGGCAGGCGCTCGGCCACCGTGCGCGGCGCCATGATGAGCCCGCGGCCCGGCAGGTCGAGGACCCACGTCATCTGGTGGGGGAACACGCCACGGCCGAACGCGCGCGAGAGCAGAGACCAGAGGTTCGCGTCGGTCATGGCGTCAGTCGTCGTCGCGGGCACCCACCACGGCGTCGACGCCGATGGTGAAGAAGAACGTGAAGTCGTTGTCGACGAGGTAGTCGCCCGGCTGCTCGATGCTCTGCCAGCCCTCGAGGCGCTCCCACGTGTTGTTGGGGTACGACAGGTTCGAGGTCATGCGCATCGCGAGCGGCACGACGACCGGCCCGGCGTCGACGCGAGCGCCGAGGGTGAGGTACCCGACCACGCTGGTGCCGACGCGGATCGCCGGCGCCGGCTCGTCGGTCTCGAAGCCGTCGCGTTCGTCGTCGACGCGGGCCGACAGGCCGATGCGCGGGCCGAAGCCGAGGCCGACGAACGGCTCGACGACTCCGACGCGGTATCCGCCTTCGACGCCGATGGGCAGCTCGAGAGCCGTGAGCCCGAAGACGAGCTCGCGGCGCGCCTCGCCGGCGCGGGCGTACCCGGACGTGCGGTACCGCGCGATCTCGAGCCCGGCACGCAGGCGAACAAACGAGTGCGCCTGCCACGCCGCCGTGCCACCGAACCGCCAGCCGGGCCCGGTGAAGCCGCTGCCGTAGAGCAGGGTCGGCTTGCCGGGGTCGTCCTCGGGGCGGCTCGTCACGGCGTGGCCGAAGCCGAGTCGCCCGCCGACCGTCCACGTGCCGGCATCGTCCGCGCGGGCGGACCCGGGGGCGAGCAGCAGGGGGGCGGCGAGGGCCGCCGCAGCGAGACCGGTGAGGGCAGAGCGGCGCATCCGGCGGCCGGCGAGACGAGGGCAGAACGCGGGGCGCGGGCGCGCCCCGCAGCGGTCACTTGCGGAAGATCGTGACCTTCTGCAGCACGACGTCGGTCAGCGGCTTGTCGCGACCGTCGCGCTTCACGTGGGTGATCTTCGCGATGTTGTCGACGCCTTCGACGACCTCACCGAACACCGAGTGGCGGTTGTCGAGCCACGGCGTCGGGACCTCGGTGATGAAGAACTGGCTGCCGTTCGTGTTCGGGCCGGCGTTCGCCATCGACAGGATGCCCGGGCGGTCGTGCTTGAGGCCCTTCACGAACTCGTCCTTGAACCGGAACCCGGGGCCGCCCCGGCCGGTCGCCGTCGGGTCGCCCGCCTGGATCATGAACTCGGGGATCACGCGGTGGAACTTCGTGCCGTCGTAGTACGGCCCGCTGCCCGGCTTGCCGGTGTTCGGGTCGATGTACTCCTTCGTGCCCATCGCGAGGCCGACGAAGTTGGCGACGGTGTTCGGGACCTCCTTCTCGTACAGGCGCACGATCATGTCGCCCATGGTGGTCTCGAACTTCGCGTACAGGTCGCCGTCACCGGGGACGTCGATCGGGGGATGCTGGTTGCCGTCGATGGCCATTGTGTCTCTCCAGAAGAGGGGGTGCTGCGCGAGCCTGCCACGCAGGGCGCGGGGTCGCAACGGTCCGTGCCGCGTCAGAAGATGCGGTAGTCGATGCCGAAGAGCACCAGGAACTGGGTCGTCCACACGTCGTTGTACTCCGGCGACGGGCGGGCCGGGTCGTACACGCAGTCCTCGCTCGCGCAGGGCCCGGCGAAGCGTCCGCGCTCGCTGATGCTGGCGCCGGACGACGGGTACAGGTGAAAGCGGAACTCGACGGGGATCTCGATGCGCTCGAGGGCGATGTCGACGCCGAGGCCGGCGATGAGGCCGGCGTACATGTCGGCGGTGTCGTCCGAGAGGCTCGCGTTCAGGGTCGCCTGGGCGAGCCCGTCCCTCGACCACTGTTCGATCAGCGCAGCGTCGTCTTCGTCGTTCGGGTCGAGCTCGTCCGGCAGGGGCGAGCGACCGTTGACCTCGTACGTGCGGTCGGACGGGTTGAACACGAGGTCGATGCCCACGCTCACGAAGGGCCGCGCCACGCCGGTCGGCAGCGACGCCTGCAGGACGATCGGCACGTGGTGCACCCGCCGCGAGAAGGTCTGGTCGACCTCCTGGCGCTGGCACGGGTTCGGCGCGTACCGGCAGTCCCGGACGTTGCGCAGCTCGACGGTGCCCGACACCGACTCGCTGGCGTACATGTACCCGGTCTCGAGCGCGACGATGTCGAAGAGCCGAAGGTTGACCGCGCCGCCAAGGGTCCAGCCGGCGCCGTAGTACGTCTCGTACGGCGTGTCGCCGTAGAGCCGCGCGTCGGCCGGCTTGTTCATCAGCGAGAGGTTCGGCCCGCCGCGGAGCCCGACCCGCAGGTCCAGCCCGTACACGTCCGCGGCGCTCGCCGGCACGGCGGCGACCAGGGTCAGGAGCGCGAGCAGCGTCGCGATCGATCGAGCGTTCATCGGTGTGTCCCGTGTCCTCGCGCTCCCGGGGGAGCGTCGGCCTTGCGGTGCGGGGATCCCGAGCGCGGTCGCGCTGTCTCAGGTCCCCGTCCGGCGGCTCGGCGTCCCGACCGAGCCCCGCATACTCTGGCGGCTCGGCGAGCGGGATTCAATCCCCGGGTGGCGTCAACGGCCGCGGGGTGACACGGGGCAGGCGCTGGGTGACGACCTCGAGCCCGGCCTCGATCCAGCCGTCGACGATCACGCTCTCGGCTTCGGTCATCGCGACGTCGGTCGTCCACTCGGTGCGCGCCGCGTCGTCGTCCGGGTCGTAGTGCGACACGACGACCCGCTCGGCGTCGAACCCGAACTCCCGCGCCTGGTCGAGGAGCTCGACGGACGCGAAGACGACGAGGGCCACCTCGACCCCCGGCGCCGGCGGCTCGGACTGTAGCGCCGCGACGTCCACCGGCGAGAGGGCGACGACCGGCACCGCGCCGATCGTCTGGTCCGGGTCGGGGGCGTCGACGGCCTCGGAGACGATCCAGACGAGGTCGACGTCGTGGTCGCGCAGCCACGGCTGCAGCGCCGAGCGGGCGGCGCCCCGATCGTCGAGGTGCACGCGCAGATCAGGACCGGCGGTCATGGGGCTTCCAGTGTTCGCGGTCGCGGTGGTCGACGGCGACGCGGAACCCTGCGTGCCGCAGCGCCGCCCCGATCGCCTCACTGAGGGCGACCGAGCGGTGTTTTCCGCCGGTGCAACCGATACCGACGGTCAGGTACGCCTTGCCCTCGTCCTCGTACCGGGGCAGCAGCCACTCGAGCAGCCGCGTCACCCGTTCGAGAAACGCGCCGGCGTCGTCATGGGCGAGCACCCAGCCCGAGACGTCCGGCGATAGACCGGACGACGGGCGCAGGTCAGGCTCGAAGTGCGGGTTCGGCAGAAAGCGCACGTCGAACACGAGGTCCGCCTCGGTGAGGGGCCCGTGCTTGAAGCCGAAGGACTGGACCGAGACCCGCAGGCGCTGGTCGCTGCCGGTGCGGTATCGGTCCTGCACGCGCCGCTTGAGCTCGTGCACGGTCATCGTCGACGTGTCGAGCGTCAGCGTTGCCCGCTGCAGCAGCTCGTCGAGCGCGTCCCGTTCGCGGGCGAGCGCCGAACGAAGGTCGCCGTCGGCGTCGAGGGGGTGCCGCCGGCGGGTCGCCTGGAACCGGGTGAGCAGGCGCTCGGTGCCGGCGTCCAGGAAGAGGATGTCGACGGGGATGTCGCGTTCGCGGAGCGCGTCGACGACCGAGCCGGCGTTCGCGACGCCATGGGGGGCTCGGACGTCGACGACGACCGCGATGCGTCCGTCCTGGTCACTGACCCGGCCGAGGGCGACGACGTCCGGCAGCAGCACCACCGGCAGGTTGTCCATCGCGACGAACCCGACGTCTTCGAGCGCACGCAGCGCCGTCGTCTTGCCGGATCCGGACACGCCCGTGATGAGCACGACGTGAGCCATGGCGGGCGCCCTCGGGGTCGGGTCGGGTGTGGGTCAGTGGTGCGCCGGTTCGGCTTCGATGAGGCCGAAGTTCCCGTCGTCGCGGCGGTACACGATGTTGATGTTCTCGGTCTCCCGGTTGGTGAAGACGAAGAACTCGGAGCCGCGGAGCTCGAGCTGCAGGATCGCCTCGTCGGGGGCCAGGAACGGCGCCGTGTACTGCTCGGTCTTGAGCGTGCTGAGGGTGCGCGTCGGCACCTTCGGCTCTTCGACCTCCGGCTCGGGTGCCGGCTCGGCGACGACCTCGTCGGTCGCTTCGCCGTCGGGGGCCGCGAGCACCTGCATGGTGAACGCGCGCCGCCGTTCGTCCGGACGGTGGCTGCGGATGCGGGACTTGAAGCGCCGCAGCTGCCGCTCGAGCTTGTCCAGCGCGATGTCGATGGACGAATACATGTCCTCCGACTTCTCCGTCGACTTTGCCGTCAACCCGTTGATGTTCAGGGTGAAATTCGCGACGTGCAGAAACCGCTCCGTCGAGAAGACCACCTTGGAGTCGATGTCCATGCCCGCGACGTACTTGTTGACGACGTGTTCCAGCTTTCGCGAAGCGTAGGCCTGAACAGCGGGCGAAGGGTCCATGTGGCGAAAGGCGACGTTGACCTGCATGGTCGCGCTCCTGTCTCGAGGGGGTGCCGCCGAGGGGCGGCGAGGTGTCGGTGAGGGACGGCGGGGAGGTCAGATGAGGCGCTTGCGCTTCGAGCTCGACAGAATGCCGAGTGCCTCCCGGTACTTGGCGACGGTCCTCCGTGCGATGTGGATCTGGTGACGCTCCTTGAGGAGCTGGACGATCTTCTGGTCACTCAGCGGCTTCGCGGGGTCCTCTTCGGACACCACCTGCTTGATGTGGTGCTTGACCGCTTCGGCCGCCAGGTCCTCGCCGCCGTCTTTGCGGATCGAGCTGTTGAAGAAGAACTTCAGCTCGAAGATTCCGCGCGGGGTGTGGACGTACTTGTTCGTGGTCACGCGGCTGATCGTGGACTCGTGCATGCCGATGTCGTCGGCGACCTCGCGCAGCACGAGCGGCCGCAGGTGCTCGATGCCGTAGTCGAGGAAGTCGCGCTGAAAGCGGATGATCGACTCGGTCACCTTGAGGATCGTGCGCTGGCGCTGCTGGATGGATCGGATGAGCCACCAGGCGCTGCGCAGGCGCTCCTGCACGTACGACTTCGCTTCCTTGCCGGCGCCGTTGCGCAGGGCCTTGCGGTAGTACTCGGACACCCGCAGCCGGGGCAGCCCGTCCTCGTTGAGGGTCGGGACCCACTCGCCATCGCGAAAGACGATGTAGATGTCGGGCACGATGTACGTGGCGTCGTCGTCGTTGAACTGCACGCCCGGGCGCGGATCGAGGGTCATGATCGCCCGGTGGGCGTCGAGGATCGCTTCGCGGGGCACGCCGAGGGCGCGCGCGATGCCGGCGTAGTTCTTCTTCTCGAGGTCCGGGATGTGGTCCTCGATGACGTGCCGCAGGACCTCGTCTTCGGGGCAGAGGGCGTGGGCCTGCAGCAGCAGGCACTCGCGCAGGTCGCGCGCCGCGATCCCCGGCGGGTCGAACCCCTGCACGAGGGCGAGGGCGTCTTCGACCGCGTCGATCGACGTCTCGTTGCGCTCGGCCAGCTCTTCGACCGTGCTGTTGCGCAGGTACCCCTGCTCGTCGAGGTTGCCGATGATCAGCTCGGCAAGGTGCCGTTCGTCCTCGGACGTGTCGACGACACCGAGCTGCTCGAGCAGGTGGTCGGTGAGGCCGAGGCGGGTCGACAGGGTCTGGTCGACGCCGGGCAGGTCGTCGTTGTGGCCGGCGGTCGAGGCGGGCAGCGGCGACGAGTAGTTTTCGAGGTAGCGCTCCCAGTCGATCTCTTCGACGGCCTTCTCGGCGTCCTGCTGCTCGGTGGTGGGCTCGGGCTTGTCGTCCATCTGGTCCGCGCCGGACCGCTCGACCGGCCGGTCGTCCTCGAACTCCTCGAGCATCGGGTTCTCGACCATCTCGGTCTGGATGAGATCGGCCAGCTCGAGCCGAGAGAGCTGCAGCAGCTTGATCGCCTGCTGAAGCTGCGGGGTCATCCGCAGCTCCTGGCTCATCCGCTGGCTCTGTTTCAGTTCGAGGCCCATCTATGGCTCGTTGGGTCGAGTCGCTGTCGGCCGCCGTCCCGCGGGGGCCGTCCGCGCGGCACGAGGCCAGGCGCGGTTCACGGAGTTCAGTGTAGCCACCCTGTCATGGCACGGCAATTGCAATCGGCACGGGCAACGGAACCCTGCGCAGCGGCAGGACTTCGCGTCGGGTGGACCTCTGCCGAGGCGCCGCGAAGCTCGCCGCGCGCTGCACCGACATGGATCCGAGAAGAGTTCAGCACGTCCATCACGGTACGCGTCGCATCGGATCGTCGCAAGGGGGCGCCGCGTGATGCGGTGCGTCGAGACCCGATTCGAGCCGGTGTCTCGCGACGGTGACACGTCTGCAGACAGGGGGGTGTCGCGGGGGAGACAGGTCGCAGAAACGTCACGTGCCGGCGGGCTGCGAGCGCGCTATGGTCCGAGCCTCTCGACTCCACTTGTTCGCTATGGGCCCACCGGCCCGATCCCACGCGAGGCCTGCCCTTGTTCGTCGACCCTGCCCTGTACGCGACGTCGAGTGTCGGCGAGACCCCGGTGCAACAGCCGACGGACCCGGCGTGGTGGCGAGACTCGAACAGCGTCTTCCTCGATCTCGTGCCAGGCCTCGACGAAACGAAGCTGGATCGATCGGAGATCCGCGTGCCGGTGTTCGTCGAGGTGGTCTCTGGATCGAGCCCGCTGCCCGCCGGCTCCGAGCTGGTCCGCATCCCGCCCCCACCGTGCCCGCCCGGGACGCGCCCGGCGTTGGAGACGGATCTCTGCGGCGCTGTTGTCCCGCAGAGCTGGCTCGATGCGCTGGAGCGTCCGGAGTTCGAAGAGCCCGAGGGGCTGCTCCGTGTCGAACGAGCGCACGGTCTTCCGACTGCGTTGGACCCGCCATGGAACGAGGACGTCCCCAGCGACGAGATGTCACTCGCCGATGCCGTCGACCATCTGTTGGACGGGCTCGGAGATGCGGTCCGCGTTGGGTACGCGTCGGGTGCCACGCCACCAGTCGACGATGCGCCCGACGACCTCGCTGCCGAGCTGCCGCCGGGCTCTCTTCACGCACTTCGTGCACCCACCCGCCGTGGTCAGAAGCTCCGGGTCACACTCGTGGACGCCGGTTTCCAGCGAACGCGAGCCGCACACCAGATTCGGCTGGACACCGTCGATGTCCCGGCCGAGTTCAGGCTGACGAGGTCGCAGAGCGATCATGGCGATGCCATGTGCGAGGTACTCACAGATGCACTCGAACGATTTGGGGTGGACGTGCATGTCGATCTGCATTGCATCGACGTCGCGGCGACGTGGCAGGGTGGACCGTTGTGGATGCTCCTCGGCATGGTGCAGGCGATCCACGCATGTGACCTGGGAGGCGGCGAATCTGACCGTGGAGTCGTTCGCGACCCGCAAGACCACCTCGTGCTGACGGCGCTCGCATTTCGAACGCCGTGCAGTGGAGAGTCGCTGTTCGATCGCGCAGTGTCGCGGCTCGCGTCCAGTGGAGCGTCCATTGTCGCGGCTGCGGGGAACAAGCGCGTAGCGTGGCATCAGGGGTTTCTGCAGACGTGGGACGACGCTCCCGCGGCACCGGGTCCGATTCGTATCTCGGTTTCGCCCGACGACGAAGGTGAGGCCTATGCGCTCGAACTCTACGTGGCCGAGCCGAGCGCTGTCTGGAGGCTCGAGATTGCAGCAGACCGTGTACGTTACGAACCGCTTTCGTTGGCCCCGATTCGGCCGACCGATCGTGTGGAACGTCGGGATGTGAACGGGCCCGTTGGGGCCGACCCGATTCGGGTGCTTGTGTCCGGAGACGGGGACGACGAGCTTCGGGTGCATCTCGCATTGCCTTCGTCCCTTCGCGGTGCGCCGCTGTGGTTGGGCGTACGCGCGGGGCCGGAGTGGAACGGGAGCGAGGGGGCTGACGCTGCGCCCCGGATTGGCATCGCGACACGGCCAACGAGCGATGCGCCCTGGGCGATGCGTCTCGGCGAGTTGGCGTCGGGCCGCGTGTCGGGTCCGGGTTCACCAGCCTGCGCGAGTGGGATCGTGGCCGTCGGTGGGTACTACCAACCGGTCCCGCACCAGATTATCTACACACCGTCGTTCGCCGGTCCGCATGACCTGTTCGGACGCCACCGGAGATTCTTGTACGCGGGCGCCACCAACCTGCCTTCATCAGCGGGCGGCGTTGTGGGGGGAAGTTCCGCGGCAACCATGCTGGTCGGCGCGTGCATGGCATCCGTCTGGGCGTCGTCGCCGGATGCCCGCATGGCCGACGTCGAAGATGCCACGCTCGCCAGCTCAGTCACGTCGGGTCGAGCGGGCGCTCATGGCGTCCTTGTTGCCGGGCTCGTCGATCCAGTGAGCGTGATCCGCCCGCGCGTCATGTCGGTTGCATGGCGCGACGGGCATCTGATTGTCGAGACAGACCGCGTTGCGGTGGTCGTCGTTCAGTTCGGGAAATCGTCGGCGCGGCTGAGGTGCGGACGATTCGAGGGGACGGTGATCGGCGTCACAAACCAGGACCGACGTGTCCACCGCTGTGCCGTCCCAGACTCGCTCATGGACTGTCCATGGGCGATCTACGTTCGATCCGTCGGGGCACCCCTCCCGACGTGCATCGACGGCGGCGGCGCGGGACTACGGATCGAACGCCCCGACGCGCCGGAAACTCCGTGCGCGGACAGGCCGCGCTCGCCGTCGAATTGATCCATCCGCCATGTCCGATCGGCTCCGTACGCGGGCCGACCGGCCATGGCATCCACTGCCCCTGCATGGGGCCAACGCACGAGAGTCAACGATGACCGACACGACGAATGGGACCGCTGGAGTTTCTCGCGAAGGTGCTCAGCTCGACGGTGGCGTCTGGGAAATCGAACTGAGTGGCGGAGACATCTTCTACGTGTGGATCGAGTCCACCGGTTCAGGCTCGTACAAGGAGCACTATCGAACCAAGACTGGTTCCAACATCAGCTTCCCGCTGTCGCACTCGACGTACACGTCGGTGTCGTACTCTCTCAAGAACACGTCGGTCTCGACGTTGTCCCAGTACAACACCTGGCTCAACAACAACGCGCCGAGTTTCTCCGTCGCGCATACGTCGACAGTCCAGTACTAGGCCTCGTCCGACGCTGCGTGCATCCGTGCCGGGGTCAACGCGGCGTGGTGCACTCGTCCAACGAGAGTACTTCGCCGCGTCCGTGCGCGGGGAACCACCTCGGGTCGATGGCATCCGGGTGCTCGCGCGCGAGTGCCTCGGCCTGAGCCCGCACCCGCGGCGGTGCCGACATCGGCATCGCTGCCGGGTGTGCGGGTGGCGCGCCAAGCGCGATGAGGATCGCGTGCAGGAGGGCGTGCGGCGCAGCAAACGCTGGAGATGTGCCGAAGCGAGACAGGTAGATGTCGAGGCACTCCGCCACCACGTCGGGCTCGCCAGACCGGTAGGCGCATGCGGCCTCGTTGACGATCAGCAGTGCTGTGGTCTGCGGAGTCGCGACATTTGCGCAGTCGCGAACGAGGTCCAGACGCGGTACGAGGTTCTCGCCGGACCGGTATCGCGCGGACCGGTCGAGCCACAGGAGGCGGAACCCGAGATTCGGATCGCGCCGAACTCGACGTTCGCCGCGACACGTCGCGACGAGCGCCCGAGCGCGGTCGTGCTGTCCGGCTTCGAGCCACGCGCTGGCGGCGTTGGTCAGCAGGGGGACTGCGCCGCGATCGCCGGCAGTGGCGGCGGCTTCAAGCGCCGCGGCCGCGGCGTCGAAGCGGTAGTTCTGGTACGCCGCCCACGCAGCTATCTGATGGTGGGCGCGGGATAGAATCGGCGTCGAGCGAGTGAACGGCTGGACGACATCCCGGATGAGTTGCGTCCGGGCGCCCGCATCGAGAGCCTGCAGGACGGGCATGCTGAGCATCGCCGTCTTCTCGTCGACGTGCGGAATCCCCGTTCGGCGAAGGTTCTGCCAGCGCCGCACCGCGTCGGCGACCGAGCCCGATCGAGCCATGGTCGCAGCGTCCAGTGCGCCCGCAACATCAGGGAGCCGGTCCGCGGCGTCGTGTCGCTCCAGGATGTACCGGGCCATGCGGACGTTGGCGCTGGTGGTCGTCTCGAGGGCGGCGACGCACATCCAGGCGATGCACTTCGTGCGTTCGGCGTCGGTGAGGGGCTCGCGGACGAGGAGCTCGAGCAGGGGCATGGCGCGCTGGCCGTCGTTCTGTGCGAGCAGGCGGTCGATGGCGGCGAAGAGGGCATCGATGCGTTCGCGGGGATCGCGGGCCAGCTGCACGATCGGGCCGGTGGTCGCGAGCTCGCGGTCGTCGGACAGCCGGTTGAGGGACGTGCGGGGCAACACGATGCGCCCGTCGCGGGCCCAGCACCGCCGGGTCCGGCGCCAGCGCTGCAGGATCGCGAGGGCGCGGTCGCGTGTGGTCGCGCCGCGCGCGCGGAGCTCGCGCACCGCGTCGCTCTGCAGGTGCAGGATGCGCTCGGGGCCCGCAAACCACTGCATCATCGTATCGTCGTCGACCGGGTCGTCGCCGTCGCCGACGATCGCGACGAACGCGTCCCGGGCGTCGGGGTCGTCGAGTCGCACGAGCGCGTCCGCCGCCGTGCTCGGGCGACCCTGCGGGCGGATCGCGAGCATCGCATCGATGACTGCGGCCACCGCGGCCGGCACGTCGGGCGCGGCGTCGGCGAGCGGGCGGGGCGGCTGGCGCAGCTTCACCGCGAAGAGGTCCTGCGGGGTCGCGTCGTGCGGCCAGCGGCCCGACAGCACGTGATAGAGCATCGTGCCGACGGCATAGAGGTCGGTGCGTGCGTCCCCGGGCTGGCCGCGCAGCTGCTCCGGCGCGAGGTACCGCGGGGTGCCGACGACGCGCCGGCGGCGGGCGCCAGCGAGCTCCGGGTTCCACGCGCCGCCGAAGTCGAGCACGGTCACGCGGCCGTCGTCGTCGACGAAGACGTTCGACGGCTTCAGGTCGCGGTGCACGATCCCGCGCGCGTGCACCTCGGTGAGGATCGCCAGCAGGCGCCGGGTCGCGTCGGCGACGTCGGCCCACGTGGCGCACCCGTCGCCGAAGGGCCGGCCGGGCGCGAGGTCCATCGCCAGCCACTCCACCCGCCCACCCTCGTCGGCGTAGTCCCGCAGCCGGGCGACGCCGTCGACGTCCAGGCGGCGCAGGGTGGCGATCTCGTGCAGGGACTGGCGGGCGCGCTCGGCCCCGCGGGGCTTGAGGAACTTCAGCGCCACCGCGTCGCCGCGCACCTCGTCGCGGGCGCGCCAGACGGCGCCGTAGCCCCCACGCCCGAGCACCTCGCCGAGGGTGTATCGCTCGGCGATACGTTCGCCCGCACGGCCCGGGTCCGTGACCTGTTCGAACCACGCTCGGCTGTCGTGCGGCTCGTCGGTCACGGTGCGTCCCGTGCGGTGGCGGTGGTGGGGCCGGGGGGCGGCGGCGTCAGTCCGCGGTGCGGACGATGGCGCGGGCGCGCGCGGCGCCGATGAACGACCGGAAGAGCGGGTGCGGGTCGGTCGGGCGCGACTTGAACTCGGGGTGGAACTGGCAGCCGATGTACCAGGGGTGATCCTCGAGCTCGACCATCTCGACGAGCTCGCCGCCGGGGCTGGTGCCCGAGAGCACGAGGCCGGCCTCGGCGAGCTGCTCGCGGAAGGTGTTCGAGAACTCGAACCGGTGGCGGTGGCGCTCGCTGATCTCGGTGCTGCCGTAGATCTCGTGCGCCCGGGTGCCCCGCGCGACGGTGCAGGCCCACGCGCCGAGGCGCATGGTGGCGCCCTTGTCGACGACGTCGCGCTGCTCTTCCATCAGGTCGATGACCGGGTGCTCGGTGGTGTCCGAGAACTCGGCGCTGTGGGCGTCTTCGAACCCGGCGACGTGGCGCGCGAACTCGACGACGGCGAGCTGCATGCCGAGGCAGATGCCGAAGTACGGGATCTTGTTTTCACGGGCGTACTTCGCCGCCGCGATCTTGCCCTCGGTGCCGCGCTTGCCGAAACCGCCGGGCACGAGCACGCCGTCGACGTCCGACAGGAAGGCCGCCGCCCCGCGGGCCTCGACCTCTTCGGAGTCCACGAAGCGCAGGTTCACCTTCGTGCGGTGGGCGTATCCGCCGTGGCGCAGCGACTCGTTGAGCGACTTGTAGCTGTCGGCGAGGTCGACGTACTTGCCGACGATGCCGATCGTGACCTCGCCCTCGGGGTGGTCGATCGCGCCGACGAGGTCCGTCCAGACCTTCAGCTGGGGGGCGCGCGCCCAGATGTTGAGGTGCTCGATGAGGCGCTCGTCGGCGCGCTCTTCGTGCAGCTTCAGCGGCACCTTGTAGATCGAGTCCGCGTCGGTGACCGCGATCACGTTCGCCGGGGGCACGTTGCAGAAGAGGGCGATCTTGCGCTTGATGTCCGCGTCGATGTCGCGGTCCGAGCGGCAGAGCAGCATGTCGGGCTGGATGCCGATCTCGCGCAGCTCACGCACGGAGTGCTGCGTGGGCTTCGTCTTCAGCTCGCCGGCGGCGGCGATGTACGGCACGAGGGTGGCGTGCAGGTACGCGACGTTCTCGCGGCCCATGTCCCAGCCGAACTGGCGAACGGCCTCGAGGAAGGGCAGCGACTCGATGTCGCCGACCGTGCCGCCGATCTCGACGAAGAGGATGTCGCAGTCCTCGCTGGCGCCGTGGATGCAGGCTTTGATCTCGTCGGTGATGTGCGGGATCACCTGCACGGTGCCGCCGAGGTACTCGCCCCGGCGCTCCTTGCTGATGACCGACATGTAGATCTGGCCGGTCGTGAAGTTGTTGCGCTTCGACATGCGAGCGGACGTGAACCGCTCGTAGTGGCCGAGGTCGAGGTCGGTCTCGGCGCCGTCGTCGGTGACGAAGACTTCGCCGTGCTGCGTGGGGTTCATCGTCCCCGGGTCGACGTTCACGTAGGGGTCGAGCTTGAGGAAGCTGACCTTCAGGCCGCGCGCTTCCATGAGCGCGCCGAGGGCGCTGCCCGCGATGCCCTTGCCGAGAGACGACACGACGCCGCCGGTGATGAACACGACCTTCTTCGGCTGCTTCGAACGGACCATGATCGCTCCCGTCGAGGACGCTCGGCGCGGCCTCTGTCTGGCCATCTTCGGAGTTCGGGATGGCGTGGCTCGACCGCCGGACTCGGCATACGCCGTAATCCCCGGGGGTCGGGTGCGCATCGTACGTCTGCGGCGCCGGGTGTCAACGCCAGCGGACCGGCGCGTCCGAACCCCGCGTGACTGCACGGGGTGCGGCGTGCGGCACCCGCGCGGGGTGTCCAGATGGATCGTTGCGCGCGCACGCGCGTTCCCATAGCCTGTGCCCTGCCTCACGTGAGTCGGATCCGATGTCGAGCCCGAAGCGAAAAGGGAAGCTGACGCTGCGCGACCTCGCGGCGATCAACATCGACGACCGCCCCGCGCCGTCGAACGACTACGATCCGCCGCCGTCGTCGCGCACGAATGTCCCCGGCCCGGACACGCCGTCGACGCCGCTGCCGGCGGTCGACGAGACGTCGATCGTGCCGGACGGTACCTCGTCGGACGTGGCGTCGATCCTCGGGATGAAGACGCGCGAGCAGGCCGAGGCCGAGGCGCGCGCGAAGGCCGAGGCGGACCGGCTGGCCCGCGAAGAGGCCGAGCGTGCCGCTCGTGCCGAGGCTGAAGCCCGGGCGAAAGCCGAGGCCGAGGCCCGCGCGAAGGCCGAAGAAGAGCAGCGCCGGATGCAGGAGCTGCTCGAGAAGGCACAGGAAGAAGAGCGCGTCCGCGCCGCCGCCCGCAAGCGCACCTCGCGCATCCTCGGCGTCTTCGCGGCCGTCGCTGCAGCGGCCGCGGTGGCCGGTGGCGTGTTCTTCGTGATGCAGCCGCCGGCGCTGGACCCGACGCCGTTCACCGCGGTGGCGGCGTCGACCGACGATCGCCCGACGGCCGAGCTGCTCGTGCCCTTCCGCGCGATCCCCGAGCCCGAGATCATCGAGCCCGAGCCCGAGGTGCAGCGTCCGGCGACGCGGCCTTCGTCGGGATCGTCCGGTCGCTCGGGCCGCAGCTCCGGTTCGGTACGCGGGTCGGATCTGTTCTGATCCCGGTCGGATCGGCTCTCGTCTCTGATCCCGGTCGCTGCGGCGCCGGTGCCTGATCCCTGTCGGAGCAGCGCCGGTGTTCGATCCCGGTCGGATCGACGCCCGCTGCGGGTGTCGGGTCACGACCCTTGCGCATCGAAGCGTCGCCGGTACGATCCGCGCGCCAGCCGCCAGCCCCGGAGCGCGCATGGCGATCGATCGAGATACCCTTCTGCACACGGCGATGCTCGCTCGGCTGGACTGCGCGTCCCTGCCCGAGCCCGAGCTCGACGCCCTCGTCGACCAGATCGGTCGAATCATCGGCTACGTCGAACAGCTGTCCGAAGTGGACACCGAGGGGGTGACCCCGTCGACGCACCCGGTGGACGTCCCGCCGCGCCTTCGCCCGGACACCGCGTCCGAGCCCCTCGGCGCCGACCGGGTGCTCGCCAACGCACCAAAGACCCGCGACGCCCGCTTCGTCGTGCCGCGCGTGGTCGGCCAGGGGGCGGACGATGCCTGAGTTCACCGCCGCACAGATCGCCGCCGCCGTGAAGGCGGGGGATCGCACCGCGACGTCGGTCGCCGAAGAAGCCCTCGGGCGCGCCGAGCAGACCTCGGACCTCGACGCCTTCGTGCACCTCGACGCCGATCGGATCCTCGCGCAGGCCCGCGCGGTCGACGCGAAGATCGCCGAGGGCATCGACCCGGGCCCGCTCGCGGGCGTGCCGGTCGTGCTGAAAGACAACCTGCTCGCGATCGACGAGCCGGCGACCTGCGCCTCGCGCATCCTCGACCGGCACGTGTCGCTCACCGACGGGCACGCGGTGGCGCGCCTGAAGGCCGCCGGCGCGGTGACGTTCGGGCGGGCGAACATGGACGAATTCGCGATGGGCTCGTCCGGCGAGAACTCCGCCGTGGCCAGCGCCCGCAACCCGTGGGACCGCGACCGCGTGCCCGGGGGTTCGAGCTCGGGTTCGGCCGTCGCGGTCGGCGCGCACGTCGCGCCGCTGGCGCTCGGGTCCGACACCGGCGGCTCGATCCGCCAGCCGGCCGCGTTCTCGGGCGTCGTGGGCGCGAAGCCGACGTGGGGCCGCGTGAGCCGCCGCGGCCTGATCGCCTTCGCGTCGAGCCTCGACCAGATCGGGCCGTTCGCGACGACCGTCGCCGACGCCGCGGTCTGCCTCGAGGCGATCGCCGGATTCGACGCGGGGGACGCCACGAGCGCGAACCGTGAGGTGCCGTCGTGGGCGTCCGAGGTCGGCCGCGACGTGAAGGGCCTGCGCATCGGTGTGCCCGAGAGCTTCTTCGGCGAAGGCCTCGCCGATGACGTCGAGGCGTCCGTGCGTGGCGCGCTCAACGCGCTCGCCGCGGCCGGCGCCGAGCTCGTGCCCGTCGAGCTGCCCCACGCGAAGTACGCAGTCGCGACGTACTACATCATCGCCTGCGCCGAGGCGTCGTCGAACCTCGCCCGGTTCGACGGCGTGCGGTACGGCCACCGCTCGAAGACCGCGACCGACGTGCTGTCGATGTACGCCCGGTCGCGGGTCGAGGGCTTCGGCGAAGAGGTCCGGCGCCGCATCATGCTCGGTACGTACGTGCTGAGCGCGGGCTACTACGACGCGTACTACCGCAAGGCCCAGCAGGTGCGGACGCGGTTCATCGAAGACTTCAAGACGGCGTTCGAGACCTGCGACGTCATCGCGTCGCCGACGGCGCCGACGACCGCGTTCCGCTTCGGCGACAACGCGGATCCGCTGTCCATGTACCTCGCCGACGTCTACACGATCCCCGCGAGCCTCGCCGGGCTGCCCGGCATCAGCGTGCCCACGGCGCCCGGCGCCGACGGGTTGCCCACGGGGATCCAGTTCGTCACGCCGTCGTGGGACGAGGGGACGATGTTCCGCGTCGCTGGCGCCTGGGAGTCCCTGCGCGGGCCGCTCGGTCGCCCCACCCACGCCGCCGACGTCGAGGAGGGCTGACCATGGCCACCGACTACGAAGCCGTCATCGGGCTCGAGATCCACGCCCAGTTGCTGACCGCGTCCAAGGCGTTCTCGAGCGCCCCCGCGAACCTCGAGGCGGAGCCGAACACGCTGGTCAACGAGGTCTGCTCGGGCCAGCCGGGCTCGCTGCCCGTGCTCAACGAGCGGGCCGTCGAGTTCGCCGTGCGGGCCGGGATCGCGTTCGACTGCGACATCCAGACCCGCAGTGTGTTCGCGCGAAAGAACTACTTCTATCCCGACCTGCCGAAGGGCTATCAGATCAGCCAGTACGACGAGCCGCTCTGCCTGAACGGCTCGGTGCACTTCGAGCTGGACGGCGAGGCGCGCAGCGTCGCGCTCGAACGCATCCACATGGAAGAAGACACCGGCAAGTCGCAGCACGAGGGGGATCGCCCCGAGTCGCTGATCGACCTGAACCGGGCCGGTACGCCGCTCATCGAGATCGTGTCGCGGCCCGACATGCGATCGGCGGACGAGGCGTCGGCGTTCTTCAAGGAGCTGCGCGCCGTGCTGGTCGCCGCCGGGATCAACGACGGCAACCTGCAGTCCGGGTCGATGCGCTGCGACGCGAACGTCAGCGTGCGACCGCGGGGTCAGCAGGAGCTCGGGACGAAGGTCGAGGTCAAGAACCTCAACTCGTTCAAGTACCTGCGTGACGCGATCGAGTTCGAGATCCAGCGCCAGATCGATGAGATCGAAGGCGGCGGCGTCATCTATCAGGAGACCCGCACCTGGAACGAGGCGAAGCGCGAGACGCTGCTGCTGCGCCGCAAGGAAGGCAGCGCGGACTACCGGTACTTCCCCGAGCCGGATCTGCCGCCGCTGGTCGTCACGCCGGACCGGCAGGCCGAGATCGGCGCCGCGATGGACGCCGAGATGGCGGCGGCGGGGCGCAGCTTCCCCCGGGACCTGCGGACGCGGCTGCGCGACGAGGTCGGTCTGCACGACGAGCAGATGTCGTTCGTCACCGGCAGCCATCCGGACATGGCGAACTACTTCGACGCGGCGTTCGCGCCGGGCACGGACTTCGCCGGCAAGGCGAAGGCGATGGGCCCCGGCGTGGTGAACCTGCTCTCGGGCGCGCTCGGCCCGGCGCTGAACGACGGGTCGGCCGACATCGAGACCCGCGACGGTCGCCCGGTGGCCGTGCTGCAGGTGAAGCAGAAGAAGAAGGTGTCCGAGGTGACCCTGCCGGCGACGCATTTCGCGGCGCTGCAGGGCCTGATCGACGCGAAGACGATCTCGAAGAACATCGCCAAGACCGTCGTCGAGCACATGCTCGCGACCGGCGACGCCCCGAAGACGATCGTCGATCGCGAGGGGCTGCAGGCGCAGAACGACGAGGGCGCCATTGCCGCGCTCGTCGACGGCGTCATCGACAAGCACCCGGACGAAGCCGCGCGCTATCGCGGGGGCAAGGTCCAGCTGCTCGGGTTCTTCGTCGGGCAGGTGATGAAGGCGAGCCGGGGTCGCGCCGACGCGGGCACCGTGCGCCAGCTGCTGGCCGAGAAGCTCGGGCCGGTCGAGGAGTCCTGACATGACGCATCCGATGACGACCGTCACCCCCGTGCGGTGGGTCGGCGACGCCCGCACCGGGCACCTGGAGCTGCTCGATCAGCGCCTGCTGCCCGGCGAAGAGACCTGGCGCGTGTATCACACGTACGAGACCACCGCGGGCGCGATCCGCGACATGGTCGTGCGCGGCGCGCCAGCGATCGGCGTGACCGCGGCGTGGGGCGTGGTACTAGCCGCGCAGGAGCTCGGCATCGAGATCAGCGCCGAGGCCATGGCCAACGCGGTGGACGTGCTGGGTGATGCGCGCCCGACGGCGGTGAACCTGCACTGGGCGCTCGAGCGGATGGGCCGCGTGCTCGACGCGTCGACGAAGGACGACGCGCTCGACAACGTGTTCGCCGAAGCCGAGCGCATCCGGGACGAGGACGTCGCGACGAACCGGGCGATCGGCGACAACGGCGCCGCGCTGCTCGACAGCGACGTCCGCATCCTGACGATCTGCAACACCGGCTCGCTGGCGACCGCCGGGTACGGCACGGCGCTGGGCATCGTCCGCAGCGCGGCGTCGACCGGCAAGCTGACGCGGGTGTACGCGTGCGAGACGCGGCCGTACCTGCAGGGCGCGCGCCTGACGATGTGGGAGCTGATGAAGGACGGCCTGCCGTCGACCCTCATCACCGACTCGATGGCCGGCCACCTGATGCAGCGTGGCGAGGTCGATGTCGTCATCGCCGGTGCGGATCGCATCGCGGCGAACGGCGACACGGCGAACAAGATCGGCACGTTCTCGCTGGCGGTGCTCGCCCATCACCACGACCTGCCGTTCTATATCGCGGCCCCGCTGTCGACGATCGACCGGGCCACCGCCGACGGCACCGGCATCCCGATCGAGCAGCGCAGCGCCGAAGAGGTCACGCGCATCAAGGACGTGTCGATTGCGCCGGACGGGGCCGATGCGCTGCACCCGGCGTTCGACGTGACGCCCGCGCAGCTGATCACCGGCATCGTGACCGAGAAGGGCGTCGTCGAGGCGACCGAGGCCGGCATCGCCTCGCTCTTCGCCGACTGATCCGCCGTCGCCCGTCGGTCCCCGGGCCGGGTTCGGGCACCCCACCCGCCCCGGACCTTCGATGGCCGCTGTGACGCTGCGCACCCTGACCGACGGCGTTCACGTCGCCGAGGCGCACCAGCGCTTCGTCGGGCTCGAGGTCGGCGCTCGCATGACGGTGCTCGACACGCCGGCGGGGCGTCTCGTGCACTCGCCGATTGCGGGCTCTGTCTCGGCGGTCGAGGCCACCGGGGCGCCGGCGTGGGTGCTGGCGCCGAACCTGCTGCACCACCTGTACGCCGGCCCGTGGGCCGACGCCGGGTACCCGGTATGGGCGGCGCCGGGGCTCGTCGAGAAGCGCCCGGACGTGGCATTCGCCGGTGTGGTCGAGGCGGGCACCCGGCCGTTCGGGCCCGACATCGAGGTGCTGCCGCTGACCTGCTTGCCGATGACGAACGAGGTGGTCGTGCTGCACCGGCCATCTCGGACGCTGGTGGTCACCGACCTCGTCTTTCACTTCACCGCGGCGGCGCCGTTCGCGACGCGGGTCGCGATGCGTGCGCTCGGCGGGTACCCGGGCTGTCGCACCACGGTGCTGGAGCGGGTGGCGATCCGTCGGGACGCCGCGCGCGATGAGCTCGGTCGCATCGCGGCATGGGACTTCGACCGGCTGATCATGGCCCATGGCGCCATCATCGAGACGGGCGCCCGTGAGCGGTTCGTCGACGCGTTCCGGTGGCTCGGGATCGACGTCTGATCCCCGACGCGTCGCGATCGTCGTATCGATCCGATGGGCGGTTCGAACGACGGGCGCGCCCCCCGGCGCGCCTGCATCAGCTGAACGCCTCGTGCAAGCGACCCCAGCGGGTGCCGCGATCGCTGACGGTGACGCCGTCGGCGTCGCAGGCATCGACGATGCGCCACAGCAGCTGAGCGCCGGCGGGCAGCACGTCGGCGCGGTTCGCCGGCAGGCCGGGCAGCGCGGCGCGCTGGGTCGCCGTCAGTCGGGGCAGCACCTCGGCGATGCGGGCGACCTCGGCCCGCGGCAGGGTGTGGCCGTGCACACGGGTGTCGTCCCACTCGACCATCTCGAGGGACACGGTCGCCACCGTGGTCACGGTGCCGGCGATGCCGATGAGCGGCCGGCTGCGGTCGCCGACCATCGCCCCGAGGCGGTGATCGTCGAACGCCGCGTCGATGGCGTCGTCGATGGCCGCACGCGCGGTCGCCGACGTGGGGCGCGCCGGGTCGGCCACGCAGCGTTCGGTGAGGCGGACGGACCCGATGTCGAGACTCGTCGTGCGCACGTGGTCGCCGTCGACGACGATGACCTCGGTGGACGCGCCGCCGATGTCGACGACGACGAACGCGTCGAGGTCGGCGAACGCCCGCCGCGTGGCGAGCAACGAGAGCTCGGCCTCGTGGTCGCCGGACACGACGTCGATCGGGGCCCCGAGGGCCGCGCCGAGCCGGGCCGCGACCGCGTCGCCATTCGTGCTGCGGCGAAACGGCGCCGTGCCCGTCGCGACGATCGCCTCGACGCCGAGCGCGTCGGCGTGCGCGCGCAGCTCGGTCAGCAGCGCTTCGACACGGGCGATGGCGGGCTCGGCGAGCACGCCAGACGCGTCGAGGCCCCGGCTCAAGCGCGGCACGGCGACCCGGTCGTCGACCTTCACGAATCCGCCGTCGGTCGCGTCGACCACCAGCATCAGGACCGAGTTCGAGCCGATGTCGACCGATGCGAGACGCCGGCGGGTCACTGGACCACGAATTCAGCGCGGCGGTTGCGGTCGTTGTCGGCGCTGAGGGGCAGCTCTTCGCCGAAGGACACCGGGCGCATGCGATCCCGGTCGACACCGAGCCGCTGCAGGTAGTCAGCCACCGCGCGGGCGCGGCGCTCGCCGAGGGCGAGGTTGTACTCGGTCGATCCGCGCTCGTCGCAGTGCCCCTCGACGATGATCTCGATGTCCGGGTTGGCGGCGAGGTACTCGGCGTGCCGACCGAGGGTCGTGCGCGCCTCGTCCGTCAGGTTCGACTGGTTGAACGGGAAGTAGATGCGGTCCAGCGTGTAGTCGGTGTGCTGCGCCGAGTTGCGGGCGGTCTGTTCGCCGCCACCGTCGTCGTCGCCGAGCTGGTCGGTCATCTCGTTGACCCGCTCGCAGTCCTCGGCGTTCGCGGCGGCCATCTCGTTCGCGCGGGCGGCCTGAGCCTCGGCGGCTTCGGCGAGCTGGCGCGCGCGGTCCCACTCGCGGTCGGCGTAGGCCTGCTGGGCCTGCTCGAGCAGGTTGCGCGCGGCGCGGAACTCCGACTCGGCGCAGCGCTCGGACTCGGCGGCGCCGTCGACGGCGGCCTGGGCGGCGTCCATCGCGTCGGTCGGGGCCTTGCCACCGCAGGCGACGACGAGCGCGGCCAGCGCGAGGGCGAGGCCACAACGAGAGATCGTGGTCAGCATGTTCGTGCTCCCGTGGGTTGTCATCAGCGCGCCCACGCGGGCTGCTCGAGCCCGGTGCTGTTCGGGGTGATGCAGGTCTGCGACTGGCCGTCGGCGGTCATGACCCACAGGCGCGAGCCGCCGCCACCGCGGGTCGACTGAAAGACGAGGTACCGGCCATCCGGCGAGAAGCTCGGCTCTTCGTTGTTGCCCTGGTCCTGCGTGAGGCGGCGGATGAACGACGTCGCCGGGTCGACGGTGAAAATGTCGAACCGGTTGCGCGAGTCGCGGCCGGTGAAGGCGATGACGTCGCCGTTCGGCGACCAGTCGGGGGTCGTGTTGTAGTTGCCGGCGAAGGTGAGCCGGCGCTGGCCCGAGCAGTCGGCGTTCATCACGAAGATCTGCGGGCCGCCGCTGCGGTCGCTGACGAACGCGATCTGCGAGCCGTCCGGCGACCACGTGGGCGAGAGGTCCTCAGCCGGGTGGTCGGTGCACCGGCGCAGGATGTCGCCGTTCGTATCGACGATGTAGATGTCGGCGTGGCCGTTCATCGACAGGGTGAGGGCGATCTCGCCGCCGCTCGGGCTCATCGCCGCGCCGGAGTCGAGCCCCGGGCGCTGCGAGAGCGGCGTGTTGCCGACGTAGAGGTCCGGGTCGCCGCTGCGGTACGTCGTGTACATCACGCCGCCGGGCCCCCACGCGGGCAGCAGGTTGATCGGGCCGACGTCGGTGACCTGGCCCATGCGCGTGCCGTCGACCGTCGTCGTGTAGATCTGCTTCAACCCGTTGCTGTCGCGGCCAACGAACGCGATCTGCGTGCCGAAGATGCCGGGGAACCCGGTGTAGTGCTCGATGATCAGGTTCACGAAGCGGTACACCTCGGCGTCCACGTCGTTGAGCGGGACGGTGACCGGCACGTACCCGATGTCGATCTGCTGGCCGGTGTCGACCGAGTACAGACGGAAGTCCAGGGCGACCTGGTTCGACGCGACGCGAAACGAGGTCTTCACCAGGGCCTGAGCCCCGATGTTGAACCAGTTCTCGAAGTTGATCGTCGACGGCGTCATGCCCTCTTCGTCGGGATCGAAGAAGTACCGGTCCGGGCCGTAGACCTCGAAGTAGCCGCTGATCTCGAGGCAGGTGCGGATGATCGAGGCGATGCGCTGGCCGACGCCGTCGGGGTCGGTCTCACCGAGGTTGTAGGTGTTCGGCACGGCGATCGGGGTCTCGATCAACCCGCCACCGACGGGGATCTCGATCTCGTCGATCGGCGTGAACGTCTCGTCGCCGGCGTCCGAGTCCGTCTGCGCCACGGCAGGTGCCGCGACGAGGAAGAGCAGCGCGATGAAGAGCGCGTGCAGATACGAGAAGCGGTGCATCAAAGGGCCCGGGGTGGCGGGGATGCGTACGGAGTCGGGTCAGGGACGGATGCGCAGGTTCACGCCATTGGCGATGAACGCTTCGCGCAGCTCGGGCGGGAGCGAAGACAGCGGCAGACGCGCGCGTCCGCGGCGGAACACGTTCAGTGCGGTCTCAACGGCGGCGTCGAAGCTGGTGTTCCCGCTGCGGTCGAGGAAGTTCCACGAACTGATGCGCCCTTCGGTCGTCACGCGGATGTGCACCCGCGCCGAGAGCGTGGCGTACACGCTGTCGGGGATCGTCGACGGGCGGCGGACCTCGCTGCTGATCGTCGTGATGATCTGGGCCCACGCGTTGCGCTGGGCGTCGGCCGACAGGCTCGTGCCGCCGACGTAGCCGTCGGGGCTGCCCATGACGGGGTCGTTGTTCGTCGGGCGGTTCGGGTTCGTCTCGCCCCGATCGCGGCGCGGCGCGGCCTCGGGCTGCCGGTCCTCGGGCTGGGCCTGGTTCTCGGGCTCCTCGTTCTCGAGGCGCACCTCGGCGTTGTCGGGGGGCGTCGGGTCGACGACCTCCTGCGGGGGGGCCGTCGTGTCCTGCTCCGGCGGGTCGTCGGGCTGCGGGGGCAGCGCGTCCGGCGGCGCGGGCTCGGGGTTCGCGATCCACGGCAGCTGCCCGTCCTCGGGCATCACCTCGCCCCACATGAGCAGCTCGGCGGACACGATCTCGCCGTCGAGCTCCAGCGGAGTGCCCTCGTCGCTCGACAGCCCGGTCGCCAGCACCAGCAGCGCGATCAACGCCGCGTGCGAGACCGCGGCGAGCGCGACGCCGCCGACGATCTCGGGCACGGGGGTGGGACGCTGGGCAGGGGACGACACGAGGCTACTCCGCGGGGACCGAGTCATCGGCGTTGGCGATGAACTCGGGGTTGGTGACCATGCCGATGTTCGTAACGCCCGCCTGGCGAAGTCGGTTCATCGCGCCGACGACGAAGCCGTACGGGATGTTCGCGTCGGCAAGCAGGTAGAGCGACTCGTCGGCCTGCAGGCGGGGGTTTGTGCCGAGCCGCTCCTGGATCTCGTCGAAGCAGGGGCGGGTGACCTCGACGAAGGTCGCCATGTCGGTCACGCCGACCGCCGCCGAGCAGTCCGTGATCTTCGTCTCGCCGAGCCAGACGTTCAGCTGCGGGTCGATGAGCAGGATGAGCTGGTCGGCCTGCGATACGTCGACCGCCGGGGCGTCCGGGTCGGTGATCGGCAGGTTCAGCTCGAGCAGACGCTCCTGCTCGTCCTTCACGATGAGGGGCGCCGAGACCATGAAGATGATCAGCAGCACGAGCATGACGTCCACGAGGGGCGTCACGTTGATCTCGCTCATCGCCTTGCGCTTGCCGCCGGGGCCGACCGACATGCCCATGGGGTCTCCTGTGGGGTGATCGGGGCCCGATCAGCGGAAGAAGTGCCGCTTCACGATGTTGAGGAAGTCGTTCGAGAAGTTGTCCATGTCGACGGACAACGACGCGATGCGGGCGTTGAAGAAGTTGTAGGCGACGACCGCCGGGATGGCCGCCATCAGGCCGATCGCCGTGGCGATCAGGGCCTCGGCGATGGGGCCGGACACGACGTCGATGCCCATCGCGTCGTCGCCGCTGACCTGCGACAGGTTCATGAAGGCGAGCATGATGCCCCACACCGTGCCGAAGAGCCCGACGAAGGGCGCCGTCGAGCCGACCGTGGCCAGGAAGGGGATGAGCTTCTCCATGTTGGCGATCTCGGTCGCCATCGCGCGGCGCAGCGACCGCTCGACGTTCTCGGTGCCGCCGAGCTGCTGGCTCATCGTCGTCTCGTCGGCCTGGCCCTTGAGCTTGCGCAGCTCGACGTAGCCCGCCTGGAACACCTGGCTCACCGGCGAGGCGCCGAGGGTCTGGGCCTGGTCGTAGATCGCGTCGAGGCGCTTCGACTGCCAGAACACCTCGGTGAACTGGCGCGTCTGGGCCGCTGCGCGGCGCAGCTGGATCCACTTGAATCCGATGATGAACCAGCTCGCGAGCGACGCCACGATCAGCAGCGCCAGGACGAAGAGCACCATGCCCGACGCTTCGGACACGAGGCCCATGATCGTGTGGCCCTGTTCGGCGTCCGCCTGCGCGAGCAGGGGGACGAGGATGGTCCCGTTCATGCGGCTCCTCGCTCGACTGGCGGGACGTCGACCGGGTCGGTCCAGCGCCAGGGTGGGTCGTCAGGGGCGCCCGACGAAACGGGCGGCTCGTGGTCGTCAACCGGACGGGTCCGCGGTGTGTTCCCGCGGGGTCCGAGGGCAGCGCGCCGCCGCGCCGTACGGCGTCTTGCGGTGTTGCACCGCATCTGTCGTACCACACGGGATCGCCCCGCGCACGTTCTCGATCCGGGCGGTCTGCGGGGGGTGATCGGCCCCCCGATCAGTCCCGCAGATCGCCCCCGGCGAGGGACCAGCGCAGCCCGGCGTGGGCGCGGATGTGGGCGCCGAGGTCGAGGCGCAGATCGAGCCCGACGCGCCCCCGCGGCGTCACGCGAACGCGCCCCCACAGGTACCCGGCGTGTCGCCCCATCGCGCCGACCCACTCGTCGCGCCGGTGCTCGTACCCCCCGGTGAGGTTCACGCCGGGGTTCACGTTCATCGACATGAGGAACCCGGCCGGCACCGAGACCACCCGGTTGGCCGCCCGAAAGCGCGCGTTGCGTTCGGCGTCGAACGACCACCAGTCCGCGGCGAGCCCGACGTGGTTCTGCCAGATGAGCCCGCCCAGATGGGGGAAGAGCTCGCCCACGTCGAGGCGCGTGACGAGCCGGGCCTCACCACGGGACCGGCCCACGCCGTCGGTCGAGAACCGCTCCTCGGCGGCGAAGAGCGCGAGGCCGATCGTCGTCGTCTCGCGGCGGGTGAGGGGCTCGTGCCACGCCACCTCGAGGGCGCCGCGCAGGATAGCGAGCTCGGTGGACACCTCGCCGGTCGGGACGACGTGCAGCCGCCGGGATCGCAGGGGCAGCGAGAGCGTCGCGAGGTTGCGAGCGGTGTCGCCGTTCGCGATGAGCACCGAGTAGTGCACCTCGGCGGACAGCCCGCGCGGGATCATCGTGTTCTTCGGCAGCTCGGACCCGGTGCCCTTGAACGTGCCGAGCACATCCGCCGCCCACGTCGCCATGAACGTGCTCACCCCGGCGACCACGAGGACCTCGCCGAGGGGCTCGAGGGCGGTGTCCGGCTGGTTCGCCGCGAGGGTCGCGCCGCCGGCGACGAGGGCGAGCGACGCGGCCTCGCCGAGCAGCAGCGGGATCCACGTGCCGTCGTCGCCGACGAAGAGGTGCCCGACGCCGTGAAAGAGGGTGCCGGCGGTCAGCGCCAGCGTGCCACCGGCGATGCTGCCGGGCACGAAGGTCTCTTCGCGAAACTGCCAGCCGTCGGCGCGCAGCGCCGCGTCGTCGAGCCCGGTGACCTCGCTGTTGTCGGTCTGAGCGAGCGCATCGACGCCGCCGGTTGTGGCGACGACGAGGGCGACGACGGTCGCCGCGAGCCGGCGCAGGGTCAGGGCGACCACGGCGCCACGGCGCCATCGCGCACCGTGCGGAGGCGCGGCGCGGCGATCGGGTTGCCCGCCGGGTCCCACTGCATCGGGCCGACGACGGAGTCGAAGCCGGGGTCGGCGATCATGCGGTCCCGCGCGGTCGCTGCGCCCACGGCGCCGCCGTCGACGACGACGTGGCGGATCCAGCGGGCGGCGTCCCAGGCGAACGCCTCGAGCGCGCCGGGCGAGCGGCCGTAGACCCACTCGAAGCGGGTGGCGAACTCCGCCGCGCGGTCGTCGGCGACGTCACCGTCGAACCACACCGGCACCAGCGCGCCTTCGGCATAGCGGGCCGAGTTGCGCAGCAGGGCGTCGCCGACGAAGAAGTGGTGGCCGATGACGACGACCTGGCGCCGCCCCTCGGGTCCGTCGCGGTCCCCGTCCGGCGACGGCCACACGTTCGCGGCGGCCATCCAGGCGAGCATCGTGCCCGCCTGGGCGTCGGGCAGGGCGATGGCGACGGCGTCGGCGGGGGTCGAGGCGATGGCGCGCCCGGCGGACTCGGCGGACGCCTGGATCTCTTCGTCGGACGTGTCGACCGTGACCTCGAGGGCGACGCTGGCGCCGAGGGCGTCGAGGCGGTCGGCGAAGGCGGTCGACCAGGCGGTGAGGTAGGCGTCCGGCGCGGCGTTGGCGTCGACGACGAGGGCGACGCGCTGCACGCCCCGGTCGGCGACGGCGACCTCGGCGGCGGTGTGGGCGTCGGCGATCGGGTCGATCTGCCAGCGCCACGTCCCCGGCTCCGGGTCCGTCCACGGGGTCGGCGTCAGCGAGACGTAGGGCACGCCCAGGCCGACGGCGGCTTCGCGCGCGGCGGCGTCGAGGTCGGCTTCGATGGGGCCGATGATCGCGGCGCAGCCCGCAGCGACGAGCTCGTCGACGGCGGCGGCGGCGTTCGCTGGGCTCTCGAAGGTGTCGCGGACGAGCAGCACCGACCGGGGCGACTCGTCGTCGAAGGCGCGCTGGGCGAGCAGGATGCCGCCGAGGGCGGCGCGACCGGCGCGGCGGTTGGGGCCCGAGAGGGTGAGCACCGCGCCGTACCGCGGGCCCGTCTCGCCGGTCGCCGTCGCGAGGCGCGTGGCGGCCAGCGCGTACCGGTCGCCCATGCCCATCGCGAGCATCGGGTCTTCGGCGTCGGCGAGCCGCGCGGCGGCGGTCTCGACGTCCCCGAGGGCGACGAGGGCTTCGACCAGAGGAGCGCCGACGACGGCGCGCTCGAAGGGCGAGCCGTCCGCGAAGCGCGCGTCCAGCTCGTCGAAGGTCATCCGCGTCTCGGCGAGCACGACCGCGCGATCCCACGCGTAGTAGAGCAGGGCGTCGTCGGGGGCGAAGTGCGCGACCTGCTCGAGGTCGGCGAGGGCGTCCGCCGAGCGGTCCGCCTGCACCCGCGCCTCGGCGAGCAGCGAGCCGAGCAGCGCCTCGTCGCCGGGGATGCACAGGCCGACGGGCACGCGCACGAAGGGGTCGTCGTCGAGCGCGCCGGCGAGCACCTCGCTGCTCGCCTCGAGCTCGCCGCGCAGGCCGTGCACGAAGGCGAGGTAGAGCCCGGCGAGGCTCGCGGTCGCCGGGTCGTCCGGCGCGGCGTGCATCGCGTCGAAGATCTGCAGCGCCCGCATCGTCTCGCCCGCCGCCGCCAGCGATCGGCCAAGGTAGAGCTCGGCGCGCACGGCGAGGGGGTCGGTGGGGAACTCCGCACCGAAGAGCTGGAACGCCTCGGCGGCGCCCCGGTGGTCGCCGGCCTCATAGAGCGCCACCGCCTCGTCGAACCGGGCGCGGGCCTCGGCGTTCGACGTCGTCGGCGGGTCGATCTCGACGAACCCGCCGTCGTCGGGCGGGGTCCGCGGGCAGCCGATGAGGGCCACGGCAGCGGCGAAAACGAGCAGGATGCGGGCGATTCGTGCGGGCACGTCGACGGTCCGAGGCGGTCGGTCGGCCCCGCGCAGGGGGCGGGGGCATGCATGCCACGAAACGACGCAGACGTCGAACGGGTGTGCGGACGTGCCCCGAATCGCCCGACGTGCTATGGGACCCGACCGCGACGCTCCGGCCCCGTGTCTGCTCGTGATCCGCGTCACCGACCACCTCAGTCCCCTGCGCCATCAGCTGCGATGGCTCGACCATGCGGCCGCGTGGGGGCTCGCGCTCGTCGGCGTGCTGGTGTTGCTGGCGACCACCGACATGGGGTTCACCCGCGACGAGAGCTTCTACTTTCGCGCGGCGACGGACTACGCGGGCTGGTTCATCGAGCTCGAAGACAACTGGCGCGCCGGGCGGCTGGTCGAGAGCTTCACGCAGGCGAACATCGACCGGCACTGGGGGTACAACCCCGAGCACCCGGTCCTGCTCAAGGCGCTCTTCGGCTTGAGTCACCTCTGGCTGCACGAGCGGTGGGACCTGCTCTCGGCGAGCGACGCGATGCGGTTCCCCGCGATCGCGTTCACCGGGGTGCTGCTCGCCGTGCTCTACCTGTTCACCCTCGAGGTGACCGGGCGGCGGCTGGCGGCGGTGCTCGCGCCGGTGCTGCTCATGGCGACGCCGCGGTTCTTCTTTCACGCGCACCTGACGTGCTTCGACGTACCGATGACCGCGATCTGGGTCGTCATGATGTACGTCTGGTGGAAGTCCCTCGACCGGACGGGGTGGGCGATCGCCGCCGGCGTCGTCTGGGGCATCGCGCTCATCACGAAGCTCAACGCGTTCTTCATCCCCTTCGTGCTGCTCGCCCACTGGGCGATCGGCGGCTGGCGCCGGTTCTCGGTGCGTGGCGGGCGCTTGCGGGTGCCGCAGGTGCCGACGGCGCTCTTCTGGATGATCTCGCTCGGCCCGCTGATCTTCTATCTGGGCTGGCCGCGGCACTGGTTCGACACGTACGAGCGCGTCCGGTGGTATTTCAACTTCCACCTGAAGCACGAGCACTACTTCCAGTACTACTTCGGGCAGAACCTGTGGGAGCCGCCGTTCCCGGTGGAGTTCCCCTTCGTGCTCACTCTGACGTCGACCCCGCTGCCGATCCTGGCGGCGTGGTTCGTCGGCATCGGGTGGGTGGTGTCCGAGACGGTGAAGCGGGTCGACGGGCGCTGGCAGCTGGTCGGGGATCGGTTCGCGACGGGCACGCTGATCGCGCTGAACATCGTGGTGCCGTTCTTGATCATCGCGCGCCCGTCGACGCCGATCTTCGGCGGCGTGAAGCACTGGTTCCCCGCGCTGCCGTACCTCTGCCTGCTCGGCGCGTACGGGATCTGCCGGACGGTCGAGGTGCTGGTCGCCGCGGACCGCACGCGGCTGCGGGCGGGGGTCGCGGCGGCGCTGTCGGTCGTGGTGCTGGCGCCGTCGATCGCGGCGACGCACACGTACCACGCCCACGGCACGGCGTACTGGAACGCGGTGGTCGGTGGCATCAGCGGCGCGGCGGACCGGCGGGCGATGCGCCAGTTCTGGGGCTACGCGAGCCGCGACGCGCTCGACTGGATCAACGAGCACGCGCCCCCGAACGCCCGAGTGGCCTTTCAGAACACGACGCCGGGCGCGATGGAGATGTACCAGCGCGAGGGCTGGCTGCGCGATGACATCCGATACGGGTGGAACATTGAGCGGTCCGACCTCGTCGTCTATCATCACCAGAAGTCGTTCTTCCCGGTGCAGAGCGAGATTT
>Ga0070728_10001409_pt1 | contig 36002 bp, 29 predicted proteins | sample tdDd471_FD_66723 | JGI IMG/M metagenome (GOLD analysis project Ga0070728, IMG submission 66723) | Marine sediment microbial communities from the Atlantic coast under amendment with organic carbon and nitrate - tdDd47.1 | ecosystem: Environmental > Aquatic > Marine > Coastal > Sediment | place...
TATAATATTCCAATAGATGCATCATGCGGAGGGAAAGGAACCTGTGGTAAATGTAAAGTCCAGGTTCTCAAAGGTGATACCAACCCTATTGGCGAAGAAGAAAAAAAATTCCTGACAGCTGGTGAATTTGATAAGGGATACCGTTTAGCCTGTAAGATTTCTCCATTGGATGAGCTTCATCTTTATTTGAGTCATATAACAGAAAATGCTCAGATACTGGAACATCATAAAGGATACGATGGAGTACTAAACCCTCTGGTTAAAAAGAAATTTATCCAACTGGAAAAACCTGATCTCAATAATCAGATAGACGATCTATCTAGGGTACTTGAAGCCATTGATTTGTCTGAAGAGAATACTTCCTTATCATTAAGACAGAAAATTACTTCAATTCTCAATCAAAATGATTACTCGGTAACAGCAGTTTATAATGACAAATCTCTTATATCTATTGAAGCTGGTAATAGCGAAAAGGACAATTACGCAATCGCTTGTGATATTGGCACTACAACAGTCGTGGCGTATCTTCTGAATTCCGATACAGGTGAGATAATAGACACAATCAGTGACTTGAATAGCCAAAAACCATTTGGCGCCGATGTTATCGCCCGAATAGAGTATTGTATGAATGATGATGTGGAATTGAAATTGCTGCAGGAAAAAATTTTATCACAATTGGGTTTTATGACTGTCAGGCTATTAAAGAATAATGATGTTGATAAAAATAATCTATATACAATTACTGTAGCGGGAAATACAACGATGCTTCATCTTCTTGCGGGAGTTAATCCTTCAGGGATTTCTATTGCGCCATTTATTCCCGCTTTTCTCGATGGATTCAGTTGTTCTGCTTCGGAGCTGGGCAAATTTCCAATTCATTGTTTATTTCAATTTATGCCCTCTATTTCCGCTTATGTAGGATCGGATATCGTTGCAGATGTATTGGCAACAGGAATGTTTGAGACAGAAGAATTATCTCTATTGGTAGATCTGGGAACAAATGGTGAAATTATTTTTGGTAATAAAGAAAAGCTATATTCCTGTTCAACTGCGGCCGGGCCGGCTTTTGAAGGTGCTCATATATCCTGTGGAATGGGAGCAGTTTCCGGAGCAATAAATAGCTATACATTAAATGGCTCTGTAGATTATTCAACAATTGAAAATGTTCCTCCCATGGGGATATGCGGATCGGCCATTGTCGATATAGTCTCTGTATTCCTGGAAAAAGGGATAATTGATGAGACTGGAAGATTTTCAGAGATCGAAGATATCGAAGATGAAAAAACAAAAGTACTTATGAATGATTATTTTGTTAAAGAAGGGGAAGGAGCTTTTATACTGATACCGGCTGAAAATTCAGCTACCGGGGAAGATATACTTTTTACTCAAAAAGATGTACGCGAAGTTCAGCTGGCCAAAGCTGCCATTTCAGCAGGAATTGAAACTCTTTTTCATGAGGCTGGAATATCGGGAAATGATATCGGCAATCTTTATATAGCCGGTGGCTTTGGAAATTATATTAACAAAGAAAGTGCCGCTGCTATTGGATTGATTCCATCAGAACTTCTGGGAAAAGCCGTCTCTGTCGGCAATACCGCCGGACTGGGTGCCATCAATTGTTCTTTTTCAGTAGACAATCTGGCTTTATGTGACAAGATTATAAATAATACAAACTACATAGAACTGTCGGGAAGTGCTTTTTTCCAGCAGAAGTATATGGAAGAGATGATATTTTAGTATGAATATTCTACAAGTCCCCTTTCATTTTGATAGAGAAGAGTTTAATAAGAGAATTCATATCGAACTTTATGAAGGTATGGAGGAAGAGATAGAATCTTTTCTGGAGAGAGCTGTTCCGTTATTAAAGCCTAAAGCTGTTTTCAGGGAGACAGGAGTACGGAGAAGGGAGACTGGAGAGATTCTGATTGACGAACAGGTTTTCTCTGATCCTGTGCTGATTTCTCATATGGAGAATAAGGATTCTGTTTTCCCATATATTGTTTCATGCGGAGACGAACTGGAGGAATTGGTAACCTCTTCAGGAGATATGCTTGAAGTATTCTGGTACGATGCTTTGAAGCAGATGGCTATGGATCAGGCGTTTAATTATCTGAGGATCAATATAAAAGAGAACTTTGATATCCCTAAACTCTATTCTCTTAATCCAGGTTCAGATGCCTGTGGAGAAGGTTGGGATTTGGGTGATCAGAAGAAACTCTTTACCTATTTCCCTGATGTTGAAAAGAAAATAGGTGTTATGCTGACAGACAGCATGCTTATGTATCCCAATAAAACCGTTTCCGGTTTAATGTTCGAATCGGATATGGATTTTGTCAGCTGTCAAGAATGTAGTAATATACAATGTCCAAATAGAAAGATAATGCACGAAGGTGCACTATACTCTTAATTAGGAACTGAATAATGATAAGTGAATTGGATTCTCCGTTAAATATAAAACAAGCTCTACAAGCAGCAGAAGATTTTTCTCTGGCAACGGGAATAAAATGTACCCTAATTAATGAAAATGGAGAAACACTCAGCAATCAGGGCATTGTTCCCGGTTCATGTTCTTTCTGTAAAACAATTCAAAAATTCACAGGACGGGAAATAGATTGCCGCCATGCTCATTTATATGGTAGTGAAAATGCACTCCGCTTCGGAGGGAAATACACCTATTTCTGCCCGTTGTCATTGACTCATTTTACTGCTCCGATTTTAATTGACGGCATTCTCCGGGGAGCTCTTGTAGGTGGTCCTGTTTTGCTTATTAAAAAAGATGAATTCTTAACAGATGAAGTTATCAAGGATCATTTATTAAGTGAAGATGAAATAAAAACAATCAGAAAGGGTGTAGAAAACATTCCGCACATCAGCCCGATGAGAGTTACTGCATTATCAGAACAGCTTCTGGCTTCGGCTTCTATGCTTTCAGATACGAATGTACACTCCTATGCGGAACAGGAGATGCTCAACTCCCAGCAATCTCATATATCTGAATATATACATCATCTGAAAAGCATGGGGGGAGATTCAGATAATCTCTATCCCATAGAAAAAGAAAGAGAGCTCCTGCGCCTGATTTCTAAAGGAGATAAAAAAGGAGCTCAACGGCTTCTTAACGAACTTCTGGGAGATCTGTTTTTTTCAAATGGCCAGAATTTTGACGTAATCAAATCCCGGATATTGGAACTTGTTGTACTTCTTTCCCGTGCCGCTATGGATGGCGGAGCCAATATTGAGCAGATTTTCGGATTGAATTTCAACTATCTGAAAGAGATTAATCAGTTTCGCAGTCTGGAACCTCTCTGCAACTGGCTTACAAGAATCATGGTTAGATTTATTGATTTTGTTTTCGACCTGGAACAGGTGAAACACGCAGATGCAATTTATAAATCGATTCAATATCTGAATGACCATTATACTGAGAAAGTGAGCCTCGACGATGTAGCAGGGGAAGTGTATTTGAGCCCTGCTTATTTCAGTAAAATATTCAAAGAGGATATGAACATCTCTTTTAAAAATTATCTCAATACGCTGCGTATAGACAAGAGTAAAAGTTTGCTGTCCAACACGGAAATTCCTTTAATTGAAATCGCCGGTCTCGTCGGTTATGAAGACCAGAGTTACTTCAGTAAAGTATTTAAAAAACTGGCTGGGATATCTCCCGGCAAGTACCGGGAAAGAAGAGGGAAGATAACAGCTTCCGGACAGGAAATCCATTAAATCTCATTCTGAGACTTTTAACCGTCGTCCATATCCTCCTGCATTACTGTGGAACTTGGTTTTATAGTCTCTTGGTGAAATACCCAAATACCGATGAAACAGTTTATTGAACTGCGAAAGATTTTCAATTCCCACAAGACTGGCAGATTCCGTCACGCTCATATTCATTTTTATATAATACTCTGCCAGATATATTTTCCGTTCATTCACATAATCATTAACTGATCTGTCCATATTTTTTTTAAACATTCTGTATAAATTGCGTTTTGAAGTGTTGATGTTGTCTGAAATATTATCAGCAGTTATCTTGAAAGAAAGATTCTTGTCTATATAATCGAGTGCTTTTTCAAAAAGATCGACCGTAACATTCTTTACTCCATCTATATCAGGTTTTTGTTCTGCAAATAATTCCAGGCAGTTGAATAGGAAATTTTCCAGATTGCGGATAAACCAATAATCATTTTTAGAGCCTTTGTTTGAGGTATATTCTTCAAAAAACAAGATATAACTGAAAAGTTGTTTCTGATCTTCGATTATGTTTTTGTGGCCCATATAAAACTGGTCTAATATTTTTTCTTCGTAAGATAATGACCTTTTGTCATGATTATTATTAACATTGAACATTATGTACAACAGGGTCATGGTTTCATTCTGATTTATATGTATTTCATGATCACTGCCCGGTTCTGACAAGAATATAGCTCCTTCTTTCAAGAGGTCAGACTGACCTTTGTAAAAGAAAGTTCCACGACCATTCAAGACAATTACCAGTTCATAACAATCGTGCTGATGTTTTTCATTAGAAATCTTGGAGTAATCAAATTCATAATATTCTCCTACTCTAGCTGAGATATTATACTTGTTAAAATTTTTTTCAAGACGGATATTGCCGATCGGGCAATCATCTAATGTTATCTTATCCATTCATTATAGTATAACTACTATTCCTTATTTGCAAAGTAGAAAGCTTTTTCTCTTAGTAGAATTAAATAAGAAAGAGAGACAGGAGATTATTAAATGAATTCCAGAGAGAGAGTATTAAAGGTTTTTAACCATGAAATCCCCGATAGAGTTCCCATGTGGTGCGGAGCATCACTGGAATTAATTGAAAAAGCCAGAAAGCATCTGGGGGTAGTCGATTCAGAAGAAGTTTACAAAAGATTCGGAGATGATTTCAGACGTATTTTACCGGAATATATTGGACCGGCTGATCGTTCGTGGACAGAAAATCTGAGTGAAGGAGCGACAATGAGAACGCCCTTTGATATAGAACGTCACGGCATCGGTTACGGGCAGCCTTTAAGCCATCCTTTGAAAGATGCGACTTTAGAAGATATTGAAGAATATCCCTGGCCTGAAGCTGAATGGTATACTGGTAAAAATATTGGAGAAGACATAAAAAAATGGAATGGCGAATATGCCATACTCAGTGGAGACTGGAGTCCTTTCTGGCATGATGCCATTGATCTGTTCGGCATGGAAGAACTGTTCATAAAAATGTATACCGAACCGGAACTCGTATCAGCAGTATTTGATCATCTGGTTGATTATTATTATAAAGTTAACAAAATTATATTTGAAGATGCAGCGGAACATATTGATATATTTTTTCTGGGAAATGATTTTGGAAGTCAGAATGGGCCTCTAATAGGATTGGAAATTTTCGATAAATATATTACACCGGGATTAAAAAAACTGGCTACTCTGGCTCATGAATATGATTTGAAAGTTATGATGCATTGCTGTGGCGGGTATGAACCGCTCATGTCCTCGATGATAGAAAGCGGAATCGATGCATTCCAATCTCTTCAACCAGATGCTCTTGGTATGAATCCGAAGGATTTAAAAGATACATACGGAAGTAAAGTAATTTTAAATGGTGGAATTGATTCACATAATGTATTGATAGTCGGGACACCTGAATTGGCAGTAAAAGCAACAGAAGAGGCAATGGCAATATTGAAACCAAATGGGAATTATATTCTGTCACCCAGTCATGATTACCTTTTGGAGGAAACACCTGTCGAGAACATTCTGGCCATGTATGATACAGCCAGGGAAATCGGCAGGTATTGATAAAGTAGAAGCTTCAGTTGGAAATTAACGGCAGACCTATATAGATATATCCATCTTTTTCTCTTGTTGGAAAGGTCTGCAAATGATCGCATGCCGGTGAATGGGTTGCTTTTCCCGTCTTGATATCAAACCGACCCTGATGAGCGGGGCATTCAATTGTATTGTCAATAACTATCCCTTTGCTGAGTAAGGCACCGGCATGAGTGCATTTGGCTGTACTGGCAAAAAAATGACCATCTAATTTGTAAATTGCATAGTCTGTATCATTGTATTTGAAAGGTAATACGTCGTTAGATTTAAGATCATCTATTTTAATTGATGAAATCCATTTGGCTTCACTGTCTTGGAAAATGGTTTCTTCTCTTTTATTGAATTCTGTCTTACTATTTGTGCTTTTTTCTTCCGGAAGAATAGGTGTTACATGAAAATCCGACTCCTTTTGCTGTTTCAGAATGGTGGGTATCATCTCTTTGTAAGCTGCCCATACACTCTTATATGGTTTAGGAAGTTGATCTTTAACCAGGTTATTGAGTTTGGGCAGGGCATGGAAGGGTACGCCTGGATACATATGGTGTTCTATGTGGTATTCCATATTCCAATATAAGAAGGACAGGATCCGGTTGATTTTAACATTTCTGGTGTTTAACCTGTGATCATAGACATTTTCTTCCAATCCCACATGTTGAGTATGATTGAGCATGGAGGGAATGAAAGCTCCGTAAAAACGGGCGAATAATGTAAAAATCAGAGGGAGAAGAGTAAGGAAATAAATAGAAAATCCTATAATAGCAAGATAGGCAAGAACCCATAAACGGGAACTCCATATCATTTTTTTCCAGTCAGATTCGGGCACCAGATTTTTTGTGTAGTCATCGACAATTCCCAAAGCGTGTTTGATAATCGGAATTGGTCTTATAATCCCTATTCCGAAAAACTGTCCAACGATAATGGATATCTTTATCGGTCTCGCACTGGGGACTTCGGGATCTACATCGGGAAAATAAGTATATGTGTGGTGCTGGGCATGACCCCATCTGTCAAAAATCGGTTCAGCGCCATGGGCAAATGCTGTTATCCAGTGAACAAACTCATTTAATCCGTTTGATTTGAAAGGAGTTCTGTGATGGGTTTCATGCATTACATGATTTAAAAAGCAATATACTGTTCCATAGGCAAAAAATGCCGGATACATCCAGTAGGTTCCGATCAGATTATATGAGAGAACTCCCAATAGGATCAGAATCGTGAAATGAAGTGTGACCTGGACAATTCCTTTCTTATTGCTTCTTTCCATAAGTTTTAATAGTTCCTCTCTGTCCACTGTGCACGAGTACCATTTTTCAAATTCGTTTTCCATACCATCCTCCGGGGTTCTTTATTTTATTAAATATAATCCCCTATACTGATGTTGGATTGGGTAGTAATTAGGGATTCCTATTTCAAAACTGTGAATAATCACTCAAGAGTTATAATTTATCAATTTCTGACATAAATATTTCATATTCCCGGTCATCAATTTTAATATTGTTTTTCCGAGCCGGGAATAAACCACCGGTCACTTCATTGTGGAAATCTTTAAAAGCATTTACTCTCATGTGTTGTATTCTATCCATTTCACTTTTCAGGTCGACATAACTTTTAGCATGTCTCGGAATGCGCCCGTCTGTTATATTGAGGATGTCACAGGCAAATAAATATTGAACATCACAGCTCTGTCCGCTCCCCAGAGATATGACAATAATATCAACTCGCTTAGAAATTTCGGTGGCAATTTTTTCGGGAACAACTTCCATTTCGACAGCAATAGCGCCGGCCTCCTGATATGCCAGAACCTCTTTGTAAATAGAAAGTGCATCAGGTGCATTTTTGCCGACAGCCCGCAAACCTCCATACCAACTGCTTCTATAGGGTACGAGACCCACATGGCCGACAACGGGAATCTTTTCTCTTGCCATGGCGCGAACTCTGTCCAGACTTTGTCCTGTATAAACGGCATCAGCACCGCGTGTCATCCGGTCAATTCCTGTAAGTATGGCTCCTTTGTCGGATCCGGCGACTTCCCGATTCATGGCCCCCACTGTTAAAAATGTATTCGGAGCTCCCCGGCGGACCATTTCCACCTGGTTCTCAACAATGAGCATATCTATTCCCGCTTCTTCACAGGCCCGGCATTCCTCTTCATTGGTGGGATGGACTTCAGTGTATTTCCGTTTTCCCTTTGAATCCAATAATTCCTTTATAGTTAGTTTTTTTGCCATTTCATCTCCTTTCCAGTTTTGTAACTCTTCCGCCGATTATCCATTCAACGACATATATGTCTCCCTTTGGACTGACACAACACCCATGAGGGCTGGAAAACATTCCCGGCACAAGATCTTCTGTATCTCTCAAATCGGGATAATCATCGGGACAGGATTCAAGCCACCATGTGTCACTTGAAAGATCACGGGGAATGACCCTGTCTGATTTACCAATTTCTGTTTGTAAATCGAGAGTGTCCGCATCGAGAACTTTTATACCGCTGAATAGTTCCGGGATGACCACCTGTTTTCCGTAAAAACTGAAACTGCAGGGGCTGTGCAGTCCTTTCGCATGTCTCAGAAAACGGCCCTCCATATCGTATACAACGAGTTGTTTAGAAGCCCTGTCTGTAATGAACAATTCATGTTTATTATCTTTTTTTAACCTGATTTCCAATCCATGAGGTGTCTTGAATCTCCCCAGGCCTTCTGTTCCGTCGAGAATGTCCAGCTGCCTGCCTTCTCTGCTGTAGCGGATAACTAAATCTCCACCATAACCGTCAGTCACCCAGATATCACCATTTACCGGATTCTGTGCAGCCCAGGTAGGTTTGAATTCTTTAGCATCTGATCCTGTGTAAACACTATGGGTTGGCGGATCCAGACTCTCGATGATATTTCCATTTTTATCAACTTTATCGACATAACCTTTAAACTCATCTGTCAGCCAATAATACTCTTCCAGACCATCTCTATAGGTTGTTAAACCATGAGCTCCCAACCAGCGATCTCCGCCGACTGCACTTAACAATTCTCCATTGGTTGAATAAGTCAGCAACCCATTGTGAGACTGATGAAATAATAAAATAGTATTGTCAATCGTATAGACTATTCCATGTGTTCTTCCATTGAGAGGTTTCACATCAGAATGAGGTATCTTAATCCAATCTTCATGCCAGATATAATCATCGCTTTTTGAAATTGCTGTTATTGTTCGCTCAGACATACTTCCAGACTCCTGTTTTTACAATATAAATCATGAAATCAGTTAGTTGCCACTAATTATTTGAAAGTCATATTTTTTCAAGTTCTTTCCTGAATTATTCCTGTTGTGACGGGGGGACTTAGGTGAATATAATAAAAATAGGAGAACTATATTTTGGAGAACATTAAAGTAAAATGGTACAAGACTGAAATAGACAAAGAAACACTAAAAGAATTGAAACAGAGAAGCAACGTGCACGGATTTACACAATCCTTTCTTCAGCTGGCAATAGGTTCTGGAACGGCATATTTTTCATTTTATGCCTGGTATAATCTGCATTGGGGCATTTTTGCACTGGCTTTGTTTGTCCACAGCGCTTATATGGGATTCCTCAGTGTGGTCGCTGCCTGTCATGAACTCAGTCACGGTACGGCGTTCAAGAGCAAAGGGCTTAACAATTTCTTTTATTATATATTCAGTTTCATTTCCTGGAGCAATCCGGTCTTGTTCAAGGCTAGCCATAGCCACCATCACAGATACACGCTTCTGGGGCAACACGATCAGGAAGCCGTGCTGCCCGGAGAGTTCCGTGTGAGAGATTTTCTCAAATCTTTCATATTGAGCCCTCCTTTCTGGTGGCAGCCTCTTTCCAGGCATTGGAAGCACAGCCTGGGTCAACTTACCAGTGAATGGGATAAAAATATCTTTCCAGATTCGAGACCGAAAAAAAGACGGCAATTGGCAAACTGGGCGAGATTTATTATTTATGGCCATCTGGTTCTTATGGTCATTTCAATTCTTTTTGGTTATTGGATTCTTATTCCGATTATCCTATTTCCCGCATATGGGGGATGGTTCGCTCATCTATTCGGAGCCGCGCAGCATTTGGGCATGCAATCGGGTGTTCCCGACTTCCGCCGTAATTCAAGAACTATGATTCTCAACCCCGTTGGAGCTTTTCTCTACTGGCAGATGAATTATCACACAGAACATCATATGTTTCCCGCCGTCCCTTTTTACAATCTCCGAAAGCTGCACAAGCTTTTGCACGAAGACGGTGCACCTGAACCCAATCATGGTCTATGGGATGCCTGGAAAGAAATTCGTATGATACAGAAAAAACAAAGGGAAACTCCAGGAGTTGCATTCGATGCTTTCAGCCGTGGAAAAGAACCCGCTTTTGTACCCCAAAATGATAGAGAATACTAAAACACACATATCAGGAGGAAAAAATGTCTAATTCGGAAAGTACAACAGAATTTGGAAAATACAATAAAGATCCTCGGGGCAAGCCCCGAGATATCTGTGTTCGGAGAGGTTGCGGCAAAGCCGCGAAGAGTACAAAGCCTTCATCCCCGCAGCAAGCAGCGGAGTATTCTGGCTCGACGAATAAAAAAGGTGAATGGAGACCACCCTATAAAGTTCAGTATGCTCCTGTTTTCACATGGCCTCCGAAACCGGAGGCTTTCCTCAAGTGGTTATTTGGATATCCCGGATTTATCTGGCCCTGGCAATTACTGTTTTTTCTTTTAAGTTCTGCTTCATGGCTCTGGTTTCAACCTGATCTCAACCGATGTGTTACTTTCAGTCCCGATTGGATTCTGCAGATGTTATTGAGAAATATGGCGCTTCTCTGGATTTTTGCAGGAGGATGGCATCTGCTCCTTTACAATATTAAGGCTCAGGGGACCAGACAAAAATATGATCCCCGCTGGCAAAGCAAAAACAATAAAAAATTCCTCTTTAATAATCAGGTACTGGATAATATTTTCTGGAGCTGTATCAGCGGAGTACCCATCTGGACTGCTTATGAAGTTTTATTTATGTGGGCATGGGCAAACAATAAGATTCCCTATCTGCAATGGGTGGCTCATCCGGTATATTTCTTTCTGGGATTTTTTCTCATACCTTTCTGGAGGGAATTCCATTTCTACTGGATTCATCGGTTTATCCACTGGAAACCACTATATAAGAAGATACATTACCTGCACCATTTGAATGTGAATCCCGGTCCATGGTCGGGAATGTCCATGCATCCCGTAGAACATGTGATGTATTTCAGTGTATTGATGATTCATTGGATTATCCCATCTCATCCTTTGCATTTACTGTTTAATGCACAATTAACAGCACTTTCACCGGCCGGCGGACATCATGGTTTTGAAGGACCAATCTTTGATGGAAAGCTGCCCACGGGGTCTTATTTTCACTACCTGCATCATCGTTATTTCAGATACAACTTTGGAGAAGTAACATTACCATTAGATAAATGGTTCGGGACTTTTCACGACGGAACATTTGATAACGATAGGTCAAAACCCTGGGGTGATAAATAATATATTTGTAACAATATCTGTTTTTCAATTATCAGTAAATATTATTTTTTTTCTGAATTGTGTAGGAGTGACCCCGTATTCAGATTTGAATTTGGTAAAAAAGAATCTTGTATTGGTTATTCCCACTTCGCTGGAAATCGAATTGATTGTTTTGTCTGTGATTTTTTAATCTATAATAAACAGGAATAAAAAATTATATGTTTGATCTCTCAAAAATCCCATTTACCCGGTATGGTTCCTACCTGGCTGTATCGATGATGAAAAACGGAGAATTCAATAGTTATCTCAACGGTTTAAAAGTTCGTTTCCAATCAGTTAGTGGAGAGATCAAAGCATCATTCAAATTGGACTGGTGGTTTTGCGAGGATAATACCATCATGCTTCAACCGGGCATCTGCTTTTGATCACTTCCTGGTTATAGATAATGAACTATTGCCGATTGACTGAAAACGGTGGGTGAAAAAGAACTGGCTTATGAAATTATCAGATGGCCTGAGAAATTTACAAGTGGACAGATTATTCAAGAAAATACAAATCTCTGTGATCTTACGGGTATTCCGATTCCCGAAGGCCTGGATAGTAGAAGCCTGGTTCCCTTTCTTGAAGGGAAATCAGAAGGCTGGAATAATGAAAGCTTATCTCAATTTAATACTGACCATTTTATGATTAAACAGGGTTCGCTGAAATATCAATATTACGGGGAAGTGGTAGAAGAAGTACTCTTTGACCTGGATAAGGATCCCGATGAACAAATTAATATCATTAATAGCCCTGAATGTGGGATATTGACTTTACTTTGACATCAAAGTATATTCATTTTTATGAGAGCTGATAATACAATTTCAAGGATAAGCAAAATCAGAGACTCTGCTAACAATATCATTGTCCGGGAACTGGAAATCCGCGGTCATAAAGGTCTTGCTCCAACACATGGCGAGATTCTTTCAGCTTTGCTCTTTAGTAATGAAATGACCATGACTGAAATCGCGGAAAAGATAAACAGAGATCGATCTACAGTCACTGCATTGATTAAGAAGCTGGAGAAACTTGGTTATATAGCTGTACGTACCAATGACGCTGATAGCCGATCATCTATTGTATCTCCTTCTGAAAAGGGCATGGCGATGAAAGTGGATTTTATTGAGATATCTGAAATGCTTTATGAAAGACAGTATCAAAGTATGACAGAAGAACAGATTCAGGCTTTTAAAATAGGATTAGATCAGGTTTTTAAGAATTTCATGAATAGATAGAGAGATTTTTTTTGAAATATTACTTTGATATCAAAGTAAGGATGAAAATAGAGGTGATAAAAAATGGAAAAAGCATTTAAAATTTTACGGGATGTAAAGTCAGTAGTGATTTCGACAGTTAAAGAGGGGATTCCCCAGTCCAGAATTATTGACATTTTGCATTATGATGAGGGGGGGATTTATTTCGTAACCTTGAAGGTAAAACCTTTTTACAGACAGCTGATTAAAGAGATGAAGATAGCTGTTACCGGTATGAATAGCGATTATGTTCAGGTGCGGATTGTAGGAGATATTCAGGTAATGAACGATCAATTAATTGAAAACCTATTTGAAAAGAATCCTGAGCTGGAGAAACTTTTCCCGGGAAAAAACGGGAATGACAACTTCTCAGTTTTTTATCTCTCAAAAGGTAAAGGTGAGATCTTTGACCTGAGCGGGAGAGAGAACAAAATGAATCGCGAACGTTTTGCTTTCGGTGGTGAATCAGTTAATGAATCGGGATGTGTAATTACTGAAAGTTGTGTGCAGTGTGGTGAGTGTCTGAAGGCTTGTCCATTCAAGGCGATCAGTGAAGGTGTTCCCTATGTTATAAATGGGAATCAATGTGATGAATGCGGGATCTGTTATACTTTATGTCCTGCTGATGCCATTGAATTGCCAGCAGGATTGTAAATGTAAGACTTTGATAATTAATAATAAAATACATACGAACAATTTAGGACCGTTTCGTTGGAGAAGTAAAAAATTATCGAATAGCTTATCATTAAGAACAGGTATTGGGAGATTGTTGGGCAGGAATAATAAGGTGAGTAAAAAGCTGGAAAATAGTAGAACATTGGGATAATATGGAGTCAATTCCGGCAAGAGATGAATGGAAAAATACAGGGAAATTTATAATTTATGATAACAGATGATAATAACCATCAGCCGATTTTCTGGAATTCCTCTTATAAAACAGTTCCTCCAAGACCAGTAAGTCCCCTGTCTCTTTCGGAAGAAGATAAATTTCATTGGTACGATATGGAATTTGCAGGCTGGAATAGCAGAAAATCCATACAGCCCAGAAATGAAAGTAACGGGGTCAGGGGGAAAAGACTGTCTGCATTTCTCGCAGGAAATCATCCTTATTTATCTGCCTACCAAATCGGTTTGAATCGAGCAGCTGAACAATTCGGTATCAATCTGGAGATCTACAATTCTGAATGGGATCCCATTCTTCAGGAAGAGCAGGTTGAGTCTGTTTTAAGCAATCCGCCGGATTTGATACTGCTGATGCCCGAATCGAACCACGAGAGCTCATATCTTTACAAAAGAATATATGATGCGGGAATTCCTGTTATCGCCAGCAATATGCTTCCCGATGATGAGGGATTCAAATACATCCTCTCCTGGACCGGTCCTGACGACTGGGCTCAGAGCAGGGCTTTGGCGAATCGTTTCGGAGAGTTAATGAATGGGACCGGAGGATATGGCATCATAACCCACATCGAGGATACTTCTGCTTATTACGCCAGAAAATGGGGCGTGATTACAGAATTAAGTGAAAAATACAAAGAGATGAAGTGTCTCTGTTCCGAGTCGGCTTATCTCAACAGGGAAAAAACAAAAGAGATAGTTCTCAAATGGCTGAAAAAATATGGGAAAAAATTGAAAGGCATTGTTTCAGCAGACGATAATGTCTGCCAGCTGGGGATTAATGATGCTCTCAAAGAGATGGGAAGAAATGATCTAATCAGAGCTGCTAACGGCAGCACTTCTGTAGGTATAAATCTTGTGCTAAATGGTCAGCTTGATATAATTACCTGGCAGGATCCTGAAATGGATGGTGAATTGCCTATTCAGGTAGCTGTTGACTGGTTTAATGGCCTGCAGATCAGTCCTTTGCGTTACCTTCCTGTACGCATCCTTGAAAAAGAAAATATTTCCACTATTACAACAAAGGAAAAACCATTCAGCAATAGCGATCCCGATATTCTTTACAAATGCATAATGGAAATTGATGAAAAGGGTATCATCGGATATTTTGATCTCCTGCTGAAGGAAATTGCAGATCATCCGGCAATCTCCAGTGAATATGTGCAGGGATTTAGTTTTGAAATACTTTCCAATCTTCTGAATCTGGTTAAAACGGAATCCCTCGATGGCTCTTCCATAATCGGGTCCTGCGATGAGTTATTCAAAAACCTTGTGAGGCAGAGGTCTTCAGAAGGGGCAATTAACTGGTTGCGAACCATATCTGCAAAACTATGCCAGGAGATCAGTGAAAAGAGATCTTCTCCCAAATCAATGGGCAGGCTGATTGCCGAATATGTGGATAATAATTATCCAACACCCATGTCCTTGAAAACGCTGTCCGTTCATTTTAATCTGTCCGCTGCTTATCTCGGTCAATTATTCAGGGAAGAGACAAATGAAGTCTTTTCAACATACCTGAATAAAATACGCATAAATAGAGCCTGTTATTTACTTGATAATAAGAGAATCAGCGCCAGTCAGGCCGGAATAGATGTGGGATTTTCCAGTTCAAATTATTTCTTCAGAACATTCCAGAAATTCGTCGGATGCTCTCCCGTAGAATACAAAAACAGAAATCATTCTTCAGATGTCAAACCGGACTAATTGAAGTAGTAAGACATTTTCCTCTGTTTGATATATAATAGAGGAGATGAAAAAGATGGGTGAACCGGTAAAAAAAGCAGATCATAAATTTACATATTCAGAATATCGTTTATGGCCTGAAGATGAGCGTTGGGAAATGATAGATGGTATTGCCTACAATATGAGTCCGGCACCTTCTGCAAAACACCAGGAGATCAGTTTTGAAATTGCCAGAGTAATAGGTAACTTTCTTAAAAATAAGTCATGCAGGGCATTTTCAGCTCCATTTGATGTATATATACCCGAACCTCCCGATCAGGATCTGAATGAAATAACTACGATAGTTCAACCTGATTTATCTGTCATCTGCAATAGTGAGAAGATCTTCGATAAAGGTTGTATGGGCGCACCTGACTTAATTGTGGAGATTTTGTCACCATCAACTTCAGCACGAGATCTCAATGAGAAATTCCACTTATATGAAAAATCGGGTGTAAAGGAATACTGGGTGATTGATCCCGGTAATGAGTATGTGAGAATATTTCAGCTGATTGAAGGGAAATATGATTATGGCTTTTTGATCCCTTCCGATGATATTGCCGATAAAAATATAATAGCTGCTTCGATTGTATTTCCAGGATTTCAGATCAATATAAAGCAACTTTTTTCTTAAGATCTATAACCGGCAAAGGAAAGAGATCAGTCTTTAGATGTCAAACCGGAAGAGTAAACTTTCTCTTTAATTCCAAATGTATCCTTAGCAAGTTTAACCAGATCCTCGAATTCTTTTGTGGTCAATAAAGGCGCCTCCTCATATTCCCAATCCAGTTTCAGTCTATTGTATTTTTCAGTCGCCAGTGGATTAAAAGCACACAATTCCCATTTTGATATCGATTCCGAATATTTGTGTTTCAGCAATTCACCCAATCCCCTGATATTATCCTCATCCGCTGTCGCACCGGGTATCACCGGAGTTCTTATCCATATTTCTGGAGAGGGTTGTTCCGTTCTTATATATTCAGAAAGTTTCTCCAGATTATCCAGAATTAGGCCATTCTCAACTCCTGTTAATTCTTTGTGTCTCCAGCTGTTGAAATGTTTCAGATCGTATAACACCAGATCCGTATAGGGCAATACTATTTCGAAATTCTTCCAGGGAACATGTCCGCATGTATCGAGAGCCGTGTGGATACCCAGCGATCGGCATTCTATGAATAGTTCTCTGACAAAATCCGACTGAAAGAGCGGCTCTCCTCCACTGACAGTTAAACCACCGTCGGTGCTGTCCATAAATGGCTTTTCCCTGAGCAGTAATTTTAGAATTTCTTCAAGAGACTGTTCTTTACCAATCGATTGAAGAGCTTTCGAGGGGCAGGTTTCTATGCACTTCATACAATTTGTACAGTTCTCTCTGTTCAAGTCTACAGAACCATTATCCATAGACAAAGCTGACTCTGGACAAATAGAAATACAGCTGCCGCAGCCAATACATTTCTCAGTGAATAACCAAAGTTCTTTTCCCCGATTAAAACTCTCTGGATTGTGACACCATCTGCATCTCAAGGGGCAACCCTTGAGAAACAGAACGGTCCTCATTCCCGGACCATCGTGACTTGATAATCTGTAGACATCAAATATTTCACCTGTCATAGAGATGCGTAGTTCACTCTCTGGAGAAATTCTTCCTGAAACTTTTTGTCGAGTACGATAAAATGAGCTGAATAACCAGTCACTTTCACAACAAGACTTCTATATTCTTTCTTTTCAGGATGTTCCATTGCATCTTTTAATTTTTCAAGATCAATTGTATTTAAGTTGATCTGAACTCCACCCTGATTGAAAAATATTCTGGAAAATGTTTCCACCAGATCGCCCTTACTACTTCCAGCAGGGAAAAAGGATGGCTGCAATTCAACCTGAAAGGATCCGCCCTGATATTTTCTGTAATCGAGGCTGCAGAAGGACTGCATAGTCGCAGCCATGCCCTCGGTATTTCTTCCATGCATGGGATTCATGCCGTGAGCCAGAGGTTCATCGGCATTTCGGCCATCCGCTGTCGCTCCGAGTAATTCTCCCGCATAAGTGTGCCCCATATATTGAAACAGGCTCGGTCTGAAGTTGAATCCTTTAATGTTTCTTTTGTTCTCAAGAATTTCTCTTATGTGCTCAGAAATTCTGACACCCATGGCATCGACATCTTCATGGGCATTGCCGAATTTAGGCTGATGGAGAAAATCGAGCTGCATGATTTCATTCTCTTTCCAATCGTTTTTCACCGCGTTGATTAGATCGCTCATTGAGTATTTTCTTTCATCGAAGACGAGTTTCTTTATGGCGTACATGGAATCTATTACATTGGGAACTCCCAGAACATTTACGGAAGTAAAATTGTAATTCACTGCCTGCATATCCGTAACGTCTCTACCATTTTCTATGGTCCCGTGCATGCAGAAACTGGTAACCATTTCCGGCCAGACTTTTGACTGCCACTTATAGGTCTCGTTTTTGAAATCTTTTAAAATTTCAGCCGTTTTATCAACTTCCAGGTTATAGATGTCCCAGAAGGCTCTGAAATTGGTCACATTTTTCTCAGCGGCTTTTTCCATGGCTCTCTGCATGGGCTGAACAAGAACAAAAGAGTTTAAATCCTGATCATTGTATTCTTTACCTACGACACAATACCATTGGCATCCCGAATAGGACATGTTCCAGGCATCTTCTTCTTTAACTCCCGATCGCAGCTGGCTGTCTCTCAATACGTCAAAGTTAACCAGAGTCGGTGTTCCGCAATTGTGTCTGGCCAGGACTTCACAACCGTAATTGTAAAAATCCTTATCTATATCCTCATGCCACATAAGCCCCAGGTGGTTATATCCGCCGGTTATGTCATAGGCTTCCATGCAGACCCAACTCATTTCATTGGTTGCATCTTCACCATTAATGTCTTTACCACCGAATGACCAGTAGTTGCCTCCATATTTCAGATATAATTCCGCTATAAGAGAGACAGCTTCATCGCGGGTTATTTTTCCCGATTCCAAATCTTTCGTATAATACTCTTTGAGCATCTGATCGAGTCGCCCGTACCCATTTCCATGGCCGTTGATTCTTTCAACAGTAGTGAATAACTGAATCCATTGAACGGCTTCGGAAAAACTTGAAGGGGCATCGGATATTATGGCTCTGCAGTTTTTTTCTATAAACTGATAATTATCTTTTTTCCGCGAATCTTCTTCATTCTTGTAAAGTTCTAAAGCTCTGTCAGCATGTTTCTCAATATATCTCTTAATGGCTTCTAATACGGTTTCAGAAGCATCGAGATAATCGACAGATTTTGTATTTCCATATTGCAGAAACTTTTCTCTTCTATCTCTTATCTTTTTTTGAAGTCCACCCCAGCCGAGATTGAGACCGATTGTCAGATCGGGACAGGTATGGGTAAAACTGATACCACCGGCACCGAGTTCTCTGGCATCTCTACCCAGTTTTCTCTGACTTTCGGGATACTGAAAAAAACGGGCTTCTTCGAGCATCCAGTGAAACTCTCCTACAATTCTTTCATTGTCCAGAACTTCAGCAGGACTGTGGTCGAGGAAAAATGCATAATCTTCAGCCCAGTTTTTACTTGTATATTCAAATCCCTGAATTTTTGAAGGCATTTCTGCGGCATGTGGGAAAGGCCCGCCAATATCAACTCTTGCGTTGTGATCGCCGATATTAATTCTCTTACCTTCATCGGCGGAAAGATCTCCCGTATTGGGACTGAATGCAGCCGCCTCACCTGACCAGTGATAAACCAGGAATTCGGCATTGTCCACATATACATTGCGTTTGTTATCAACCGCCAGTGTATGGCTTCTTTCAATTAAGGCCGTTATTCTGCTATCGGCTTTTTTGGGATTTCCTTTTTTTTCATCTGTCTTGCTTATCATAAATATACCTCCGGGATCTCTCTGATTTAATGGTATCAGCTCGGAGAAACGGGACAACTGTACAAGTTGCGAATAATTGTTCAATATTTCGGAATGGCAGTCCCATCAATATAAAAATAATATGAAACCCGATTCTTCCATGCTAAGATAAATTATGAATGACTCGGATTTAAACCCCAATATATACAATACCAAATCTCCAATCCTGTGGGTTACTGAAGAAAAACCGATACCTCCGAGACCTGAGAATCCTATGGACTTTCCAGAAGATCATTTTAACCACTGGTACGATCAGGAGTATGCCGGCTGGGGTGAAAAGAAAGTTAATATGCCTGTTTCTCCGGGTAATGGACCGAGAGGGAAAAATGTTACCTGTCTTCTTCCGGGACATCATCCCTATTTTGTCTCCTATGAAAGAGGCATGATTGAAGCGGCTGCGGCTTTTAAGATAAATCTGAAATTCAAATACTCCGAATGGGATGATCAGGAACAGCAGCGTCAGGTCGAAGAAACCATAAAAGAAAGACCGGATATGTGCATTCTTGTTCCTGATAGTACTGAATATAGCTCAAACTGGTATAAAGAGATCAATATGGCTGGAATTCCTGTTATCGGCAGCAATCTCATCCCTGAAAGTGATGCCTTTCAATACATCCTTACGTGGACAGGTCCCGATGATTGGGCTCAGTGTCGAAAATTGGCCGGAGAGTTTGCCAAAAGAATGGAATACAAAGGCGCTTATGCCATTTTGGGTCATTTTCCCGGTTGTTCTGCTTATTGTTCAAGAAAGTGGGGAGTTATAACAGAATTAAAACGCATTGCTCCGGATATGAAATTCCTCGATGCCGAACCTTCGCATTTTGATCCCGATTCCAGCTATCAGCAAGTATTGAAATGGCTTTCCAAATATGGCGATGAGCTTAATGGAATCTACAGTGCAGACATTTCTGTTCAGACGGGAATCAATAAAGCGATAAAAGAGTTTGACCGCGATGATATAATCTGCGTGGCAACGGCTGGATCGGGAAGCGGTCTTCGCCTGTTAAAAGAAGACAAAGTCGATGCCATCGTTTTTCAGGCTCCGGAAATAGATGGGGCTCTCCCCATTCAGGTGGCCATAGACTGGTTTAACGGACTCAGAATCTCTCCCTTTCGCTATCTGCCTGTCCAAATTCTGACAAAAGATAATGTCGATGAATATGTTTTTAACTTTAATAATCCCGGTGAGGTCAATCTCGATTATTTGTACCAGCTGATCATCGACGGTAATAATCAGTCTGTAGAAATTTTTTACGATTCAATTTTTAAACAGTTTTCAACTATGGGTGTCTTGACCATTGAGTATTTCAGAGGATTTTCCATTGAATTATTATCAGGTCTTATACAAATTATAAAAACATATAATTTGAAAGAGAAAAATATTATCGGGGATTATGAAACTATATTTAAAAAACTCTTTAATCAGCAGACAATGAAAAAAACGCTGTTGTGGTTAAAAATTGTGTCCTTTTCCATTATTGCAGGAATAAAAAGCAGCAGATCGAAACCTCCCACTCTTATTGAACAGATCGTTGATTATGTGAATACCAATTACCAGGATCCAATTTCTCTGAAAACGATTTCCTATACATTTAACAATTCCGCTGCTTATCTCGGCCGGCTTTTCAAGGAGCAGACCAGTGAAAGTTTTTCAACATATCTGAATAAGCTGAGAATTGAAAAAGCCAAAGAATTGATGAGCAGCAGTTCAGAGAAAGCCAATAAAATTGCCATAAAAGTCGGATACAGCGATCCTAATTATTTTTATATTACTTTTAAAAAATACACAGGTCTCTATCCCTCAGAGTACCTGGAGACATTGATCAACTAAAAAAAAAGTTTTATTTACCATACTTTTTATGAATGAGACTTTAATAATTTTACCTCTACCTTGACGGTTATAACATTCGGATTTTAACTGATTCTATACTGCAAGGGGGAAATCATGTTACATGATCCGAGTCATAAGCCTGAAATTACTGAAGAAGTCGAGATAAAATTAAAACAGAAAGAAAAAGATTTGCTCAAGAAGCTTGGGGAGCAGATAGCTGAAATATCATCTGATCCTATTAATAAAAGCAGGGTTGATCTTTGGACGAATCTGAATGATTTAAAATCGAAACGGCCTATGGTCTGGATAAACGAAATCCCCTGGCATGAAATGGACTTTGAAGGGGAACTTACTCTTCAGACAGAACATCCCTGGGCCAGAGATCTCGAAACGAAGCTGAGAAGAGAAATTTACCAGTGGAAACATATGCCCGGAGATATGATTGTCAACAGTCATATCGAATGCCCTCTGGTCATTCACAGTACGGATTTCGGAATACTGGAAGATGTTGATATTGTTAAAACCAATGCTGATAACGATGTTGTTTCAAGGCATTACAACATTCAGATCAAAGATATGGATGATCTTGATAAAATTCAGATGCCTAAATTGACTCATCTTGAAAAAGCGACAAACTATCACTTTGAAACCATGAATGATATTTTCAAAGGAATCATTCCCGTAAAGAAAGTTGGACAAACTCATATCTGGTTCACTCCATGGGATTTTCTCATACGCTGGTGGGGGATTCAGGAGGCAATGATGGACCTGGTTCTCAGGCCCGATATGGTTCATGCTTTTGTAGACCGTATGGTTGATGCCTGGATGGTTGAACTCGATCAGTTTGTCGCAGGGAATTATCTATCTCTCGATAATAACAATACCAGGATCGGTTCCGGGGGATATGGATATGTGAGCGAACTACCCGGTAAGGATTTTGATCCGGAACATGTTAAACCTCAAAATATGTGGGGATGTTCCAATGCACAGATCTTTTCCGAAGTTTCTCCTGAAATGCATTGGGAGTTTGCCATGAAGCACGACCGGAAATGGCTGGAGCGATGGGGGCTGACCTATTACGGTTGCTGTGAACCACTCGACCGGAAAGTTCATCTACTCGATAGAATTCCCAATCTGAGAAAAGTCTCAGTCAGTCCATGGTGTAATACTGACAAAATAATCAATGAAATCGGTACAAAATATGTCATGAGTAGAAAGCCGAGCCCCGCAATATTCGCTATGGGCAACTGGGATCCTGATCAAGCTGAAAAAGAATTGAGAGAATTCATGGTAAAAACTGAAGGACAGTGTCATGTGGAATTAATTATGAAAGATATATCCACTGTCAATTTCAAACCGCAAAGATTATGGGAATGGGAAAAAATTGCCATGAAAGTTGCTGAAGATTACATGATATAGGGAGACTGGAGACTGGAGACTGGAGACTGGAGACCGGAGACCATGAGAAGCGAAACTTGCAGCTTCGAACCAGACAAAGGCACAATTTACCTTTCAATGGAGTTCAGGAAAACGAAGAAAACGAATAATAGGAGACAAAATGCAGAGATATGGACAATTAATAGGCGTGAAAGCTGAAAACCTGAAAAAATACACAGAATATCATAAAAAAATCTGGCCGGAAATCGCCAATAAAATATCAGAATGTAATATTCAGAATTATTCTATTTATCATTTCCAGGGAAAACTATTTTCCTATTTCGAATATGTAGGAAATGACTTTGATGGAGATATGGGCAAAATGGCTGCAGATAAGAAAACTCAGGAATGGTGGGAAATTATGAAACCGATGCAGCAGCCGGTAGAAGGCCGGGCAGAAGGTGAATGGTGGGCAACTATGGAAGAAGTCTTCCATCAGGATTAGGGAGTTAAAATGACATCGAGAGACAGAATTCTTAGCGCAATAAATCATAAACAATCGGACAGGGTTCCAATAGATCTGGGATCAAATCCCAGTTCCGGTATTTCGGCAATTGCCCATGATAACCTTATGAAACATTTGGGGTGGATCGATCAGCCGACTCAGATTTATGATGTTGTGCAGCAGTTGGCCCAGCCCGGTGAAAAACTGATAGATCTTCTCGGTGTCGATGTTCTGGATATTGGCAGAGCGTTTAATACTGGCGATTCAGACTGGAAAGAAGTGGAAATGGCCAATGGAAGAACCGGTTATTACCCCAAATGGTTTAAACCTGTTAGAGATGATAAAGGAAACTGGAATGCCTACCATAAGGACGGCACTCTCATAGCCAAAATGCCACAGGGAGCCACTTTTTTTGATGAAATGGTTTTCCCCTTTCTCGATGGATACCCCGACAGCCGTTCCGCTATGGATGAAAAACTCGATGAAGCTATGGATAAAGTTCTCTGGCAGAATTTGGTTCACAGTCCCTGGGATCATGCATCGGAGTCCGATTTCTGGACGAACTTGAGAAAAGGCGCTTTACACCTGAGAAATAATACAGATAAAGCGCTTATGGTGGTATTCGGGGGCAATCTTTTCGAATGGGGTACCTTCATCCGGAGGATGGATAATTTTCTCATGGATCTCTACATCGACAAAGACAATGTTGCCATTTTAGTCGAGCTTCTTTTGGAACGCCACATGAAAACTCTGGAAAAGGTCTGTCTGGCCGTGGGCGATATAGTTGATGTTATCCGATTCGGTGATGATCTGGGTATGGATACCGGTTCTTTTATGGGACTCGATGTCTATAGGGAACTCTTTCATCAGCAGAGAAAAGTCATGTGTGATTATGTACATAAAAACTCATCAATGCATACTTTTATTCATACCTGTGGTTCCATGCATCAGTTTATACCGGACCTGATAGACGAGGGGATTGAGATTATAAATCCTGTACAGACCAACTGTCTCAATATGGATCCGGCTAATCTGAAAAAAGAATTTGGCAAAGACATTGTTTTCTGGGGCGGTTCCATGGATCCACGGGAAATACTGAATAACAAATCACCGGCCGAAGTTAAAAAAGAGGCAATCAGGCGTATGGAGATTCTGGCTCCCGATGGTGGATTTGTATTTAACAATATTCACAATATTATGCCCGACGTTCCGCCGGAAAACATATTGGCCTTTTATGAAGCAGCGAGAGAATTCAAATATTGATATTAAAGGAGATTCTTTATGGAAGATAGAAAAATATTGGTTGGAGAAGGAATCAGCATGTTCTCCGCAGGACAGGATTTCAAGGGAACTTTGAAAAGAACTGAAAACTGCGAGAAAAAACTGGAAAGAATGAATAAAACCCTCAAACACGAAGAGGCGGACCGGATTCCTGTAAGTGATTTTTTCTGGGGACAGTTTATAGAGCGATGGAAAAAGGATCTCAATCTTCCACAGGATGCTGATATCTATAAACACTACGATCTGGACTGGATAACCACAGTCCCCAATATGGATCCCCATATCAAGAATTTCGAGTTTATAAAAAATACTCCCGAAGAGGTAATCGTCCGCACCGGATTCGAAGCGGAAATTATTAAAAACATGTCTATAACCATGCCGGCCTTTACCAAATTTCATACTGATACAATCGAGAAAATGGAAGCCTTTGAATTTGAAGATCCATGGGATAAGAGACGATATTTCAGTGGCGGTGATAATCAGATTGCCGGAGTGGGGGACGGTTTTGCTCTTAATTCTCCACCGTGGATCGATACGGTTAAGTCTCTTTACAATGACTATCCCGTATACGGAAGTATCTGTGAAGCACAGGAAGAGGGATGGCGCATCATAGGTTCGGAAAATATGATGTTGTGGATGGGATTATACCCGGAAAAACTGGGAAAATTCATAAAAAGAGTTGGTGAGTTTGTAATTGAAATGACAAAAGCACAGATAGCCGCTGCAGACGGTCTACTTTCGGGCATGGTCATCTGGGGAGATGTCGCTTATGTAAACGGTATGTTTTTTTCTCCCGATTACTGGAGAGAGCATTTTAAACCGGTAGTTGCTGAAATAATTAATGTCTGCCATAAAAATAACCTACCTGTTATATACCATGGATGTGGTGATGCACGGGCAATCTATCAGGATTATATTGATATCGGACTGGATTCCTATAATCCTCTTGAAGCAAAGGCCGGATTGGACGTTATTGATATCCGCAGAGATTATGGACATAAAATGGGATTCTGCGGGAATATGGATGTAATGAAATGGGCTGATTTGCCTCTCGATGAGTTGAAAGCATATGTTCTTAGAAAGCTAAATGCCGGAAAAGGCGGAGGATTTATATTTCAGTCCGATCATTCAGTTCCCCATTCCATATCGGGAGAGCGGTATGATTATGTTGTGAAACTTGTGCGCGAGTATGGAAAATATCCCTTGAATCTCGGAGAGTTCGACATAGCGGATATTCATTGAAATGAAGATAAAATGATTTTTGAAATTTTGTAAAAACCCGTTAAAAATTGTAAAAAATTATAGTCGGATGGCAAATAAACACTGTTGTCTGATAGATTTTACAGGGGTACCATAATTATAGAAACAGGAGTTTTTCTTGTTAATAGAGCTTAATTATATGAATGAAACCAGAGGACAGGATTTATGAGTAGTGAAGATATAAAAAAAGAAAAGTCATTCGACATAGCTCTTGAGATGAAATGTGTTAGTAAAGAATTCCCCGGGACGTTAGCTGTGGATTCAGTAGATTTCGACGTTAAAACAGGTGAAGTTCACGCCCTGATCGGTGAGAACGGCGCCGGTAAATCAACGCTTATGAAAATGATCGCCGGATCATTTAATGACTACACCGGTGATATTGTCATGGGATCTCAAAAAGTGGATCTTTTTACGCCGGCTCAGTCTAAAAAGAATGGTATTGAGATGATTTACCAGGAGCTTAGTCTGGCTATGCCTTTAAGTATTTCGGAAAATGTTCTGGTAGGTCGTCTGCCGAAAAAAGGGATATTTCTCGATAAGAAAAAAATAGCTGAAGAAACGACCTTATGCCTGGAGAGAGTTGGATTGGGCCATCTTGATCCCAATCTCCAGATTGAAGAAATCAGTCAGCACGAAGGGCAATTGGTCGAGATCGCCAAAGCCCTTGGAAATAATCCGAAAATCCTGGTTATGGATGAACCGACTTCAGCGTTGTCACGGGAAGAAGTGGAGAGATTATTTACTATTATCCACAATTTGAAGAAGCAGGGATTGGCTATAGTCTATATCTCTCATCATCTTCCGGAAATATTCGAAGTGGCAGATCGAGTGACTGTTCTCAGAGACGGGAAAAAAATAGGAACCAATGATATAAGCGAAGTAACCAGTGAACTGCTTGTTCAGATGATGGTTGGAAAATCGGTTGCTGATTTTTACTCCTATAATAGCCATGCAAAAGAAAATGAGAGATTGCGAGTTGAGAATCTTTCACGATTTGGGTTTTTTCACGATGTTTCATTTAGTGCTTTAGAAGGTGAGGTCCTGGGAATCTGCGGACTATCGGGAGCCGGAAGAAGCGAATTGGGTAGAAGCCTGGTCGGACTTGATGAGAGACATGCAGGTGATGTTTTTCTCGACGGGGAAATATTCAAACCATCGCATATGTCAAAAGCTGTAGATAATGGTCTTGTCTATTTAACAGAAAATAGAAAAACCGAAGGTTTGGCTTTGAGGCTGGATGTAAAAGATAACACATTAGTCAGCATCATTCCCCAACTGTCGAAAAATGGTGTTTACACGTCAAATGACGGAGATGAAATACTTACTGGCCTCATAGATGAGCTTTCAATTTATCCCCCGGACCCAACAAAGATTGTAGGTAATCTTTCGGGAGGAAACCAGCAGAAGGTTCTTCTGGCTAAATGGATGGCTTGCAAACCTAAAGTTCTTATTCTCGATGAACCTACGAGAGGAGTGGATATCGGGGCAAAAATGACTATCCATAAGTCCATTGAAGCGCTGGCAAAAAAAGGGAGCACGATTATATTGATCTCTTCTGACCTGCCGGAATTGGTATCCCTTTCAAGCCGTGTCCTGATCATGCGGAAAGGAAGAATTGTCAAAGATATGAGAAAAGAGGAATGCACTGAAGAAAGTGTTCTCCTGGCAGCCAATGGCGAGAATGTATAGTTATGGAGAATGTAATCATGAGTGATGATAAAACTATTAAAGAAGAAAAGTCTGATGTCAGGGCTATCAAAGTCACTACATTGGGGAAAATGATGAATAGTTTCGGGATTTATGCTATTGCTGTATTTTTTCTGGTATTGGGAATCGTTCTTCAAAGTCTTGGTATTATAAATAATTTTTTAACAACAACGAATATGATGAATATACTCGATGCTGTAACTCTTCTTGGTATTGTTGCTGTAGGAATGGCTTTTGTCACCTATTCAGGACATTATGCTGATATGTCAGTTCCTACTACTATGGCATTTACCGGGATTATCTGTGTACAGATGCTTCAATTCGGTTTTATTCCGGCTTTAATTATAACGTTTTTATTTGGGTTACTTATAGGATTGATTAATGCCGTAGCAATCGGGAAATTTAAAGCTAATCCTATAATATGGACGCTGGCATTAGTGTTTGTAACTAAGGGGATAATTCGTATCGTCTGGGATAATAAACAGATCTATCCCGATTTTATAGCTAATTCTGAAAGAACAAGTGATCTTTTTGATAATATTTTCAGGTACAGGTTTTTTGGAAAAATATCTCTTCCTTTAGTTATGCTTATCATACTTATCATCGCACTTGATTTTGTAATGAAAAAAACGAAATACGGGGCTCAGCTAAAAATGACAGGGGCAGCTCAAAAAGCGGCAAGTTTTTCGGGGATTAATACAGAATTTGTAATCGGGATGGCTTTTGTAATATGTGCTTTAACGGCGACACTTGGAGGATTAACTGTAACATCCTTATCCCGTGTAGGATACATCAATAATGGAGTCGGGTACGATTTTAAGGCGGTAACAGCAATCGTTATCGGTGGCATGACTCTGGCTGGTGGGCGGGGTTCTATTATGGGAGTCGTTGGAGGAGTTCTAGTCATGGGTTTGATTGACAACATTTTAACACTTCTGGGAGTCGGTACTTTTTCACAGGATATGATTCGTGGAACTATCTTTATTATCGTAGTCGGCTTGAATGCCAAATCATTAAGAAGTCTGGGGCGTGATGATGCTTAAAAAAAATAATAATAATCAAAAAATGCTTAAATTAATAGATAAGAACAGAATATATTTTATTTTCTTATTCGTATTCCTTTTTATGTCTCTCTTTGCACCACGATTTTTGAATGTATTCAATCTTACGACCGTAACAAAAACAATGGCTATGAATGCCACAGTGGCGATCGGTTTCACCATGATCTTCATTATCGGGCAATTGGATCTTTCCATAGGAACCATTATCACTTTTTCAGCTGTAATTGGCCTGAGTATGAAAGAATATATCGGATTCGGTGGAAGTGTGCCTTTGGCTATTGTTGCAGGAGGATTGATCGGCTTGATAAACGGTTTACTCGTTACCAAGGCAAAAATCAGTTCTTTTATTGTTACACTGGGTATGATGACGGTTCTTACGGGGGTCATCTATACTATGACAGGTGGAAACTCTGTCAGTCTCTCATCGGATGATGCTTTTGCGGTTTCTGATTTTCTGGGAGATATGATTTTTCCCTTTATTACCCCAAGAGTTCTAATCGCCATCATTATGGTTATAGCATTCTCGCTTTTTCTCAATAGAACCAGAACGGGACGTAATTTTTATATGGTAGGTGGAAACAAGCAGACTGCCTGGCTGGCGGGAATCAACACTGATAAATATACTATAATAACTTTTGTCATTTCAGGGACTATGGCGGGTGTAGGGGGAGTTCTCTATGCTATGGAAAGTGCCGCAGCGCCATTAAATCTCGGAACATCATCTTTAATGTACATAATCTCCGCAACTATAATCGGCGGGACAGCGATGTCCGGAGGTAAAGGTGGAGTCTTTAAAACATTCGTAGCCATACTGATGCTTGAAGTTCTCTATAATGGAATTATCCTTTTCGGTCTCGGAAATGAAGTTAAAATCTTCATAGCCGGATTCATCCTGGCCGCTGTTGTGATGAATGAAGCAATAGTCGCTTATAAACACGAGAAAATATTCGGGCAGAGACCTGAACTTATCAAAGAACTTAAACAAGTCCAGAATTAGGGATTTATCCCAATGGAAATATTCGCATTTAGAAAAAAACGGAGGAAGAATGAAAAAGTTTACTACATTGTGTCTTAGTCTTTTGATGATGGTTGCCATTACAGGATTTGCCTTTGCTGCCGGACAGCAGGAAGAAGGTGAAATGGCTGCATCGGGAAATGATAATCTTGCAGCATCTCTGGCAGTTGATTCAACTGTACTCAAAGCAGCTGATGGACAGCAGTTGATTAAATTAGAAGGTGTCGGGCGAACCGTACCGCCAAGACCTGCAGATCCTTCAGCATTGCCGGAAACTGATCCCCTTCACTGGTGGGATATGGAATTTGCCGGAGAAATCACTAATAAGACTAATATCCCGGAATCACCAGCAGACGGAGCCATTGGAAAGAATGTTACAATGATTGTTCATGGAGACCATCCCTGGACTACAGCTTGTACAAATGGTGCTCAGAAAGTGGCTGATGCCTATAGCATGAATCTTAAAATCCAGTCTCCAAACTGGGATCTTGCCGTTCAGAATCAGATGATTGATCAGGCAATTAATGAAAGACCTGATATGATTCTTTTGATTCCTCTGGATGCTAAAACAGCTCTCCAGCAGGCTAGAAAAATCAACAAGGCTGGAATCCCTCTAATCTTGTTCAACACTCTTCCTGAAGCGAAAGCAATGGATTATGCAATCTCCTGGACTGGTCCCGACGATTTTGGTCAATCCAGAAAACTAGCCAAAGCCTGGGCAGATGAACTTGGAATGAAAGGTGGAGTTGCATTCGTCCAGCATAACCCCGGAACTTCTCCTTATTTTGCACGATGTTTTGGACCTATCTCTACATTGGCAGAATATGCACCGGATATCGAAGTTCTTGATATGCAATCACCTGGGTTTGATGCAGCAAAAACTTTACAGCTTGTTTCTGACTGGATTACCAGATTCGGAGATGATCTTACAGGAATTTATGTAGCAGATGACTCTTCTCATGCATTAGGTGTCGCCGAAGCTCTAGCAAAAGCTGGTCGAGAAGATATCATTGTAGTTGGAGCTGGTAACAGTAAAGTCGGTATGGACCTTATAAAAGATGGTGGTATATTCGCTATTACTTATCAGACAGCAGAAGGTGATGGTGCTTTAGCAGTTCAGACTTCAGCTGACTGGTTCAATGGTTTGGATGTTCCAGCTATTAGAAATATCCCTCAGCATATAATAACCCCTGCTGATGTTGATTCTTTCTATCCTCCACAGTGGTAAGAAAGTCGAATTAACAAATTATATACAAGCCATGGGGGAACTCATGGCTTGTTTTATTAGGAAGTGTGTATGTTTAAAAATCTTTCGATTAAAATGAAATTACTTTTGGGCTTCATCAGTATCCTTTTTTCAAACATAATTCTTGTGGCTATTCTTCTCTTTGTTATGAATGAGGCAAATGGTGGAATTGAAGAATATCAACGGTTTTCCCGATTGAAAAGAGAGTTGAATCTGATTGAAAACAACATACATAATTTAAACCTATCGGTAAAAGATTTGCTTCTTTTGGATCGTGTTGAGAATTTAAGGGCTGTAAAGAGGCATCTGGAAGAAGTCGATTCTCTATTTAAGGAAACGAGGAATTTCCAGAATGATTACATCAGTGAAAGTCTGATTTTTGCAGAAGAAATGTATCAGGATTATGTGAAAAGTATTCAGAATATCATCTCTGCTCATTCTCAAAATGCCTTTCATGAAAATAATATTTTCACTCTTAATTCAAATCGGAATTCTATACTAACTGCTGTACACGATATTCACCAGTTTATAAATAATTATGAGAATGAAATTGATTTGTCCATTGATAACAAATTTAAAGGGCTACTTACATTTTCCCTAATCATCTCTATAGGATTTTTATTAATATCAATTATCTCAATATTGATACTTGCTGCGGGCATTTCGAAACCCCTGCTTAAAATCTCCGGAACACTTTCTGAAATATCTGAAGGAGAGGGAAATCTTGTTCAAAGACTTCCTGTGGAAAGTAGTGATGAAATGGGAAATCTATCATTATATTTTAACAGGTTTACCGGGAAGCTCCATCAGATCATATCCAAACTGAAAGAAGCTGCCGACGGAAGCAAAAAGCAAAGCGGCGATCTGGCTGCCAGCAGCGAAGAGATCTCTGCAGCCCTTGAGCAGATCAGAGCCAATATTCTTTCCATCTCAGGGCATAGCCGTCTGCTGCATTCAGATACGGAAAAAGTAGATGATCTGGTTACAAATATCATCGGAGAGATTTCACAGATCAGATCCCAGATCGATTTTCAATCTTCCAGCGTGACAGAATCCTCTGCCTCTATAGAGGAACTCATTGCATCGATTAAGAATCTGAGCCAGGTTTCGGAAGAGAAAAGTATTCTCGCCGCACAAATTTCCGATTCTTCAAATAATAATATGGATATGATGAAAAGAGCATTTGAATCTGTTCGCGAAATAGCTGTGTCAGTTGATTCCATACAGGACTTTATCAAGATTATAAATCAGGTAGCGTCTCAAACAAGACTGCTGGCTATGAATGCCGCTATAGAAGCAGCCCATGCAGGTGATTCAGGAAAAGGGTTTTCCGTCGTGGCAGATGAGATCAGAAAACTTTCAGAAGCGACATCTGTCAATGCGAAAAATATTTCTACTGACCTTAAATCAGTCATAAATAAGATTTCCGGAGCAACAACACTCAATAGTCAGCTTGAAGAGTCTATGGGTGAAGTCACTGCTGGCATCAGATCTGTAGCTGACAGCTTTAGTGAGATGAATATGAGCCTGGGTGAAATGAGTTCCGGAACATTGGAAATATCTACTGCCACAACAGACCTGGTTCAATCAGCGGAAGAGGTTAATAATTCAATACTGAAAATAGATACTAATGTCGATGAACTTTCACAAAATTTTAATCATGTAAAAGATCTGACACTGGAAAACACCCAGTCCATTGAGGAACTCTCATCGGGGATTAGGGAAATCGCTTCGACTATGGTCTTTATTGCCGAGTTAGGTGAGGGAAACAGTAGAAATATTGAATTCATTGACAGGGAAATATCCCGTTTTAAAACGCACAATGTCAATAAACTGATTGCGACCGACGGGCAGCCTCTCATCATTATGAATGAAATAAAAAAAGATATCCCTCAAAGACCGGTTGATCCTGCAAAATTAAGGGAAACTGATCCCGGCTTCTGGTTTGATCATGAATATGCAGGATGGAATATTACAAAAGAGGCTATGCCTTTATCTAAAGCAGATGGCGGAGATGGTAAAAACATCTGTTGTCTTCTACCGGGAGATCATCCTTATATGGATGCATATGAAAAGGGGATGAAACAAGCTTCAGACGAATTCGGCATATCAGTGGATTTTTTCTCAGCACAATGGAATTCGGACATTCAGGAAAAACAGATTGAGGTGGTTATTAAGAAAAACCCCGATTTGATTGTTTTGGTTCCGACAGATGCTGAAAAAAGTACATTGTGGTTCAGGACAATTCATCAATCGGGAATTCCGGTAATAGGAAGTAACCTTTCGCCGCAAATGGATGCATATCAATATCTTATTTCCTGGACTGGTCCCGATGATTGGAGACAAGTGAGAATGCTTGCAGGTAAATTTGGAGAGCTGATGAATTTCAGTGGAGGTTATTGCATCCTTCAGCATATCAAAGGGGCTTCTGCCTATAATTCCCGAACCCATGGATATCTTACAGAGTTAAATAAAATAGCTCCCTCAATGGAATGTCTTGCACTTGAAGAATCACAATTATCCCGGGATGTATCGGAAAAGGTCATTTTCAAACTGATAAAACAATACGGTGATAAGTTAAAAGGGATAATCTGTCCCGATGATTCAGATGTTTTACTCGGTGTAAATGAGGCTATTTCTCAAACGGGAAGATCTGATATTATTACTGTCTCGAGCGGAAACAGTAAGATCGGTATGTCATGCATTCACGATGGAACCCTTGACGCGACGAATTATCAGCCGGCGGAATCCGATGGCGCACTACCTGTGAAGGTCGCTCTTGACTGGTTTAACGGAATAAATGTGGATCCTGTTAATTACCTTCCGGTTAAAATTATTAATCAAGATAATGTTAATGATTTTCTTCCGGCTCATTGGTAGGCGAAATACGAAAAAGTCCATCATTTATCAAATATATTGCATTGTTCTATTTTTCAATTGTGATAGAGTTAAAACATGATATTTGATGGAGGATTTTATGAACCATATTGAACGATTTATTGCTACAATAGAGAGGAAACCCGTCGATAGGCCGGCCAGCTGGTTAGGTCTTCCTGCACCTTCTGCTTATACAGGACTTTTGGAATATTTTAAGATAAATAACATTGATAAAATGACTTACGCTGTTGATGATGATGTTTATCCCGTTGAACTTCCCTATAATTCACCAACGAGCAATGCTATTTATGCGGCTTTTGACTTTGCAAAGGATTTTGAAGGTAATAATGAAGATAGAACTCTTACGGCAGCCGGTTTTTTTGAAGATTATAGCGACCCTTCAAAAATAGAAGATTTTGACTGGCCCGATCCTAAAAAGTACATTGATCCTGAGTTGTGTAGAAAAGCCGTAGACGACGCTCCCGAAGGCAAAGCGATTATGGGAGTTCTCTGGTCAGCTCACTTCCAGGATACCTGCGCGGCATTCGGTATGGAAGAGGCATTGATGAAAATGATAATGGAACCGGAGATGTTTCAGGCTGTTCTTGATAGGATTCTCGATTTTTATCTGGAGGCCAATGAAATATTTTACAAAGCTACAGAAGGGAAAATCCATGCTGTTCTAATTGGAAATGATCTGGGAAGCCAGACAGGTTTAATGGTATCTCCCGAACTCATTAGAAATGTAGTTTTGCCGGGAACAAGAAAACTGGTAGAACAGGCTCATCGCTATGGCCTTAAAGTAATACACCACTCCTGTGGAGCAATTCGGGATATTATTGGTGATCTCATTGATGTAGGATGTGATGTCATACATCCCATACAGGCTTTGGCAACGGGAATGGAGCCCGATGGTCTTAAAAATGATTTTGGAGATAGAGTGACCTTCTGCGGTGGTGTAGATGCACAGTTTTTATTGGTTAATGGTGATGAATATGCTGTGAGTTCTAAAGTTAATGAACTAAAAGAGATCTTCCCTACGGGTTTAATCGTATCCCCCAGTCACGAAGCAGTCCTTCCGGATATTCCTCCATCAAATATAAAAGCACTTTTTCAAAGTGTGCATTGATTGTATTATGAGTGAATGAAGGTAATTAAATACGATCATCAGTTAATCGCCCAAATAGAATACTTTGATTTCCTCATAAATAATTTGAATGTCGAAAGCCTTATTCATGGATACTGTTCTCTTACAAAAGACTGGATCCATGAAAACATCACTTCTCCTTTTCACCGCTTCTATTTTATTCTAAGTGGAAGCGGCACATTAAAAAATACAGAACAGACAATTTCTCTGATACCCGGGCATATTTATTTAATTCCCGCCAATTCAACATGGACATATCTTTGTGAAGAAGAGATGGAGCAGTTCTTTGTCCATGTTAAAATAACTCTAATGAAAGGATTGGATCTGTTTGAAGGCATCACGGACTGTCTGGTCCTCGATTCCCCTGAAGAGGAAATCGATAATATGATTAAATCCGTTGAAACCGGTTCTCTTCAAAGCATCATCAAATTTAAAAGTATACTCTTTGATATAATCGCTAAACTGGCAGGTAAAAATCAGATTAATCTCAAAACACATATAAATAGTATTCTGAAATATCAGGACTTATTAATATTTATAGATGAAAATCGCTCTGCCAAACTAAAAGTGTCAGATGTGGTCGGTTATATGAAACAATCCCATTCCTCTCTCTATAAAGATCTAAAATCCGATACGGGATACTCTATAAAATACTACCTCGATAAGTGTCTTGTCGAAGCATCATGCGAATCAATTTTGCTGACTGATCTGAGTATAAAAGAGATTGCTCATAATCTGGATTTTAAAGACCAATATTACTTTTCCCGATTTTTTAAAAAGCATATGGGAACTTCTCCGTCCACATACAGAACATATAATCGAAGTAATTAATATTTTGAAAATTATTGTAAAAAAAGACGAATCTCAGCTAAAAAAAACAAAACTTCATAAATTAGTGCAATAATTACCGAATTATTAAGCGTAAAGTATATTCATATTCAGTTAGAGGAAATACTTTATGAACGGAAAAGAATTAATTTACAGTGCATTTAGAAATGAAAAATTAGAAAGAACTCCATGGGTCCCATATACAGGTGTCCAGGTTGGAAAACTTAAAGGATATAGCGCAGAAGAAGTATTGAAAGAAGGCGACAAATTATATGAATGTCTCCTTGAATCCAATAGACAATATTCTCCCGACGGACAACCCGTTGTCTTTGACCTTCAGGTAGAAGCGGAAATCCTCGGATGTGATCTATTATGGTCTCATAATTCACCTCCTACAGTTAAGTCTCATCCTTTAGCTGATTCGAAGGAGATTCCATCAAAAATCCCCCGTATCAATGAAGGCAGACTGCCTATGATTATTGATGTTATGAATAAAATGAAAGAATCTGTAGGTGAGTCTACGGCTCTATATGGTCTGGCCTGTGGTCCTTTTACTCTGGCTTCTCATTTGAGATCTACCAATATTTTTATGGATATGTACGATGATCCCGATTATGTAAAAGCTCTGCTCGATTATTCAGCTGATGTATTTATCGCTATGTCAGATTATTATATTGAAGCGGGA
>Ga0070728_10001413_pt1 | contig 35937 bp, 28 predicted proteins | sample tdDd471_FD_66723 | JGI IMG/M metagenome (GOLD analysis project Ga0070728, IMG submission 66723) | Marine sediment microbial communities from the Atlantic coast under amendment with organic carbon and nitrate - tdDd47.1 | ecosystem: Environmental > Aquatic > Marine > Coastal > Sediment | place...
GCTTAAAAATTGCGGGATGACGATAAGAAAGCGCATGCACCTTCGTAGAAATGCGAGAGCCGATAAATCGAGTTGCCGTTAGCCCTTTTTTAAGTCCGGCCCACTACAGAATCGTAAAGGCTAGTCTCATTGCGTTAACAAGGCGTTTTTATCGCCCAGATCAGGTTTTTCCCGTGACCGTAAGAATCATTCCCCGCTTGGAAATCAAAGGTCCGAATCTTGTTAAAGGTATTCGGTTTGAGGGATTGCGGGTGCTTGGAAAGCCGGAGGTCTTCGCCAAGCACTACTACGCCGCCGGGGCCGATGAGTTGATCTATATCGACGCCGTGGCCAGTCTCTATGGCCGCAACTCGTTGCTTGATATTGTCGAGCGAACGGCGGCGGAGACTTTCGTTCCTTTAACCGTCGGGGGAGGCCTGCGCAGCCTCGATGACATCCGGGAAGTTCTGCGCGCCGGAGCCGATAAAGTCGCGATCAATACGGCAGCCGTGCAAAATCCTCAGCTAATCCGTGAGGCGGCGCGCAAATTCGGCTCTTCGACCATCGTTGCCAATATTGAGTTCATTCACCATGGTGACGGCAAATATGAAGCCTATACCGACTTCGGGCGAGAAAGCACTGGCATTGATGCCTATGACTGGGCGCTAAAAGCCGCCGAACAGGGGGCTGGTGAAATTTTGTTGGTTTCCATTGACCGGGATGGTCGGGGCGTGGGCTACGACTTGGACCTGACCCGCCGTATAGCCGAGGCGGTGCCGATCCCCATTATCGCCGGAGGAGGCGCGGGAACGCCGAAACAGGTTGAAGAGGTTATCCGGCAGGGAGGCGCCGATGCGGTCAGTCTGGCTTCAATGCTCCACTACAATATGATTAAAACTCTACCGCAGGATGATGAGGCCTTCGAAGGCGAGGGCAATACGGAGTTTCTGCGGAAGGGCGGCGGCGCGATCAAGCTGGCCGATTGCGGTATTGGCGATTTGAAAGCCTTCCTCAATGCCGAAAATATCGGCGTACGGGAGGCTGCTTGATGGGGGGCGCGGGGCCTCTTGTGGCCGTGGTTGATTACGGTCTCGGCAATCTATATTCCATTGCGCGGGCTTGTGGGCAGGCGGGGTTACAGGCCAACATAACCGGCGACGCGACTGATTTAGACAAGGCTGATATGGTTCTCCTGCCCGGTGTCGGAGCCTTTGCCGATGCCATGTCGGCGCTGAAAGAGCGTGGGCTGGCCGATGCCCTAAGGGAGGGTGCGGCTAAAGGCAAGCCGATGGTCGGTATTTGCCTGGGGCTGCAATTGATGATGAGCGTGAGCCATGAATTCGGCACCCATGAAGGCCTTGGGTTAATCGAGGGTTCTGTCGAGCGGTTGCCGGAGAATGAGCCTGATGCGTTGCATGGGGGGCGTCGGTCTCTTAAGGTTCCGCAGGTTGGGTGGCGTCCCATTGAAGAGCCTGAGCCCGGACGTTGGGACGGGACGCCCTTGAGTGGAGCAATACCCGGTATTTACCAATATTTTGTACATTCTTATTACGTGAAGCCCAGCGATCCATCGGTGGTTGGCGCAATTTCACATTTCGGCGGCACATCGTTTTGTGCGGCTGTCGCTAAAGACAATATTTTTGCCTGTCAGTTTCATCCTGAGCGAAGCGGTTCGGATGGCCTGGCGATCTACAACAACATTGCGAAATGGCTCTCAGAAGGAGGGTTCCCCCAATGACGCTCACCAATCTCCCCGAAGCTTACTACGGCCTTCCTCAAGAAGTGACGTATTGCAAAAAATGCGTCATGTCCAACCAGCGACCGTCCTCGACGCCTGAGTTCAAACACCAGACGACGCGCAAGGCGACGGCCTTGAAAATTTGGGATGATGGAATTTGCGACGCATGCCGATACAACGAAGTTAAGGGTCAGATTGACTGGGAGGCTCGGGAGAAAGAGCTAATCAAGCTGCTCGACAAGCATCGGCGGACAGATGGCGGCTATGATTGCCTTGTGCCCGGTAGCGGCGGCAAGGACAGCTGTTATGCGGCCCATGTTCTCAAATATAAGTACGGTATGAATCCACTGACCGTGACTTGGCCGCCAATCCTTTACACCGACGTGGGGTTGAAGAATTTTCGCAACTGGATTGAGGTGGGCGGGGTTGATAATGTCACGTTCAAACCGAATGGACGGGCGCAAAAACTGCTGACAAAGTTGGCGATTGAAAAGATACTCCATCCATTCCAAACATTTATTTTAGGGCAGAAAAATCTGGCGCCTAAACTGGCCCTTAAATTTGGCATCCCGCTGGTGTTTTATGGTGAGTCGGAAGCAGAATACGGAAGCCCGATTGCCGAAACGAAGACCTCTCTACGGGATAAGTCCTATTTCGCCATGTCCAATTTGGACGAGGTTTATCTGGGGGGCGTTTCGGTGAGGGAGCTTCGCGAGAAATACGGCCTGACCTTAAACGAGTTGTCGTCCTACTTTCCGCCGACGGCTGAAGAGCTGAGCAAAGGGGAAATCGAGGTGCAGTACCTCGGCTATTACCTCAAATGGACGCCCCAGGAAGCGTATTACTATTCGGTTGAGAATTGCGGTTTCGAGGCCAATCCGGTTCGCACCGAGGGAACATATTCCAAATACAATAGCCTCGACGACAAGATCGATGGATTCCACTACTATACGACCTGGATCAAGTTCGGACTGGGGCGCGCAACCTACGACGCCAGTCAGGAAATTCGCAATAAGCACCTGACCCGTGAAGAGGCGATAGCCCTGGTTAAACGTTTTGATGGTGAGTTCCCCGAGCGCTATTTCAAGGAGGTTATGGAGTACGTCGAAATGGACCCCGATCACTTCCTCTCCATCATCGACAATTTCCGCTCCCCACACCTGTGGATGAAGGATGGCGATGAATGGCGTCTGCGTCATCCGGTTTGGGACGAAAAGGTCTAGCGGCGATGAGCGAAACGGTCGAAACTGGGCGTGAAGGGATTTTGGAAAGGTTTGTTGCCGGACCGGGAAAAACTCTACGCACGGTTTTGGAACTGATTGATAGCAACGGTGAGGGCGTAGTGGTCGTTACCGGCGAGGATGGTGCATTTCTCGGTATTGTCACGGACGGTGATATTCGCCGCGGCCTTTTGACCAATGCTGACTTCAACCAGCCGGTCGGCGAGTACCTCAAGAGAAAGACCGGGCCGGGTCCCGATGCGCCATTGACTGTTTTGCCCGACACGCCCGATCCTGAGCGTCTTGCCATGATGGACCGCTATGGCGTTCGGCATCTTCCTTTGGTTGATCGTGAAGGAAAGCTGGTTGGTATTGCGTTGCGAAGCGACCTGGTGTTGGAGCAGCCTTTGGCCATGCGCGCCGTTGTTATGGCGGGTGGAAAGGGGATGCGCCTCAGACCTTTGACCGAAAAGACCCCAAAGCCGTTATTGCCTGTCGGTAATAAGCCGCTGATTGAGCATATCGTTGGACAGCTTCGGGATTCGGGCGTTCACAATATCAGCATCACCACCCACTATCATGCCGACCAAATTCAGGAACATTTTGGTGATGGCTCGGGGTTCGGCGTGAATATGCAGTACACTCGGGAGGAAGAGCCTCTTGGAACGGCTGGCGCATTGGCCTATTTGCCGCCACGCGACGAACCCGTTCTGGTTATCAATGGCGATATTCTGACGTCGGTCGATTTTGGAGCGATGCTTGATTTTCATCGGGAGCATGCCTCTCACCTGACCGTCGGGGTTCGTCAGTATGATATCTCCGTGCCCTTTGGGGTGGTTGAAGCTGATGGTGTCAGGGTCTCAAAGCTTTCGGAAAAACCGTCCCTTTCTTTCTTTATCAATGCTGGGATCTATTTGCTGGAGCCGGAGGTTTTGAAGCGGATACCTAAAGGGCAGCGGCTCGATATGACCGATCTCATCGATGAAATCATGACTGACGGTTTGATGGTGAGCAGCTTTCCCATTCATGAGTATTGGATGGATATCGGGCAGTTGGGCGATTACGCTCAGGCTCAGGCCGATGCGGGGCAGGGGAAGTTGAAAAAATGACATGGCAAGGCAAAAAAGTTCTGGTGACCGGGGCGGGGGGATTCATTGGAAGCCATTTGGCCGAGAAGTTGACCGAAGAAGGCGCGGATGTGCGGGCCATGGTCCATTACAATGGCGCAGGAACCTGGGGTTGGCTTGATGACAGCAAGCTGGCCAAGGAGATGGAGATCTATCCCGGCGATATTGCCGACCCGGAATCTGTCCGGCGCGCCATGGAGGGGATTGATACGGCGTTCCATTTGGCGGCGCTCATCACCATCCCTTATTCCTATCATGCACCGCGCTCTTACCTCCGAACCAATGTAGAAGGAACGATGAACCTGTTGCAGGCGGCGCGTGATTTTGGGACGCGGCGCGTGGTTCATACTTCGACCAGCGAAGTTTATGGGACGGCTAAAAGAGTGCCGATTGACGAGGATCATCCTTTACAGGGGCAATCGCCTTACTCGGCTAGCAAGATTGCAGCCGATAAGGTCGCCGAGTCCTACCATTGCGCCTTTGAAACGCCTGTGGTTACGGTGCGACCGTTCAATACCTACGGCCCCCGCCAGTCGGCTCGAGCTGTCATTCCGACGATTATATCCCAGGCGCTGGATGGCAATGTGGTTAAGCTTGGAAGTCTTTCACCGACCCGTGATTTGACGCTGGTCGATGATACGGTCAGAGGCTTTTTAAAAGCAGGGGAAGCGGTTGGGTGCGAAGGCCGAACGGTCAACCTCGGGACGGGGCGTGAGATCAGTATTGGCGATCTTCGGGATTTGATTGGCAGGTTGATGGGGGTGGAGCTGACAAGCGAAACAGACCGGCAACGTGTTCGCCCGTCGGCTAGCGAGGTTGAGCGTCTGCTCTCTGATAACCGTTTGGCAAAAGAGGTGATCGGCTGGGAGCCGGAGGTTGCTCTGGAGGAGGGGTTGAAAAAAACAATTGCCTGGATTGAGGCCAACCGGGATCGTTTCCGGCGGGACACCTATGCCATCTGACGCGAAAGAGTCATTCATACCGCTGAGCGCTCCAGACCTATCGGGTAATGAAGCGGCGTATCTGGCTGAGTGCATTTCCACAAATTGGGTTTCGAGCGCCGGACCTTTTGTCGGTCGGTTTGAAAAAATAGTGGCTGATTTTGTCGGTGCGCCTCACTCGGTCGCTACGGCGACCGGCACGGCGGCTCTGCATTTGGCATTGATCGTGGCCGGCGTTAGGCCCGGTGACGAGGTTTTGGTCTCCACTCTTTCATTCATCGCGCCCGCCAATGCCATTCGCTATGTTGGGGCCTATCCGGTTTTTGTCGATGCCGACCCGAATGATTGGCAGATGGACGTTGGGCTTGCTGTCGATTTTCTAAAAAACGGGTGTGAAAAGCGTGCCGATGGCGTGTTCAATAAACAGACGGGGCGACGCATTGGCGCCGTCCTCCCCGTTCATATCCTTGGCAGCGCCGTCAACCTGCCGCCGCTTTTGGATGTAACGCGCAGCTTGGGCGTTCCGTTGATCGAGGACGCGACGGAAGGTTTGGGAGCGCGATATGAAGGTCGATTCCTGGGAACGCTGGGTGATATCGGTTGTTTCAGTTTCAACGGTAATAAGCTCGTGACGAGTGGTGGTGGTGGGATGGTCGTTACGCCCGACACCCAATGGTTCGAAAAAGCTGCGCACCTATCCACCCAGGCGAAAGCTGATCCCATTGAATCTATCCATGATGATATTGGGTTCAATTACCGTCTGACCAATATTCAGGCGGCGGTGGGCTGTGCCCAGATGGAGCGGATAGATCAATTTATTGCCGCCCGCCGTGACATTGCCGCGCAGTATGCGGAATTCTGCAAAACCGTTGATTTTCTAAACTTTATGCCGATTCCCAAAAATGTAGAGGCCGTCAACTGGCTTTCTGCGGTTCTCATCAAAAATAATTCTCGAATAGAAATTGCAGAAAAACTGCGGCAAGAGGGGATTGAGACAAGACCCCTATGGCAACCGCTTCACAGAAGTCCGGCGCATCAAGATTCGGTTGTTTTAGGTGGAGACAATGCTGAAAAAATTCAGAAATCAGCTCTTTGCCTGCCCTCGTCTTCAACTCTTTTGTCGAGTGAAATATCTAAGATTATCAAGATATTATCATTGGATTAGAGGCGCTGGAACGTAGTCGGGAAATGAAAATATCCCCGCGCCCATAAGGTTAATGGATTTTTCATTTTCAGCATGATACAGTGCGCAAGTGCTAGAAAAGCGCAAACTGTACAGTCTCACCTAGAAAGGGAGAATTCCTAATGGCTGATGTATCTCTATCCTCAGCAGTACGCTCAAACCTACTTTCTCTGCAAAATACGACAAGTCTTATTGACCGGACGCAGGGTCGTCTGTCGACGGGCTTGGAAATTTCATCGCCGTCTGATGACGCGGTGAAGTTTTTCCAGGCTAAGTCGTTGAATGACCGCGCGGCCGATCTTTCCGACCGTAAGTCGGCGATCGACCAAGGTATCAGCGCTCTCGACACCGCTTTGAAGGCGGCCGATGCGCTGGAAGATCTCGCCAAGCAGATGAAGGGTATTATCGACAGTGCCCGTAGTGGTGACACGGCTCAGCGCGCCGAGTACTCGGATCAGCTAAAAGAGCTGGCTGTTCAGATCGAAAAGCTGGTCAGCGATGCGACTTACCAGGGTCTGAACCTCTTGAACTCCACGTCTTCGAAGCTTTCGGTTCGCTTCTCCGACAAGGCTGATTCTAAGCTGGATGTGGATGGCGTTGATTTCAATGCTTCGACCTTCTTCTTGGATTCCGCCGGTTCGGCGCTCAATGCACCGAACGCATCTGTTACGGAGGATATCGTTCAGAGTACGCTCGGTTTTGGGGCGTTGCTTTCGACATTTGATTTCGATGACGCCGAAGTTCTCGCTTCGTTTAACGTTATGGCCGATACGGCGGTTACTCGTCTTGATGAAACGATCAGTAACATTCAGGCTGAAGCGGCAACGATGGCGAACAACGTGGCCATTCTTCAGGTCCGCGCCGACTTTACCGAAGAGTACATTGGCACTCTCGAAACCGGTGCTGGCAAGCTGACGGTGGCCGACCTTAACGAAGAAGGTGCGAACCTTCTTGCTTTGCAGACCAGGCAGCAGCTGGGTATCCAGGCTCTGTCCTTCGCAGGTCAGGCCGAGCAGTCGATCCTGGGTCTGTTCAGGTAAGACATTCCTTTTCTTAAAGTGGCAGCCAGGGTATTTTTTACCCTGGCTGTTATTTTTTTAGGGGAAGTCGTTCATGCCGCTTAAAATTCATTTGAAAAAAGGTCAGCAGATTATCATCAACGGGGCGGTTATCGAAAATACCGGAAGCAGTAATGTATCCTTGCTTCTGAAGAATGATGCCTCGCTATTGCGTGATAATGATGTTCTTTCGCCGGAAGACGCCGTCACCCCGGCCGCACGGGCCTATTACGCCTTGCAGTGTCTCTACCTTTTCCCATCAGAATTCACCGACAATTTACGGCGCTTTAATGAATTCCTGTCAGATTACCTAAAGGCTGCACCAAGCGCCCAGCCGATTGGTGATGAGTTATGGCGACTGGTTGAAAAACGGGAACTTTATAAGGCTTTGAAGAAAGCGCAGAGACTTATTTCCCACGAAAGTAAGGTTTTTATGCATGTCAACGAACAACTTGCTGAAAAACTACGAGACGCCCCCGGCTCCGGGGAACCCGAGGGAGGTTGAGGCCTGGGGATTAACCCAAGCAGCCTTGCGGCTTAAAGCGGCGAAAGAAAGCGGTGAGGCAGAGGTTGTTCTGGCTGCAGTTCGCATTAATTGGCAGCTTTGGACTATTCTGCAAGCGGAATTGCTCAGCCCAGAGTGCCCCTTGCCGGATGATATCCGGAATAATGGCATTTCTCTTGCGAATTTTATCGATAAATATTCCATGGATCTCATTGCGAACCCGGATCATAAGAAGCTTGATGTGTTGATCAATATCAACCGGGAGTTGGCCGCTGGGTTGAGGACGCCGCTGCCCGGCTCTTCCAAAGAGAAAGAAAAAGAGGAAGAGGCGGAGGTCCCCCAGGGGCTAGGCAATGGTGAAATAACCGCGTGAGGTTTCGATGAGTAATTTGGTTATTGATGCCGCTACGACGCGGGAGGGTTTCCTTTCGATTGTTGGCGAAGGTGTTGCGGACGGTAATTGGTCTGATATTAGCAATGCCTGCGCTGCTTTTCTTGAGCAACAAGCCGATTTAAAAGAAACGTCCATCTATGCTGAAGCGTACTATGTTTTGGCAATTGGACGCTTTCTTGAGGATGACTGGGCTGAAGCCGTGGCGCTTGGCGAAGCCGCGCTAAATGCGGATTCGAATGTCAGTGAATATGCCGATTTTTTGGCGGTGCTTTACGCCCTTGCAGGGGAACTGACCAAGTCACTGTTTTATGCCAAATTAGCAAGTTCGGTTCCTTCCGTTCCGGCCTTAAAGGAAATCTTGCCACAATCGATTCCAAGCTTATCGAGCGCCTTTATCGATATTGAGGATAATCCACTATTCACTCGTGCCGTCGCGGCCGTTTCGTCTAAAGACTGGGGGATGGCGATACATTGGTTTTTGCAATGTATTCATTTTAAGCAGGATGATAAGAAATCCTATCTTGGGTTAGTGAATTGCCTGACGGTATTGGGGCGTTACCAAGAAGCTGTCGATATTTTACGTGGTGCAATGCACCGTCTAGCCGAAGACCCTGATATCGCCAGTATGTTAGGATCTCTTCTCGCGCTCATTGGTGAGTATGGCCAAAGCCAGTCCGTCCACAAATGGGCGATGCATCTTGATAGCGAGAATTCTGAATACTTTGCAAAAGCAATTTCAGATTTAGCCTTATCGCCAGAATCAACGGAAGAAGCCCTTTGTGAGCTGGCTGCTCAATGGGGTGCTCGGTTCGGCGAAGAAGACCAAGGCTTTGATGAGGGGCAGGCAACCGACAAACCGATTTTGACCGCTGGCTATCTGCTGGGCTCTCTATCCCGTCGCAGTGAGGGGAAAGCGCTTGCAAATATTCTCGCTCACCGAAATGCCGCCCGTTTCCGGACGGTTGGCTTCGGTTTTGGGGCTTTAAGTGACGCATCAAATGTCCATTACCAAAAAGCATTTGATATCTGGCACGATGTTCGAGAAATGGACCCGGTGACTTTGGCGGCCATTTGCTTGGCGGAAGGGGTCGATATTTTTATCAATACCGTTGGGTTTAATGATCCTCAGTTGTTGCGGGCATTCGGCGCCCGTATGGCGCCTCTCCAAGTTTCACTCCATGGAACGCCTTATGGAACGGGGCTCAAGAACATGGATGCTCTCATGTTGGGGGGCGAGATGGTTCCTGAAAACAAGAGTATTTTAGCAGAAAAGATCGTGTTGCTTGAGCATGGAAATATGCTGGTGGAAGTGCCTAAGCCCGATGATCGTTCTGTTCTTGAGCGGACGAGTGACCTTCTGACGTTTGGCGTCGATGCCGAGCTGTGTGAGTTGACGCCAGATTCTGTTGGACTGTGGGCGGAGCTTCTCAGAAAATACCCTAGCGCAACCTTGCTGATGCAGGATTACGATTTCCAAAATGCGAAGAATGCGGGCAAAGTCCTAGATTTATTTGGAAATTTTGGTGTTTCACACCGGATCGACATTATTCAAAGCGCGACGCAGTCAGAGTTTTATTCTCAGATTGACTTGCTGCTAGTACCTACAAGCGGTCACCAAAATCTCAGTGTGGTGACAAGTGCAGGTTTTGGCGTTCCTCCTATCTGTATGAAAGGTAGCCGCACGGCGGATAAGGTAAGTGCGGAAGTTCTGACGCAAATGGGGATGTCGGAAAGTTGCGTGGCGACCAGCCGGAAAGATTACTTAGCCTTAGTTGAGCGATGGATTAAAGATGAGGCTGGGCGCGCAGCTTTCAAGCAGGATGCTGCTGAAAAAATCTCTAAAGCACCGTTGTTTGATTTCAAGGCCCGTTGCATTGATATGGAGACGGTTCTTGAGCGATTGTGGAAAGACGTTTGCTGATCTGCTTAATGGCAAAGCCGGTTTACGGCTAGTTTGAGAGATGAACAATCAAGCTGGCGACCTAACTTTATTTGAAAAAAACAGACAAATTTTTCAAACGCGATCTCCTGACCTCTGGCGTCTTGGGGAAGAACGACGTTCACCGGATGTATCGATTGTTTATGAAGAAGGGGAGGCCGTCGATGTAAGTATCGGCGGTACTCTGCTTTATCAGGAACCTGCTGTCGGCTGCAGTCAGAAACAGGTTGAAAACTATTTTGACGATCCGGATCGCATTGGTTTCGCCAGCCCCGCCTATTGCAATTTATCACCCATATCAAAAGATCTACTTTCGAAGGTCAGGGATTACATCGCCAACGATTATGGGGAAGAAGTCAGTTCCCATCCTCTTGTTGATATCGGTTTTTGCTTTGTCTTTGGTATTGGCCTTGGGCATCACCTAAAGCTGCTGCTTGAAAATAATAAAGCGAAGGTCATGGTTCTTATTGAGCCGCAACCGGCTTTGCTTCGTGCTTCATTTGAGGTCTTCGACTGGGCGGATTTTTTTGAAGCGGCAGACGCGCAGTCAGTGGAGGTGCGCTTTATCGTAGGGGCGCCGCCTGCCGTTATCGTGCGTAGTATTGAACGGTATATTTGGGATGACGGGAAAACTTTTATCGAGGGATCTTACGCCTATATACACTACCCCTCTTGGGAGCTTCTTGAAGCCCGCAGATTGCTCAATGAAAGGATTGCAGTCAGTTATATCTCTTCTGGCTTTTATGAAGATGAATTGCTGATGATGACAAACTCCTACGGCAATCTGCATCGTTTTCCGCTTTCCTTTCTCCAGCGAAAACCGGTCGTTCAGAGAGAGCAACCCGTCTTCATTGTGGGTTCTGGACCGTCGTTGGATAAGGATTTGGACGTTGTCAAAAAATGGCGCAATAAGGCCATCGTTTTTTCTTGTGGGACAAGCAGTCTAGGGATTCTTTTGAAAAACGGAATTGTTCCGGATTTTCATGGAGAAAATGAAAATTCATGGCCTTTGGTCGAGAACCTCAGGAATTTTTCGAAAAAGTACGATCTTTCACCCATTACCTATGTGGCCTCAACATCGGTAAACCCTGAAGCTGGAAAACTTTTTGACAAAAGATGGTTTTATTATCGTACGGGGTTGAGCTGTACAGCCTCTCTCAATCGAGGGCTTGCGCCTCTTTTAGGGGCCGACCCCCTTGTCGCCAATTCGGCGATGGCCGCTATGCTGAGCGTTGGGTTCCGTAATTTCTATTTCTTTGGAGTGGACTGCGGGCGACGGACCGAGCATGGCCACCATGCAGGTGAAGCGATTTATTATGAAGACGATTATGACAATTATCTTGAAGGCGAAAGTTTTGAGCTATTAGAGAATGAGTTTGACCGTGTTGTCCCCGCCAATTTTGGTGGTGAGGCCTTAACGACGTGGTATTTGGACATGTCGCGGGCTAGTTTTGGCCCTTTATGCCAGCGATCCGATGTCAAAGTTGTCAATTGCAGTGATGGTGCAAAGATAGATGGAGCTGCCCCTAAAGCCGCGTCGGCTCTGACCTTTCATGGACCTGAAGGGTATCAGGCCCAGCTAATCAACCGTATTGCACAGACGTTACCCTCATTTCCTGCTGGAGAATATTTGTCGGGTCTTGATCTCGATGACCTTGTCGCCAAATGTGATCTTTTTGAGGACGAATTTCTCAAGGCGATGGATGAGGCTTTCGGGGAGGATGAAAGTTTTTGGGATTTTCATCACCGGATTATCACCCTCCGTGATCGCCTGGAAGCCCCCTGCCGGGGTATTCTCTCTATTATCAGATCAAGCTTGGTATCAATGATCCGGGTTGGGGCTTTTGCCGGAACGCGGATCGCTAACCAAGACGACCGTTTGGCTTTCCTCCGCTTTTTTATGGGGGCCTATAAGGAAAAAGTTGAGCTGATGGTCGATGATACCCGTAACGTACTCGGGCAAATGGCGGAAGGGCGTGATAAGATAGAGGGTGTTGCCGGTGTCGGGCCCGAATGACATAAAGGCAGCCTCGCTCTACTCGAGAAATCTCCAGGCGTTTGCCAGGGCACATCCACATGTTTTGCGATCTTTATCGGGAAACGGTGGCCAAGGTGGACAAGTTGTTTATCAAGGCGGTGAGGCGGTAAATTTAAAAGTTGCCGGTGTAGAGCTGTATCCGGAGGCGGCGAAATCCTATGTAACCAAACAGGTTGCGGCTTACCTTTCCAGCCCGGATCGTTTGAAAATCCCCGACCCGCTGGATGATAGCCAGCCCTCCTTGACATTTAGGCTCGCTGAAGAGTTAGACCGGTTTGCTCAAGAAAATGGGATTGGGATTTCCGAAGACTTTCCTGTGAGCGATGTCGGTATTGCTTTCGTTTTTGGTCTGGGACTCGGCTACCACATTCCGATGCTTCTCGAGCAATGCAGGGCTGAACAGATGGTTGTGGTCGAGCCGGTGCCGGAGTTCGTTAAGCATTCAATGTACGCCCTTGACTGGGAAAAGGTGTTTAAACAGGCAGAACACCAGGGAACGGCTCTTCACTTTAAAATTGGACTGACGCCGGAGCGGTTTATGCTTGAAGCTGAGGCGCTCATTATACATTCGGGAGCTGCGCGTTTTATCGATGGGACCTTTGCCTTTATTCATTATCCGTCCTGGCAAGTGATTGAATGCCGGAAAATACTGAATGAAAGAATTGGGAATTTCCTAATCCGCCCCGGTCATTTTGGCGACGAAAAAATGATGATGGAGAATGCGGTCGATAATCTGGCGACCGGAAGCGTCCGTCTTTTAGAAGGGAGCAATTCTGCAACTAGGGATGAGACGGTTTTCATCGTCGGTTCGGGGCCTTCTCTGGATAATGATCTTAAGGATATCGCTAAGCTCCGCAAAGGGGCGCTGGTTGTTAGTTGTGGCAGTAGTTTAGGCGTTTTGCTCAAAAATGGGATCAGACCAGATTTCCATATAGAGAACGAAAATTCTTATCCTCTCGTTCAAAACTTGAAGACCTTCCAAGATGAATTCGGCTTTGAAGGGATCACTCTTATCGCCTCGGCTACCGTTAACCGGGAGGCCAGTGAAATGTTTGAGCGGGTTTGGTATTACTTCCGTTCAACGCTCAGTCCCGCCCACGTTCTTGCATCAAAGTGGGAGCCTGTTGCCTACGCCGGTCCTCTGGTTGCCAATGCGGCATTGGCGGCGATGTCGAGCCTTGGATTTAAGAGGTTTGTCATGTTTGGCGTCGATTGTGGTCGGGTGCAAGGAGGACTGCATCATTCCAAAGACGCAGTCTATTATGAAAAGGGCTATGACAATTTTATTGAAGGCGAGGGGCATGAATATCTTGAAGGCGAATTTACCCGCCTTGTGCCCGGCAATTTTGGCGGTGAGATTGCTACGTCTGCTTATTATGATCTCTCCCGACGGACCATCACGGAACTTATCAGAACAAAAAATCTTGATGTGACGAACTGTAGTTGGGGGGCGCGGGTTGATGGCGCCAAGTCATTAGCCTCAAATACCCTGGATTTTCAGATATGCGATATATCGCAAAAGACACTTATTTCAGAACTGGAAATGAGTTTGAGATATTTTACGCCAGCTGAATTTTTGCGTGATACCGATTTTGATGGTCATATTGAGGCATGTGATGCGCTTTATGATGCCCTTCACAATTCCATCTCAACTAATCCTCCCCAAGAATATATTGCCTTGCAGCGGCAGGTTGAGGCTGTTTTAGGGGAAGGAGGAGATAAATTCCGGGGCGTAGTGAGATTAGTGCATGGGTCGCTGTTGTCTTTGGCACGTTTAGGCACCTATCGCGGTTCCCGAATAGCCAGCGACAAAGATCGAACAGCTTATTTCTGTTTTTTTCTGGGGCGGTTCGATGTGTTGGCGGGAGAAATATTTAAAGAGGCACAGGCTTTTTTAAGGCAGATAAAAAAAACCGCTTCCCGCTCAGACGTTTGATTGTTGGATGATTAACTTAATATGCTGATCAGTTGCCGACCCAGCGTGTTGGCCGTTGGTTTGAGAAAAGATGCATATTCTCTTTTAAGTATCGTCGACATCTGGATGGCGTCTTGCGCTGCTTGAAATTCCCGGATGAGTTTTTCTTTGGCTTTTCCCACCTCTTTTGCTTTGGCTAACAAGGCTTCGTTCTTATCTTCCCGTAGGCCTCCGACCTCGCCGTTGGCGCGTTCTTCATAGAACTGAGCCAGAGAGAACTGGCTTTCGTATCGCGCAATTTCGAGCTTTATAGCTTTGCGTGCAGAATGAATGTCACTAATTGCGGCATTTCGTGCATCCGCCGTTGAAAGCCCCTCATAGTACCATGAATCCATAATGTTAAGTCCGCTACGATAGAGCGTCCCGGAAAAAGTTTCTGGGGATGCCGTATTTGGAGCAATGGTAAAAGTGAGGTTGTCGTCTGAATCGATGCTGTCTAACTGAATGCCCGTTGGAAAGCTGCCGACAGAACTCGTCGCGCCATTTGGATAATCGGTATAACGTTTAAGATTTCCGGCTTGCCGATCAAGAACCCAGCGCCCGCCATCGTTATCGATGATGTAATAGTCGCTATCCAGAGAAACGCTCCCAACCTCTTCTTTACGGCCATAAATATCGGTTGGATATTCAAGTGAGACTTTGCGTTTTCCGATCAGATTGACGTCGCGCCCGGAGTCTTCCGTACTGGAGGAAATGCTTTTCATAAGAGCGTCGAATGAGGCTGCATACCCATCAGGGTTAAAGCTGGGGTCTGAGGCCCGCTGGTCGGCTTTGTTGACGGCTGAGAGCAATCCGTCGAGTTTTGATCGGATTGATTTTAAGTTGCTGATATTCCCTGCGAGTGTTGACGTAGCTTCGCCAATATCTTTGCTGACCTTTTTCCAGCGATCCATCTGCAATTCTGCATTATGGACCCGTTTATCATGCTTCGCTTCAATGGGGCGCATTTCGGTTTTAATGCGCGCCTCTTGGCTCTCGCTCATCTGGGTTAATAGGCGGGCAAGTGCAAAACTGGTCTGTTTGGTGCTGGCGGTCAATACGTCCATGGCGGTTCCGTCTCTATCTTCCAGCCTTCAATTAACTCGTTGAGCCAAAAGATATTTTAGCTCTTTCAGGGCAACTGGTAAAGATATTACACTTATTCTTAACAGGCGCTTGGTTGCTTTTGCGTTAATTATCATAGGATTTTGCCAAATATGGGGCTGTGCTGTTCATCACACAATGAAAAATGGCTGCAGCAATAAATGGACATGCCGAAAGACAATCTTGCGGTTCTTTTTGAGAAGGCCAGCGCGCTTAGGGCTGCAGGGGAGGCGGAGGCGGCCATACATCTGTTAAAGCGTATTATGGAGCTTGCGCCGCAATCGGCAGCTGTGCCTAGCAATCTAGGTAATGCCTTGTCAGATTTGGGGAGGTATGCCGAAGCAGAAGCACATTATCGTAGGGCGCTCGAGATTAATCCATCATTCAGTGAAGCGTCGGTTAATCTCGGTTTGACCCTGATTGCCCGTGGCGATCTTACGTGCGCCGAGTCCGTTATTAAAGAGGCCTTGAGTCTTGCCCCCGAGAACCCTGTATTAAATCTTAATCTGGGTGGCGTTTATCTCAAAATGGGGGAACTAGAAAAGGCGCTTGGCCGGTTTGACAAAGCCCTTGAGTTTGCTCCTGATAATTGCGCCGCCCTTTACAATCGGGGCTGCGCCCTGGAGCTTCTCGGGTGTTTTGGGGAAGCAAAGCAAATGCTGAATCAGGTTGTCTCCTGTGCGCCTGATGATCGTGATGCCGTTGCGCAACTTTTCCATATTCTGCAGAAAACCTGCTCCTGGGAGGAGATGGAACAGGTTGAGGCGCGTATGGAAGAGCAAACTGTTAAGGCCCTGGCCGATGGCGAACGCCCTGGAGAAACGCCGTTTATGAGTATCGCCAGGAGTGCACATCCAGAGCGAAATTTGGAAGTCGCCAAAGCTTGGTCGACGGAGATGGTCGATAAATTGGCGCCCATTCGCCAGCGGGTTTCCTTTAACCAGAGTGGCTTCCATGGAGGGAAACTTCGGATCGGCTATTTGAGTGGAAATTTTTACGATCACCCCACCGCACATAATACGGCAGGCCTTTATGGCAAGCATAACCGGGATGTTTTTGAGGTGTTTGCCTATTCTTTCGGTCCCGATGACGGAAGTCCTCACCGCCAAGCGATAACCGCATCGTGCGACCGCTTTGTCGATGTTGCTGGTTTGAACGATGGAGAAGCGGCGGAACGGATCAATCGAGACGGTATTGATATCCTCATCGCCTTGACGGGGCATACGGACGGCTCGCGACTCGAAATTTGTGCATTACGGCCAGCCCCGTTGCAGGTAGGGTATCTTAGCTATCCCGGTACCTGTGGGGGGGATTTCCTCGACTACGTACTTGTTGATGACATCGTTTGCCCGGCCAGCGATGTCCCATTCTTCACGGAAGCCCCCGCTTATCTTGAGGGGACCTACTGGCCAACCGATAATGAACAGGCTGTGGGCCCTCAATTGCTAAGTCGAGCTTCACAGGGTTTGCCGGAAAATGCATTGGTATTTTGCTGCTTCTGTCAGACATATAAAATCGACAGGCAGATGTTTTCCGTCTGGATGTCTTTGCTCCATCAAATTCAAGGAAGCGTACTTTGGCTGTTCGGCCATAACCGAGAAGCTGAAAAAAACTTAAAGGCCCAGGCGCGGGCCGCAGGGATAGAAGACAATCGCTTGATTTTCGCCGATAAGCTTTCAAAGCCTGAGCATCTGGCGCGTATTGCTTTGGCCGATTTGGCACTCGATACGCGGATCTATACGGGGCACACCACGACAACGGACGCCTTATGGGCCGGTATCCCGGTCGTCGCCATTGCTGGGAGCCATTTTGCTTCCAGAGTTTCCGAGAGCCTTCTTTGTTCGCATGGTTTGGAAGAACTTATCGCGTCTGATCTTGAGGCGTATGAAAATCTTGTTCTGGAAATCGTTGAAGATATCGGTCGGCTGCGGAAACTAAAATATCGTGTTGTTGAAAACAGAAAAACCCACCCCTTGTTCGATACAACTGCAAAGGTCAGGAACCTCGAAACCCTGTATTTAACCATGTGGAAACATTATGGAGAGGGGCTGAGACCTGGCCCAATTGGCAAGGGGGGCTCATGAGCGGGTTTCTTGCTTGTGCGAGCAATATATTCCATGGGCTGCGACCGAGTCTGTCGGAAATGGGAAATCCTCTTCCTCCGATCAATCGTTTTTTTGTAGGCGATATTCCCATTTTTCTTCAGCAGTTCCGCTTGGCTGAAAATAGGACCAGAAATCGTATCCGTCAGACTGCTTGAAAGTATGCAGATCGACCGGTGTTTTCCCGTCATGAAAATCGGTGCTTAGATAAAAATTATAAAGAGAGCACATGGATGATTGGTCGAGCATCCAACAGGCTTTGTTTAGTTTCGAGGCAATATAGGACCTTAGGCGCGAAGCGTAGGCTTGTCCTCCGGCCGTTTGCGCTAGATACATATAAGCTGCGTGGTGGTCGAGCCAGGGCATGTAGTTGCCGGTTCTGAAATAGCTCACATCGTGCTTTTGTGAGGCCTCGATGAGTTCAGGTAAGTTCGACACTTTCTCGCAGTCGATATCTAAAATAAGGAGATCCTGGTTAAAGAACTCCATAATCGCCCGTGCGTTGAGGAACCGCATGACGGCGTAGTAATGGCCGATTCCATGGGAACCGGAGTCTTCATAAGAGTAGCTTAAGGCTTTATTTTCCGCATCCTTTTCCAATTCTTCCCGCATCTCTACAGATGCGTTGGCGACGTGGATATGGATGTGGCCATAAGGCGAAAGAGTTTTGATGAACTCCTCGCCAAAGCGACGATGGTAGGTATCGTTGCAGCAGGCCATGATGACCAGATTTTTTTCGATTTTTTGATGCTGCTGTGCCGACGTTCCCCACTCAAGAGGGGGGAGTTCGGTATGGGGCCACGAAAGGTCCGTTTCGGCTACATCAGCAGGCGGCCTGATCAAAAAATGTTGGATGATAATGTTCGATAGCTTTTCGTGATCCCGAAACAGGCTTCCAAAATTGACCGCACTCCTGGCGGCTTTATCTAAAAAGCTAAATCCACTGCGAGGATTACCTTCAAGCAGTGTGAGGCAACCGGCGAAAAAATCAAAAATAATGGTGAGCGGTGTCCCTGCCGGAGAATCATTGGCCATTTGGACTATTCGGCGTTTCAGTTGAGGGGTCGATGCATGGTTGAGCATCGTAAACAACAGAAGGGGACCGTCGCCGAATTGGTCCTGGCGGACTTGACAGAGTTTGAATAGCTCTTGACGCCAACCAAGCTGCAGTAAGGCCAATCCAAGTTTTATCCAATTGGATTGGTCGGAAGGATTGTTGCGCAAAGCTTGATGGAGAGGGTCAAGAGAGATCATGCGGCGACGCGTAATGCCATAGTTACCATTATGTCGAGTTTGCCCGTTTGTTCTTAACGAACTCTTAGGCGGAGTATTGCAGATGGAAATTTAATATTAGGGTCAGGACTCAATTAATCTGATGCAATTCTGTTCATTCGATTTAGCCGAGGGCAAGGAGACAGGGCGCGGAATGGATCAAATTAATGGGTCCTGACCTTAGGAAAATGCCTGCACAATGAGGTCTCCGTTTATGAGCCTTGCCCCTGGGAAGATAGCTTTAATATTTTGGAAAGCGGCAGGATATAAAAAGATAGAGGCTCATTTGACCTGAATTATTATGTCCCTCATTAATGAAAATCCAACCGAGCTTTTCGAGCTCTATGAAAAAGACCCAGATGGCTATGAGAGCAATGCCAGGATGGGGCTGTATCTTTCGGCAATTCGCAAAACCTTCATTCATGGTGAGCCGTATCTCTTAAAAGCTTTGTCGTTTGGCAAGAAGGATGAATATACGCGCAGCATCCTTGAGCGTTTGGGAGGCATATGCACGGTTAAGGGATATCCGGAAATGGCTGCGGATATCTATCGGATCGCCATCAGGACTTTGCCCGGATCAGTACATTTCATCTACCATTTGGGCGATGAACTCTTTCGTATTGGTCAGGAAGAGGATGCCTATGACCTCTATCGCCGGGGCAATGCGGCGATTTACCAGCAAGCGCGACAGATGTCGGATCAGGCGCAAGAGCCTGTGACCCATTTGCTTGAACCCCACAAGCTGATATGCCGTTTTTTTGGTGAAATGGGGCACCGCATGGACCTTTATCTGAAAAGCCGGGAGCTTGGTCTGATCGATGGGGAAAAGGCGGTTTTGCTCGCGCCTAACGATGTCTTGGTCAACAAGGACTTCGCTGAATATTGGCAAGAGCATATCGATGTCTGTTTTAGTGAGGAGGAGATTGCCGAGGCATCTGCGAGATATCGCGATAACTGGGTCTATACCGATTATTATGAATTGCCCGACGGGCGTACGATGAATCGGATGCTGGCGCACCGGGCGGTTCAGGAAATATGGGAAAAGCAGAAACGCCCGCCGCTTCTGAAGGTCAAGGAAGAACATAAGGAAAAGGGCTACGCTTTTCTTAAAAATTGCGGCATGCCCGATGATGCTTGGTTTGTCAGCATGCATGTGCGTGAAGCCGGTTTCTTCGATGAAGACGTTCCCTGGAATAACAACGTTTTCCGCAATGCCAAGGTTGAGAGCTACTTGCCTGCAATCGAGGAAATCACTCGCCGTGGCGGCTGGGTTGTCCGTATTGGCGATCCTTCCATGGAGCCTTTACCTAAAATGGATAGGGTGATCGATCATGCCTGCGGCGATGTCCGGGAAAAGTGGATGGATGTATTTTTCATCGGTGAAAGCCGGTTTTTCTTAGGTATGGCCTCTGGACCGAGCGCCTTGCCGCCGAATTTTGGCGTCCCGAGTCTTGGGACCAACTGGTTCCCGCTTGGCTGGTGGCCTTTCTGTAGTGGAGATATGTTCGTGCCCAAACTCCTAAAGAAAAAGGATACGGGTGAACTTATGAGCACGACAGAGAGCCTCAAGGCCCCGCTTTTCGGGGCTACCGAGCCATTGTTCTTGGAGCGTTACGGGGTTGAGGTGGTTGATAATACGTCGGAAGAATTGCGTGAAGCGGTTGTTGAAATGATGGATCGTTTAGATGGCGTTGAGCCTAGTCGGGAAGAAGATGATATGCAGGCTGAATATCGACAAGTTGCCGATCCCTACCATGTCGGCTTGCTCTCCCGCATTTCAACTGGGATGCTGCGCCGCTATCCGGAGCTGCTGAAATAGTCGATAGTTTGCGAGAGCGTTGATTTGCCATAGGAATCAGGTAAACTACCTCGTGTAATGGTCGATTGATCCCGCATCGTGCGGCGTATCGTGACGGCCAGTGAAACAGGTGGGCCGGACACGGCATTAATAGGAAGGGGTGTCAGTATGGCAGACGAATCAATGGCCTTCGCGGGAATGGAAGAAAACGCACCGAAAGAAAGTGCTTACCAGTTATCTGAAGCCGCGGTTCTGATGGATAATGCCCGGGAAGATCAAGGACTGCTCGCGGCGGCGCTTGAAAAGAACATGGAAACCTGGATTGCCATTCGGCTTTTGGCGCAACGGGCAGACAATGGGCTTTCCGAAGAAACAACAGGGAACTTGGTTCGTTTGAGCCAATTCGTTGCAGAAACCGTTATGAAACATGGTGTCGAATTACCCTCTGAGTCCTTGGACACCCTCATCAATATCAATCTCCAAATTTCCGAAGGTTTCCTCGAAGGAAGCTAGGTTAGAACGGTTTCCAGCCGTTATTTAAGTGGATTATAACGGCTGGTGATCCCAGGAAAATTATGGGCGATATCGGCGGCAAGGTCTCCAAGGGGCGGCTGGTCATCATTGGTGGTGGTGGGCATGCAGGCGTGGTGCTGGACGCTTTTCAAAGCTCTGCCCATAAGGAATTTCTGAGCACAGCCGCCATTCTCGATTCAAAGAAAAAACTCCAGGCTCAAGGCGCCGCCCATGGGTTGCCTGTCATTGGCGGTGACGAGGTGCTAAGCGACGCTGTGGCCAATGGATTTCATTGGTTTGTGTTGGGGCTCGGGGGCGGAATTGATAATCAACAACGTGAAAAGCTTTTTGCCCAAGCGATCTCTGCGGGGCTTTCGCCTCTGACGGTCATTCATGATTCCGCGGTCGTTTCGCCATCTGCAAAGTTAGGCGAGGGGACGGTGGTGCTTCCGCGTGCGGTCATCAATGCCAACAGTTGTCTCGGCGATAACGTCATCGTCAATACGGCGGCTGTCGTTGAACATGATTGCCGGGTTGGGGACCATGTGCACATTGCGCCGCGGGCCTGCTTGCTTGGTGGTGTAACGGTCGGCCGTTTAGCCTTTGTCGGTGCTGGGGCAATTATCCGCCAGGGTTTGGCGCTTGGTGACCGTGCCGTCGTTGGGTGTGGCGCTGTGGTGGTTGAGGATGTGCCGTCGGGCGCCGTTGTTTATGGAAACCCTGCGAAGCAGCGTCATCTATAATTGATGGGCTAAACGGGGTTTGTGGGGGGTAGGGTTCTTGAGAATGGAGTAAAAAATAGCTCTGCCCAAAATCTGAGATATTTTTCTACTACGGATAATTTTTTTGGTCGCTTTCAACCTTATCGTAAGCTGTTAAAGGGTAGAAAGAGCTATCAACAGGGAGCAAAGATCAGATGAGCCAATGTGAAGTTTGTGGAGAAACAAATCATCAGACACTTTGGCCACATCCTGATTTTGGTGCAGACCTTCTCAAGTGTAATAATTGTGGGTTCATCCAAATATCTTTTGTCTCCGGGGCTGTTCTGAACCGGTATTATAGTGACGATTATCGCTCTTCCCAAAATGAGCTAGGAACGGCGCAACGCCTGCAGTTTATGCTCCTTCGGGCTAGGCAGCAGGCTGATTTCATTCAAAAGAATGGAGCCCCTCTCACGGGCTTGAAGGTGCTCGATTTCGGCGCCGGATATGGAACTCTCTCTCTCTTTTTGAAAGAAGTGGGGGCTGAAGTCACGGCTGTCGAAGAGGACAAGAAGCTCCAAAAGATGATTGATGGGATCAACGGTGTCAGTCGTTTGGAAAGTGAGACCCTGTTTTCGGGCGATCTGGATGGTGCGTTCGATCTCGTAACGTTATCGCATGTGTTAGAGCATGTTTATCCTCCTTCATATTGGATTGCCCGTCTTTCTCCTTTGCTTAAAGAGGGGGGGCATCTCTATATCGAGGTGCCTAATGAGGAAGAGGTCGTTGAAATGGTTGGGCGGAAGCCTGGCGGACGACGCTATGGACACGGCCATATCAATTTCTTTTCACCGAAAACCCTTTCGAGCCTTTGCGGTAACTTCGATTGGCTGGAAGAGAAAGCGCTGCGGGTGGATGGCAACCCGGCTACTGACGTGATCGGCAAAGGGGTGGCGCTTGATTTTGCCGCCATTGACGACCCGACTGGTAAAGGGGTTTACATCCGTTCGCTTTTCCAGCGCAAACCGGGAGTGCCTTTGGTTGAGCCAATGTCGTTCCTGCCGGAAATGGCCGAGTCATTGATTGAGAAGTTGAGCCGCCAAGTTTTTGAACTTCACGCGAGGCTCAATGAAGCTGAGAAAATAGAAAAAGACGCCGCCACTGGCGGTAAGAGCAAATCCAAGCCGGGTGAGTTGAACCAGCCGGTGGAATCACTTGTTGATCGGTTCTCTGCTTCAGAGCGCCATCGGGTTGCCTTTGATGTGCCGGAACATGCGCTACCCGCCCTTGACTGGTTAGGGCGGCATCTCTTGCCAACCGATACTCTATTGGTTTACGGGGATGGGAGAGAAACTCTCTGGTGGGCGCAGCATGTCGGTTTTTGCTATTCGGTGCTCTCCAATCCCGAAATTGCCACTTGGCTGCTGATGTATCTTTCGGAGCGGCCGGATTTGCTCAAGAAGGTCAGGCTTTTTCTTGCCCCGGCTGGTGAGTATGGCCTTAAAAAATCCAGTAAAAATGGCTATTGGAGCCACTTCTCCAATTTCTTAAGTAGATCTGAAATCGAGTGTCTGGAGCAGGACTTGGCCGGAGTTCGACTTGTCGAGCAGCCAAGTGTTCTGGTTTTTGGTGAGGGAGGCACGGATGAAGCCATCGTGCGTAACCTAATGGAAGGCCCCATTGAAGAAGCTTCGATTGTTTTGATTAAAGGGGGCGAAGACGGTTTCGTTTCCTGGCTTATTGAAGAGGCGGCAACTACCTATGGCTTCCGCCGCCATAATTTTATCCAGCAAAAAAACATCCCTGGCGAAAGTATTGGGGGGGTTGGAATTACCAGCCTTTTGGTTTCGAAAAAGCGGCAAACGGCTCCGGTCCCCGGTACGGTTCCCGAGATTCCAAAGCCGACGGGCGGTGATATTGAGAAATTCAAACAACGGCGTGACCAAATCCTTGTTAAAAATAATCAAGCAAGAGGGAAAGAGGAATGAGAACCCTTTCAACCGACGATCTTTTTGAAGTGATGGATATCGCCTTTGAGGAGATGGCGGGTTGTGAGCCGTTAAAGGATACGCCTTATGTTTACGATTGGGAGAGGCGTGCTGAAAATGGGTTCTTCATGGGCGTCAAACAGGCTTTTTTGGACCATGGCTTTGTCGTCGTAGAAAATTTTATGACAGAGGATAAGGTCGCCAAACTCAGGGAGGAAGTCGATACGGCGCTTGCGGAGTACGACGAGCCCATTAACGGCGATAAAGAATTTTCCGATGAACGTGTGTTTATCTCGCCAAAAAACATTGCGCCGGGGTATGCCGAAATGCGGGACAAGGAAGGTGTTGCCGGCATTAACGTACGGGCTGTGCCTGATGTTGGATTTATCGATATTTTTAATGTCCATCGGTTGTTGTCCGAAGAAAGTAAGGAAATTGTAGAAGAGCATGGCCCCGGCTCTTTCATTCCGGCGATCATTAGTGGTTATGATGATCGGGAGTGGTGTTTTGATAATCCCAATCTTTATTTGCGTCGCTCGATGGGCGATTGCGCCGGGTGGCATTATGACCGGGCCTATGGAGGGTTAAAAGCCTTCGTCTACCTAACCGACGTGGAGACCGTCGACGATGGCCCCTACTCCTATGCTCTAGGGACTCACAAGGAAGAAAAGCTGCGTGCCATCAATAAGAAAATTGGCGATCGTACGGGCTGTATCTATGCCTTCTATGAGTTTTTTAACCGTGCAAGAAGGGTTCATGCGTTGGCCAAAAAGGGTGCCTTAATACTCTCCGATCAGGCCGGAGCCCACCGGGGGTGGTATCAGGAACAGGGGCATGAAAGGTATATTTTAGTCTACATGATCGATGGGCTAAAAAACGGTAAGTAGGCCTTTTAAGATTCTCTCAAGAATGAGTCGCTAAGCTACTCTGTGCTTGTCTGGATCGGCGGTGGCCGCCAGGCGCTAGCTATCGGCCAACTCCGTTGTCGCCGCCTTGATATCTATTTTTAGGTTTACCATATACCGGAACATAAGATTCAAGGCTGGTTCATATCCAGAAGGATGACTGACGGTCGGTCGATAGCCTTGAAACTGGCTAATGAGGAGAATCCTATGGCCAATATCAAAGTGATGTTCATCAATCCCAATCCGCGCCAAATGTCTCTGGTCCAGCCAGTGGTTGCGTTGTTCAGCTCGATTTTCAAGCAACATGGCGTCGAGATGCGGTTTTTCGATACGACATTTTTTGATATGTCGGAAGACTTCTCGAATTTTGACCGGAAAATGCAGGAAAATCTTATCGTCTCGCCTTATGAGAAGGAACTCAAGAGACGCGGCATCACTTTCGCCACCTACGGAAACGTCTATGAGGCTTTCCGCAAGGAGGTTCGAGATTATAACCCAGACGTGATCTTGGCTTCAGCTTTGGAGAGCACCGCCCAGCTAACACGCGATCTTCTAGCCGCCGTTCGTGATTTGGGCAAACCCCACATTTTGGGGGGAGTGTTCCCAACTTATGCGCCGGAGGTCGCCATTAACTTCCCAGAGGTTGACGCTATATGCGTCGGTGAGGGGGAGCCGGTTATCGTTCCCTTGGTTGAGCGGTTGGTTCAGGGGAGAGATATATCCGATTTGTCGGGTATGTGGGTTAAGGACAAAGATGGCAACATTATTCGGGGTAAGCTCCAGGCCGCCGTCGAAATGGATGATCTGCCGCGGTTCGATGCCTCTGTTTTCGACGATACTCGCTTTTATCGAGCCATGGCGGGCAAGGTTTATCGGATGTTTCCGGTGGAGACCCATCGCGGTTGTCCTTTGAAATGCACCTTCTGTAATTCGCCGTTGCAGGATGAGACCTATAAGGCTGAAACTGGCGCGCGCTATTTCCGTAAAAAATCCATTCCCCGCGTCATGGAGGATGTGGAGTATTTTGTTAAGGAGATGAAAGCGGAATACCTGTTTTTCTGGGCGGATAATTTCCTTGCTTATTCGAAGGCCGAGATTGATGAGTTTTGCGAGGCATACGCTGAATTCCGCACCCCCTTCTTTGCCCAGTCCTATCCGACAACCCTAAACGAATATAAGCTTCAGAAGCTGGTTTCGGTCGGGCTGGACCGATTGGGTATGGGAGTGGAGCACGGCAATGAACAGTTCCGTGCCGAGGTGATTAACCGCAAATATTCCAATCAAAAGGCTATCGATAACGTTCAGATGCTCAAGAAATATGGCGTCCAATACGGCTGCAACAATATCGTTGGCTTTCCGCTAGAGACGCCGGAACTGCATATGGATACGGTGCGCCTGAATAGAGCGCTCGGGGCGCATACCTCAAGTTGCTCGATTTTCACCCCCTTCTTTGGCACACCGCTGCGCAAGCTTTCGATCATGCACGGTTTCCTGAAAGATCCGAATGTTCTCGCTCCGCCCAACTTAGACGACTCGATCCTTGAAATGCCTCAGTTCACACGAGAGCAAATTCACGGCAAGGCCCGAACTTTCAACCTCTACCTAAAGTTTCCGGAAGAGCGCTGGAAAGATATCGAGCGGGCGGAAGCCCTGACCCCGGAAGGGGACAGAATCTGGGGTGAGCTTAAGGAAGAGTATGCTGAAAAATATCAAGAAACCGCCTAAATCATTTAGGCTAGATGATGCCCTGATATTACAATAGTTTTTCCTTTCCAGCTTATAGAGGTAGGGCGTCTTGGTAGAATATGACGAAAAATACAGGCTTGGTCCCTCAAACTCAGTTGAGGCGATCCAATTGCCGGATGGGTCAATCTATCCCGATATGGCATTGGAGAAAGACTTCAATAGCAATCGGCGGGAAACCATTTTGCGTTTCTACACTCGAAAATTGATGGGGCCGGATGCCGCTATAACCTTTATGGATCTGGGCTGCAATGAGGGTGTGACGTGCCTTAATTTGGGGCGTGATGGCGATAGAGTCATTGGACTTGAAGGGCGGGATCATTCGGCCCGTAGAGGCCGCTTTCTTGCTGAAATTCTGGGGATGGATCGGGTCAGTATTCAGACCGCAAATATTCTCGATTTTAGTGCAATCCCAAAAGCGGACGGCGCCTTTGCCGCTGGAATTCTCTATCACCTTACAGACCCGATTGGTTTTCTTGATGCGCTTGGACGGAATACCTCTACGGCGATCTATATAGATTCCCACTTTGCTCCTGACACCGAAGATGAGCTTGCCTCATCGAATTTCGCCAGCGTTGTTGTGCCGAGACAGGATGTGACATTCAACGGTCATGATCTAAAAACCTTTTGGTATCGCGAGCCAGCTAAAATCGAAGAAATCGATGATAATAAGAAATATCGGCATCCGCGCTCAGGCATGGGCGCCGATCATTCAATATGGCTGCAGCTGGATGGTTGGCGTGAGATTATGGCCTACCATGGGTTCATCCATGCCCACTCCATAAATGTAAACAAACAAACTCTTAGAGCTAAATTCCTGTTCACTCGGGAAGAAATTGGCGGTTTTGCGCCCGAGTATAAGGAGGCTTGTGAGGCGGATCGGAAGCAAATTTTGGCAAACCTTGAGGTGGACCGGAAAAACCAGATTGAGAAAGCCGTGGAGAATGATCTAAATTTTTTACGCAACGGCAAGACCGAAAAGGATCGGGCTCTGGTTATTTCGAGTCCTGAATGGGCCCACCCTATTATGCGCCTATTGAAGAGAAACGACGTCTCTGTCGAGGGAATGGCGATTATCCGTGAACGTGGGAGTGACGGCGGGTTCAGTCGGAGTGAGATTGACCGCTGCCTCCGCGAAAGAAAACCAAATTTCGTTATTTTGGCCGATGATATTTTCGAGCCTGTCTATCGGCATCTCATGCTCGATGCCCAACTAGATTACGTTTTCACCAGCTTTGCTAGCCATATCCTTCAAACAGAAGAAGAAAAAACGTCCTTACAACCAGCCTAACCCTTCGGCGGGCCTATTCCAGGCCGAGAACTTCATTGATCCTGTGGTAAAAGACTTTGGTGTCGACGTATTTTTGGCAGATTTCTTCGTAAGCATCGAGGTCAACTTCTTCGGAGAGTACTTTGTCGATGGCGGCGAGGGCCGCTTCCGGCGTGTGTTCGTCGTAGATGGCGCAGCCGGGAAGCCCTTCAATGATTTCGGTGCTTCCCACATCCCGATAAACGACGATCCGCTTTCCCTCTCTAATGGCTTCAAGAACGCAAAGGGGGAATGGGTCATCGATTGACGATAGAAAAAACACATCGGCTTCCCGTAGGGAGCGGTTGAGCTGTTCGTCTTTTTGAACGCCCAGCCATTTGACCCCTTGTGACATATAAACGTTATCGACGGGGCCGGGGCCAATCCAAGAGAAAATCCATGACTTTTGTTGTTTGAAAGCCATTTCTGCAGTCAGAGAGTAAAAGGAGGCGCCTTTTCGTCGCTGGATTGAGCCAATCATCAAGATATTGGCCGGCTGATTGGCTTTCTGTTTCTTAATTAGCTCTTCCCGAGGGGGAATGCGGAAAGGCGCGCTGCACTCTCCAATCACATGAGTTTTGGTGATGCCAAAGCGATCTTTGAGATATTGCTCTTGTTTCTTCGAAACACAGAGAAAACCGTGTTTGGGGGCAATCTTTCTAAACCGCTCGTACTTAATATTGTCGACTTCTTCGAAGGCCCGGATTGTCCAGTCGGTCTCATGCAGGTAAATCCAAGTTTCCTTGAAACTGTCTAATAGAGAAAAGGTGCTGCGTTGATATAGCGTGCCAAGGCTGTTGACGATTAGGTATTTAGCCTTGCGTGATAAAATCCAGGCGTCCCACTTATTGATTTCTTTGGTGGGCAGTAAATGCACCTTGATATTTTTTTCTTCAAGTGATTGGCGGTAATAGTTTCGAATGGAGACCAAGCCTCCAGTAACATGCTCAAACCCTTCTCCAACAATCAAAATGTCAAAGGGGTCCATTCGCATATAGTCGAAACGGTCGCCGATATAATTGAAAATATGCTGAAGCGCTCGATGATCTTGCTTTAAGTGGGAGTCTATTGCTCCCGATAAGCCTTCAATAAATTTGGTATGGCTTTCAGTTTTTTTTGCGTAGGCGGAGTGGCCAGCCATAACTTGCTGCTTAAAGTGAGTAATGTCGTTATGGGCGGATTGGGTTACATTCTCAAGTTTTCCCTCAAGCTCGGCAATGCGCTCTTCCAGCCGTTGAACATCGCTTGAAGAGGGCGGAGCTTGTTCCTTGACGGTCATTCCAACTTATCCCTGATCAAAAAAACTAAGAGATTCTAGCGCAGAATCAGGACTGTGAACAACCCGATTGTCTGGTTTTGGGGGGAGAGGTCAAGGCTACGAAAATATTAACCAAATACCGCCAAAATAGAGAGCTTGTGTCTAAATCGGGAAGCTTGTGGCTGTGACTGAATGCATCTGTATTATTCCTGCGCGAGGAGGCTCAAAGGGCATACCCGGTAAAAATACCAAGTTGCTTCTGGGGAAGCCTCTGATTGCTTGGTCTATAGGGATTGCTCTCAATAGTCATTTGCCCGGCAGGGTCGTGGTGACGACGGATAGCCCTGATATTCAGTCCATTGCTTTGGCTATGGGGGCCGAGGCGCCATTTCTTCGCCCAACTGAGTTGGCGACCGATAATGCTCCGACAGAGCTCGCCCTCTTACATGCTCTTGACTGGTACGAGTCGAACGAGGGGTATCTACCTGATGTCGTTGTTTTGCTGCAGCCAACATCTCCCTGCCGCCATCCGGAGCGGCTGGTTCAAGCGTTAAGCCGCTTTGAGAAAACGGGCGCGGATTCGTTGGTCTCGGTTTCCCCATTGGATCCGCCATTCCTTTGGCGGAGCCCTGATGACGCACAGGCTGAGTTTGACTATTTAGATCGTCCAATGCGCCAGAATTTACCTGAGGCGCTCAAATTATTTCAGGAGAATGGCTCGATCTTCATTTTCAAAACGGAACTGTTGAGAAAAACAGGTTGTCGTCTTGGTGGTAAGATTGTCCTGTTCGAGTTGGACAAGTTGGAATCAATCGATATCGACGAGCCAGAAGATTTTGCCATGGCCGAAATGATCCTCGGCAGTAAGCCTGATTGGCAGAAAAACGCCAATTTGGGCGGATCATGAAATCAGAACGGTTTCTCTGAACTCTAGAATGGAAATTTCAGATGATTATCCAATCAAATGTCGAATCTTTCGTGTTGCTTGCTCATGCAACGGTTTTGGAAGCTCTCATCAAGATGAGCCAGAACAAGAAGGGTTTTGTTTGCGCCGTAACGGAGAGAGGGACCATCGAAGGGGTTTTTACCGACGGCGATTTTAGGCGTTGGGTGGTGAATGAAGACCAGGTTGATATCAACCGCTCTGTCGCAGATTTAATGACCAAGGAAATCACTGTGGCTGGGGTTGATGAGGACCCCGAGGTCATTAGAAATCTACTAGATAGCAAAATCCACTTTGTCCCCCTGGTCAATGAAATGGGGCATTTCGTCGCGATTGCTTTTGATGAAGCATCCTTCATGAATATTGAAGGGCGTGAGATTTCCGATGATTCCAAGGCATTTATTATTGCTGAAATCGGCAACAACCATAATGGCAGCTTGAAACGTGCGAAGGAACTGATCGACCTTGCCGTCGATGCGGGAGCTGATTGCGTTAAATTTCAGCTCCGCCATATGGATAGCCTCTATCGCAATGCCGATGCTGCGAATGACCCAAGTGAAGATTTGGGGTCGCAATATGTGCTTGACCTGTTGTCACGGTTCCAGCTTTCCAACGAGGAAATGGCTGAGGCGCTGAATTATGTCCGTCGTCGTGGGGCTATCCCGCTTTGTACGCCCTGGGATTTGGAAAGCTTGCAAGCTTTAGAGGGCATGGGGGTTCAAGCATATAAAATTGCATCCGCAGATCTGACAAACCATGAGCTCTTGGCGGCGGTCGCCGCTACTAAAAAACCAATGATCGTTTCGACCGGCATGTCGAATGAGCAGGAAATCAAGGATGCCGTGAAACTTCTGCAAAGGCAGGGGGCTCAGTTTGCCTTGCTTCATTGCAATTCCGCATACCCGCCACCATTCAAGGACATCAACCTTTCATACCTAAAACGTTTGAAAGAAATCGGTGAATGCCCGGTGGGATATTCAGGACACGAACGCGGTATTCATGTGGCTGTTTCGGCGGTTGCGCTAGGGGCAAAAATTGTTGAGAAGCATTTTACGGTCGACCGGTCCCTAGAAGGCAACGACCATCGAATTAGTTTATTGCCTGATGAGTTTCGGGAGATGGTTGAGGCCATTCGGCAGACTGAAGATTCCATTGGTGAGCCTGTCCGCGTTTTAAGCCAGGGCGAAATGATGAACCGCGAAATCCTCGCCAAAAGCCTCGTTGCTACTCGTGATGTTTCGAAGGGTGATGTCATCACCGATGATATTATTGATATCAAGAACCCGGGGCGCGGTATCCAGCCCAACCGGCGAAGTGAGTTGGTCGGCAGCTTGGCGACGCGGGATATCAAGGCTGGAGATTTCTTTTTTGAAGCAGATGTCATTGGCGAACAAAACGTTTTTCATGATTATAAGTTCAGGCATCCATGGGGCGTGCCTGTCCGATGCCATGACTACAAACAGTTTCTCGAGAAAATCGCACCAGATTTGTTGGAGTTCCATCTGAGCTTCAAGGATATGGATATATCCGTCGAAAGTTATATGGACGGGCCTCTGGATATGGATTTAGTAGTTCATTCCCCGGAGGTTTTCGCTCGTGATTATTTGCTCGATCTAGCCTCTGACGACAATGCAATTTGGGAGCGAGGCATTCGTGAATTGCAAAATGTTGTCGATGTGGCCCGGACGTTGAAGCCCTATTTTAAACGTGCCGACCGTCCGTTCATTATTGTCAATGTTGGGGGCTTTTCAGAGAAGAGTTTTATCCCTGAATCAGACAGGCGCAAGATGTACGAGCGCGTCGCAGAAGGGTTTTTGCGAGTTGATAGCGAAGGGGTCGAGCTTTTACCTCAGACCATGCCACCGTTTCCTTGGTTAATGGGGGGGCAGCGTTACCACAACTTATTCATGGACCCAGATGAAATCGAGTGGTTCTGCAAAACATATGAAACGAATATTTGTTTGGATACCTCTCATTCTAAATTGGCCTGTACAAAGTTTGGCTGGTCGTTTGCTTCATTTATTGAAACCGTAGGGCCTTACTCAAAACATTTGCATCTTGTCGATGCTCGCGGGGTCGATGATGAAGGACTACAGATCGGGGATGGAGATATTGATTTTGAGCACTTGGCAAAGCAGGTGAAGAAGTGTTGTTCCTCGGCTTCGTTTATTCCCGAAATTTGGCAGGGACATAAAAACGGCGGCGAAGGGTTCGCCATAGCGCTTAATCGGCTCGAAAAGTGGTTCTAAGATGATGGTGTAGAGCAGCCCAATGAGCAAAGCCATCCGTCTTTCCGTGCTTCCCGCGCTAGATAGTTTAGAGAAGTTGGCCGAAGTGCTTCACCGCTTGGCCTGGTATTGCGCGCCGTTTTCAGGCGCCGGGCTTAAAGTTTCCGTGCCGGTAACGCAAAGTCTCTTGGAGGCCCCGAGATTGAAAGAAAAGGTTCTGGCGAATTGTCCCGAACCTTTCCATCCCTGTTGCATAGATACCCTGAACGCCAATTGGGAAATCTTTGATTTTGTCGCCGATCAAGATGGTCGGTTAGAGGAAGCGGCAGTGATCATTTGTGTTGATCACAGTGCCGCCGAATTGGTCCTAAAACGTTATCCTGCGTTGGAACTCGCAGTGAAGCGCAAGGAAGTCCATAAAGTCATTATTGATACCGAAGCCAATGTATTTGAGGCTGCGGAATTGCCCGAAACTTTTGCCAAGGTCTTTCCGGCAAAGCGTGAAGAGGGGGTGTCGCGTGTTTATTTTTCCCATTTCATTAAAAAGCTTCAAGAACAGGGGATTGAGGCCAGCTTACTTCTCGCTCCAGGGCATAGCTGCGAAACAATCGATCTAAGTAAATTTCACAACACCACCTTGGTGGTGCCCAATACGCTGATTGGACAAGAGCATATTTTGAACCATGTGGGGCCGGTTGTTGCGGTGATCGGTGATCCTTACTTCTGCGGAGTTTCCCGATACGGCGGCAATTATCGAAGAGTTTTGGCTGATTTCTTAAGTCGTGAAAATCGCCTTTTTGTGACGCAAATTCAGTACCTGCGGTACTTCCTTCAAGATACGCCAAAAAATTTACATCAAAAAATGGTTGGGGTGCCGACTCGGTTTGAGGGGTTCCCTCCCGCCCGCGTTAACCTAGACCTCACCCGAGAGTTTGTTTGTGTCGATGCTTGGAATGTCACAACATCGGTGGCATTCCCTGTCGCCTGTAGTCTGGGGCGGATGTTGCTGCTAGCCGGTTTAGATGGCCGTGAAAAGGGGGCAAGCGCCATGTGGGCTTCGCATAGAGCGGCCGAGCACGACACAATTGGAAGATCTCATGGCGGGTTGGTTCAGGCTGACAATGAAGAGTATTATGCGCGCCATGAAGCCTCACTAGCTGTTTACATTGCTCAGGCGGAGTTAGATGGGAAACGCCCCCTTAGTTTGACGCCATCGCTCTATCGATCAGTCATGGAGAAATATCAAAGTAAATCTTCATGAAATGGAATGGGGTTAAGATTGGTTTTTAAGTGATAAAGCAACGGGTGGCAGAAAATGGATTATGATTTTGAAAAACAGTTTGATTACGAGAATGGATATTATTTAACCGCCCCGGTCGAACGCTTTAGCAAATTTGCTACCCATATGGACCTTTACCGTCGGATCAGTCATTTGCCGGGCGAAGTCGTTGAGTGTGGCGTTTTTAAAGGGGCGTCGTTTTCTCGCCTGGTTAAATTCCGAGCTCTTTTTGAGAATCCGAAAAGTCGCCGTATCATTGGGTTTGATACTTTTGGGAAATTTCCCGATGCTGAATTTGAGGCCGATGTTGAGGTGCGCCAACGGTTTGTTTCTGAGGCGGGGGATCTGAGTATCTCAATTGAAGATATGCGCAACTGTTTGGATAAGGTGGGGCTCAATACGAACATTGACCTTATTGCGGGAGATTTGCGCGAAACGCTTCCGGCTTTTTTAGAGGAGAATCCAGCCCTTCGCATTTCTCTCCTGCATATTGATGTGGATCTGTATGAGCCGACCAAGGCTTGCCTGGAAAATTTATTTGATCATGTGGTTCGGGGGGGCATCGTTATTTTGGATGACTATGGCGCTTTTCCTGGAGCAAACAAGGCGATTGAGGAATTTCTCGAAAAAACGAAAATCATTGTCGAGAAGCTCCCCTATTCCAATGCCATTTCCTACTTAGTCAAACCATAGAAAGAAGTTTTTCGGGCGATGAAGATATATTCATACTGCGAGGCAAGTAACCAGGTTGCCCACCTGGGCGTTTTGCTTCCTGAGTTTCAGGCCAAAGGGTATGAGCTTGTCCTTTTTATCACCCCCAAGATCGATGTTGGCGGGGTGATCGATAAAGCGAGGGAGATTGGCGTAACTTTTGTCGAGTTGGATGAAAAGCTGGATGAAACAGTCGCCGCTCTCAAAGCGAAAGGAATACGAAAAAGCTATCTGGATGCCTGCATCGACCTAGCTTGTGAAAAAGCCCGTTTGCTGATGGCGGATGGTGATTTATTCCTGACTTTTAATGATGGCACCCTCAAAGCAGCTCCGTTAGGACGAATAGCGCGAGAGTTAGGGCTGAAGACCATGACCGTTCAGGATGGTTTCCATGGATTTGAGCCGCAGCCCGAGTTTTCCCCCTGGTGGTATCCTCTTGTCCGTCGGTTTTGTCTTCTATTCGGCTATTTTCCCGATTCTTTGAAGTTTTTTGTCGCAAACCAAATTCACCGCTCCCAGCCTTTTGGCAAAACACATCCCGACTACGTTTTTCTCTTTGGCAAGTCGGCGGAGGAAACCATGCGTTTGCTCTACGGTGTGCCGAAGAAGAACATCCATATCGTCGGCTCTTTGCTGATTGATAAGCGGGTGTTTTCGTCAAAAATTAAGAGAAGAGAAAATCCTGAAATCTTTAGTGTTTTTTATCCCGACCAAAATTTTGTCAGGCAAAGAAAAATGAGGATGCAGGATTGGCAAAAGCACTACCCGCCATTCATCCTGACTTTGGCGTCTTTCACGCCCATCTATAAGTTTCATCCGTCAGAGAGCGAAGAAATACGGAACCATGTGGAATATCACTTTGGCGCATATATGCGCCTGGATTCCTCCCGGTTGATCACTGATGAGACCTATCAGAATGTCGATATGGTGGTGACGTTGACATCATCAACGTTTCTCAATGCTCTAGCCAATGGCAAGCCGGTGGTAACTTATCGGATGCCGAAGCTTTTTGATCGTTTTCCAAAAATCAAATCCCCTTTATTGCGGGTTGTCGATGAGCTTGATGAATTGGAAGAGGTGATCTCCACCTATCGGGACACGGGGGTTTTCAAGGCGAATCGATGGGGCAAGCCATTAAACTATTTTATTCGACCGGGCGATGCAAAGGCGGCGATTTTGAAGGCCATTGAAGATATTGCAGATAAAAGGAAGGCGGAAAAATGAAGTCGGTCCTAGTAACCGGGGGCGCGGGCTACATAGGTAGCCATGCTTGTAAAGCGCTTGCATCGGCCGGTTATGTGCCCGTGACCTATGACAATCTGTGCCGAGGAAATGCTTGGGCGGTTCGTTGGGGGCCGTTAGAGGAAGGCGATATCCTCGATGAGGGGCGTTTGGCGGCTGTGATGACCGAATATGGCGTCGAAGGCGTCATGCATTTCGCCTCATTTGCCTATGTAGGAGAGTCCAACGAGCAGCCTTTGCTCTACTATAACAATAATGTGGGGGGGATGATCTCATTGGCCCGAGCCATGCAGCAAACTGGGGTTCGGAAGATCGTTTTTTCCAGTAGTTGCACTATTTTTGGTGACCAAAACGCAACCTCAATTGATGAGGGCCTGCCGCTCAACCCAATTTCACCTTATGGCATGAGTAAGGTGACATGTGAGCGGATCATTGAGGATATGGTCAAGGCGGAGGGAATTTCAGCCGCTGTGCTTCGCTATTTCAATGCTGCTGGGGCCGACCCGGATTTAGACGTCGGGGAGGCTCATGATCCCGAGCCGCACCTGATCCCCCGTATCCTCGAAGCGGCCATCAATGGCACGGTTGTGGAAATTTATGGTGATGATTATCCGACGCCTGATGGTAGTTGTGTGCGCGATTATGTGCATGTAAGCGATCTGGCGACCGTCCATGTCACGGCTTTAGAAAGTTTTCGAGATACACCGGAATTTTCTCCTTACAATCTAGGCACCGGCATTGGCCATTCCGTGAAGGAAGTCATTG
>Ga0070728_10001414_pt1 | contig 35920 bp, 35 predicted proteins | sample tdDd471_FD_66723 | JGI IMG/M metagenome (GOLD analysis project Ga0070728, IMG submission 66723) | Marine sediment microbial communities from the Atlantic coast under amendment with organic carbon and nitrate - tdDd47.1 | ecosystem: Environmental > Aquatic > Marine > Coastal > Sediment | place...
CTCGTTGTAATTCATGGTCGGCGGCACGATGCCGTCGCGGATGGCGTGGATGCAGGCCAGCGCCTCGATAGCGCTCGACGCGCCGAGGCAATGGGCGTGCATCGATTTGGTGGACGAGACCGAAAGCTTGTCGGCATGCGCGCCGAAGACATCCCGGATCGCCCGGGTTTCGGTCTTGTCATTGCCCATCGTCGCTGTGCCATGCGCATTGATGTAGTCGACTTCGGAAGGGTCCAGCCCCGCATCGGCGAGGCAGCTTCGCATGGCGGAGGCCGGTCCCTCGACGGTCGGAGCGACGATGTCGCTGGCGTCGCCCGACATTCCGGCGCCGATGAGTTCGGCGAGGATCGTCGCGCCGCGCCGTTGGGCACTTTCCAGCGTCTCGAGCACGACCGCGCCGGAACCCTCGCCAAGGATGAGGCCGTCACGGTCCGCCGAGAAGGGCCGGCAGGCGCTCTTTGCGAGAATGCGCATGACCTCCCACGCCCTGATGACGCCGTAGGTCAACGGCGTGTCGCTGCCACCGGCCACGATGGCGTCCGCACGGCCGAGCCGTAGCAGGTCGAGCGCGCTGGCTATGGCGTGATTGCCGGATGCACAGGCCGAGGTGACGCCGAAGACCGGTCCCGTCAGCTTGTGGATCATGCTGACATGCACCGCGGCCGAAGACGGCATCGCCTTCGGTACGGAAAAAATTTCAGGGCGCTTCTTGGCCGAGAAATGCAGGTCGTCATAGCCTTTTTCGACGGCGTCGTTTCCATAGATGCCGACGCCAATGACAGTGCCGAGGCGCATTGGCGGCCGGTCGTCGACCTTGTCCAGCCCGGCCTGTGCGAGCGCTTCGCCGGCCGTTATGGCGGCGAGCAGGCCGAAGCGGCTCATCGACACCAGGGCCCGCTTCTCGAAATTGTGCTCCGGAATCTCCGCGATCTGGCCAGCGACCGCAGTCTTCGTATCCGGCATGCCGGGAACGTCGAGCGGCCGCACGCCGCAAATGCCCCGGCGCATCGAATCCCAGTTTTCGGCGGCATTCTTGCCAAGGCAGGACAGGCCGCCCACGCCGGTGACCACCACGCGGGGTGTCGACATTTACTTTTCCTTGGCGATCAGCGCGGTTACGGAATCCGCAATATCCTGGATGGTCTTGAGATTTTCCCAGGCCGTTGCCGTGTTCATGTCGATCTCGACATCGAACTCGTCTTCGAGGTCGAAAATGATCTCTGCCAGGTCGAGCGATTCGATCTCGATGGAGGAGAGCTCGGTCTCGGGCTTGATGTTTTCCGGATCGATACCGGTTTTTTCCGAGATGATTTCGACCGTCTTGTCGAGTACCGAAGTTGTCATTGAGCAGCTCTCGTTACGCGGTGGCAGGTGCGGCCGGAATGGCTTGCGTCCCTTTTGCGACAAAGAAATTCATGATGTCAATCTCGCGGACGCGCGCGACCTGCCGTTCAGAAGGCGCCGAGACCTTTCGCAGCAGCGCGTGCGGCGGCAGGCCAGTCGGCCAGGTCGGGCCAGTGGGCGACCGCAGTTCCGCGCATTTGGGCGAACCAGGCGGCATTCCGATTGAGGTCGACGACGAGCACGGAGTCGGCGCCGCCGCAATTGTGCGGGACGCAGCCTGTCCCCGCGAAAAGACCGTCGCCGATCTCCTGCATCTCCGACGCGACGCGCAGGCCGGTCGCATATTCCTCCAGTTCGTCGCCGAGAGTGGCGGTCGCCTGGGCAAGGAAAGCCTCGTTTTGGAAATAATCCAGCGGATGGACGGCCGGATTGGCGGCAAGATCGGCCCAGGCCGTGTCCGGTTCCGGCGCGAAAGCCAGTGTCCCGGCCATGGAGAAGCCGTCTTCCGGCGTCCAGCTTCGAACCGGAAGTTCCTCTCCGGGACCAACCCACGGAACGAAGACAATCCGGTAGTCGGAGACGGCGGGCGCCGGCCAGCCGCAATCGCCGGGCAGTTTGTCGGTCTTCAGGTCGCCATTGTCGTCTTTCCAGACCATCAGCGTGTTGGCGCCACAGGCGTTGCCGCCCGGCCCCACCGAGATCAGTGCAACATCCGTGCCGCCGACATTGGCGATCCGGTCGAAAAAGACCATGTAGTCGCGGCCGATCTCGTCCCCGTCATAGGTGATGACCTTTTCATAGTCGGCATTTTCCTCGATGCGGATCGTGCCGTCGGCGAAGGGAATGTCCTCGGCCTGGGCAAAGGACGGCGAAGCTCCGGCAAGACCCAGGAGAAGCGCGCAAGCGAAGCGGTTCACCATCCAAATTCTCCTCTTCCGGATGATCGGCCAAGTCTATTCTAGCAGCGGTGCAGGCCACAAAGAAAGCGGCCGGAGCGTCAAGACGTCCCGGCCGTCAAGGGTGTCGATGAAAGGGCCGGTCAGGCCCAGGGGCGGTTTTCGGCGAGGCCCGCTTCGTAGCTATCGATCTTCGCCGATCTGGCGAGCGTCAGGCCGATATCGTCGAGACCGTTCAACAGGCAGTGCTTCTTGAACGAATCGATGTCGAACTTGACCGTGCCGCCGTCGGGGCCGCGGATTTCCTGTTCTTCGAGGTCGACTGTCAGCGTCGCGTTCGAGCCGCGTTCCGCGTCGTCCATCAGCTTGTCGAGGTCTTCCGGGCTGACGACGATCGGCAGAATGCCGTTCTTGAAGCAGTTGTTGTAGAAAATATCCGCAAACGAGGTGGAGATCACGCAGCGGATGCCGAAGTCGAGCAGCGCCCACGGGGCATGTTCGCGCGACGAGCCGCAGCCGAAATTGTCACCGGCGACGAGGATCTTCGCGTCACGATAGGCCGGCTGGTTCAGCACGAAATCCGGATTCTCGCTGCCATCCTCATTGAAGCGCATCTCGGCGAAGAGGCCGGTGCCGAGGCCGGTGCGCTTGATCGTCTTCAGATAGTCCTTCGGGATGATCATGTCGGTGTCGACATTGACGATCTTCAGGGGGGCGGCGACGCCCGTCAGCGTGGTGAACTTGTCCATAATGACCGCTTTCTCTTGAAACTGTGTGCCGGCCAATAGCAAAGCGCGCGCGAAAAATGAAGCGTCTGTGTCGTCAGATGATATTGCGCTCGGCAAAGGGCGCGCCGGCGGCGATCCGACCGGGCGAGAAGGCGGTGCAGTCGGTTGACCGGTATTCGCCAAGCAAGATCAACTCGGCCAGCGCCTCGCCCGCGGCGGGCGCCTGCTGTACGCCATGGCCGGAAAAGCCGGTAATCGCATAGAGCTGCTCCAGACCGGATACCCGGCCGATCAGCGCGTTGCGGTCGAAAGGGTTGTAGTCGTAATGCCCGGCCCAGGCCGATTGCAGCTTGATGGCCTCGAAAGCTGGGATGCGTGCGGCCAGCAACGGCCAGATCCGGTCCTCGAAGACATGCCAGTCCGGATCGAAATCATCCGGGTCGGCGGTGCCGTCCTCTTCGGGTGCCGGCGAGATGCCGCTGATATAGCCGTCACCCTCGGGCCGGACATAGAGGCCCGACGAATCGACGGTGAGCGGCATGTCGGCAAAGCGGTGCATGGCGTGAAAGAAGAAAACGCTGCGTTTGCGCGGTTCGGTCGGCAGGTCGATGCCGGCCAGGCGGGCGATCGCGCCGGAAGAGGGCCCGGCCGCGATGACGATGGTTCCGCAACGCCATCGGGTGCCGTTGGCAAGGCGCAAGCCCGTGACCCTGCCCAGATCCGTGTCGATTTTCGCGATCTCGCCCGGGACCATCGCCACCGTGCCGCTTTCCCTGAGGCTGCGCCGGAAAGCCGCCAGGAGGGCCATGGCGTCGAACCATCCCTCGTTTGCGAGGCCGAGCGAGCCGGCGGCGACACCGTCGGTCGCCAGCCAGGAAAACCGCTCTTTCAGGCTGGCCGGATCGAGGAGCGCGACATCCGCGCCGCATTGCTTCTGGACCGCGTGATTGGCTGCAAGCGTCTCACGTCCGGCCTCGCTCGCCAGCAGCAGATAGCCGTTTTCGCGAAAAGCGATATCCGTTTCGGTGCCGAAATGCTCCGACGCGTTTCGAAGAAAATTCAGTGTCCGTATCGACAGGGCGATATTTTCGGCGCGCGAGAATTGCTGCCTGATACCCGAGGCGGACAAGGCGGTGGCGGCTCGGGAAAAGCCGGTATCGCGCTCGAAAAGCGCAATTCGGCCGTCGAAACCGAGCCGTGCGAGATGCCAGGCCGTCGCCGCGCCCGACAGGGCCCCACCGATGATCGCGATGTCGCAGCTTTCGTCGGCCATGAAATCTCCGCTTAACGCACCACTTGCGGGGTTTTGCTCAATGATGTCAAACACGGCCATGACCAGTCGTCCACTGCGCCCGCGCCGCTCCGTCCTCTATGTGCCCGCCGCCAATGAAAAGGCGGTGGCGAAATCGGAGACGCTTGCCTGCGACGCGGTGATCTACGATCTCGAGGATGCCGTCGCCCCCGCCGCGAAAGAAGAGGCGCGCGAGCGGTTGCGCGACCATTTCCGCGCGCATCGCGAAAGCCGGCATGAGCGCGTTATCCGCATCAACGCGCTGTCGAGCGAATTCGGCCCTGAAGACTTCCTGGCCGCCCGCGCCTGCAAGCCGGACGCGATCCTGGTCCCGAAGGTGGACGTGCCACGCGATATCGGCGACGTCGCCGACATGCTGGCCGAGACGGACGCCGCCGACACGATCCGGCTCTGGGCGATGATGGAGACCCCGAAAGCGATCCTCAACGCGGCGAAGATCGCGGAATGGGGCGAAACGCCGGGCTCGCGGCTCGACTGCCTCGTCATCGGCGCCAACGATCTCGCCAAGGATCTGCGCCTGCCGGGCCCCGGACGGGTGGAACTCATGCCGTTGATGATGGAACTGATCGTCGCCGCCCGCGCCTTCGGCCTCGACGTCATCGACGCCGTGTTCAATGCGTTTCGCGACGAGGAGGGCTTTGCTGCCGAATGCGCGCAAGCCGCCGCCATGGGTTTCGACGGCAAGACGCTGATCCACCCGATCCAGATCGAGGACGCCAATGCGGCTTTCGGCATTTCTGCCGAGCGCGAATCGGCTGCCGCGGCGATCGTCGCGGCCTTCGAAAAGCCCGAGAACCGCGATGCCGGCGTCATCGGGCTTGACGGACGCATGGTCGAGCGCTTGCATCTGGAAGAGGCGCGCCGCACGCTGGCGCTGGCCGCGCTGCAGCGTGGCGACTGAGAGGACAGGATAATCATGCAGCTTTATAGACTGCTGACGGGACCGGACGATTCGACCTTCTGCCACAAGGTGACCGCGGCGCTGAACAAGGGCTGGTCGCTGCACGGTTCGCCGACCTATACCTTCGATCTGGAAACGCATTCCTTGCGCTGCGCACAAGCGGTGGTGAAGACCGTCGAGGGCAAGGAATACGACCCTGCCATGAAGCTCGGCGAGCAGTAGGGTTCGAGCCATCAGGATCGCGGCGCTCATCCCCGTCCTGCTGGCCCCTTTCCTGCTGGCGATTTTCCTGTCGCCCGCCAACGCCCAGCCGCGCTGCGGCCTGTCGCTGGTTCTGGCGCTCGACGTGTCGTCCAGCGTGGACGAGCGAGAGTTCGACTTGCAGATGCAGGGGCTTGCCGGGGCCCTGCGCGATCCGGAGATCGTCCAGGCGATCGTCGGGTCCGGCGGCATCCAGATCATGGCTTTCGAATGGAGCGGCCGCTTCCAGCAGGTCGAGGTTGCGCCGTGGAGCTATCTGTCAACGGAAGCGGATGTGCTGGCGTTTGCCGGCGTGATTGCCGATCACCAGTGCGGCTTCGACGATTTCCCGACGGCGCTCGGCTATGCGCTTGGTCATGCGGCGGCGCAGCTTGCCGGTGCGCCTTTGACCTGCTTGCGCCAGGTGGTCGACATGTCGGGCGACGGCATCACCAATGAGGGATTCGGTCCGGGATCTGCCTATGACGCCTTCGATTTCGACGGCGTTACCGTCAACGGGCTGGTCATCGAGGGCGAGTATCCGGATCCAGTCATCTATTACCGCGAGCAGGTGATCCGCGGTCCCGGCGCCTTCGTCGAGATCGCGCGCGACTTCGCAGACTACCAGGAAGCGATGCGGCGCAAATTGCTGCGCGAGATCAACGGGGCGGCGCTGAGTTTCCTGTCGGGGGAGGGCTTTTTGTCCCGCCCGTAAGCGCCTCGCCTGCGGCTCGTTGCTGGCGGGCCCCTGGTGTCCCGCCCTTAAGCGTCTCGCCTTTTCTTTCGTAAGCGGCAAGCCGCTATCCGGGGCTCGCTGCTGGCGGGTGGCCCTTCGCTATCGCTTCGGGCGCTCGTCGCTCCAATCGACAAATCGTTGTCGATTGGCCAGCTTTCGGCTGGCCGCTCCTCTCACTCCGCCGCTTCCTCGATGCGCTCCATGTCGGAATCCGACAGGCCGAAATGGTGGCCGAGTTCGTGGATCAGCACATGGGTGATGATATCGCCCAGCGATTCCTCGTTTTCCGCCCAGTAGTCGAGAATGGCGCGGCGATAGAGTGTGATGCGGTTGGCCTCCTCGCCCGTGCCGGGGTTCCAGCGTTCGGCGATGCCGACGCCTTCGAACAGGCCGAGCAGGTCGAAGGGCGTCTCCAGCCCGAGATCGTCGCTGATCTCCTCGGTCGGGAAGTCGGCGATGAGAATCTGCACATCGCCCGTCAGGCTGCGGAATTCCGGCGGCAAATGCGAGTAGGCCGTCAGCGCGATCGATTCGAGTGTCGCGAGGTCGGGCGAGAGCCGGCTGGCCCAGTCGCCGCTCTGGTCTGTGCGGTCCATGGTGTTTTCGTCTTTGTTTTCGGGCCCTCTATATAGTGTCTTTGCGGCAGGCGCGAGGGGGCGCGGCGCGGCCGGGATTCAGAGGAATAAATTCTTTTTCTCGCCTCTCTTGACTCTCCGGCAGTTTGTCGGAATCAATAGGAACATAACAAGAACATGACCGGAAGATGCAGGCGAAATGCCTGCCTCCGGCGGATTTTGAAACAGGATCACGAGACGAACGCCATGGCGTCAGCACCACGCGCCGCGGCGCGGGCGACGCTTGTGTCGCTGCGCCGGCAGATCGCCGCAATCGAGAAACTCGCCCCGGCGCGCGCCACCGGCGCGGCGGGCTGGTCGGGTGACCGCGAGGCCGAGCGGTCGGCCCTGCTCGTCACCGGCGCGGAGGCTTTCGACCGGGAGCTTGGCGGCGGCATCGCAATCGCGGGCCTGACCGAGATCCATGTGCCGGAGGCGCGCGATGCGGGGCTGTCCTCCGGCTTCATGGCCGGGCTCCTGTCGCTTGCTGCCGCGCCCGCCTTCCTTGCGCGCGATCCGGTCCTGTGGATCGGCGCCCCCGGCGTCTTTTCCGAGGCCGGCGTACCGCACGGACGCGGTCTTGCCGGGCTCGGTCTCGATCCGTCGCGGATGCTGCTGGTCGAGCCGAGGACGCTCGCCGACGCGCTCTGGGTCGCCGAGGAAGCAGCGCGCACGCGCGGTCTTGCCGCCACGGTGCTGGAGATGCGCGGCAATGCGAAGGGTTTCGGTCTGCGCGAGACGCAGCGGCTGCAACGCCGCGCCCAGACCTCCGGGCGGCCGCTTTTTCTCCTGCGCCAGTCGGCGGCAATCGAGGCCAGCGCCGCGCCGCTCAGGCTCGTCGTCGAGCCCGCTCCGTCGGCGCCGCTCGTCGTGCTGGAGGGCACGGCGCATGCGCGCAGGGTGCCGGGCGGGATCGGGCCGCCGGGCTTTGCCGTGACGATCGAGAAGAACAAGGCCGGTCCCGCCGGGCGGACCCATTTGCTGCACTGGAACAGCCATGAACGCTCCTTTTACGCCGAACAGCCCCGCCGTCGCGGCGCGCAACACGATCTCGCCGCCGATGTCACGGCCCCTGTCGCCGGAACGGTCGTCCGTTTCCCGTCCGGCGCAGCGCATTCTGGCGCTGACATTTCCCTATCTGTCGACGGACCGGATCGCGCGCAGCCGGTATGGCAAAACATGGCGCCAGGAAAAGGCTGAAGCGCCGCCGCTGGTCACCGCGCACAAGGAAAAAAGCGCCATGCGCATCGCCGCCCTCGATGCCGTGGCTGAGGCGCGAGGCCTGAGACGCGGCCAGGGGCTGGCCGATGCGCGCGCCGCCCACCCCGATCTCGACATCGTGCCCGCCGATGCCGAGGCGGACCGCCGCCTGCTCATCGCGATCGCCGACTGGTGCGATCGCTACACGCCCCTGGTAGCGCTCGATGCGCCGGACGGGCTGTTTCTCGATATAACCGGCTGCGCGCATCTCTTCGGCGGCGAGCACCGGCTTCTCGCCGATCTGATGGCGCGGCTTTACGAACAGGGTTTCGCCGTGCAGGCGGCTGTCGCCGCGACGCCGGGCGCGGCCTGGGCGGCGGCGCGCTATTGCGATGCGCCGCTTTGCATCGAAAAGGGCGCGGAGGCGCCCGTTCTCGCCCCTTTTTCGCTGGCCGCGCTCAGGCTTGATGGCGAGACGCTGGCCGGTCTCGCCAAGGTCGGGCTGAAAACAATCGGCCAGATCATCAATGCGCCGCGCGCGCCGCTGGCGCGCCGTTTCGGTCGGCAATGCCTGCTGCGCCTCGACCAGGCGCTGGGCGCGGTCGAGGAGGCGATTTCGCCGCGCTTGCCGGTGCCCGCATTGTCGGCGGAACGCCGGCTCGCCGAGCCGGTCGGGCGTATCGAGGATGTCGAGCAATTGCTGCTGGCGCTGGCGCTGCATTTGAAGCCGGGGCTGGAGCGGCGCGGCGTCGGCGCGCGCGTCCTCGAATATGCGCTGTTTCGCGTCGATGGCGCGGTCTACCGGCTCTGCGTCGGCGCATCGCGGCCGGTGCGCGATCCCGAAACCGTCGTCAAGCTTTTCCGCGAGCGGCTTGCCGCGGTCGGCGACGAACTCGATGCCGGCTACGGTTTCGATCTCGTCCGTCTTTCGGTCCTGGCCGACGACGCCATGCCGGACGGGCAGGGCGACTTCGCCGAGGCGGGAGAGGCCGGCGACCCGGATGTGGCGCTGTTGCTCGACCGTATCGCCGCGCGGCTCGGCAGCGGCGCCGTCATGGACGGGCAGCACCCCGTGTCGCGCCCGGCAGCAGTTGAAAGCCACGAACCGGAGCGCGCGGAACTCCGCCGTCCGACGACGGAGGCTCTCGATATTTTGCCGGCAAATGGTCCGGTCGCGCCACGTCCGGCGCGGCTGCTTTCCCGGCCCGAACCGGTCGAGGTCGTCGCCGGCGTGCCGGAAGGCCCGCCCCAGCACTTCCGCTGGCGGCGCGCCTCGTTCCGGGTGACCCGGGCCGAGGGGCCGGAGCGCATCGGCGGCGAGTGGTGGGGTGCGGATGCGCCAGAGGATCTGAAGCCCGTACCGCGCGACTATTACCGCGTCGAAGACGAGGCCGGGCGGCGCTACTGGCTGTTCAGGCGCGGGCTTTACGGCCCGGCCGGTGACGGCACGCCGCCGCAATGGTTCCTGCACGGGATGTTCGCGTGATGGACCATGCCGGCTATGCGGAACTGGCCGCCGCCTCGAATTTCTCCTTTCTCAGGGGCGCGTCGCATCCCGAGGAACTGGCGGTGATGGCGAAACGGCTCGGCCTTTCCGGGCTGGGCCTTGCCGACCGCAACACGGTCGCCGGCACGGTGCGCGCGCATATGGCGGCGAAGGAGGCGGGGCTCGCCTACCGGCCGGGCGCCCGGCTCGTCTTTTCCGACGGCACGCCGGACGTGCTCGCCTATCCGAAGCATCGCGACGGCTGGGGGCATCTGTGCCGGCTGCTTTCGGCGGGCAATCTGCGCGGTGAAAAGGGCGCGCCCCTGTTGCAGCGCGGCGACCTTCTCGAATGGGGCGAGGGGCTGGCGCTCGCGGTCCTGCCGCGTCCGGAGGCGCTGGACGAAGCCTGTCTCACCTTCCTCAGAGAGTTGAAATCCGCCTTTGGCCGGACGGTGCGACTGGCGCTGACGCCGGGTTATGACGGGCGCGACCGGATAACGCTGGAAGCAAGCCGCGCACTGTCCAATGCCGCGCGGGTGAAGCTGATGGCTGTCGGTGACGTGCTCTGGCACGATCCCGAACGCCGTGTGCTCGGCGACGTGCTGGCCGCGATCCGCGAACATGCGCCGCTTTCCGAGGCCGGCTACCGCCTGTCGGCACATGCCGAACGTTGTCTGAAGCCGGCTCATGAAATGGCGCGGTTGTTCCGTTCGGAACCGGCGGCGGTGGCCGAGACGCTGGCCTTTTTCGGCGAACTCGATTTCTCCCTGGAGGAGTTGCGTTACCAGTATCCGGAGGAACCTTACGGGAATAGCGCCTCGCCGCAGCAGGAACTGGAGCGGCTTTCCTGGGAAGGCGCGCATGAGCGCTATGGCGAGGACGTGCCGGAGAAGGTCATCGCGCAGATCCGCCACGAACTGGCGCTGATCGCCGAGCTCGAATACGCGCCCTATTTCCTGACTGTCCATGACATCATGCGTTTTGCCCGCGAGCAGAAAATCCTCTGCCAGGGCCGCGGCTCGGCGGCCAATTCCACGGTCTGTTTCTGCCTGCGCATCACCGATGTCGATCCGACGCTGACCGATCTCCTTTTCGAGCGCTTCATCTCGCCGGAACGGCGGGAGCCGCCCGATATCGACGTCGACTTCGAGCATGAGCGCCGCGAGGAGGTGATCCAGTATATCTACGGAAAATACGGCCGCGACCGGGCCGGGCTGGCGGCGACCGTCATTACCTACCGGGCGCGCTCGGCGGCGCGCGAGGTGTCCAAGGCCTTTGGCCTGTCGGAGGATGTCGCCGGCGCGATTTCGGGGTCCATCTGGGGCTGGTCGACCGCCGATCTCGGCGAACGCGAAGCGCAGGCCGCCGGTCTCGACATGGAGGACCGCACGACGCAGAACGTGCTGCGCCTGTCGACCGAGATCATGGGCTTTCCGCGCCATCTCTCCCAGCATGTCGGCGGTTTCGTCATTACCCGCGACCGGCTCGACGAGGTGGTGCCGATCACCAAGTCGGCGATGGACGGGCGCACCATGGTCGAATGGGACAAGGACGATCTCGATTCGCTGGGCATATTGAAGATCGACATTCTCGCGCTCGGCATGCTGTCCTGCATCCGCCGGGCCTTCGATCTGATGGCGCTGCATTACGACCGGCCGCTGACGCTCGCATCGATCCCGAAAGAGGAGCCAGAGGTCTACGACATGATCTGCCGGGCGGATACGCTTGGCGTCTTCCAGATCGAGAGCCGGGCGCAGATGACGATGCTGCCGCGGCTCCGCCCACGCGATTTCTACGATCTCGTCATCGAGGTGGCGATCGTCCGGCCGGGTCCGATCCAGGGCGACATGGTGCATCCCTATCTGCGCCGCAGGCAGGGCAAGGAGCCGGTCTCCTATCCGAGCAAGGAACTGGAACAGGTGCTGGGCAAGACGCTGGGCGTACCGCTGTTCCAGGAACAGGCGATGAAGATCGCCATTGTCGCCGCCGGCTTCACGCCCGGCGAGGCCGACCGGCTGCGCCGCGCCATGGCGACATTCCGGCGCGTCGGCACCATCCATACGTTCCAGCAGAAGATGATCGACGGCATGGTGGCGAATGGCTACGAGGCGGACTTCGCCGAGCGCTGCTTCCGCCAGATCGAGGGCTTCGGCGAATACGGATTTCCCGAAAGCCATGCCGCGTCCTTCGCGTTGCTCGTCTATGCGTCCTGCTGGCTGAAGGCGCATTATCCGGACGTCTTCTGCGCGGCGATCCTCAATGCGCAGCCGATGGGTTTCTATGCCCCGTCGCAACTGGTGCGCGATGCGCGCGAACATGGCGTCGAGGTCCGGCCCGTTGATATCAATGCGTCCGACTGGGACAGCACACTGGAGGATCGCGATCCGGACGAGGCGCAAACCGCCATGCGGATGATGCGGCGTCACCGCGAGATGGAAAATGTCATCGAAACGCAAAAGGCGGTGCGGCTCGGTTTCCGGCAGGTCAAGGGATTGCGCGAGGACGACATGGCGCAGCTCGTGGAGCGGCGCGGACGCGGCTATGATTCGGTGCGCGACCTGTGGCTGCGATCCGGCCTGAAGCGGGCGCAGATCGAGCGGCTTGCCGATGCCGACGCCTTTCGCTCCATCGGGCTCGACCGGCGCGCCGCTCTGTGGGCGGTGCGGGCGCTGGACGACCATGTCGCCGAGGAGCGTCTGCCGCTGTTCGAGCGGATGTCGCAACGCGCCGACCCGGACGAGACCGGCATCGAGATCGCCGGCGAGGCCGAAATCCACCTTCCGCCGATGCCGCCGGGCGAGCAGGTGGTGCATGACTATCGCTACGTCTCGTTGTCATTGAAGGCGCATCCGGTTTCCTTCCTGCGCGGGCGGCTCGACCGGCTTGGCGTGATGCGCCACGAAAGCCTCGACCGGATCGTTTCCGGCCGGCACGCGGATGTCGCGGGTCTCGTGCTCGTGCGCCAGCGCCCGGGGTCGGCCAAGGGCGTCATCTTCATGACGCTGGAGGACGAGACCGGCGTGGCCAATGTCATTGTCTGGCCGAAGACCTTCGAACGCTACCGTTCCCTGGTGCTCGGTTCGCGGCTGGTGCGCGTCTCCGGCAGGCTACAGAACGAGATGGGCGTAATCCATGTCGTGGCAGACCAAATCGAGGATCTGACGCCGCTGCTCGGCGAACTGGAGAAAGACGAGGCATGCGATATGGACCTCGGCGACGCCGGCCTCGCCAATGCCGACGAGGTGCGCCGGCCGGTCATAGAAATCCGCGAGAAGCTGAAACCACGCTCGCGTCTCGCCCAATTGCTGAAGGAGGCCCCGCAATTGCGCAGCGATTACGACCGGCTGAAACGCAGCGAGGCGTCGGCCAAAGCGATGCCGCGGGGCCGGAACTTCCATTGAAAAAGGCATGGCGAGAACAGGTCGAAGCAGGCAGGATCGTTCAGGCTATCGAAGCAGGGTCACCAGCGTCGGCTGATCGGGAAGGCCGGTCTGCGGCAGGTTTTTCTCTGCCTGATAGGCGCGCAAGGCGTCCGCAAACTCTTCCATGGACGGCCCGGCCTGATGGCCGGCTTCGGCCAGCTTCCTTCGCACCTCCGCCACGACGGGCACATAGAGCAGCACGACATTCTTGCCGCTTCCGACCGCAACGACCTTGGCCGGCTCGGTCAGCGCGCCAGGCCGCAGATAGGCGACAAGCTGCTGAGCGCCTTTTTCCACCTTCGCTTCGCCATTGGCTCCGCAATATTGCCGGAGCAGGCTCAGGAGAACCGGAACCGTCTGCCATGGCGTCAGGTCGAAAATGTCGGGCATCAGCCGCTGATGCGCCGTCATGTAACCGGTCAGCCACGCCGCAACGCCGCGCGCCTCGTCGCTTGCCGGATCCAGCGCGGAATAATCGGAACAGGCCATGCGGCCCGGCCCTTCCACCACATAGAGCTGCTCCTGCTGGGCAGCGGCGGGAAGGGGGACGGCCAGCGCGATCGCGCAAACAGCCGCCCGGCCGAAGCGGATCAGGCCGCCCTCCGGCGCCGCCGCGCGGCGAAGCCGAACAGGCCGAGACCGCTGAGCATAAGCAAAACGGTCGGCGGCAGGGGCACGGCGGAAAAGCTGTCGGTATCGACCACCAGCGCGGTCTGCGTCACGGTCGAACCGGTACCGGTGCCTTCGAGCATCAATCCGAGCACGAAAGTCGAATTGTCGAGCGGATCGAGCATCAAGGCAGGATCGATGCCCGAGAGAACGAAGCTTTTCACACCGCTGTCGAGCATGACCAGTTCGCCCGCTTCCAGCGTGAAGCTCGTGCCGTCGGGCAGTGTCACGATATAGCCGTCGGCGTCGTCCACGGCTTCCGAGCTCGGCGCCTGGATGCCGGTGATCTCGCCACTGCCCGTAAGTTCGTAGGTGTATCCGACCGCTATCTCCGGATCGATAAAGACGATGCCGGTATCGACGAGGCTGACGTCGAAGCCGAAGCTGGGCGTGCCGTTCTCGTTCTGCGAGACCGTATCCGGGAGGAGCGGGCTCGATTCGCTGCTGCCGTCGGCGTCGCCGAAGACCTGAAGGGACAGATCGCTGCCCGTCAGGTCCGCGTTCAGCACCTGATTGAAGAGCGGATCGCCCGAATCCGAGTAGACCTCTTCCTCATATTCGACCTGCGCCACCAGGATCCGACTGAAATCCGGGATCGATCCATCGGCGTCGTCGAACCAGCTGCTGTCGCCACCGAGCAGCAGCAGGACACCGTCGGAAGTGCTTTCGCTCCATTCCGCTCTGTCGGCCTGAATGGCGATGACATCCATGATTTCGCCGCCTTGGCCGACGGCAAGATCGTTTGCCACCAGGACGCGCGAAACGCTTGCTGCTTCGCTAACCACTTCGACTCCGAGCGCTTCGATCGAGAAGGTCGAAACATTCGCGGTTTCGCCCAATAAAGTGCCGTTGGAATCCGTGTAACCGGTGAGCGCCGTGGCAAGAAGGCTGGCGTCGAAGGTCCAGGTTCCCGTCAGCGTTCCGGTGCTGATCACATTGTGCTCCGAACCCTCCAGCGCGGCATTCGGCGCGGTCGGGATCTGCGATGGATCCCAGACATTGGCTTCCTCGGTGAGGATCCGAATGTGCTCGTCGAAGAAGATGAAGCTGTCTTGCTCGGGAGTATTCGGAAGAGAAAAATTCGGATCGCCATTCAACGCGACGACGTCCTGCGTGATCTGTCCATTGACGGTAATCTGGACAATGGTGGCCGCCTGGGCCGGCAGAGCGAAGCCTGCCAGGCCCAGTGCGATGATTGAAGATAGCCTATTGCGCATGTCACACCCGAATTTAACCCTTTGTAAACAATCACGAACCGCAAAGGGGGCATGTAGCCAACCCCCATTTGGGGGCTCTGACGGCAATTAGAGGATTCGCTTCGGGGCCGATGTCGCCGTCGCTGGCGGTCTCACAAGCAACAGGTAGTTCGATCTTTGCCTGTCCGCTTGCCGCGGATCCGGGGACTCCGATAGGCCGCATGAATGTCGATGCGTTCCATTTCGGCGCCCACGGTTCGTTGATCGGCCCCACCTTGCAATACCGGCTATCCGTCGCGAACAGCCCCCTTGGCGTTGCGACATCAGACAACCGCGTCAGGCCAGACGGACGGCGCGGGCGGCCGACCCGGCCGCAGCGCGCAACGCCGGTTTTGAAATCCTCGAAAAGAAATCGGATTGACGTCTACTTAACGGTCGTTTAGTAAGATGCTGAACGAGCGTTAAGTTAATTGGGAGGTCGGCGTGGCGAATGCCCTGAAAAACGAGATGGCACAGGGCGAGGATCCGAGCGAACGCGGTGCAAACCGCCGAGACCTGATGCTGGAAACCGCTTGCGAACTGATCTACGAGAAAGGTTACGCATCCGCTTCCATGCGTGACATCGCCAACGCAGTCGGGGTGACCCAGGCGGCGATGTATTACCACTTCGCGAACAAGGAAGAGATGCTGTTCGCGCTGATCGAAGGGTTCAACGAGCAGCTTCTGTCGGTGATCACCAAGGCGATGTCCGCGACCGGAGACCCGGTAGAGCGACTTATCAGGACAATCCGCGAGCACATTCTTCTCGGACGGTCGCATTACCGCGAGTTCAAGTTGCTCAGCGAGGACAAGCGGCATCTGAGCGAGAGCCATGCCGAGGAACTCCGGCAGACCGAACGCAAGGTCTACAGCCTCTATCGCGACCGAATGGCCGAGCTCGTCGAGCAACGCGGACTGATCGGACGCGATCCCGCCGTATGTGCGTTCAACACCCTCAGCATGATCAACTACGTCTTCAACTGGTACCGGCCGGGCGGCCGCATGTCGCTGGAGGAAATCGCCGACCAAACCGCCGAGTTCGCGATCAGAGGATTGACCGGTTCACAGGCCTCGTAGGGAAGCCACCACAACAGGGAGGAGAAGAGAAATGAAATCCAAAAGGATATTGGGCGCGCTTGTCGCGACGAGCACGGCTGCCATGATCGCCGCAAGCGCCGCGGCGCAGGATGGCGACCCTATCAAGCTGGGGGCCCCGCTGATCCTGAGCGGCCCGGGTGCCTTTGCCGGTGAAGCGAGCAAGCGCACGCTGGACATGCTGGTCGAGGATGTGAACGCAGGCGGCGGCATCGATGGCCGACCGGTCGAGATGATTTACTACGACACCGAAGGCAAGCCGGACGTGGCGGTACGCGTGGTCAACCGTCTGCTGAAGAGCGATGCCGTCCACGCCGTGCTTGGACCGATCGCCAGCTGGGAGGCCGTGGCCGTCAAGCAGGCTCTCGACCGGGCCGGCGTTCCGACGCTGATGCTGTCCGCAACGCGCGCTTCCGTCGATCCGCAGACCGATTGCATGTTCAAGCTCCCCGCCGACGACGCTATCGTGGTGGCCCGGATCTATGAATATCTCAATGCGCAGGGCTGGACCAAAATCGCGGTCATCTCAAGTCAGGACGGCTTTGGCGACGGCGGCCATCGGGAGCTGGTGCGGCAGGCCGAAGCGGCCGGGATCGAGATCGCCTTCGATGAGCAGTTTTCAATGGAGGAGACCGACCTCGCTCCGCTGCTCAACAAGGTCAAACGCAGCGATGCGCAGGCTGTCGTCAACTGGTCGTCGTCGCGCGCTCCGGTCATTGTCACCAACACCTATCGCCAGGTCGGCATGGAAATCCCGCTCGTACACAGCCATGCGGCGCTGTCGCCGGCAGTGCTGAATGGAACCGGTGAAAACGGCGAGGGCATGTATGCCGCCGGCGCCAAGTTCGAGGCGGTCGACAACCTGTCAGACGACGATCCGCAAAAACCGGTCATCCTGGAATACCGCAAGGCATATGAAGCCGTCTTCGGCGAAGCACCGAACCAGTTCGGCGCGGGCGCCTACGACGCCTTCAAGATCCTGAGCGCTGCGATCGACGCGGCCGACAGTCTCGATCCCGCTGCTGTTTGCAGCGCGATCGAGGCGACTGACGGCTATGTCGGGCTCGGCGGTATCTACAGTTACGCCGAGGACGATCATGCCGGTCTCGGCACCGATTCCGTCGTCGTCTACACCGTTTCGGGCGGCAGCTGGCAGATCGTCGAGTAAGCGAAGGGTAGATGGATGTCTTCGATGATCCTCGTTGATCTGATCCAGATCGTCATGACCACGCTGACGGTCGGCAGCATGTACGCGCTCGTCGCTGTCGGCGTGTCGCTGATCTATAATGCAACGGGGGTCATCAACTTCGCTCAGGGCGAGTTCGTCATGCTGAGCGGAATGACCGTGGCCAGCCTTTACGGCAATATGGGCTGGCCGCTTCCCGCCGCGATCGCCGTCGCTCTCGCCATCGTCGTGATCTATGCGGCATTTCTCATGCTGATCACCACCGCGTTCGCCGCGCGGATTTCACTGATCGGGGTCCTGATCATAACGATAGGCGCATCCATCGCCACGCAGGGTACCGCCGCGCGCATCTGGGATAGCGACACGCACCGGTTCCCGCCATTTTCCGGCGACGCCCCGATCCGCATACTCGATGCGACAATCACGCCGCAGGCATTGTGGATCATCGTTGTCAGCACGGTCTGCGTCGCGGGGCTGATCTGGTTCATGCGTTCGACCATTGCGGGCAAGGCGATGAGGGCCTGTGCACTCGACCCGGCTGCCGCTACCATGGTGGGCATCCCGGTCCGCTCGACCATTCTTCTGTCCTTCATGCTTTCCGGTCTCCTCGGCGCCGCAGGTGGCATCGTTACCACGCCGCTGACCACGATCGATGCCAATGGCGGCATGCTGCTGGCTATCAAGGGTTTTACCGCGGCGATGCTCGGCGGCATGGGCAGCATTCCAGGAGCGCTGCTCGGCGCGCTCCTGATCGCGTTGGTTGAAACCACCACGGTGACCTTCGCCTCAGGTGCCTACAAGGAGCTGCCCACCTTCACGATCATCATCCTCGTCCTTCTTTTCCTGCCGCGCGGTCTCGTTGGCGGACGTCACGAGACGGGTCTCCATCACGACGACCTGACCCGTACCTGATGGCCTGCCGCATGAAAGGAACCTGTCTCCATGTCTGTTTTCGCCAAGCTGAATAATCACCCTGTTCGCCGAAATACGATCCAGGTCGGCCTGTTCCTGATCTCCATGTTGCTGGTGCCGGTGATCTTTGGTCCCGGATACTACCTCAACATGATGATCTTCATCGCCGTCCTCGCGTTGCCCGCGCTCGGCCTGTCGCTTCTCAGCGGTCTTGCCGGACAGCTCGCCATTTCGCATGGTGCATTCTTCGCCATTGGTGCCTACGGTTCGGCGATCCTGTCCACGCGGGCGGGCGTCAACCCTGTGCTGTCCACTCTTCTTGCCCAGTTGCTCGTGATCGCCATCGCGGCAGGAATTGGCGCTGTCGTCCTTCGCCTGCGCTCGCATTACCTGGCGATCGCCACATTGAGCTTTGCCATCATCGTCGAGCTTGTCATTGAGGAATGGCGCGGTATGACCGGAGGCATGCAGGGAATGCTAGGCATCCCCCCGATCGGGCTCTTCGGGCACGAAGCCTCCAGCGACATCCAGTTCTATTACATATACTGGCCGGTGACCGCGCTGATGCTGCTGTTCGCCCTGAACCTCTCCTCGTCGAGGATCGGGCGGGCGCTGCGCGCCATCCGCGAGGGCGAGCCTGTTGTCAGCTCACTCGGCATCCACGCGGCTGAATACAAGACGGGTATTTACGTGGTCTCGTCGGTCTTTGCCGGGGTCGGCGGCGCGCTTTATGCCCATTTCGTCGGCTTCGTGACACCCGCCACCGGGTCGATCATGTTCGCCATAGAGATCATCATGGTGCTGGCTCTGGGCGGGTTCGACCGGCTTTGGGGTGCCCTTGTCGGCGTGGCGCTGATCACGCTGCTGAACGAATATGCACTTGGCTTCGCCGACTATAAAAAGATCATCCTGGGCGTCACCCTGATCGCCGTGATGCTGGTCTTTCCGCGCGGCCTGTTGCCCGGTCTGATCGATCTTGTCCGCAACCGTCGCTTTGCGAGGACGGCATGATGCTGGCGGTCTCGTCCCTGGAAAAGCGGTTCGGTGGCCTGGTCGCTCTGAAGGATGTTCATTTCTCGGTTACGCCCGGCCAGGTCAAGGCCGTGATCGGTCCGAACGGAGCGGGCAAGACCACGCTCTTCAACCTGATCGCCGGCACGCTGAAACCCACGGCGGGTGACATCCGGCTGGACGGCGAGACCATTGCGGGCCTGCCCGCCCCGCGGATCGGCATGGCCGGCGTGGCCAGAACGTTTCAGCAGCCTCAGGTCTTCGCCTCGTTGACTATCCTGGAAAACGCCATGCTTGGCGGCCACCGGTATCATCGCGGCGGATTCCTTGCCTGCGGACTGGGGCTGAAGCACACCAAACGCGAGGAAGACAAGCTGCGCGAACGGGCGGAGCAATGGCTGGCGTTCGCCGGCATTGCGGACATAGCGCACCGGAACGCCAGTGAACTGCCGCTCGGCCAGCAGCGCTATGTCGAGATTGCCCGCGCCATGGCGACGGGAAGCAAGCTGATCCTCATGGATGAACCCGCCGCGGGTCTCGACGATACAGAGACCCGCGAGCTGGCCGATATGGTCCGCGCGATCAGCGATACCGGGACGACCGTACTGCTGATCGATCACCATATGGATTTCGTCATGAGTCTCGCCGACGAGGTTCTGGTCTTGAACTTCGGCCAGCGGCTCGCCGAGGGCACGCCGCACGAAATCCAGAAATCCCAATTGGTGATCGACGCTTATCTGGGGATCGACGACGATGCTTGAACTGATGGACCTGTCCGTTTCCTATGGCAACATATCGGCTCTGAAGGGCGTCTCGCTGAAGGTCGAACCCGGCGAGATCGTCGCCCTCATCGGCTCGAACGGGGCTGGAAAATCCACGCTGATCAAGGCCTGCGCCGGACTCGTCAAGCCGACCGGCGGGGAGATCCATCTGGGCGGGACGAACCTGCTGCGCGAAGTCCCGCGCAAACGCGCCATGCTGGGCATGGCTGTCGTGCCGGAAAACCGCCGGCTGTTCGGAGAGATGTCGGTGCGCGACAACCTTCAGCTGGGCGCCTACAGCCAACGTCGCAACCGCGTGGCGATAGCAGAGGACCTCGCCGAGGTCTTTGAATTGTTCCCCCGTCTCGAGGAACGGCAGAGCCAGCGCGCCATGACGATGTCGGGAGGCGAGCAGCAGATGCTGGCCATCGGCCGGGCCCTGATGAGCCGTCCGAAACTCGTCCTTATGGATGAACCCTCCATCGGCCTGGCCCCCAAGATCGTGTCGCTGATCTTCGGCGCGATCCAGCGAATGAGGGAGCACGGAATCACGCTGCTGCTCGCTGAACAGAACGCGGCGGCCTCGCTCAAGATTGCCGACCGCGCCTATGTCCTCGAGCTCGGCCGGGTGACGATGACCGGAAAGGCACGGGAACTCTGGGAGACCGACAAGGTGCGCAGACTTTATCTTGGTGGAGAAGCGGCATGATCGGACATGTTGCCCTGATAACGGGTGCCGGGGGCAGCATCGGCAGCCACATTTGTGAAGCTTTGGCCGGGGCCGGCTTCGCCATCGCCGTCAATGACGTAAATCCGGAAGCGGCCGCGAGCACCGTCGCGGCGCTGACACAGCGGGGCCATGACGCACGCGCCTTCGTCTCCGACATCTCGGACCGCGCCGCCGTGGACGCCATGATCGACGACATCGAGCGGGATTTCGGGCCGCTTGGAGCCCTGATCAACAACGCCGGCGTCCCCGGGCCGTTCTCCCTTCTGATCGATCTGGAGGACGAAATCTGGGAGCGCACGCTGCGCGTTCATCTGACCGGCTCGTTCTACCTGATCCGCGCGGTTGCGCGGCGGATGATCGGGCGCAAATCCGGCAGGATCGTCAGCGTCGCCTCGGTCGCGGGCATGCGCGGTACCGTCGGCAGCGGAGAGTATGGCGCCGCCAAGGCCGGCATGATGAATCTCACCATGACCGCGGCCAAGGAACTGGCGCCCTACGGCATCACAGCCAATGCCGTCGCCCCGGGCATGGTCGGCACCCGCATCAACCGCGAACTGGCCGAGAACGGCAGCCGCTTCATCTCGACCGCGCTCGATGGCACTCCGGATGGCGAGTTGGTCGACCCGGCGGATATCGCCGCGCTGGTCGCCTTCCTGTGCAGCCCGGCCGCGCAGCGCATCAACGGCGTGACGCATCCGATCGACGGAGCCTCCACGCTGGAAATGGCGACGGACGGCTACATGCGCCGAAGCCTCGCCAAGCGCTCCGCATTTCTGAACGGGACGGACGATGACGCATCTGCATGAAATTCTGACCGAAGGAGCAGCCCGCTTCGGCGGGCGAGTCGCGGTGATCTTCCGCGAAAGGCGACTTGATTATGATGCTCTTCTCCACGCCGCCCGGGCCCTGGCCGCCGAACTGCGCGAGGCCGGCGCAGGTCCGGGCGACAGGGTGGCGCTGCTCGACGAGAACAGCCTTGAATATCCCGTCGTGGTGTTTGCCATTTCCCTGATCGGCGCTGTCTTCGTGCCGGTCAATTTCCGCTATTCCGCTGACGAGATCGCCTATGTCGTCAATGACAGCGCGCCGCGCCTTCTACTCGTGTCGCCGGGCTATTCTGCGCGCGCCGTGGAGGCTTCGGCCCGGTTCGAAACCGGCACTCGCATCGTCGCGCTCAAGCCGGCCGAGGATTTCCTGACCCGCGACGCACCTGATGCCGATGCGGCTTTCAGTGATACAAACGAGCCGGCGATGGTCATGTATACCAGCGGCACCACCGGTTTTCCCAAGGGAGCGCTCATCTCCCACGGCGCCTATCTCGCCAATGTCGAGGCGATTGCGAATGCCGGCGAGCTGACCGGCGCGGACACGCTTCTGGTTTCGCTGCCGCTTTTTCACAATGGCGGGCTGATTGCGCTGCTGATGCCAGCGCTCAGCCGGGGCGCGCCGGCGGTTATCCTGCCGCGCGGCTTCGATCCGGATCACGTCATGTCGCTGGTCGAAGATCATGCGATCACGGTGACCATGTGGGTACCAACAATGCTGGCGATGATCCTCGAAGCCGGCGCAAACAAACGGCATTACGCCGGGAGCCTGGCGAGAATCTGGTATGGTTCCTCGCCTATTGCACCGGAGCTGTTTGCCCGTGTGCGCGCCGCCTTCGGCGCGAAGCTCTACCAGTTCTACGGCATGACCGAGACCGGCATGACCGCCGTGCTTAAGCCGGAGGATCACGACATCCACCCGCAGGGGACCGGCAAGGCCATGCCTCCGGCCACGCTGCGTATCGTCGACACGTCCGGTGCGGACGTGGCGGCAGGAGAGGTCGGCGAGCTGATCTCGAAGCAGACGCCGCTGGGAATGCTCGGCTATCTCGGCAACGAGGCTGCCACCCGCAAGACCGTGCGCGACGGCTGGATCCATACCGGCGACATGGCGCGCAATCTGGGCGACGGTTATTTCCTGCTGGTGGATCGCAAGACCGACATGATCATCTCGGGTGCCGAGAACATCTATCCGCGTGAGATCGAGAAAGTGCTGATGGCGCATCCGCACGTCACCGAGGCCGCTGTTTTCGGCATTCCCGACCCGGTCTATGGCGAGGCGGTCTGCGCGGCCATCGTTCCTGCCGAAGGCGCCGATCTCCAGGAGGCCGACCTGATCGCCTATTGCGGCGAAAGGCTCGCCGGATACAAGAAGCCCAAACATTTCATCACACGCACCGAGCTTCCCCGCAACGCCGCCGGCAAGGTGATGAAACACCTTCTGCGCGCGCCCTTCTGGAAAGAGCGGGAAAGGGCGATCTGACATGACGACAAAGCCTTCATTGGCGGCGCTCGCGCCGCTCCGGCCACGCATGTTCCGGCATGATGAAAATGGCGAGCCCGTTGGTCTCGTCGCCGGGCGGTGCGTCGGCTGCGGCCGCGTCACATTTCCAGCCCGCGCCGCTTGCTCCCATTGCCATCCGGGGACGCCGGTCGAGGACTATTTCCTGTCCACCCACGGCGTCATCTATGCGGCGACTACGATCCACCTCCCATCCGCCCTCGGGCATCCCGCGCCCTACTCCTACGGGTATGTCGAGCTTACCGAAGACCACACCCGCATCTTCGCTCCTCTCCTTGGCCCCAAGGGGCGGCCTTTTTGCGTCGGGGAACCGGTCCAGCTCGTATTCTTCGAAATCCAGGCGAAAGCGATCGACGGCACGCTCGGCTATGGCTTTGCCGTTGAGGACAATCCTTCATGACGCACTTGGCGCCGAATAACCCATTCATCGCCGGCGTTGGCATGACCGCTTTCGGCAAGCACAAGAACCGCAGCCTGATCGATCTGGGGGTCGAGGCGGTGCAGGATGCGATAGAAGATGCCGGGGTCATCCCGCGCGAAATCCAGGCAGCCTATTGCGGGTCCGCCATGGCGGCGCTGGTGCAAAAGGAAACGGGGGTTGGACAGTCCGTCCTCATGCAACTCGGTATCGGGCGCATCCCGGTGGTGAATGTCGAGAATGCCTGTGCCACGGGCGCCACCGCCCTGCACCTGGCCTGGCGAGATGTCGCCTGGGGAATTCACGATGTGGTTCTCGCTTTCGGCGTGGACAAGGCGGTCATGCCGAAGGGTACAGTGCTCGAAGCCGGCACGGCGCAGTTCGAGGCCCAGCTTGGCGATATCTTTCCCGGCACCTTTGCGCTCATCGCCAACCGGCACATGACGACCTATGGAACGACGCTCGAACAGATGGCCCAGGTATCGGTGAAGAACCATGACAATGGCGCGCTGAACCCGAAAGCGCAGTTCAACAAGCCGGTCACGCTGGACGAGGTGCTGAGCTCGCCGATGATCGCGGACCCGCTGACCCTGTTTTCGTGCTGTCCGAACAGCGACGGCGCCGCGGCGGCCATCGTCTGCTCACGCGAATGGATGAAGGCACGCGCCGCCGAAGGCATCGAGATCGCTGCGTCGGTTCTGGCGTCGGGCGATTACGAACCCCAACGCGACATGACCTATTGGGAAAGTGAACTTTATTGCGCCCGCTCCGCATATGCAGCGGCCGGGATTTCACCGCGTGACGTGGATTTGGTTGAAGTGCATGACGCCTTCACGATCTCCGAAATCGTCCATTGTGAAACGCTTGGCTTTTGTGCGCGGGGTGAAGGTGGAGCCTTCGTGGCGAACGGAGAAACCGCCTTGACCGGAAGCATTCCGATCAACCCGAGCGGCGGCCTGCTTGCACGCGGGCATCCGCCCGGAGCATCCGGACTGGCGCAGATCTACGAGATCGTCCAGCAGCTTCGCGGCAACGCCGGAAACCGTCAGATAGGATGGGCCGAGATCGGTCTGGCCCAGATCATGGGCGGGAACAAGGGAAACGATGCTCAGGCCTGCGCCGTTCACATTCTGCGCAAGGCACCCACCTGACAGGCCGCGATAGGTCGAGGTAAATTGAGCGCGGCTCCGTGCCGCCCGCCGACAACAGTCTCAGAAGTGCGTGTTTCCGGTAGTCGTTGATGTCCCCGACATGTTGATGCTTCACCGCGCCCTCGCAACAATACAGACTGCGGAGTCAGGCTGAACTTCAGTTGTCCCGCGACGTCCAAGGCTCGTCCGTCGCGGCGGTCTCACTATTAAAGAAGGTCGCTCCCGAAGGACCGCCATATCACCTTGATCGGGTTGTGCTATTAAGCAGTAGCCCGTTTTCTGCGATAGCTCATGAAACCCATCAACCCTATGCCTCCGCCAAGGAGAGGCAATGCGGCCGGGAGCGGTATCGTTGGCGGCAGAACTTCTTCGGTGATCCCGGCATAACGTACGTTTTCTTGCGAAAAGCCGTAGAAGCCGAACGAGCCGTCTGCAAACCCACTCAGCCCATAATCAGCCGCGTTGATCTCAATTTCCAGAATCGCGTCAACGAAGACTTTCACTTTTGTAGAAGTGAATTCGAGGTCGAATGTGTATTCGGTGTTATCTGCCCAACCGGTATTTCCATATACGGAATCGGTGCCATTGGATCTGGTCAGAAAATCCACTACCCCGTTATGTTGCCATGCTGCGGAACCGGTACAGGTACCGCAGGTGGAGATATCTCCAGTCACGCGGGAAATCGATAGACCTGCATTCCAGCCTGATTGCGTGCCCTGCTTCCAATCGATCATCAGATAATCCTGACCGACATCGCCGCCACCGATGTCTCCGTCGATGTATCCTAGGACAAACCCAATAAAATCATCGTCCGAGCCCGTCTGAACCTGAATGGTGCCGGATAAGGACTTCCCTTGGCTGTTCTCGTTGTTGTGGTACACCCCTGGAGCAGAATTCTGTGTCTGCTTTACGCCGTTATTGCCGGTTTCGAGCACCCAGTTTCCACCGCCATCCTGCAGCCACGGTGTGAGGTCGACCGGAGCCGCAAAAGCAGGTGAAGCTATAAACGCCGTGGCAAGGCCTGCTGCTACTAATCTGGCTTTCATGTCTCCACCTTTCAGCAAAAATGGGCGATGTATTCCGGCGCAACTGCCAGTTCTAAAAAACGGACGTATTCGTAGATCCAGCTTCAGTTGGTGTGAGCTCAGTAACAGTGGCTGCCTGTTCGGGTGCCACAAAGCAAAACCCTAATACTGTGCCGTGCAAAAATCGATTTTGCGTGGTCATCCCCAACCTCAAAACCCTGACCCGTCGTCGTCAATATCACGATACTCGCCGGGAGTCACGTAAAGGTGCTACTCTGCGCAGTCACATCAAGAATTTGCCGAATTCTGAGCTGGTATGTTCTGGTCCTGTGAACTTTGTTGGCACCGGCATCATGCTCTGCCGAGCCCAGTTTCGCCATTACCGCAAATGATAAGGATTGGCGCAGAGCGCACTCCAGCGACACCGCGATTTCACGCCGCGCCGAATCCGCAAAACGGTAACCCGCGTGTAACCGCGGCCTTCCGAGCCGCATCGGCGCAGTTCGATTTCAATAAGTCTGAAAAAGCAAAAGCCCCGGAGACCGGGGCTTTGGATGCCTGAAAAAATGGAGCGGGCGATGAGATTCGAACTCACGACCCCAACCTTGGCAAGGTTGTGCTCTACCCCTGAGCTACGCCCGCTCACTAGCCCGTTCCGGGCTGCCGCGCTCTATGCCGCAAGCCCGTTTCGATTGCAACAGCAAATTTCATGCCCGGGCGGCTCTTTTTCGGTGCGGCCTTTGTGCGCTTGCCAAGCGGCAGGGCTCGCTCCTAAGGAAGCGCGGGGAGAGTTGCGGGAGGCCGGCAGGAACGACATGACAGCAAAGACGCGCGACGAACTCATCGCCTTTCTCGACAGCCTCGGTATCGCGGTGACGACAAAGGACCATCCGCCGGTCTACACGGTGGAGGAATCGAAGGCGCTGCGCGACGAGATCCCCGGCGGGCACACCAAGAATCTGTTCCTGAAGGACAAGAAGGGCCGGCATTTCCTGCTGACCGTCGAGGAAGACGCGGTCATCGACCTGAAGACGGTGCACACCAAGATCGGCGCCAGCGGGCGCGTTTCCTTCGGCAAGCCGGAACAGCTGATGGAGTATCTGGGCGTCATTCCGGGCGCGGTGACCGCCTTCGGCGTCATCAATGACGAAAACCAGGCCGTCACGCTGATCTTCGACGAGGCGCTTGTCGCACATGACGTCATCAACGCCCATCCGCTCACGAATGACGCGACGACTTCGATTGCGACGGCCGACATGAAGCGCTTCGTCGAGGCGACCGGTCATGCCTGGCAAGTCTTGAATCTCGCCGGCGAAAACGCGACATAGGCGGGCAGATTGCATCCAATTCCCCGCATTTCATGCAAAGGACACGGACGATGAGCTCCAACGACAATCCGTTCGCCTCCAACCAGGGCGGTTATTCGAGCCAGAACGTGGCGTTCGGCGGCGGCAATGGCGCCGCGCAGCCGGCCATGGGCGGCGCACCGGGCGCAGCCGCCGGCGACCTGATCAAGGACACCACGACCGCGAATTTCCAGGCCGACGTCATCGCCGAATCGCGCAACCAGCCGGTGCTGATCGATTTCTGGGCGCCCTGGTGCGGCCCCTGCAAACAGCTGACGCCGCGCCTCGAGGCCGCTGTCCGTAAAGCTGGCGGCAAGGTGAAGCTGGTCAAGATGAATATCGACGAGCATCCCTCCATCCCGGGCCAGATGGGCGTGCAGTCGATCCCGGCCGTCGTCGCCTTCCATAACGGCCAGCCGGTCGACGGCTTCATGGGCGCGGTGCCGGACAGCCAGCTCGAGGAATTCATCGCAAAGCTGGCGGGATCGTCGTCCAATGCGCAGGACGAGGCGCTCGAACAGGCGCTGCAGGCTGCGGTGGAAGCGCGCGAGGCGGGCGACCTCAACCGGGCGGCACAGATCTACCAGATGATCCTGCAGCAGGTGCCCGAGAATGCACCGGCCTATGCGGGCCTGGCCGGCATGCTGCTCGATGCGGGCGAAACCGAGCAGGCCAAACAGATGGTGGCGCAGGCGCCGGAAAGCATCGCGGGATCGCCGGAGATCGCTTCGGTCAAGGCGCAGCTGGAATTGGCGGAGAAAGTGGCGGGTCTTGGCGATCCGGCCGAGATGGAAAGTCGCCTGGCGGCCAATCCGGGCGATCACGACACGCGCTTCGACCTCGCCCAGCTGAAAAACGCCACCGGCGACCGCGAGGCCGCGGCCGACCTGCTGCTCGACATCATGAAGGCGGACCGGGAATGGCGCGAGGACGGCGCCCGGCTGGAACTCCTGAAATTCTTCGAGGCATGGGGCCCGACCGATCCGGCGACCGTCAAGGCGCGGCGCAAATTGTCGGCGCTGCTCTTCCGGTAATCCGCGTCTCTTTGGCCGCCGTCTCTTGAGTTCGGCGGCGGCTGACACAGATTCGAATACGGGACCGGACGGAGGAGCGTTACGCAGGCATGCAGGCAGGCAACAGGACATACAGCACCGAGAAGGATATCCCGGATTGCGTCCCGGTGTTTCCGCTTTCGGGCGCGTTGCTCTTGCCGGGCGGCCAGATGCCGCTGAACATCTTCGAGCCCCGCTATCTGGAAATGATCGATGCGGCGCTGCGGGGCGACCGGGTCATCGGCATGATCCAGCCGAAATTTTCTGACGACAACGGCAATTCCGACAAGCCGAAACTCTGCGCCGTCGGCTGTCTGGGGCGGCTCGCCTCCTTCGCCGAATCGGGCGACGGGCGTTATCTGGTTTCGCTGCAAGGCATCTGCCGGTTCCGGATCGCCGAGGAACTCAATGTCCGTACGCCGTTCCGCCAGTGCCGCATCAGCCCCTTCGTGTCCGATCTCGACGAGGAGAGCGATGTCTCCAGCGTCGATCGCGAGGCGCTGCTGCGCGTGTTCCGCGCCTATCTCGACGCCAATGACCTCGATGCGGACTGGGAGAGCGTCAAGCGCGCCGGTAACGACACGCTGGTCAATGCGCTTTCCATGATGTCGCCCTACGGGCCGGCTGAAAAACAGGCGCTGCTCGAAGCGCCGGATTTGAAATCGCGCGCCGAGACCCTGATTGCGATCACCGAGATGGCGCTGGCGCGCGACAAGGACGACTTCGCCAAAACGCTGCAGTAGCATGCCGGAATCACGGCGCGGAGGAACGGGATGGCCGAGGAAGAGAAAAGGCAGGATGCGGTCCAGAGCGAGGAGATGGACCCGAAACTGCTTGAACTGCTGGTCTGCCCGCTGACAAAATCGCGGCTCACCTTCGACCGGGAGAAAAGCGAGCTGATCTCCGAGGCGGCGAAGCTCGCCTATCCGGTGCGCGGCGGCGTGCCGATCATGCTGCCGTCGGAAGCAAGGCGGCTCGACACCCCTTAAAAGGACGGTTTCCCCTTCGCGCCGAAACGATCTACCCTTGGGGCAACCGAATCGGATGACACGGCAGGAATCGCGACAGGTGAGCGAGGGCGCGACCACGAAGCGCGGCAAGGCCAAGCGCGAGGCGCTAGTGCAGGCGGCGGCCGAACTGTTCTGGACGCGCGGCTACGAGGCGTCGAGCCTTGCCGATATTGCCTCGGCGGCGCGTGTGCCTCTCGGCAACGTCTATTACTATTTCAAGACCAAGAGCGATCTGGCGGGCGCGGTCGCCGACCTCTTCGTGCAGCAGACCGAGACCCTGATCGAGGAGGTACGGGCCGAGACGCCGGAACCGCGTCAGCGTCTCAAACTGCTGATTTCCCGGCTGCAATCCGGCCAGCAGGGCCGTGTACAGTTCGGCTGCCCGATTTATTCGGCCTCGCGCGACTACCGCCGCGCGGCGCCGGATCAGGGCGCGCGGGCCGCCGAGAGCTTCTCGCTCCTGACCGGGTTCGTCGCCACGGAGTTGGGCCGGACTGGGCTCAGGCCGTCGATCGCCCTGTCGCGCGCTCGCGCCGTCGTCGCAGACTGGCAGGGTTCGATCGCGCTTGCCCATGCGCTCGGCGAGCCGCCGGTGCTTGCCGAGTGTTTCTTGCGCATGGAACGCACGCTCGGCCTGCCGCCTGCCTGATCAGATCGGCTCGCCGCGCAGCAGGCGCGGGGCGGGCCCGGACAGGCCGGCCGCCTGGGTGATGAAGAAACTCTTCATGCCCGGCATGCGGTCGACCAGTCCGAGGCCGATATCGCGAATTGCCCGGAGCGGCGTGAAATCGTTGGAGAACATGCGGTTGAGCACGTCGGTGGTCACGCCCATCTGCCAGGTATCGAAACGTCGCCAGCGCTCATAGCGTTGCAACACGTCGAGCGCGCCGATATCGAGACCGAGCCTGTCGGCCTCGACCACGGTTTCGGCCAGTGCCGCGGCGTCCTTGAAGCCGAGATTGAGCCCCTGGCCGGCGATGGGGTGGATGCCATGCGCCGCGTCGCCGACGAGAGCGACGCGCGGCTTGACGAAATCGCGCGCCAGCGTCAGGCCGAGCGGATAGGCGCGCTTTTGCCCCTCGACGCGGATGTCGCCGAGTTTCAGGCCGAAACGCTGTTCCAGTTCGATATCGAAGGTGAAATCGTCGGCGGCAAGCAGCCGCTCGGCGTTTTCCTTCGATTCCGTCCAGACGATGGAGGACCGGTTGCCCTTCAGGGGCAGGGTGGCGAATGGTCCTGCCGGCAGGAAGTGCTCCTCGGCGCGGCCTTCATGCGGGCGTTCATGGGCGATTGTCGCGACGATGCCCATCTGGCCGTAATCCCAATGCACCGTCTTGATGCCGGCAAGCCCGCGCAGCGCCGATTTCACGCCGTCGGCGGCGACGAGCAGGCGGGCCTTCACCTCCTCGCCATTGGTCAGGGTGACCGACAGCGGCGCGCCGGGCGCATCTTCGGTGAAGCCGGAAACGGCCACGCCCTGCGAAATGGTGACGCCGCAGTCCGCGCATTTCTCGCGCAGCGCCCCGTTCAGGGCCGCGTTCGGCAGCATGTGGGCGAAGGGCTCGCCCGGCCGCACTTCGCCGTCGAAGGTCAGGAAGACCGGGCGCGTCGGATCGCCGGTCCTGGAGTCGGTGACGATCATCTCGCGGATCGGCTCGGCGTCCTCCAGCAGCTTTTCCCAACAGCCGAGTTCGGCCAGCATGCGCGACGCGGCGGCGGCGATCGCCGAGGCGCGCCCGTCCTTCTTCCAGACGCCTTCGGGTGCCGGATCGACGACGCGGATGGAAATATGCGGCGCCGCATGGGCTATCGCGGCAGCCGTCGCCAGCCCGACATAGCCGGCCCCGGCGATCAGCACATCGACGCTGTTTGCCGAGGACTTTGTGTCGGTGGCGGTCTTTTTTGAAGTCCTTTTGCTCGCGCTCTTCGAGCTCGGTGTCGCCGTCGCCATCATCGTCTCCATGCCGGGCATGCGTGTGCCGCGGGCTTGACTTGTTGCCGGTCCCCTGTAGCAAAACGCATCATCATCTCCAAATGGAGCGCCGCCATGTCATCCGCAATGCAGGGACTGATTTCGATCCTCGATCTGGAGACGCTCGAGCGCAACCTGTTTCGTGGTCGCAGCCCGCAAACGGGGTGGCAGCGCGTCTTCGGCGGCCAGGTGATCGCGCAGGCGCTGGTCGCCGCGCAGCGCACCGTAGACGCGGATCGCCATGTCCATTCCCTGCATTGCTATTTCATGCGGCCGGGCGACCCGGCGGTGCCGATCATCTACGAGGTCGACCGCATCCGCGACGGCAAGAGCTTCACGACGCGGCGCGTAGTTGCCATCCAGCACGGGCATGCGATCTTTTCCCTGTCGGCGTCGTTCCAGATCGACGAGCCCGGGCTGGAACACCAGTTCGAAATGCCTGCGGACCTGCCGCGTCCCGAAACGCTGACCAGCGCCAAGGAACTGATCGAGAGCTTCATCGACAGTGTGCCGGAAAGCGTGCGCGCCTATTGGGAGCGGGAGCGCCCGATCGAGTTCAAGCCGGTCTCGCTGACCCATTACACGTCGCGCGAGAAATTGCCGCCCAAGCAGAATATCTGGATCCGCACGACCGGCCCTGTACCGGACGACCGTCCGCTGCAGGCGGCGGTGCTCGCCTATCTGTCGGACATGACACTGCTCGATACCTCGCTCTTTGCGCATGGCCGTGCCGTCTTCGACGCTGATCTTCAGGTTGCCAGTCTCGACCACGCCATGTGGTTTCACCGGCCCAACCCCCTCGATGACTGGCTGCTCTATACGCAGGACAGCCCGAACACATCGGGCGGGCGCGGTTTCACGCGCGGATCGATCTATGCCTCCGACGGTACCCTGGTCGCCTCGATGGCGCAGGAAGGGCTGATCCGCCTGCGCGAATAGTCGAGCGGCCGCCCAAATATCAGGCAAAAATCCGAAATCTGCTAAAATAACAGGCAGAATTCCGTCGAAATCCGGCTGTTCGCACCTGAAACCGCCGGATTCCCGGCGGCGGCCGTCGCATGCGAATTGGCACGGCTTTTGATTATATCCATCCGCCGGAGCCGATCCGGCGCGGGCAATAACAACAGTAATAAAGGGAGGTGACGGCATGAAGCTCATCATGGCCATTATCAAGCCGTTCAAGCTGGACGAGGTGCGCGAGGCGTTGACGGCGGTTGGCGTCGAGGGGGTGACCGTGTCCGAGGTGAAGGGCTACGGACGCCAGAAAGGCCACACCGAGATCTATCGCGGCGCGGAATACACGATCAGCTTTTTGCCGAAAACCAAGATCGAAATCGTTGTCGAGGACGATCTGGTCGCCAAGGCAATCGACGCCGTCACCGGTGCCGCCAAGACGGGCCAGATCGGGGACGGCAAGATCTTCGTGTTCAGCATTGATGACGCGGTGCGAATCCGCACCGGTGAAACAGGTTCCGACGCGATCTGACGCGGACCTTGGAAGGGACTTCCCATGAATAGAAAACTTCTCTCCGGCGCCGTGGCGCTCTCCAGCCTGCTGGTTTCGGCCGGCGCGGCGCTTGCGCAGGACGCGGCGACCACCATGGACAAGGGCGATACCGCCTGGATGATGGTGTCGTCGCTTCTCGTCCTGTTCATGATCATTCCCGGCCTGGCGCTCTTCTATGGCGGTCTCGTGCGCGCCAAGAACATGCTGTCGGTTCTCATGCAGTGTACGCTGATCACCTCCGTGGTGATGATCATCTGGGTTCTGTGGGGCTATTCCTTCGCCTTCGGCGGTAGCACGTCGCCGTTCTGGGGTGGTCTCGGGAAAGTCTTCCTTTCGGGCGTCACAATGGAAAGTCAGGCGGCGACCTTCACCGACGGCGTGGTGCTGCCGGAATATGTGTTCATCTGCTTCCAGATGACCTTTGCCGCCATCACCCCGGCCCTGATCGTCGGCGCCTTCGCCGAGCGTGCCAAGTTCTCCGGCGTGATCCTGTTCACGGTCCTTTGGGTCACCTTCGTCTATTTCCCGATCGCTCACATGGTCTGGGATGGCTCGGGCCTGATCTTCAACTGGGACGCGATCGATTTCGCGGGCGGAACGGTCGTCCACATCAATGCCGGCATTGCGGGCCTCGTCTGGGCAATCATGCTTGGCAAGCGCATCGGTTTCGGTCGGGACAACATGGCGCCGCATTCGATGACGCTGACCATGGTCGGCGCGGCGATGCTGTGGGTCGGCTGGTTCGGCTTCAATGCCGGTTCCAACCTGGAAGCGACGCCCAACGCCACGCTGGCGATGATGAACACCTTCATCGCAACGGCAGGCGCGGTCGTGTCCTGGTCGCTGGTCGAAGGCATCATGCGCGGCAAGTCGTCGGGTCTGGGCGCCGCCTCCGGCATGGTGGCCGGCCTCGTCGCAATCACCCCGGCCTGTGGCACGTCCGGGCCGATTGGCGCGCTCGTTCTCGGCCTCGCCGTCTCTCCGGTCTGCTATTTCTTCGTGACCACGATCAAGTCGAAATTCGGCTATGACGACAGCCTCGACGTCTTCGGCGTGCATGGTATCGGCGGCATTGTTGGCGCCATCGGCGCCGGCATTCTCTGCGCTCCGGCACTCGGCGGGACGGGTTTCTGGGTCGGCTCCGAGACGATGGGCGCGCAGGTTGCCGTTCAGATCCAGGCGGTCCTCGTCACCCTGGTGTGGTCCGGTGTCGGTTCGGCGGTGCTGATCCTTATCACCAAGGCGATCACGGGCATTCGTGCCAGCGACGATGCCGAGCGCGAAGGTCTTGACCTCGCCTCTCACGGCGAATCGGCCTACCACGCCTGAAAACACAGGCGTTTTCACTGACGGAAAGCCCGGGTTCAGGCCCGGGCTTTTCATTTTCCGCTACGTCAAGATTAAGAAATCATCAATATTTCGTTATTGCCTATATTTTAATCATGTTGCGCTGCAATCATTAGACCGCCTTTGGGGGCGTGAGCATAAAGCGCTTTTATTTCAGGTACTTAAGTAGCTCTGACGAATCTGGCACGGCTCTTGATTGGTATGGCGTGACAGCGTTCGGCATCGAAGTCGCGCTGCACCCAGTATCGTCGGCGCGCCGGCGACATCGTGTAGAAATAGGGAACTACAGCGCATGAAAATAGTCATGGCCATTATCAAGCCCTTCAAACTGGATGAGGTGCGTGAAGCTCTCACCGGGCTTGGCGTCCAGGGCCTGACCGTCACCGAGGTGAAGGGCTATGGACGTCAGAAGGGGCATACGGAAATCTACCGCGGGGCGGAATACGCGATCAGCTTCCTGCCGAAGCTGAAGATCGAGCTCGCCGTGGACGACGACATGGTTGAAAAGGTGATCGAGACGATCTCCGCAGCCGCCAAGACCGGCCAGATCGGCGACGGCAAGATCTTCACCTACACCATCGACCAGGCTGTCCGCATTCGTACGGGCGAAACCGATTCCGAAGCGCTCTAAGGCGCGCCCAGTTATCAGGAGTTCAATAACAATGACCATGTCTAAAGGTTTTCGATACGGCCTTGCCGGGCTTGCCGCAGCCGCCGTGCTGTGCGCCGGGCCCGCATTCGCCCAGGAAGCTGAGGCGGCCGCCGAAACGGCTTCGGCCGCACCGTCCGCGGACGTTCAATACATCTTCAACACGCTGCTGTTCCTCGTCGGCGGCTTCCTCGTCATGTGGATGGCGGCAGGCTTCGCCATGCTGGAAGCCGGCCTCGTCCGTTCCAAGAACGTGTCGATGCAGTCGCTGAAGAACATCGCCCTCTATTCGATCGCCGGCATCATGTACTGGCTGGTCGGCTACAAGCTGATGTATGTCGGCGTCGATGGCGGCTATATCGGCTCCTTCGGCACCTATGCCTTCGATGCCGTTGGCGGCGACGCCCTCGATACAGGCTATTCGACGGCATCTGACTGGTTCTTCCAGATGGTGTTCGTGGCGACCGCCGCGTCGATCGTATCCGGTACGGTCGCCGAGCGTATGAAGCTCTGGCCGTTCCTCGTATTCGTCGTCGTTCTGACCGGCTTCATCTACCCGATCGCCGGTTCCTGGCAGTGGGGCGGCGGCTGGCTCTCCGAGAGGGGCTTCTCCGACTTCGCCGGCTCGACGCTGGTGCACTCGGTCGGTGGCTGGGCGGCTCTCGCCGGTGCTCTTCTGGTCGGCGCGCGCGCCGGCAAGTATGAAGGCGGCAAGATCCACCCGATGCCGGGTTCCTCGATCCCGCTCGCCACGCTTGGTACGTTCATCCTTTGGCTCGGCTGGTTTGGCTTCAATGGCGCGTCGCAGCTCGCCATGGGCACCATCAGCGACGTTACCGACGTGTCGCGCATCTTTGCGAACACCAATATCGCAGCCGCGGCCGGTGTTGTCTGCTCGATGATCCTTCTGCAGATCCTCTACAAGAAGGTCGACGTCACGATGGTTCTGAACGGCGCGCTCGCCGGTCTGGTCTCAATCACCGCCGAGCCGCTGGCTCCGGCCGTCTGGCAGGCGATCGTGATCGGCGCCGTCGGTGCGGCCATTGTGGTCTTCGCGGTTCCGATGCTCGACAAGCTGAAGATCGACGACGTTGTCGGCGCCATCCCGGTCCACCTGTTCGCAGGTATCTGGGGCACCTTCATCGTTCCGTGGACCAATGCCGAAACCTCGTTCGGCACGCAGATTATCGGCATTGTCTCCTATGGCGTGTTCACGCTGGTCTGCTCCTTCATCGTCTGGTTCATCCTGAAGGCGATCATGGGGCTGCGCGTTTCGGCCGAGGAAGAGACCATGGGTCTCGACAAGGCTGAAATCGGCGTCGAAGCCTATCCGGAATTCTCGAAGGCGTCCTGACGCCCCGGTGATTCCGAGGGGCGGGCCGTTTCCTCCTCCCACGGCCCGCCCCGACACCATCCCGTCGTGATGTCTGACATCACACCAACTGGCCCGGTCTTCTGACCGGGCCTTTTTTGTTCTTCTTTTCGACAATTCGCATGCCGGCGCGCATGGTTAATGCCTGTTTAACCAAGCTTCACTAGGGTTTGGCCGGGACATTGTGTCCGCCGCCGGGCGGACAGGAGACGGGATTACGGGATGCCGGCCGAACATGCCATGCCAT
>Ga0070728_10001416_pt1 | contig 35897 bp, 26 predicted proteins | sample tdDd471_FD_66723 | JGI IMG/M metagenome (GOLD analysis project Ga0070728, IMG submission 66723) | Marine sediment microbial communities from the Atlantic coast under amendment with organic carbon and nitrate - tdDd47.1 | ecosystem: Environmental > Aquatic > Marine > Coastal > Sediment | place...
ATGGCTGGTAGATGAAATCCCCGCCGGAATTCTCGGCCACGCTAACCCCTATTTTCAGGCATACCTTGCGATCTCCCAAACTGAAGAAGTGCGCATAAGGCGCAGAGTGGCCAAAGACTCTATAAAGGATGGCAAAGCTCTGGAATATCTTATCACCTGCAAAAACGGCACTGGTTTGAAACGATTAGAGGTAGAAACCAGCATTACCGCCAGAATATTTGAAGAGCTTCTGCCCGCCACCAACGGGCGCATTATCGAGAAAGAGCGTTACGTTATAGATGACCCAACACTGGTTCCAGAGCTTCAACAGGCCGATTCGCTGAAAATCGAGCTGGATATTTACAACGGTAAATTAGCAGGGCTGATAACCGCTGAGGTAGAGTTCGCAACAGAGCAGGACTCGCAAGTCTTCATAGTACCCAAATGGTTCGGCAAGGAAGTCACCGAAGATGAGCGGTATAAGAACAAGAATCTGGCTGTTGGTGGGGTTTGAGAGCTTGATAAGACCTGTACTTTTAGTTTTTTATTAAAATATTGGAATCAAGAGGAGATGGGTAACAAGGTACCCATCCTACCAGATTACCAAACAATTTTTATTGTTATGAAATGTAGGAATTTGTTATGGAAGAAAACAAAACAGCAGATAAAGTAGATAGTCCAACCCCCAATATTCTTGATGCGATAGGCGTTGGGTTTATAATCACCTTTCTGCCAATTACCATTGCTCTATGGTGGCCTTGGGTCGAGTTTGGTGATGTTTTTAATTGGCTTGCAAAAGCTAGACCATGGGTTTTGTTTACAGGTGTTGCTGCTACGCCATCTTTGATTTTAACGTGGATCTGGAGGGAGAAACATAAGCGAAAAGCAGAGTTGAAGGCTAAAAAGGATATAGAAATAGCACAAGAATCTCTTTGTGCCGAAAGGTATCAAAAAGCTATTGAGCTTTTAGGCAGCGATAATGTGATGACCAAAGTCGGGGCGATATATTCGTTGGAATATGTCTCTAGGTATAGTTTAAAAAACTACTGGGCTGTTATGGATATCTTTGCTTCGTATCTTAGAAAAGAATTGAGATTAGAAGAAAAAACCAATAAAGACGATGACTTGGAAAGTGTTAATGACCAGAAGTTTGATGTTATGGCTATAATGAGTGTGCTTAAAAGAAGATTTGATAATGACAGAAGAAAAATAGCATTACAAAAAACACTGTTTTTACATAATATTGATTTTTACCAAGGATGTTATTATGGGGCTTATTTCGAAAACACTTCATTGCTATATTCAAATTTCGCTAACACATTGATGTTACATGCAAGGTTTTTAGATTCTGCTCTAGGATTCACAAAATTTTACAATGCATCACTTTGCGGTGCTGAATTTAGAAATAGTGATATTTACCAGGCAGACTTTAGTCAGGCTGATTTGATTGGTGCTGACCTGAGTTTTGCAAAAGAGTTTGAGAATTCAAAGTGGAAAAATGCGATGTATAATAAGAACAAGTATTATCACAAGCGATTTGGTGAATATTTTAATCCAACTCAATTTCCCGAAAATTTCAATCCAGAAGACCATGAAATGGCATGTGTAGATTAAAAATCATGATTCGACGGGTGACCTCGACAAACTTTGATAATATAAAAGTCTTGTAGTCTTGTAGGATGGGTAAATTCTTTACCCATCTTCTCCGGTAGAAAAGGAAAAGATGGGTAACAAGTTACCCATCCTACCGGACTAGAAGCATGCTCTGACGCGCAATCTGTCCGACCTACCAACTGATTGTCCTACCTACCAACATCCCCATCAAACATAACTCCCCTACTCCACCACAAAAGGAACACAAGAACCATCGGTGCAATAGGTTTGCACGCCATCTGTATCTACCCCGCAGAAATGCTCGATCTCAAATTGCAGGTTCTCATTGCAGCTTAAGGAAATCAGGCCGTCAACACATTTGGTTTCATCCTTCACGCAGGGATAGTTCTTATATAATGTAGGATCGCATAGCTGACCTTCGAGGCAGTCCTCATCCTTGCAACCAATCCAGCTTTCAGTCTCGCCGGAGCAGTCACAGAGGTTATACCATTCACCTTGTTCATTGCAATACTGCGACACCGCAGGATTATCCGGGTGACAGCGATATTGCCCGAAAAAACATTCAACGTTCCACGGCATCAACATGCACTCCCCAGCAAGGCACAGCCTGGAAGTTTCTCCTGCAACCATCGCTGTACCGCATTCACTGATTTTTTCCTCGCAACCACATTCAGGGAGGTTCGGAACCTGTTTACGAGTGTGAAAATCTTCACAACTCATGGTAGATCGCCACTCGGAACATGTACCCATGTCTTCATCCCCATCGGCCCAATATGTGACACAGCGGGTGCCCAAATCATCGCTTTCACAAACCGTGCTATCCCAGGCATCGCAGATATCATCCTGCTCACAGCAATCTTCCTTTAACACCCAATTGCCATCAAGATATTCTTCCAACTTGCAGTTGTCGGAACACCGTAGTTTGGAATCTGCAATATCCTCCGCATTATCATCCAACTCACTATTATCATCATCCCCAAGCTGCTCTGTAGTCGAGCCATCATCACAAGAACAGGAGATCAGCAGAAGTATGGTAAAAACTAATAACATTTGAAGTTTGTTCATTAAACCCCCAGTATAAATTTTAAGATGGTTTACTCCGTGGCTTACCCAATAATATCAATTCTGATCTATTTTGCAAGAAAGCCTTTGATTATTCCAGCTATCAAAATAAGAAAAGCGGAGACTCTGTTTAAAGAATCTCCGCTTTCTATAAATGGTACGTCATACAGGATTCGAACCTGTGGCCTACGGCTTAGAAGGCCGTTGCTCTATCCAGCTGAGCTAATGACGCAAATTGCTCAAGCAATTGAGCTTATTTGAATAGCAGAGCCGATCAAACAAGTCAAGATTTTGTCTCTTTATAATGCAATTTTTTGCAAATTTACCCTATTTGTGGCCAGATGCGCTTTTCAGCAGTTAACAAAACGAAGCCAATTCGAGACTTGACAAATTGCCACAAACCTGATAATAGTTTGCATACGAATGATTATTTGAGAGTATTGTTATGAAACTACATAATTCCTCAACCGAATGTATTATCTTTCTGCTGGGCAAAGCTTATCAGAAATCACATGGAATCTTCAAACAGCACCTCGTACCCTTCGGCATCACCAACATGCAGCACCTGATCCTCGAAGCCCTCTGGGTGGAAAACGGTATGACAGCCGCTGAACTCAGCAAACAGCTAGTGCTGGACAAAGCAACATTATCCGGCGGACTTGACAGAATGGTAGACTCCGGCTGGGTTAAAAAGCAAAAAGACAAAAAAGATGGCCGTGTAGTTCGTCTGTTCACCACAAAAAAGGCTGACGAAATAAAAGACGAACTGATAAACGCACGTAAAGAAGCCAACGAACTGATAATGGAAAAATTTAGCGTAGAAGAAAAAATTCTACTTAAAAGACTACTATTGGACTTGCTTGATTAAACAGCAGTTTAAGTTTGCACACTAACTAGTATGCAATATCCGAAACTATCTGCATGAAAGGATTCGCCATGAGAGATCCGTTATTTGAAGCAATTAAAATCAATAATATGGAAGTAAAAAACCGCATTTATTTACCTGCCATAACTTTGGGCATGACACAAAACTACGAAGTAACGGATCAGATTGTAGAATTTTATGCCGAGCGTGCCAAAGGTGGCGCAGGAATGATCTGTGTGGGCTATGCCACAGTAGACGAACTTGCCGGAAGCCCCATGAATCTTGGCGCACACGACGACAGCTTTATCCCCGGCTTGGCAAAACTTTCCAAAGCCATCCAGGATAACGGCGCACGCTCAGTGGTACAGCTCAATCACTCCGGTCGCTACAACTTCTCGTTCTTCACCGGCGGAAAACAACCGGTTGCACCATCACCTATCGCATCCAAGCTTACCCGGGAAGTTCCCAAGGAAATGACAGCCGAAGACATCCAGCAAACCATTGCCTCCTTTGCCTCAGCCGCAGGCAGAGTAAAAGAAGCGGGATACGACGCTGTAGAAGTTCTCTCTGGTACCGGCTACCTGATAAGCGAATTTTTGTCACCTTTAACCAACAAGCGCGAAGACGAATACGGTGGCTCACTGGAAAACAGAATGCGCTTCGGTCTGGATATTGTTAAAGCCATCAGAAAGACTGTTGGCCGAGAATATCCCCTTATCATCAGAATGAATGGAAACGACCTTATGGAAGGCGGTCAGGATCGCTTCGAGCTGGTCGACTACGCACAGGCACTGGTCGAAAATGGTGTGGACTGCATCTGCGTGAATGTTGGTTGGCATGAAGCACGCGTCCCGCAAATTGTAACCTCGGTTCCGCGCGGTGTTTACGGCTATCTGGCACGTGGCATTAAAAACGCAGTAGATGTTCCTGTTATCGCCAGCCACAGAATCAACGATCCGGCCACCGCCCGGGAAATGCTGGTTGACGACATGTGCGATATGGTCGCCATGGGCAGAAGCCTGATAGCCGACCCGGATTTGCCAAACAAAGCCAGAGAAGGCAGAGAAGACGAGATTGTCCACTGCGTAGCCTGCGCTCAGGGTTGCTTCGATCATCTCTTTAAAATGAAACACGTCGAATGTTTGTGCAATCCGAAAGCCGGACACGAATACGAAGGCGGAATAGAAAAAGCCGAAGTATCCAAGAACGTGATGATCATTGGTGGTGGAGCCGCTGGCATGTGCGCAGCATTAGGAGCCTCAGAACGCGGACATAAAGTAAGCCTCTACGAGAAAAGCTCAAAACTCGGTGGTCAGCTATATCTGGCCGGCGCACCGATAGGTCGTGAAGAATTCGCCGAACTTGCAAAAGACCTCGAAAAGCAGGTTGCTTTAAAGAATATTGAAATTTTCTACAACACTGAAGTTGGTGAAGATTTAATCAAGGAAAAGAATCCTGATGCAGTTATTTTAGCAACCGGTTCGAAACCCATCGCCCCACCGATTCCGGGGGCAAAACTGCCACACGTGCTGCAGGCCTGGGACGTATTGCACGATGATGTGATTACAGGTAAAAAAGTCGTTATCATCGGCGGTGGTTCTGTTGGTGTAGAAACAGCTTTACATCTGGCCGACAAAGGCACACTCTCTGGCGATGCTGTAAAATTTTTACTGGTAAACAAAGCCGAGACTTACGAAAACTTGTACAAGCTGGCAACCAAAGGCTCAAAAGATATTACCATTGTGGAGATGATTAAAAAGCTGGGTAAAGACATCGGAAAATCCACCAGATGGGTTATGATGCAGGAACTGGAAAAAACCGAAGTTAATTGCATGACCCTGGCCAAGGCTCTGAAAATCACCGAAAAAGGCGTAACCATCGAAGTTGGTGGTGTTGAAAAAGAGCTTGAAGCCGACACCGTAATCATGGCAGCCGGATCCAAGTCATATAATCCATTGCAAAAAGTGTTGGAAGACAACAACATTAATTATGAAATGGTAGGCGATGCCAATAAAGTTGGTCTGGCATTTAACGCAGTTCATGCCGGTTTTAAAGCAGGCAGAACAGTTTAGTATTTGGCTTAGTACAAACATAAAGCGGGTGACCGAAATCTATCGGTCACCCGCTTTTTTTATTACGGATTTTTTTCCCCTTATACTTGACATAGCTGACAATTACCCTTCGATAAAAAAACAACAATATCTTATGAAGTATTTTTCATCCATCACAACAATTTGAGTAAAAAATAATTATTAACAGACCACAAGCTATTACTTGAAACCTGGGCATTTTGTTACATTGTTTTGTGTCTTTTCTAAATTATGCTAATATTCGTGCAACATTATGTATTTAACTTATTACCAAGAGAGAAAATATTATTATGAGCGAAAACCTAAATTCAAATTTCTTAGTGAAACAATGGAGCAATGTTTCACAGTTTTGGGAAGCCAATGCCGGAAATTATTTTAATTCGTTTATCGCAATTGTTCTGGTACTGTTTATTACCTACATTTCACTGAAAATACTTCAAACCCTCACCCGAAAAGCAATTACCAGACAAATTCGGAAAAACATTGATGAACAACATGTAGACAAGTCCTTGCAGGCTAAAACCCTGCTTCCTTTAATATTAAGCGTAGAGCGTTACACCATCTACTTCATCGGCTTCATCGTCATCCTAAAGGAAATGGGTATAGACACCTCTGCGATAATTGCCTCTGCCGGTGTTATGGGTATTGCGATAGGTTTTGGAGCCCAGAATACTGTAAAGGATTTTATCTCCGGTTTTTTCCTGATCTTCGACGGACTGATTATGGTTGAGGACACAATTACCATAGACTCGATAACCGGAACCGTGGAAAAAATTGATCTGCGCAACACAATGATACGAGATTTCAATGGCAGACTCTGGACTCTCCCCAATGGCGATGTAAGAGTTTTTGGCAACTACAGCCGACAATGGGTAAGAGCCATAGCAAACGTAGGTATGGCCTACGAACAAAATATAGATGAGGGAATCAAGGCACTTAAAGACGTAGCGGAAAAATGGGCCGAAGAATTTAAATCCATTGTTGTAGAACCACCAGAGGTTCAGGGAGTAATCAGTCTCGATGACTCTTCTGTCGCCTTGCGAATTATTGTCAAGGTTAAGACATCAGCCAAATGGTCAACCGAAAGAGAATTACTAAGGCGCATCAAAGATCACTTCGACCAAAAAGGCATCGAAATACCATTTCCAAGGCGTGTGATGATCTCCAAAGCGGATTGATTTTTTCGACCATTCAACAGAAATTCACTTGCTCAAATTGAAATACTGTGACAAACCATAATTGTAATCAGCGATCCGGTTTATTCTGACAATCTGGAGCAAAACAATGCAAACCGTCAATTATACACTTGGAAAACACATAACACTGGAAGAAATCTTTGCTGTTGCCAATGGCAGTCGGGTAGAATTCGATGCAGAAGTTTTACACATGCTCGACCAGCGACGGAAACAGATTGTCAATTACATCCATACAACTGAAGAACCAGCCTACGGTTTCAACAGAGGTTTTGGTGGCAATGTAGATAAAGCGGTTGACCCGGACAGACTGATAGAATTGCAACAAAACCTTATTCGCTCTCACTCATGCGGAACCGGCGATCCTGCTCCTATCAAAATTGTGCGTGCAGCAATGTTTTTACGAGCCATATCTTTGGCCAAGGGTCATAGCGGAATTCGCTCAGTATTGGTAAGCACCATAGTTGATATGCTGAACAACCAAATATCGGCAGTGGTTCCTCGCTATGGTTCGGTAGGAGCCAGTGGTGATCTTGCTCCCTTGTCTCATATGGCCTTGGCCATGACAGGCGAAGGTGAGGTATTTGTAGGTATCGGAAAAGACAGAGAACGCATGTCGGCCAAAGCCGCTCTTCAACAGTTCAACATCGAGCCTGTTCTGCTGGAAATGAAAGAAGGTTTGGCCTTAAACAACGGTCTGCAATATTCAACCGCCTTTGGTATCGTCTCCTATTTCAAATTATTATCACTATTAAAAACCGGCGCAATAATTACCGCAAGTTCGACTCAGGTTATGCTTGGTTCAGACACGCCATTTTTGCAGGAACTTCACAGCCTGCGCCCACACAACGGCTCGATGAAAGTGGCAAAATGGATTTGGGATCTGTTACAGGATTCACCAATTATTGCCGCTCACAGAACCTACAACATTGACGGCGAAATTCAGGATCCCTATAATATCAGGTGCGCAGCACAAATTCTCGGCACCTGCTACGATCTTCTTGATGAGGCTAAAGCAACCTTTGAAATAGAGGCCAACAGCGTAACAGACAACCCGCTGATTCTTCCCGATCTTGAAGATCCCGAGCAATACACCCGCATCATCAGCGGTGGTCATTTCCACGGAATGCCGGTTGCGGTCAAGCTGTACAACCTGATGCAGGCCATGGGGATAATGTCGAGGCTTTCCAACATGCGTTGCGCCAGATTTGTGGATAATATGCGCAACAAGGGTTTGCCACGAGACCTTAAATGGCCCTTGATGTGCGAAGAGGATGACGCCACCTGCTCCGGCATGATGATTCCGGAATATGCCAATGCCTCCCTGACCAACTATATCTGGGGTGCCTGTATGCCGTCACACCTCTTCTCGCTCTCTACCGACGGGGGTCAGGAAGATCATGTCAGCATGAGTGCCGGTCTGGCGGTTCGCGTCTGGGAAACTATTCCACGTTTGGCAGAAGCACTTGCCATCGAGCTGTCTTTGTCCTCGCAGGCTGCGGCAATCAGAAAAGAAATGGATTTCATTCCTACTAAAATAAAACTGAACAATAGCCAGCGTGGCATAACCGGAGAAGCCCGACGAGCCTACAAAGACGCTATCCACAAGGTGATGGGTGGCGGTAAGTTTGATGTACAACTGGATGTCAAACTCAAATACAACTGGAGTTGCGATCAGCGTGAACTGAACGAAGTCTGCACCAAGGTAATCCAGAAGACGCAGGAGATTTTTCCCACAGTCATGGAAGACCGTTATATGGCAGAGCAGATCCAAAAGCTGTCCAAGTCTGTTCTGGACGGTGAATTTGTCAAGATCGCAGAAGGCATAGTGAAGCTCAAGTAACCTACAATTATTATTGATACATTATTTCAATATTGTATTCACAAATGATTATTCAGTAAGACCCTTGCAGTATAAGAAGTATTCCTGATTTCCTTTAGGCCCCTTAACAGGTGCTTTACAGGGCGGTTCAGGCTTTGCACCCATCTCTATAAGAAATTTTTTCACCTTGTCCACCGCTTCAAGCTGCAAACTTTCCTCTCGCACTACTCCACCCTTACCAAGTTTATCTCTGCCAACTTCAAACTGAGGCTTAACCATGGCAAGCAGTTGAGTGCCTTCCTGTAGAAAAGGTTTTAAGGGAGCCAGAATTCTGGTCAAGGAAATAAAGGAAACATCAATCACGATCAAATCAACAAAATCACTATCAATCATTTCGCGGGTAATATCTTTGGCATGAAAACCTTCGCGCCAAACTACCCGCTCGTCATTACGGATTTCCCAGGCCAGCTGGTTGGTTCCAACATCAAGCGTATAAGATTTTACAGCGCCCCGCTTTAACAGGCAATCGGTAAAACCTCCGGTAGAAGCACCAATATCAAGACAGACATAGCCCTTTGCATCGACATTAAAACAGTCCAAGGCACCTTCAAGCTTCAATCCTCCACGCGAGACGTATGGACAATTATCACCCTTTAATCGGATGTCACTATCAACGGCAACTGGCTGTCCAGCTTTGGAAACGGCATGATCCCCAACCACTACCAACCCAGCCATAATCAAAGCCTTGGCCTTTTCTCTGCTTCTGGCAAGCCCTTTTTCAACCAACAACTGATCGAGTCTCTTTTTTTCTATCTTGTTTTTTTTTGCAGACATTATTTTTTCTGACTTGTACTTCTAATTGATTTTTCAATACCTGCACTGTCAAGACCAACCTCGCCATACAGGATAGATTGGGCACCATGTGTCACAAAGCTATCAGGCAAGCCCAGAAGTTTAACCTTAGGTAGAGTCTCAAATTTTTCGCTAAAATATTCCAGCACGGCAGAACCAAAACCACCTTTGATAACATTATCTTCAACAGTAAAAATCTGCTCCACATCAGAACAGCTCTGATCAATAAGCTCGGTATCAAGAGGTTTGACGAATTTGGCGTTCACTACCCGGCAATAAATAGCGTCTTCGGCCAAATGTCTGGCAGCTTCGATAGCGGGATAAACTCTCGAACCAATTGCAAGTATTGTAATGGATGCTTTTTCATCTGGTTCATAAGCCACTTCACCTTTGCCAATCTCGACGGTTTCAGCATTGTCTTTAATTTCAATACCCTCACCATCACCACGAGGATAGCGCACCGCAAAGGGGCCATCATATTCTACAGCCGTCAAAAGCATGTCTTTCAATTCATCTTCATTGGAAGGTGCAGCAATCACCATATTGGGAATCATCCTTAAATAGCTTAAGTCCAGACAACCATGATGCGTCGGGCCGTCTTCACCAACCAAACCACCTCTATCAAGGGCAAATATTACCGGCAGTTTTTGTAATGCCACATCATGCACAATCTGATCGAAGGCACGCTGTAAAAATGTCGAGTAAATAGCCACCACGGGTTTTAGTCCTTCGGCGGCCATACCGGCGGCAAAGGTTACCGCATGACCCTCGGCAATACCTACATCGTAAAATCTTTTAGGGAAGGTTCTGGAAAACTCTGCCAAACCTGTACCGCTTGGCATTGCTGCCGTTATGGCAACCAGATTCCGATGTTGAGCTGCAAGCTCGATCATCGAATCACTGAATACTTTTGTATACGATGGAATATTGGATTTACTTTTGGGAGACTTGCCACTTTTCAAATCGAAAGATCCAAGCCCATGAAACCGCTCGGGGTCCTGTTCGGCAAAGGAATATCCTTTACCTTTTTGGGTTACTACATGAACCAGTATCGGTCCTTCCAAAGCTCTCACACGTTTAAATACCCGCAAGAGATCTTCGCTATCATGTCCGTCAACCGGGCCCACATATTGAAAATTGAAACCTTCAAACAAAATACCCGGAGTAAGTAGCACCTTGCTGGACTCTACCACGCGCCTGATAACCTTGACCAATTCCGGGCCAAGGGTTGGGAAGGTGGAAAGCACACGTTTAATTTCAGAGCGCACACTTTGAAATTTCGGGCCGGTTAATTTTTCCGAGAACCAGTTGGACAAGGCTCCAACGTTTCCTGAAATCGACATCTCGTTATGGTTCAATACGACGATCAAATTTTTCTCCAGATCACCAGCCTGATTTAGACCTTCAAATGCCAATCCGTTGGTTAAACCGCCATCGCCAATCACCGCAACTACTTTTTGTTTCACACCCTTCTGACACAAACCCTCGCTAATTCCTAAAGCAGCAGAAATAGAGGTCGAAGCATGTCCACCACCAAAGACATCGTATGGGCTTTCATCACGTCTCAAAAAGCCGGAGAGTCCACCAAACTGCCGAATGGTTTTAAAGCGATCCAGCCTGCCGGTAAGCAGTTTATGCGGATAAGCCTGATGGCCAACATCCCAGATCAACCTGTCGTGTGGCGTGTCAAAACAATAATGCAAGGCAATAGCCAACTCGACTGCACCAAGATTGGAACTTAAATGTCCTCCGGTTGCAGAAACAGTTTCCAGCATTTCTTCCCGAATTTCTTCTGCCAAGCGGGGCAGTTGATTTTTATTGAGCCTCTTCAGATCCTTCGGCCCCTTGATTCCATCCAGCAATCTTGTTTTTGTCATTTGCTACGCTCCGCAATCAGCACCGCAAGATGACGCAAAAACCAGCCATCATCACCAAATGGTTCAAGCAAATCAATGGCGCCATTTATTAAAGACATCATTTCTTCGCGACTTTTTTCGAGCCCAATCAAAGCCGGATAGGTGGCCTTGTTCAGATTTTCATCGCCACCAGTATTTTTACCCATCTCAATAGGGTCACCCTCAATATCAAGTAAATCATCCTTTATTTGAAAGGCCAGACCGATCTTGTCACCATAATCCGCAAGTCTTTCAGCCTGATTTGTATCAGCACCACCAAGCAGAGCCCCGGCCTTTAAAGAAGCCTTAATCATTGCTGCTGTTTTTTGATAATGCAGTTTTTGCAAAGTCGGCAAATCAATCTGCTTACCCTCGCTCTCTAAATCAAGCTCCTGCCCGGAAACCATCCCGTCAACTCCGGCACCGGCGGCCACTACAGCCACAACATCCAGATAGGTTTCAGCCTTTAGCTTTCTCACTTCCGGGCCTTTAGCTAATACAGCAAAAGCCTCGGTTAAAAGAGTATCCCCGGCCAAAACGGCAATCCCGTCATTATATATTGTATGAATGGTCGGCTGGCCTCGTCTCTTATCGGCGTTATCCATCGCCGGCAAGTCATCATGAATAAGTGAGTAAGTGTGAATAAACTCCATGGCAACCGCGGCATACATAGCATCTTCAACTTTGCCACCGCAGATTTCGCAGGCATTCAATATCAGTGCAGGGCGAATTCTTTTGCCACCAGCAGACAAAGCATGTTTGCAGGATTTGTACAAAACGCTTTCTTCTCTGCCCTCGCCAAATCTTTCATCCAGAGTTTTTTCAATTGCCAGGTTTACAAGGTCACGCTTTGAATTCAGTGCCTTTTTGAAGTCCATGGTTTAAAAATCCTTATCTTCTTCCGTTTCGAAAGAAGCCAGTTTTTCTTCGTCTACATCTTTCAGCAGTATTTCAATCTTGCGTTCCATCTCGTTCAGTTTGCCGGTACCTTTTTTAACCAGCTCGACACCTTTTTTAAACTGCTCCAGCGAATCCTCCAGAGGCATTTCGCCGGACTCAAGCTTTTCCAGTACGTCTTCAAGTTTTGTAACAATTTGTTCAAAACGCTCTTTGGCCATAATTACCCCCAGTTATTTAGGATCGCCAGGATATATGGGCGAAAATGAACGCAAACGACTCACCATCGGCACAAGTTTTTCGAGTACTACGTCAACTTCTTCTTCGGTAGTAAATCTGCCAAGTGAAATCCTTAAGGAGGCCCTTGCTCTCTCTGGCGGAACTCCCATGGCCGCAAGAACGTGACTCGGATCTGTAGAACCGGTAGTACAGGCAGAACCTGACGAGACCGCAATCCCTTCCATATCCAAAGCCAATAACAAAGCCTCGCCTTCGATAAATTCGATGGTGATGTTGCTTGTGTTGCAGACTCGTTTTTCCTTGTTACCATTAACCTTTGTATAAGGAATGGTTTCGAGGATGCCATTTTCCAACTTATCACGCAATCTGGAAATTCTCTTTTCGTCCTCGGCAAAGTCTTCCTGAATCAGCCTGAAGGCTTCTCCAATGGCGACAATACCAAGGATATTTTCGGTGCCAGCACGCAAACCGTATTCCTGATGTCCACCGTGCAAGAGGTTCTGTATTTCGCAACCGGGGCGAATGTACATCCCACCTATTCCTTTAGGTGCATATATTTTGTGGCCGGCGAAGGAAAACAGATCCACACCAAGATCGTTGACATCTACAGGAATCTTCCCAAGTGCCTGCACCCCATCCGTATGAACCAGCACACCGCGCTGGTGGCAAATTTCAACAATTTCCTTGATCGGAAAAATAACACCGGTTTCGTTGTTGGCCATCATAATGGTAACCAGAACGGTATCATCCCGAATAGCATCTGCCACTTGCTGAGGATCAAGACATCCGCCTTCGTCCACGCCCAGATATGTTATTTCAGCATTTTCATTCTTCTCCAGCCAGTCGCAAGTTCCCAAAACAGCGGAGTGCTCCACCTTGGTAGTAATAATGTGATGTCCCTTATCTTTGCGAGAGAAAAACGCGCCCTTGATGGCATGGTTATCTCCCTCGGAACCAGAACCATTAAAAGAAATGGTCTCTGGATCAACAGACAGATACTCTGCCACCTTCTCGCGGGCCTCGGTTAAAACCTTGCGGGCCATTCTGCCATAATTATGAAATGAGGATGGATTACCAAAGCTGTCTTTTTTGAGATATGGAATAGCGACTTCAGCAATACGAGGATCAACCGGGGTGGTTGCATTATAGTCCATATATATCTTCATGTTTACAGACTCCATGGAAATAGCAATTAAGGTTTGTTCAGCCAGATGCTGAAATAGTAGGGATACTTCACCCTGAAATACAAATTTGGTTTACCAGATTTCAGGGTTTCGGGCAATGATAAAATGCTCTCTGCAATTTTAAAGCATTCACACCCGAAGAAAAAATTTTTACAGTTTCTTCAATGCACTTTTGGATTTTCTGGCCGACCTGCTTTTAGGAAAACGCTCGATACATTCTTCGTAAAATAATTTTGCATCTTCTTTCATGCCAAGCTTCAAAAAACTGTTGCCAAGCATGTATAAAGCATCGTCAACCGCATCACCCTTTTTGTATTGATCTACCACTTTCTGAAACTCCATCACCGCCTGATGATAGTTTTTCTCCATGTAGTAGCTCTCACCTGTCCAGTAGCGGGCGTTGTCTGCCAGAGAATTTTTTGGATACCTTTTTAAAAACACGGCCATCAGACGTCGGCCAGCCACAGTGTTTTTTTCTTTGGTCAAAATGCTCTTGGCATGTTTGTAAAAATCGCTGGGATTATCCGGCAAAGCGCTTTCTTTCGGCTTCTCCTTTGTTTTTGTTTTGTCGTCTCCAGTTGCAGTTGCACCAGTAGTGCCTGTTTTCTGCTTTGTGTCGTCTGCTGGCAAAACACCAAGTTGTGCCTCCAGAATTCTGATGCGCTTTTCAAGTTTGGCAATAGTCTCGGCAAACTTGATATTGGTTTGCTGAACTTCATAACCATTCTTTTCAACCATTCCGTTCAGCATACGCATGTCACGATCAATTCGCAGCAAAACAGCGTGATCATTGGCCGTAGTTGTCTGACTGGTCTGCAAAAGTCTGCCAATCTCCAGGTTTATCTTGTCTACCTTGTCGCTTATCTCTTTGTGGTTGCTGGAAACATTTACTTCCAGTTGCTCAATCTGAGCATTACCGGCGATAATGTCTTCCTTCATCAGGTCGCCCTCTTTGGTCGTCACACAACCAGAGCAGAGCACAAGACCCATCAATAAAAACAGAGACGCTTTGAAACATTTATTCAGCATAATTCTACCTGAAAGCAAAAAACGGATGCTCCCTCACAAAGGGAACATCCGTTGTCAAATATTGCCTAAAACACCACTTACTCTATTACGGTCTCCGCACGGCGGTTTTTGGCCCATGCATCTTCGTCACTTGCAGAGTCCAGAGGTCTTTCTTCACCGTAGGAAATAACTTTGATAGCGGATGAATCTACACCGAGATCTACCAGGAAGTCACGGACGGACTGGGCACGTTTCTGACCCAGAGACAGATTGTATTCGGAAGAACCGCGTTCATCGCAGTGGCCTTCGAGTACGAGACTTGTGACTTTCTTTTTCTTCAGACAATCAGCGTTGGCACGTAAAACACTCTGTGCGGCTGATGTCAGATAGTATTCGTTAAAGTCGAAGTTAATTGTTTCAACTTCACATGCTGGTTCGGCGCAACGATTGGCTGTGCAGACATAACCTGCGGAACAATCGGTATCATCCTGACATTCATATTTGCATTTTTCGTCAACACAAATTTTGTTGCCGGAGCAATCTGCGTCGGAAGTGCATTCTGGAGGTGGTGGAGGCAGTTCTTTCTTGATACATTTACCACCTTCACAGGCTTTGCCACCGGGGCAGTCCATGTCATCTTCACACTCTGGTGGGGGCGTGGGGGGAGGATCTTCTTTGCAACCAGAAAATGCAAGCAGTGTAAATACCAACAACGCCACCATAAGAGCACTTAATGCGGGCGTTAAGTTCCGTCTATTCATGTTCAATCCTCCTATTAATCGCAGTATGCAATAATTTAAAATAAAACTCTATTCTCAAAATCTTATCAAGCGATCCGTCAGCCAAACCAAGCCTGTCAAAAAAGCCCCGAACATCTGAACAAATCGCCACAAATGCGTTCCAGTGTTGCACAAGTAAAACTCGTGTCAGATTAGCCATTTTCTCGCAGCTTGTCAACGATTTCTTTGCCTTTCAACAAGCCTGACATTTTTTATCTACTAATATCTCTAAGGTGTTGCAATAAATGATTTATTTAGCGCAAAACACCATTAATATGTTATTCCAACCCAGCCGACAGACAATTCATATCTCAAACTATCGTCAGTATATTTATTATAGCACCGTATTCCGGTTATTTGCAAACAATAACCAAAAAATATAGGAATTCTTCCTGAGAGGCTAAGTTGCCGTATTTTCTAGCAAACAACTCGTATCCAGCAATCTTTCTGCAATAAAGTGTTTATTTTTTCAAAAATACCACCGTAACCCCGTCCCGGCCTTCACCGCGCTCGCCCGGACGAAAATGATCAATATACGGGCTGCGATTGAAATGCTCTCTCAAAGCAGTTTTCAGCCTTCCGGTTCCGTGACCATGAATTACATAAACAAACGGCATTCCCTCCCTTGAGGCTCGATCAAGAAACGAATCCACCATAAATAGCGAATCATCAACCATTTCTCCACGCAAATCCAGTGAGACACCTTCCTGCTTCTCGTGACCGGAATCTTTGCTTGTCAATGCCTCTTTTAGCTTCTTGGCACTCTTTTTAATGGGTTGTTTGTCGCCCTGTTGAACCGCTTTAATGCGATCCACCGGAATTCTCATTTTCAGCCGTCCAACCTCAACCAGTGCCATACCACGTTTATCAGGAACCTCTACCACAGTTCCCCGCTGTGCCAGATTGGCAATAAAGACTTCCATGTCGGGGATTATCTGATCCGCAGCAATTGACTTTCGGGCCACTTCGGTTTTCTCTGTTTTATCTTTTGTATCCACTTCTACAGCTTCAAGCGAAGTACTGGCCTCTTCTTCCAGTTTGTTCATCTCTTCCATGGCCTTGGTTGCCTCAGACATACTTCCGCCCTTTTGAAGCTGACGGATAATCTCGCGTACTTTTTCCTTGGCTCCTTTAATTTCCTCGGCCACATCCTTGCGCCGAAGCAAAACATCCTGCTTTTCTCTCGACTCAACCAGCTTCAGTTTTCGCTCGTAGGTTGCCTTTGTAAGTTCAAGATCGTGTTTGGCTTTTTCAAGTCTTATAACTTCGTCTTTTTGCCTGCTGACTTCTTCCTGAAGTCTGGTTACCATGGTATCAAGCTCGTCCTCTTCACCCTGCATAAGATCTTTGGCCCGGCTAATAACAGAGTCAACCACGCCAAGCTCCTCAGCAATATGAAAAGCAGCCGAAGCACCCGGAATACCAATATGAATGTTATAGGACGGCTTCAGCGTGTCTTCGTTCAAACCCACAGCAGCATTGGCAAAGTCTTCTCTGGCATAGGCCAATCTTTTAAGCTGGTCGTAATGTGTGGTAACAACACATCTGGCTCCGTTTGCTGCCATACCTTCAACAATAGACTGCGCCAGAGCCGCGCCCTGTCTGGGATCTGTACCAACCACAATCTCATCCAGCAAAACCAGCGAGCCTTCATTGCAGTGAAGCAAGACCTCGTTAAGGTTAATAATGTTGGCAGAAAATGTTGAGAGGTCATCACTCAAGGATTGCTCGTCACCAATAACAGTAAAGATTGCACTGAATTTTCCAACTACAGAATTCTCGGCAGCGGGAATATGCATTCCGCTCCAGGTCATCAGCGTGCAAAGCCCCATGGTTTTAAGGGCAACAGTTTTACCGCCAGTGTTGGCACCTGAAATAATCAGCGAATTAAAATCCTCACCCAGATACAAATCGTTGGAAACAACTTCAACACCCTTGAACAAAAGTAATGGATGATTGGCTTTTTTAAGATTCAGTTTAGGATCGTTAACAACCTTAGGCGCAGTGGCATTCATGCTTTCGGCCAGTCTGGCCTTGGCCTGAACCATATCCAGCCCGGTTAATATCTCAAGATTGGAACTGATATAATCGGCCTCGCCTGCCACAATATCACTCAGCCCAAACAAGATCCGCACCTCTTCGCGCTCCACATCCATCTCGGCCATAATCAAATCATTATTGATGCCGACCATTTCTTTAGGTTCAATGTAAAGCGTCTGTCCGGTTCCGCTGGAACCATGCACAATGCCTTTAAGTCCGGCTTTCTCGGCAGTCTTGACAGGCAAAACATAACGATCATCGCGAACCGTAAAGTAGTTGTCACGCAATAGCGACTTTACCTGCTCGCTGCCTAAAAGATCATCCAGCTTGCGTTTGACCTTTCGATGCAGATTGCTGACGCGTTTTCTAAGTCCGCCAAGTTCTTTAGAGGCGGAATCTTTCAACTCGCCACGGGAAGAATCAACCGCAAAGCGTATGGCATCCAGCGAATCGGTCAAGACGGTAACCGACTTGCACATCTCTGCCAAAAGCGGTGTTTGCTTTTCATCCTTGGTCATACGCCTGGAAAGATTATTCGCAGCTTCGATGGTATCCGCAACCTGTAAAAGCTCGGAGATTTCCAAAGCACCTTTCTTTTTGGCCTTGACAATATAACTGGAAACCTCAGAGAAAATCCCCGCCAATGAAGGCGGATTACTCATCTGCATCAACTGGCGAAATTCTGCAACCCGGCCAATTTCCTCGCTGGCCTGCTCCACCGTCTGAAAAAACGGCAAGGCTAGACATCGAGATCTTCCCCTCAAGGTGGCTGCATATCCGGCCAGCGTATCTGTAACTCGATCCCATTCGAGATCGTATAAAGTTTTATCCGATATTGAAAGTGTCATTTCTTCTTATCCTTCTATATAGCAAGCCCAGCAACAGAAGAAGAACAAGCGCGTTTACAGATCCCATTTTGAAACAACCATTATCATTGTTATTATCTGTATCCATATCTCCATCGGAAGTGCTTTCTTCTTCGTCGCCATCACTTATTTCTGTTTCAATTTCCTTTTCCAGGATGTCTCCATCCTCTTCGATTTCATTTCCAAATTCATCTTCGAGTTCATCTTCGAATTCCAACTCCAGATCCGCATCTCCATCTACAATCAAAGCAGGATCTACAAAAAACCTATTGTGACAAACCAAACCGTCCGGAGCCTCTTCGGTTGTCCACTGCCAGTTGCGACAAACTTTAAGCGTGGTTTCACTTAAGCATTCGCCAAGCTGGTTCAGACATACAGGCTGGCCCTCTTCCTCCACAACAAGCAACTGATCCACCGCAAGATCAGTCAAAACGCTAGTCTGACCGTCCACCCATTTTACAGTCAATTTCTTCACCAGCGTATCCTGTCCCAGTCCAAAATGCTGCACCATCGAGGACTGCACTCCGGTTCCTTTACCACCTTCTACCTCACGTAGCAAGGTCATATTTTCTGTTTCCACTTCTATTCTGCAACCTATACCAAAGGTGTTGGTTCTTTTGCCCTTTAATTTAACCTGTAACCAATGATTGCCGTTTGCCAGATTGTTTTTGAAAAAGGCTCTGGTGGAAACATCAAGATCACCATCACGGTCAACATCAACGGCAGTGGTACCCAAGCCATTCAGCACCCACAACCCCGTCTCGTAGCTCACATCCTTAAAAGTTCCATTTCCTTCATTATGATACAAAAAAGATGCAAACTCGGTATAAATCGCCGTTAACATCAAGTCCAGATATCCATCATTATCATAATCAAACCACAAAGGATCGGAATGTGTTTCGCAATATGTCATCCCGGTTTCCGGTTTGCCGAAAATATTTTCAAATTCGAAATCAGGCGCACCACTATTGACAAACAGCATACTTTTGTCTGAAATATCAATAAGTCTGGGGTGTGCCAAATTGCCGATAAAGAGATCCAGATCGAGGTCGTTGTCAAAATCTCCCCAGACCGAACCTATGCTATGCCCATAGGATCCTCGAACATTGGTTCCCGCCAGATGCTTGGCAAAAGCCATTTCCCTAAAAGTTCCATCGCCTCTGTTTTCATACAAAAAATTGGGATCAAGGCGATAATTTGAGACATACAAATCTATCAGCCCATCATTATTATAATCGCCCCAGGCCACTCCGCGCCCGCAATACAAGCCGTTTCTGCCAATCCCAACATTTTCAGTAACATCTTTAAACAAACCGCCACCAAGATTTTTCCATAATCTATCCTGCGTACACTGAGACATTTCAACTTCGTAGTTTGCCACATACAAATCGACCCAGCCATCGTGATCATAATCCGCCCAGCCAACCGCCTGTGTCGGATCATAATCAAAGGGAACATTGTTATTGCTGTTAACCGCAGAAAAAGTTCCATCACCATTATTATGAACCAGCCTGTCACGATCTTCTTCTGTGGCACCGCTACTAAAGGCGTAGTAGTCCAAATAGCCATCGTTGTCGTAGTCGGCCCACATGCCGGAACCTGAAATGCCTTCTATACCTGCACTCTCGGAGACATCGGTAAAAGTACCATCGCCATTATTTCTGTATAATTTTGCAGCCGAGACCAGCATATCATCATCGCCATCGTTATCGTAGTCACCCCAGGCCACGCGAGATATTCCTGCTATCTCGGCAATTTCCTCAAACAAAAATGTCTGTTGTTTATCATGGTAAGCCAGCTCCACCTGAACCATGAAGTTTGCATTGTTGTCCATAACATATTTAACGCCCGGCTCATCAGGATGATAAACAAATGACCTGCCAAAATCATTCGAGGTATCAAAAGCCATGCCGGTTCCACCAGCTTTGCGACGTGTTCCAACGTGTAAATATTTTAAGGCAGCAACATCCACCAGCTGATCCGACAGATCAAATTCCAGCCATTGATGACGATCCCCGGCAGCAACCCGATATTCAATCGGAACAATCAAATCGTCGCTAAAATCGGGATTGTTTCCGCCAGCATCACCCCAAAGATGAATTTCGATTTCACCACCCAGACCGAACATCATCCGCAGAGCCTTAATGCATGCGGGATGCTCCATTTGGAACATTATACTCTCATAGTCACCTTCCGACAGCACATTGTTCCAGCCATCAGGCGTGCCGTCATCATATTTCAACTCGACCACTTCAAGCTCTTCATTCTGTTCAACTTCAGACTCTGCATCTCCATCGACTTTGAAATCTGAAATTGTTTTTGCATACGCATTCTGTACAAGCAGCATAATTATTATGGCAAGCATTGCCAAAAACGGATTTCTTTGACGCATATTTTTTCCTTTTTTTCCATTTTCATGGCAAAACATCAATAATTCAATTATCACATCGTGGCTATACTTGCAACATGGGAATTTTTCTACAAAACGAGGTAAATCGTGCATCTTTCGTCCGGAAAATTTCATTGCATCTTGTTGATATTCTTACCATTTTTTTTTGAGCTAGCCTGAAACAGTGCATTTCCATCGGAAATATTTTCTATTATTTCTAAAGAAGACAAAAAAACAAGTATATTGCCATTCTGCTAATTTGCTAAGCTGTTGATTTAATTCACTTTTTTCAGAGGGACAAATCGAGTGGACGAGCTTTTTCATGTGTAACATTAAGCACTTATCAGTTTTGGAGAATTCACCTGCGACGTAAAATGTAGCTTGATGTATGCTCATGTTGCCTCATATCATCTGGTGTATGCTGATGTACTCTCCATTACGCTGATGTCATTCGATGTACGCATAAAGTGGCTTGATGTTCTCTCATGTACGCAAATGTATCTTGATGTAGCTCTAATTAGACTTGCCTAATTCTCACATCACAGTAGATACTGGGTAGTTTTCGGCAAAAAACAACATTTTCGTAATCTGCATAATTATCGCTTTTTACATAATAAAGTACTTAACCCTTCATGGCCTCAATCGGGTCTAATCTGGCTGCGAAATATGCAGGGGCAATTGAGCCCAGAAGTGCGAAAAATACCGAATAAAAAACAGCCACGGGCCAGATCCACCAGGGGTACAAAACCAGGTTTTCGAGAGCATATGAAACCTGACCGGCTTTTGAAACAATGGCAAGATCAATAATTTCTGCCAGCAAAACACCAAGCACAATTCCAAGCACCGCGCCGATAAGCCCGGTAATACAGGCTTCCAGCGAAACCATCAGTGAAATTTCCTTGCGAGTTGCCCCGACCGTGCGCCACAAACCTATTTCTTTTTTGCGTTTCTGCACCATCATAAATAGCAAAAAGGCTAGATTAAAGGCGGCAATCAACATAATCAACACCGACAAACCGACTAAAATCGCGGTAATAATCAACAGCGAATTTCTGACAGCCGCGGAGCTGCCCTCTTTGGCGGTGGCAACGTTAAAGCCTTTATCCTCAAGCCATTTTTGATTTTCCTCGATACTTTCCGGGTTTTTCATGTCCACATAAATAGACTGAAAACGGCTGCGTTTGCCGGTAAATTCTTTATTCCATTTTTTTGTGTATTCCAGCGGAACGGTGATGCCGACTGCGATTGCACTTTTGGAAAAACCGACCAACTCGCACTGAACGGTTCGGATCTTCCCTTGCGCAGCCTTGCCGCCCAGATACGATTTCCCCAAAACAAGATCGAACCTGAAACCTTTGAGTGTTTTTTCAGTCAGGCGGGGGAAATTGTTCATCTTGGCAAAGGCGGAATTATAAAGCTCCAGCAGCTTATAGGAAACCAGCACCGGAACCGGGCCTTTCTTGCTATATTTGAATTTTTCCTTGCCCTTGAACTCTTCCTCAATCGCCTGAGGATCAACGCCAGAGCCGACCAGATCGGTTCCAACCCGGTGGCCAAAGAAAGTTCCGGTAATCTTTGCAGGAAAATTAATAATCATTTCGCCGTAAGCTTTTTCAACTCCCTTTCGTTTTCTAATGTCTCGCAGCAGTTTTTCCGAAAGACGCGAGCCTTTTAAAAATCCGGGCTTGGCAAGGTTGAACAGTCCAAAGTCAAGCGGGTCGGTACTGACCTTCAATCTGGTTTCCGGCAAATCCTCGAACAGTTTATCAACTATATTTTTGTTGATGCCGTTGGATAAACTCAAAAAGACGATCAGCGAGGCTACACCCGTTACTACGCCAACCAGGGATGCGAAAAAGAAAAGTTTGTTACGCTTCAGATTGTCTTTTACCAGCGCCAATACTGCCTGCCATCTCATGAGCGTGCCTCCACCAGCTTGTTATTATCGATGTGACACACCTTATCGGCCAGCATTGCCAACTGTTCGTCATGGGTTACCAGCAGAATTGTTTTTCCTTCCTCTTTAAGTTGGGCCAGCAAATTAATAACTTCTTCTCCCGTTTCAGCGTCAAGGTTTCCGGTCGGTTCATCGCAAAGCAACAACTCGGGATCACCCACCATGGCACGGGCCAAAGCCAATCTCTGCAACTGCCCGCCGGAAAGTTCATCCGGAAAACTTTTAAGATATTCAGCAAGTCCGACTTTACAAAAAAGCCGCTCAATATCTACATCACTAACTTTGGAGGAGGAAAACCTTGCAGCATATTGCAGATTGGTAAAGCAATTTAAATGCTGTAAAAATGAAGGTGTCTGAAAGACAAAACCAACCTTGCCCCCGCGCATTTTTGAAATCTGTTCATCGCTAAGTTTTTCCAGATATTTACCGGAAACTCTGATGGAACCAGTAAAATCGCGATCCAAACCACCTATAAGGTTCATCAGGGTAGACTTGCCACAACCGGATCGGCCTATTATGGCAAGGCATTCGCCTGCTTTCACAGCGAGAGTAATGTCCTGCAATATATGTTTGATACCATTTACGGTATGGTATTTTTTATTCAACTTCTCAATTTTTATCATACAACCTCCACCGGAACGTTTATACCAGCAGCCAATTCAGATTGTCAAAGCCGGCTAAAGTGTGGTATCCCAGAGCATGTTATTTAACGCAATATGGAAAATTTCTCAACAGGATATGTTAAAATGTATAAAAGAAAACTGGTTCTGGCCTCAACTTCCAAATATCGCAAATCTCTTTTAGAGCGACTGGCCCTGTCATTTATTGCTGTAGCACCACACTATGATGAACCGAAACTGGATCTGCCTGCCAGAGAAGTAGCCGAAACTCACGCCAGAAAAAAGGCAGAATCCCTAGCCTCAGAATTCTCAGATTCCCTGATTATCGGATCGGATCAACTGGTCAGCCTTGACGGAAAAATACTCGGCAAACCTCACAGCTTTGAAAATGCTGTTGCACAGTTGGAGAGCATGCAGGGCAAATGTCATGAACTGATAACCGCCGTAGCGATTCACGACCCGCAAACCTCAAGAACAGAAACCAGAACCGACATCCACACCATGTGCCTGAGAAAACTGGAGCGTCCAGCCATTGAAAAATATGTCAAAGCAGATATGCCCTTAAACTGTGCGGGTTCCTACAAACTGGAGAGCCTTGGAATTGCTTTGTTCAAATCCATTTCAGGCTCTGATGACACCGCCGTTATCGGTCTTCCTCTTTTAAAGGTTGTGGAGCTTTTGGCACTTTTCGGAGTTGATCCGCTGTAGCAGGATTGTCAGCGCCCTGTTTCCAGACGGCCATCACATGATCCAGAGCTTCGATGCGATCTATAATTTCACCGTTTAGCTGTTTCTCGCGCACATCAAACAGAATGCGCTTGAATAGTGGCCCAGGTTGAAAGTCCAGCGTGATAAGATCATCACCGGAAATCAGCGGACTCGGCAACTTGGGCTGAGGCTTCTTCTTCAACTCTGCTGCAATTTCCTCATACGTTTTGGTATTGCCGTTTGAAGCAAGGCTGTCCGCCCGGTGCAACGCAAGGTGTTCCGCAAATCTGTCCATTGCCAAAAATCGCTTTCTGGTAGACTCCTTCATTCTGGGATAATCCACAAAACGCATGTGATTATCCACCAAAGCCTTTATCTGCGCGGTATCTTTATTGCTAAACTTCAACCTCTCTGCAATTGTCTCTACCATCTCTGCGCCAACTCTGGCATGCAGTGGTGAGGTTATGGAATCACCACTTATTTCCGTCACTTCCGGCTTGCCCACATCATGCAAAAGTGTCCCCCAGGCTAAAGTCGAACTTGGTTTCGTAAGATTTGTCAAAGCTTTCCTGGTATGCTCGAAAACATCACCTTCCGGGTGATATAACTTGGGTTGTGGCACACCCTGCATCTTGTCTATTTCAGGCAACCAGAATTTCAGCAAACCACAATCAGCCATAATCTGTAGGCCATAATCGGCATTAGCAGATGAAAATATCTTGCTCAACTCGTCTCGCACCCTCTCGGCAGCAATGAATTTTGCCTTGTGCGATTGCTTTTTCATGCTGGACAAGGTTTGCTCTTCGATGCGAAAACCCAGACGAGAGGCAAAACGAACCGCCCGGTACAACCTTAGATAATCTTCGTCAAAGCGTGTATCAGGTTCGCCAATGGCCCGGATTATGCCGTTTTCAAGATCTTTTCCACCACCCACAAAATCCACAAACTTATCAAGCACGGGATCGTAAAACATTCCGTTAATTGTAAAATCGCGCCTCTCGGCATCTTCCCTTGCGCTTGCAGGCTTGACCCATTCCGGGCGTCTGCCGTCTTTATACGGGCCATCCACCCGAAAACTGGCAACCTCAATTGGCGGATCATCCCCCTTGACCAGCACCACACCGAAGGCCTTGCCGACTTTGCCACTGCCCGGAAAGATATTGCAAACCTCTTCTGCCGATGCACTGGTGGCCACATCAATATCAACTGGAACGATACCCAATAATCTATCGCGAACCGCTCCCCCCGCAAAGACCGCTTCGAAGCCATTTCTTTGTAATTTCCGGACGATCCAGGCTGCTTTTTTTACAAATCGGTTTTCCATGCGGGCATTCTAGCACACAATCCACACAAAATCATCCTCCTGCGATTAATCATCAAATTTGAAAAAGCAATGCATTTTCAGCATCTTGCAGGCAAGATCCTAACAGGCGAGGCTGACACTGTGTGTCAGTTGTAATTATTTGTTATCTTTTTACATTCACGAGATTGACTTGTCCGTCCGTAGTGCTTAAAATATATAACACAAGCTTGTAGGAAATAATAAATAATCACTTTGAGAGGTTGTAATGCCATCTGCTTTGAGAATGCAAAAAGATATGAAAAGAAAGTTGAACACCAGACAGAAGCTACTGGATGCTTCAACATTCGTATTCAAAAAAGACGGGTATCACAAGACATTGATCTCCGACATCGTTAAAGAAGCCGGTGTGGGTCAAGGTACCTTTTACCGATATTTCAAAGACAAAAGCGATATCTTCGAGTCACTGATGGAAGTATTTACCGATAGCCTGATTGACGAATTTTCCGACATGAGCGCAAATTTGCCAATGAATGCTGATGAATACCGAGAAGCATCCTTTGAGGCTTTGGAACGAATGGCAGCCATTATTGAAGAACATCGTGACATTTTCTACCTCTTTTTAAAGGAGGCCCCTTCTGTTAACAAAGAACTAGAAGAAACTATCGAAATGATTTTCGATCGTTTTGCAGGACTTGCCAAACACTACCTTGACCACGCTATTGCTCACGGCTTTGCCAGACCATGTCGCACTGATGTTGTTTCACAGTCTATCGTTGGAATTGCCATAAGAATGATGAATATCTGGTGGAACGATGCTTTTAAGGATCTTTCCATGGAACAAATGTTGAAAGAAGCTCTCGACTTTGCGTTTATGGGTCTTTTAATACGGGAAGATTCAACAACGTAAAACATTTGAAAGGAAAAGCCATGGCACAAATAAAAGACAAACTTGTACTGCTAACCGGCGGAGCCAGTGGTATCGGTCGCTGTGCTGCCGACGAGTTTGCAAAGGCTGGAGCAAGGCTTATCATCACCGACATCAACGGCGATGCACTGGAAACTGCTGCCATGGAATTAAAAGCAGATTTTGAAGCCGAGATTCACACCTACTGTGTAGATGTTTCCAAACGCGTTGAAGTAGAGACAATGGCCATGGATGTGCTTCAAAATTTCGGCAAGCTTGATATTCTGATCAACAATGCCGGAATTGGTCACAGTGGCGAGATGGTAGAAACTCCAATTGAAAAATGGAAGCTTTTGCTTGACGTCAACTTCTGGGGGCCATTGTACCATATCTACGCCTTTTTGCCCTCCATGATGAAAGAGAAAAGCGGACAGATTGTTAACGTGTCCTCTGGTCAGGCATATTTCAGGTTGCCCACCTGGGGGCCTTATGCCACTGTTAAACTTGCACTGGGTGCATTCTCGGAGATACTCCGTTTCGAGGTTAAAAAGTTCGGCATCAAGGTTACTACTGTTTATCCATTCATGGTCAACACACCTTTTTACAAGGACATCGAAGGCGACACCTTCGCGGCCAGACTCTCCATGAAACTGGTGCCCTATTATTCCATGAGTCCTGAAAAAGTAGCCCGAATACTTTTCAAAGCCGTTAAAAAGCAAAAAGCGGTCGAGATGGTCAGCGTCTTTAACGACGTAGCCTTTTTGACCAGAACACTTCCACCTTTGTCCAGCGTAATCAGCAAGGCCACCATTATGCTACTTGGTAAAAATGCTGAAGAGCTTGAACAACAAATATAAAAGGATGGTTATAGAATGGGACGTATTGCAGATATTATTGACATGGTTAAAGAGGGACGTTTAGGGTTCCAGATGGATGAAATTATGAGCGGAGAACATGAATTTGAGCCGGAATTCGGCACTGAAGGAAAGTTTCCTTTTGAGTTCCAGGTTACCTGGGGGCCAAAAGAGATGGGTGCTTGGTTAAACCCCAAAAGTAATACCTTTATGGTGCAACCCTTAAAAGGTACCGTTTCTGTGGGCGGTCTTTGCTCCGATACTCCCTGCGAGGGCACGCTTGAGCTTCGCTACTTTAAAGACCATAAAATTCGTTACAACTTCGAATTCAAGGTGGATGATGTGGAATATGTTTTCCTCGGTGAAAAAGTAAACATTAAACCCTGGAACCTGCCGATATCGCATACCACCTGCTTTGGTGTCTTGACAGAGAAGTCTACCGGCAAACTTGTTTCCCGCTCTATTACACATTTCAGGTTGAAAACCAGCCCGGCATTTCTGGCTAGTTTCAGACTGGTATAAATACAAGAAAAAACCCCGCAAGCCTTTGTTTGCGGGGTTATTAATGTTTAAGTTTGAAGATGCCGACGTCTCAATTTCTTAATCATAACTACTTCCTCGGTTAATATTGTTAATTTTTCTTTCAAATTAGTCGACAGCCTACTCCCTAACAAGCCAAGAGAAAAAGACCAAAAAATATTAGCATTTTTCCTATACTTTATATATTCATGCATGTATTCCGGTTTTTTTATACCCAACAATGCATTTTGAAAAAAAATGAGTTCAAGTTCAAAATCCATTATATTCCATTCAGTAAAACTTTGGCCAATTGAATCGATCTCTAACTGACAATCAACAAAATTGTTAGCATCTACTTTTACCGATAGATCACAAAGCATTTTCTTCATATCGAACGAAGTAAAATTCCCCCATAAACCTCCTCTTTTGCCTTTAATTTGAGTCAAATCAGTTTGCTCGCATTTAAATTTCCTTTTTTTCCAGTATTGCTGTGACAAATTCAACAACTCATCATTCCAATTGTCTATAGCAAATCTATACCTAAAATAATATTTTGGGAAAAGTAATGCCATTTAATCCTCCAATTTTTTCATATTTCGAAGTTTTAAAATTTCATTTGAATTATCATAAATCACATTTTCAGTATATTTTCATTTAATATTGAGGCACGATCAAACTAACTTATTTTTACCGCGATACTAATAATACCTCCTTAACATTTTATATTTTTATCTGAAACTTGTTTTCTTTAAATGCTGTTAAATGAAATCAACTTGATTTGAAAATAAAAGATCAACCAATCCAATAGCATATTTTACGGAGTTTTCAACTCTTCGCCCACAATCCCAAAATGAACTTTTAAGTAAAGGCCGACAACCTCAAGACTATGAAGCGGACATGTGGCCCTGACAACCCCTAAACAATAAATCAAGGTAAATAGCTGTATGTTGCCCATGTGTTTGATATTAAACACGGGCAAGCTACATGTCATTACGATTGGCCACGTGCCACCCATTTTGTTGGACACCCGTCGCTTTTGTGTCGGGTAATAAATTTATCCAACCTCTTTCAAACCTGCTTCAACACTATGCAGTGGAATCAGGATATCTGCCTTAAAGTCTATTACCTTTTGCACACTGTCATAGGCATCACGCACATCCAGATGCACGCCGGGGACTATCGCCGGGCGACCTTTGGGGAAATTCTTTTCGTTGGAGCAAAAGCCTGTAATCAATGCCCTGCCCTCTTTTGTGTCTACAACTATCGACTGCCCGCCGGGGGTATGGCCGGGTGTTAGAAGCACCTCGATGCCATCCATTATTTTCTGGTCGCCATCAAGTTCAACGATTTCTTTTACATCGTCCAGGATGTCGGGAAAGATACGATGATCCAGCGGATGCGGATCCTGTAAAAACTTCATCTCTTCTTTTTGCACGTAGATGGTGGCGTTTTCACATTTATAATCGTTTTCGCAGTGATCATTGTGCAGATGGGTATGAATGATAATGTCAACATCTTCAGGCTTCCAGCCAATACTCTCCAAAGCATCTTCGAAGCTGTAGATGGGCAAGCCGGTCTCTTCGTTCATACCGGTTTCCATGACCTGTTCCAGACCGGAATCTATCAGGATTTTTTTGTCACCACCCAAAATGGCAAAAACATAAATCGGCAAGGGAATTTTTTTGCCGTACTCGTTCATATAGGTCATAACGCCCTGATCGGTTCGGTTCATCCCCACTACCAAAGGTTTAATTTTGTATTGAGCCATTCTTGCCTCCGAAATTTTAATATATGTATCGCATTGAAAATGCTATTTGTATCCACAACTAAAGATAGCAAAAAACAGCAGCTTATTCCCGATAGTCTTACAAACCAATGATTGCAGAGTCAATGAAGTGGGTAGACTTTATTGCAAAGTTGACATCTGGGCCAGAGCATCAGAAGCGTAGCGACCTTTGGGGTCAAGCTTCAGGTACTTGCGAAAATGATCCAGAGCCTCGCTGCGCCTGTCCATGGACATATAAATCATGCCTAACTCGTAATGTGGCGGGGCAAAGCCGGCATCAAGTCTGATAGCTTTTTGCAGAAGTCCGATAGTTTTTGAGCGGTTGCGGTATTTGTCGAGGCTGTCACGAGCAATGATATAGTATGGTTCGGCAGCATTTGGGTCTAACTTGGACGCCTTTTTGATGTAGTTTAAACCGACTCTCATGCGGTTTCTGGCAATTTCAATCTCGCCAAGGCGCAGGTAGATTTTAGTACGGTATTTTACAGTATCTTTAAATAAATTGAAAACCTTCATCGCCCCTACAAAACGTTCTTTGGCCTGATTGGTCTGCTGTTTATCAAGATCAATAAATGCAATCTCGTAAACTGCCATCGGGTAAACAGGCTGGCATTCCAAAGTCAGCTCGAATTCGTTTCTGGCCCATGTTTTGTCGTTATTGTAGAGCTTTATTTTACCTAACCAGTAATGCCCTTCAGGGTTTTTGCTGTCGATCTGAATGCCGTGCTGAATCTGTGCCTCGGCACGCTTGGCATCGCCTTCGAGAAAGAGGAAAACGCCTCTTAAAATATGGCCGTAACCAACTTCGGGATCTTTAGCCAATTCTGTTTCAACCACCTGTTTGGCCTCTTTAGTTTTACCAAGCAGAAAATCAAGATAGGCCAGACGTAACTTGTAGCGAACCAGTTGGGGACGAAGCTTGATCAAATGCGAATACAACTCGTGGGCATGTTCTCTGCTGTCCGCACCAATGCAGAACGAAGCAAGTATATCCAGCGCTTCAATGTCATCGGGATAGTTTCCGACTATCAGGTTAAGCGTTTTTAAGCTGTTTTCTATATCGTTGGCACCAACATACAACTTGACCATTTCAAAAAGCAGATCCCTGTTGGTTGGGTCAATTTTCAAACCTTTTTTAAATGACACCTGAGCCTTGGCCAGTTTCTTGTCAGCCAAGAGATATTTTCCATTTAAGAAATAAGAAATGGGATCTTCGGGATAATCCAGCAATAGTTTGTCGATACGCCGTTTGGCATCGCGCATGTCACGCTTGGCAATATAAGTCAGAATCAGTTTTTTCTTCAGATCAAGATTCTGGAAATTAACGAAAGATGAACGTTCGTAGTAAATAACTGCTTTATCAAACATTTGCAATTTGTAGGCAGCATCACCAGCCATCAACAACAAATCAAGCTCGTCGGTCGAGTCATCAATAGCCATTTCCATTTGACGCAAGGCCTCTGTTTTGTTGTCTTCCAGAAAATAAATTCTGCCTAAAAACGAATGATATTTTTTTTCATCCGGATTCAGCTTAATTGCCCTGCGAACATTTTGTTTGGCTTGCTCAAAAAGATTTTGTTTATACTGAATGCGAGCTAGTAAAAAAAGCGTTTCTGCTCTGGGATATAGTTTGACTGACTTCTGCACCAGCTCAAAAGCCTGTACATCATCGTTTAGTTCGTATTTTACATTACCTTTTATGTACGCCAATCTGGAGCTGAGTTTTTTGGGCAAGTTTTCCATATCTTTGCCAAACTCGGAATCAATACGCGCCTGCAACTCTGTAGCAGAAAGACCGCCATGGGTACCAGATTGCAAAACAAGCAGCTTGGCACGAATATGTTCAGGACTCTTTTCAAGCAATAATTCAAGGGTGATTTTGGCCGCTGCATATTCTTTCAGCATAAATTGTGCCTCGGCTTTTTTGTAGATAGCTCTCAGATAAGCCGGATTTGATTCTAGCAATTTGTCATATTTCTGGATTGCCTTGTCGTATTCCCTGTCAAAGGCATACAGCTCTGCTTCAAGACAAAGCAAAGTATCGTTCAAGAGACCCCGCTCTCTTGCAGTGTCAATGAAAAATCTTACTTCGCCCATTTTGTTCAGGCTGAAAACCCTAAGAGCCTGCGCACTTAATAATATGCTGTCGTTATAACTTTCGGCGGGAAAAGCGGCAAAAACGCTTTCCATATTCCTTTGCCAATCCTGATTATCCGGATTAAAATCCATCAACAACCTGGCATATGCAGAAACAAGCAAAGCCCTTAATCTCAAATTATTTTTATGCTTATTCACCCCGTCTTGAAGCAAATCAACAGATTTCCTTAGGGAAAACAAATCATCCAGAGTGGTATTCTGCTGCGCTTTTGTTTCAATACCGGCAATCGCATCCATCTGCAATTTCTTCTGGTATTCTCTATAACCGAAAAATCCACCAACACCTATTGCAAGAACAAGCACAATCAGAACAATTTTGACCCATGCAGCCATGGGCTCACGTTCCTGTTCGTCCTCATCATCTTCTTCAGTTGCTTCAACACCGGGCTTGTAAGCACTTCTGATATCTCCCGCAGCATGTGGAACAGCCCTTCTGGCCGACTGCGCAGTCATACTGCTTGAAGATGTTCTTTTTTTAACGGATTCTTCTTTCATTTCTTCAGGAACTACACCATCAAGTGAAACTTCCTGCTCATCCGGCAGCAACTCCCAGGCACCTGAACTTGATAATTCTTTTGCATCAGATTCGGAAATTCCCATTCTTGAAAGTGCTTCTTTGGCAAGATAATGCTCTGGTTGTTTAGCAATAATCCGCAGAAAGATGTCTTTTGCGTTGTCTTTCATACCTTTCTTAAAGAATGCAACACCAAGGACATATAAACCATCAAAAAATTCGGGATTGTACTTCAAACCAGAGCGACAGATATCAATGGCTTTATCAAACTCGCCGAGTTTTATATATTCCTCTGCAAGTTGGGCAAAAATAAAGGAGCGGGGATTATTTGCCAGAATCTTCTGGTAATTGGTAATCTTGGACCGGCTCCCTTTGCTTTTTTGTTCACCATCTACCATCATAATAGGCGGAAATTTACCATACTTTCTATTTATAGTCTATATATTTTACTTAAATTAAGTTAAAAAGAACAAAATATATGTGTTCAACATTACTATAACTTTATCTGTTATCGAATTATGCCACACATGCACAATTTATTGAAATTACAATTTTAATTTTCTTTCACATCATAAAAAAAGGACACCCGAAGGTGCCCTTGATTGCAGTAAACTGCTCTCTTATCTGATTTCGCCAAGACTTGAGAGGAAGTCGAAGTATGGGATAAACAATGATAATGTAATAAGCAAAACCATTCCACCAACAAACAAGGTCATTACTGGCCCGAGTGTAATGGAAAGCTTGGAAACGATTCTATTAAGCTGGAGTTTCAGGGTTGAAATAATCTGCCCCAGAACAAAGGGAAGTTTTCCGCTTTCTTCACCAACAAACATCATGTCAACCATGATCGGTGGCAAATAGCTGATTTCTGTCAAAGGCTGACTCATTGACTTTCCAGCTTCAACGTTGTCACGCATTTTCTGAATGATTTTCTTTAGATAGATGTTGTCAACAGAGCCTTTAGACAGTTCCAGGCTTCTCATGATAGGAACACCATTGTCAAGAAGCACCATTAAAGAGCTTGCGAATTTGGCCATCGAACCCAAGACAACAATATCGCGAATCAGCGGTATACGTAGCACCAACCCGTCAAAAGCATGAACATTGATAGACATTTTGTTTCTGATATAGAATATAACACCACCCACAAGCGGTATCCAAAGCCACCAAAAATCAGTCAGAACACTGCTCATCCAAACCAAAGCACTTGTAATTGCAGGTAGTTCCATTTTATTTTCAGCATATACATTGGCAAATGTTGGAACAACGAAAGCAAGAATCAGGAAGAATACCAATAACGCAACACCAAATGTTAATATAGGATAGGCCAAAGCCTCTTTGACTTTATCGGAAAGCTCGTCGCTGGCATCAATATCATCGGCAATGTTAGTTAAAACCGGAACAAGTTTACCACCCGCTTCACCGGCTTCCACCATCGAAACAACGATAGGTGAGAAATACCAGGGAATAAAGGACATGGCCTTCGCCAGCGAGCTGCCTTTTTCTACCTCAATAGCAATTCGTTCAATGGAACCTGCCAAATGTGCGTTGCTGGTCTTGTTTGCCAGCAGTGTTAATGCTCTGAGCAGAGGATAGCCAGACTCAATCAGAATAGCCATTTCCCTGAAAAACATTGATACATCTTCAGTTTTTGCCAGACGATTTGAGAAAAACGCTGGTGTGCGAGAAGATACATTAATTGTAGGGTTATCTATTGCATCAAAATCGCTTTCCCCCAGTTCCTCCCCATTTCCGCCCTGATTCATTGCTTTTTGTTTTAGTTGTTCTCGGACTTTTTCTTTCAATTTTTCATCAGTACTTGTAGCTTTGGCCATTTGTTCCTCTCCTTTGACAGTAATTTCCTCTTTTAAGCCGATACTTTACAATCCGAATAAAAAGCCATTTCAAACATACAGCAACTAACTTTGAAGATGGTCATACAATTCCAGTTCTCATTAAGAGCGAATAACGCGCAAGAATTCTTCCGTCGTCAATTCACCTTTGGTAATCTTGTCTCTTCCATCCGTCGCCAGAGTTCTCATGCCCTCTTTAATGGCGATGTCTCTCAAGACTTTTTCTGGCGATCTTTCAAGGATAGCATCACGTACCTTACTGGTAATTTCCATTACTTCAAAGACACCGGTTCTCTCCAGATATCCAGAATGGAAACACTTGCTGCATCCTTTACCTTTATACATGCGCTTGATCTTTGCCTGTTCCGCTGGCGTGAAACCAACAGACTTCATTTCCTGCTTGGTAGGTTTGTAGAAAGATTTGCAATGCGGACAGACTCTTCTCAGCAATCTCTGGGCAATAACTCCAACAAGAGAGTTCGCAATTAAATGTGGTGGAAGATTAAAGTTGGATAAAGTGGTAATTGCTCCCGGCGAATCATTGGTATGCAATGTTGAAAAGACCAGCAAGCCTGTCATAGAGGCTCTGACTGCGATTCGCGCCGTCTCTTCATCTCTGATTTCACCGACAAGAATTGTATCAGGATCCTGCCTCAATAAGGCACGCAAGCCTTCTACAAAACCGAATTGCAAATTATAGTTGACCTCAACCTGATTGGCACCCTCAAGGTTAAACTCGACCGGGTCTTCGATACTCATGACATTATGAATCTTTCGGTCAATGGCATTCAAACAGGAATAGAGTGTGGTTGTTTTTCCGCTACCCACCGGGCCAGTCGCTAAAATCATACCATGTGGCATATTGATAAAGCCTTTAACCTTATCGTAATCCTTGGCAACCAATCCGAGGTCATCCATGGTTTTAGTAATATTTCCCGCATACACCATTCTGATACCAATGCGCTCGCCGTGCTTGGTCGGCACAGTTGCAATACGCATATCGTATTCAACATTTTGAATAGTGATACTGATGTGACCATCCTGTGGTCTTCTACGCTCGGTAATATCCAGGTCGGCCAGAATTTTAATACGGCTGGCAACTTCGTTGGAAAGGTCACTCTCCATTTTCATGACTTCATAAAGCAGCCCGTCAATTCGAAAGCGAACCCTTGCGCCATCATCTTCAGGATCAATGTGAATATCTGTTGCTCTTGATTCAAGCGCACCTTCAAACAATTGGCGCACCATATTGACAGCAGAAGCTGAAGAAACGATATCTTTAATCCTGCCCTCTGTGGGCCTTTTTGTTTCAACTTCTCCAATTTCCGGGGCAATCTTTTCCAGAACTTTAAGTCTGAATGCCTGAAGTTTCTCCTCCGGCAAAAGTTTCAATTTGATTTCAAGCTTGGACTCGCTTGCCAGTTGCTGTGCCAAAAAGCCAGATATCGGACAGGCGGTTCCTAAAGTAAGCTCTTTGGTGGTAACTTTCAGCGGGACAATATTAAAGGCTTCCAGCCATTTGGGAGGCAATGATCTGACCAGCTTCAGTGTAAGTTTGGGCATGGCTCCTGTATGAACCCCAACACCGGAAAACTCAATGATGCTGGACATTATTTTTTCTTCGCCCAAAAATCTTTTATCCTTAAGCACCTGCCATAAGGAAGAACCACTATGCTTGGATTCTTCCCTGGCCATCTTGAAAATCCTGTAGGTGATTATTCCTTTATCCATCAACCATTCGTGAAAACTGCCTTTTCCTTCCAGAAAAAGTGGCGAATATGGCATGGTTCGCAAAACTTCAACAAATAGAGACACATTGAGGGATTCTTCTCCAAGCAGATATCTCCAGAAGGCTCCGCCATCCTTGTTGTATCGTTCTTCAAGCTTGCTCATCTGTTCACGAGTAAGTACATTAAGCAAAGCCAGTCTGCTCCAAAGCACAGAATC
>Ga0070728_10001419_pt1 | contig 35882 bp, 26 predicted proteins | sample tdDd471_FD_66723 | JGI IMG/M metagenome (GOLD analysis project Ga0070728, IMG submission 66723) | Marine sediment microbial communities from the Atlantic coast under amendment with organic carbon and nitrate - tdDd47.1 | ecosystem: Environmental > Aquatic > Marine > Coastal > Sediment | place...
AAAAGATATGTTAAGAGATTAAAAGGGAAAACATCTTTTTCAGTAATTTCCAACATGGGTGATGTAGAGCTACTGGTAAACGGAAAATCCCTGGGAATTGTACAAACAGATGAAAACATAGTCCGGTTTACTGATGTTAAAATCAAAAAAGGGGAAAATATTGTAATTGCACGAAGTGGAGATCGCTGTGATACTGCTTTCTTTGAAGGTGTGGGTACAGCTGAAAAATCATATGTGTGCACATCGGATTCCAAAAATCCCTTAGGTGAAGCCGCCAATTGGTTTGAAAGTGAAGATGACGGGGAGGAAGTGCTTCCTCTGGAATTCCCCGAAGGTTATTACTCTATAAAAGATAAGATATCCAGTATCCTGAAAAACAGCGAGGGAGAAGCTGTACTCAGAAAATACATGGCAGATATGTTTGAACATTCAATGTTTGCCATGGTTAAATCTTTTACAATTGAAAAGATGGCTGAAATGAAACCGGATATGCTCAGTGCCCGATTTCTCTATAAACTGAATTCAGAATTGAACAAAGTTTCTAAATAAAACAATAGACAGGCCGGGGAAGCCTATCAGACTTCTTTCAACAGATACCAGTACTGATAGGCTTCTTTAAATCCGATTTTTTCATAGAGGTTTATAGCTTTTTGATTATCCTCTTCAACCTGGAGATAAGCAGAGTGGCAGCCCTTTCCTTTTCCATATGCCATTAGCTGCTCAGTAATCATCTGGCCATAACCTTTCCCGCGGTAATTTTCATTGACAAAAATTCCATAAATGCCTATAAAACCCTTGTCCAGAACACCTCGCCCGAATGCGATTCTTTTACCATCGAGCAAACAGGAGATAAAACATTGGGACGGAACAACCCTCTTCCAGGCTTCTGCCATAAGCAGTTTATCTATGGGTTGTTTTTTCTCTGCATCACATAGGTCCCTATACCATTCTTTTGGAAAATCAGTAAAGTATTCAAAATCACAATCGGACTTAGAATCCCGATCTTTAAGAGAGAGGGTTTTTATATGAGTCCTGCCCGCTTCTTTGTATCCCCGTTCCCGAAGAAGTATGTCCAATCCGGAACAGGTTTTCTGTGCAGTAAGTTTAAAGACCCGCCGCAATCTGTTTTCCCTGAATATATTCTCACAATAGTCGACTTTTTCCTCTATGGGAATTGTTGACGAATATAAAGAGTATACAGAATTAACTCTTTTTGATTTTCCTTCGGTCATACGGATGATCCATCCATCATAATATATCGAATCCATTGCCGGAAAAGCATTCATGGACAATTCTTCAATAGTTCTGATCATTATTTACTCCTTTCCCTTTAGATAAGCGCTTAGCTTTTTTGAAGCCGAATCCAAACCCGATTGATTTACTGTGTAAACAATTTTTTTCCCGTCATTGGAAAATATATCAATCATTCCCGTGTCTTTGAAAATTTTCAGATGTCGTGAAACTGTTGACGCATTCAGATGAAGGGATTCTGCCAGATCTCCGGCTGTGCAGTTTTTCTGATGCAGCAGTTTCAGTATTTTCAGTCGGCTTCTATCATTAAATGCTGATGTTATGAGAAGAAGCATATCAGATGGATCTATATTCTCTTTATGATCCGCTCCGGGAGAGATGAAAAAAATGAGATTATTGTTTTCGTACCAGAAAGTGAGATCTCTACTGGAATAGAGAGAGGGCATGATGATGATATTCTCAATATCTTTCTTCTTAATAGAATACTCCGGTTTTATCTGGAACTTCAGAACATCATTATCAACAAAAAACCGGTCTGAGCAAGAAGACAGATAGTCAATCACATCGTGTCCTTTAATCGCTTTTTGCAATTGAGATATTTTTTCAAATATAATTCTGGAATGTTGGGATTTAACTGAACTGAATACATCTTTCCATAAGGCTGCAACGGTGGCTCTGATCAATTGCGAGACCCGGGGATCGCTTTGATAGAGTTCTATCAGCGATTCATATTGCGATTGTACCTGTTCATCATTTATCTGATCGTATTCAGAAGTAAAGAGAATATGCGGTGTTTCCAGTATTTGAAAAAGATGTGTATCATCAGAACCGGGATTATTCAATTTCATCGAAATGAGATTTTGCAGTGCCGCCAGGTAACCATTAGTCAGAATCCCATAAGTCTGAATGGATTCCAGCTGCAGGGTAGTCAGTTTGTCTTCAAAGAGAGTCATAATAGAATTATATGGCCTAAAACGCTCACCTGAAAAAAGCTGTCTCAAAGCGAGGAACATATCGACCAATTCATAATAGGCTATCTGTACATTCATAAAAACTCCAAGATTGCGCCATTGCACACTCATGCAACTATAATTGCATTTGTTTTATTGAATGTCAATAATTATTGTTTATAAATTTAAAAATCCGCCCGGTTCCAGGCGGATTCTTGAGAATATAATTAAATCAAGCCTTTTCAGGATCGACCTTATTTTCTTCTGCCGATTTTCGGGATTCGGCTTTTCTTTCTTTTCTAACCTTGGAAGCTTCGGCTCCAGCTTCTTTCAGATCATTATACTCTCTTTTTACAAAAACTTCAGCATCGTCTCTCAGGTCTTCAAAATTTTCCTTGAATCCCTTTGACTCATATCCGTCAGGTCTCTGAATCGGTAGTAATAATGCAGCAACTCCGTATGCAGCCAATGCCCATCCAGCTGTAATAAACGCAACTAAAATAGATGCAACTCTTATGTATTTTACTGAATATCCTGTTGCGTCGGCTATTCCCTGACAAACTCCAAATAATTTTCCATTTCTTGATCTGTAAACTTTCATATATTTCCTCTCTTTTAATGTCTAATATCTATAATGCAATTACTGTGCCAAGATAAAAACGTTCTAGAAGAGGCTTTCATATAGGCAAATCAACCCTAAAAAGGTTTTTTTTACCAAAGTCCACGGGCATTTTCACCGCTACTTCTTTTTTTTGTGATATAGGAAACGCTTTATCTTCAAAGATGGTGTTTTCTCAAAAGGAGTGTGATGCTCTATCATCTTACTGAGTCTCGACTGAATATTCAGATGATTATTTGCCTCTTTCCTGATTTTCTCAAGAATAGTTTGTTTGTATTCATCGACTTTATGCATTGGCAGTTTCAGACTTTTTATTTCCTGTGCAAGCTTATCGGCATTGAGATAAATCATGGCGACAACCTCTTTACCCATCTCCATTATAATAGATTCTGAAACATATTCATTTTCATTCAATATAGACTCAATCTCTTCGGGATATATATTCTCTCCGTTAGATCCGAGAATCAAATTTTTTTCTCTGCCGCGGATAAATAATCGACCATCTCTGGTAATTGTTCCAAGATCTCCTGTTTTAAACCAGCCATCTTCAGTAAAGACTTCTGCCGTTTTATCGGGATCCTTGAAATAACCTTTCATAATATTTGGACCATAAGCCTGTATCTCTCCCACTTCTCTCACGGGATCGGGAGAATCAATTCTAAGTTTTCCATTGAATACGGATTTACCTGTCGAGCGGTAAACCTGAATCGACGGATGATCTCCAGCGAGAAGAGGTGATGTTTCAGTCAATCCGTATCCGATAGAATAAGGGAAATGACAGTCCCGTAAAAATGTTTCCACATCCGGGGCAAGAGGTGCGCCGCCGACACCGAAAAATCGAAGTGATCCTCCAAAGGCTGTCAGAAGTTTTTTACCGGCAATACGGTTGAGAAGGATCCTGAAGGGTTTTAGTTTATATAATATCGCTATGAATTTCTTTGCATTAAATTTAGCAGCGATATTGCTGCGGTAAATTTTTTCAATTAATAAGGGTACAGATAAAACCAGTGTGGGTTTTACTTTTCCAAGGGCATCCATAAGAATCCGGGGAGTGGGTGCTCCCTCAATATAAGAAATTGACGCTCCCTTAGAAAAAGGGAAAAGAAAACCGACTGTGCATTCATATGTATGGGCAAGAGGCAGAAGAGAAAGGAACCGGTCTTCTGTAGTTACTTTAATAATCTCAGAACATGCCTCTACATTAGACAAAAGATTTTTATTCGTAAGCATGACACCTTTTGAGTTGCCCGTCGTTCCCGAAGTATAGAGTATTGCTGCTACATCATCTTCTTCCATATCATAAATATCAGCAGAAAAAGATTTGCTCTCATCAAGAGAGCCTTTAACCAGAGTAAATGTTTCTAAATTAAAAGCTGGAAAATCCAGATCGATCTCATCGAGTTTCACTTGTTGTTTTTCAGATAAAAAAATCAATTTCGATTCGCTGTGCTTTAGAATGTTATCAATCTGTTTCACAGTGAAATCAGGAAGGATGGGAACAATGACAGCACCAAAAGATGTAACAGCAAGATAGGTAATTCCCCAGTGAGGCTGATTTGCACTGAGCAGAGCGACTTTGTCTCCCTTACCAATACCTGCCTGCAGTAAAAGGGTTTTAATTTTTTTTATTTGAGTTTTCACATCACCATATGTCAGAAAATCTTTTCCCACATATCCAAAAGCTTTTTGAGAATCCGAAACTGCATGATTATCAAAAAAATCTCTAAACGTATATCTATTCATTTATCTTATCCCTAAAATTGAAAGTTTGTTTATTGTAGCATCATATAATTAATTCTCACAGCTTATTTCCCAGTTGCCCGCAAGCAGCCATAATCTGCTCCCCCTGGCTATACCTGGTAAAACAGCGGATTCCGCCTTTAACTATCTGTCGGTGAAATCTGTCGAGTTCTACTTTTTCCGGTTTCTCGAATTGTCTATCCCTCCCCGGATTATAGGGAATCAGATTCAATGTGATCATAGGGAAATCTCCTGCAAAAGCAATCAGTTTTTTACCGTTATCCTCTCCATCAGTTAATCCTTTAATAAGCACATATTCCAGATATAAGAGATCTTTCTTTCCATACTGTGCCGATGACTGAAGTGCGTTTTTTAATTCGGCGAGAGGCCATTTCTTATTCACCGGCATTAACTGGCTACGGATTTCATCATCAGCTCCGTTAAGGCTAAGGGCTATGTGTAATTTGTGATAATCATTTTCTTTCCTGTGGGCCAGAGAATTAAGCTTCATTAATCCATCAACATTACCAACGGTGGAGATGCATATAGATTTCTTATTGAGATTCATGGCCCAGGGATGGGAAATGATATCAATTGCCTTTATTACATTTTCGAAATTGTCCAGAGGTTCGCCCATCCCCATAAAAACAATATTGCGGATCTCCTTTTTAAATACCAGCTGCGCTGTCATCAATTGTGAAAGGATCTCCCCTGCTGTCAGATTCCTTTTCATTCCCAGTTTTCCCGTTTCACAGAAGGCGCAGGACCAGCGACAGCCGATCTGCGATGAGATACAGAGAGTATTGTATTTTCCCATGGGAAGAATTATGGTTTCCGATTCATAACCATCATCCAATTTTAAAAGGAATTTAATCGTTGATACAGTAATGGAAGGTCGTGACCCTCCATTACCTGATACGTCATCATCTGATATATTATCACCAGATCTGACCACCGCGGCAACAGGAGGCAGTTCTGCCGAATAGGATTCATTTATCGGATCATTGAGTTTACCAGCCTCTAGAATACCTTTTTTATAAAGGTTCTCAAAGAGAAGTTTTGCATGATACTTCCCACGACCGTATTGCTCTTCCACAAGATTGAGAAGATCTTCGCAGGAATACCCGATTATTGATTCCATAAGAGATTAATAACATATTAATCAGTTCTTGACACTGGTAAACGGATTATAAATTTGGTCCCCTGCCCTGGTTCTGACTCGACAATCATCTCTCCGTTGTGGTTCTCGCAGATTATAAAATATGAGACACTGAGACCGAGGCCTGTACCGGATCCGGCAGGTTTAGTTGTGAAAAAAGGTTCAAATATTTTGAGCCTGTTTTCTTCACTGATACCGGGGCCATTGTCCTCAATTTCCACAACGACTCTTTTGCTGTTTTCTTCAAACAAAGTACGAAGATAAAAAGTGAGCTCAACGGTACCCGCCTCTTCCATTGCCTCAGATCCATTTCGAAAAAGGTTCAGCAAAACCTGCTGTATTTTAGGGCTCTCGCAGGGGATATCGAGAAGGTTATTGTCATAGTCTTTTGTAATTTTTACTTTTTTAAAATCGTAATGTTTCTTTAAATTGTAATCTGTTGCGGCGAGTTTCAAAGTATTGTCCAACAGTATATTGAGATTTGTATAACTCACTTCCCTTTCACTTTTTCTTGAAAAACTGAGCATATTATTGACTATTTCAGCTATCCTCATCCCCGAGGTCTTCAGATTTTCAAACAATGCAGGGATTTTACGGATTTCCATAAATTTTTTCAATTTTTTCAGATCCAGACCAGAATCGTCTGCAGCTATGATGTTTGCCGGTTGTTCCAATTTATCCCACAAACGTCGAAACATGACTTCTGAAGTCTGAATCATTCCTGCAAGAGGATTGTTAATCTCATGAGCCATACCGGCGGCGAGCCCGCCAACAGACAACATTTTTTCCGACTGCACCATCAATTCATTCATCTTAACTTTTTCAGTTACATCATCAACTCTTATCACCGCTCCCTGAATCCCATTTCTAATCAGAGGATAAATAGTTATATCTTCATATAAAGCGCGATCATCTTCGTGTACATTCCTTTTCTGAATATATTGTTTTCCGAGACTTGTGATTGCTTTTTTCACCAGTTCAAGATCACTGGAAAACCGGGGAATTAACTCTGCAAGATGTTTTCCGATTGCATCATCTTTTGAGATTCCCGTCTTGTTTTGTGATTCTATGTTCCACTCGGTGACCAACCCATTCATATCAACCGCTATAAGCATGGAGGGCATGGAATCAATTATGTTCGACAGGTATTTTCTAAAGCTGCTCAATTCTTTTTTTGCTTTTTTATGCTCTTCAATCTCATAGTGCAGTTTATTTTCCGCTTCAACTCTTCTGGTTATATCAATTGAAAACCCGGCAAGCAATGTCTGTCCGTCTGCCCTTTTAATTGGGAATTTCGTAGTGGAATAGTGATGACCATTCAATTCCTCTTCTATTTCAAAGGGCTTTCCTTCTGCAATGATGTTTTTATCATCACCATCTATACTCTTTGCAAGGTCCGAGGGAAACAACTGGTACATTGTTTTTCCAAGCAGCTCCTCAATAGGCATACCCAGCATTTTTTCATAATTCTTACTGAGTTTCAGTGATTTAATATCACTATCCTTAAAAAAGACATAACTGGGATTGCACTCAAGAAATAGTTTCAGGATTTCAGCATCACTTTCGAGATTTCCAAAGACTGCAGTCTTATCCCGGAACCGTTTCACTGCCGACTCAATTGCCGCGATTAGAATTGCATTGACACCGGACCTCTGGACATAACCATAAGAATGTACTGCAGTAGATTCTTCTATCAGCTTTGGATAAGATTCATCTACACGAAAGATGATAGGAATATCTTTTATCTTTAAGATAGATTGGGAAACTCCAATACCATTCATCTCTCCATCGGGATTAATATCCATTAAAACAAGATCAATGTCTGCATTATCCCTTATGGATTGAATCCCCTTTTCTCCCGATTGAACTGTTATGAGATTATAACTGGCATTTTTTAAATCAACCGAATCCCTTTCGGCAATTTCATGATCAGATTCTATTAATAAAATGGTCTTTTTTTCAGAATTCATTTATTAAAAGATATTGAATAGTCCCGGTGGATGCAAGATATTATTAATTCTGCATTTTTATTTTTTTACGGGAAAAATATGAAGTAAAATAATCAGCTTGCCCTTCTGGAAAAGATAAATGCGTTGATTCATGAAATGAAAGAGGACGGTACCTATAACGAGCTTATTGTCAGTATCCTTGAAGAAGAGAGATAGTTCCGCCGAATGAGATACATGCAGATGAGAATCGAGCCTTCCCGCCGAGAGTATCCCCTTCTGATAAAGATTCTCGAAGAGAAGTTTCCCATGATATTTCCCGCGACTGTATTCCAATTTTGACAACAGAGAGTATTTCATCGTATGTCAGTTTCCGTATAAACCTGATGGTCTGAAGGGCGTCGCTTAATTTAAGAGAAGAATACTTCAGCATTTCAGTCCACTTGTCCTCATTGGGACGGTAATTCAGGATATCTTCATCCAGATCGGAAAGATCATCAAAAAGACCCGTTGCAGCCAGAATGTTTTCCACATGTGTTCTTTTCTCTTCTACTGTCACAATTTTGCTCCTTCTTTCCACTATTCGCCTTTAGCAGATTTACACTATGATTCAATGACTTATCCTCTATTTCTTATATCCAAGTCAATAAAAAATAATAGACCACCCAAAAGGGCAGTCTAAACAAAATTGATAGATTAGAAAGTGAAACCGGAAGCCTCAGAAAACTCTTCAAATGAGTCTTCCTTTCTCCCGTCTCCCTTCTCCGGACTCCTCTTAATCTTCCTCTTCCACAGTAGAAGCAATCGCCAGCTCTTCGAGCTGCTCCTCATCAACAGATCCCGGTGCTTCAGTCATAAGACAGGTCGCCTTTTGTGTTTTAGGAAAAGCAATGACATCTCTCAGCGAAGGTGTACCCAGAAAGAGCATGACCATTCTGTCCAGCCCCAGGGCCAATCCACCATGAGGAGGCGCGCCGTATTCCAGAGATTCCAGAAGGAATCCGAATTTATCTTTAGCTTCCTCTTCATCAATTCCCAGGATTCTGAAAACTTTCTCCTGGACATCTTTTTCATGGATTCTGATACTACCGCCACCAACTTCACAACCGTTGAGAACAAGGTCGTAAGCATTAGTTTTGACAGCATAAACATTGTCCTCGAGTAAATCGAGATGTTCCGCTTTGGGAGCTGTAAAGGGATGATGCAGCGATGTCGGTCTCGCTTTGTGATCCTTTCCGAACATGGGGAAGTCGACAACCCAGTTGAAATTGAGTTCATCTTCATCAATAAGACCGAGCTTCTTGCCCATCTCCAGACGAAGTGCAGCGAGAGACTGGCAGACAACTTCTTCTTTATCGGCGAGAAATATCAGAACATCTCCCACCTGGGCATCCATGCGTTTGTAGAGTTCTGCCGATTCTTCTTCACTGAAAAACTTGACGATGGGAGATTGCGGTCCCTCTTCAGTCATTTTAATCCAGGCAACCCCTTTCGCTTTGAACTTTGCGGCAAAGGGTGTCATATCATCGAGATCTTTACGACTCAGCTGCTCCACACCCCCTTTCAGGTTAATGGAACGAACGGCACCGCCATTTTTCACGGCATTTTTGAATACAGAAAATCCCGTGTTGACGAATACATCACTCAGGTCTTTTATTTTCAAATCGAATCTCATATCGGGAGCATCGCAGCCATAATCGAGCATAGCCTGATCAAAAGAGATTCTGTTTAAAGGCAGTTTCAGTTCTTTTCCGAAGAGATCCTTCATCAATCCCTTAAACAATCCCTCGATAACACCCATTACATCGTCCTGATCGACAAAGGACATCTCCAGGTCCACCTGTGTGAACTCCGGCTGCCTGTCCGCTCTCAGGTCTTCATCTCTAAAACATCTGGCTATCTGAAAGTACCGGTCGTATCCGGAAACCATAAGAGCCTGCTTGAAGAGCTGGGGACTCTGAGGCAGAGCAAAAAAGCTGCCTTTCTGAGTACGGCTCGGTACGAGATAATCTCTGGCACCTTCGGGAGTAGCTCTGGTCAATATAGGGGTTTCAATTTCCACGAATTCCTGATCATTGAAATAATTCCTGATTTTATTGGTAAGTTCCGATCGAAAAATCATATTTTTCTGTAAACGTCTGCTTCGAAGGTCGAGATATCGATGCTTCAGAAGAACTTCCTGATTAGTGTCTGCCCCGTGATTGATATCAAAAGGTGGTGTTTTAGACTTATTCAGCAATTCAAAATCTTTGATATACACTTCTATCTCACCAGTCGGCAGACGATCGTTGGCCATTCCCTCCGGTCTGGCTGAAACATCCCCTTCAATTGTGATAACATCCTGACTTCTCAAAGTATGGGCTATTTTATGATGTTCTCCGGCTATTTCCGGATGAAATACAATCTGTGTTGTTCCCCATCTATCATTGAGGTCTATAAACGCCACTCCACCGTGGTCCCTGTAGTTTTCGACCCATCCGCTCAGGCGTACTGTTTTGCCATTATTATTATTGGTCAGCTCTCCGCAGTTGTGTGTTCTTTTCAATCTCATTTTTCTGACCCCTTGTCGACTATCTTCGGGTCCCGACTCTGTGAGTCCCCCGAAATATCTAGTTTAATCTTCTTCAGTATTATTTCTCTAGCCATCTGGGGATTAACTTTCCCTCCAGTGGCTTTCATAAGCTGGCCCATAAGGAAACCAACCTGTTTTTCTTCTCCTGCCCTGACAGCGTCAACGACGGCGGAATGGGCAGCGAGTACTTCATCAACAACTTTTTCAACGGCTCCTGTATCAGAAACCTGTTCAAGACCTTTCTCTTTAACCAGAACCGAAGGATCTTTGTCCTCTTTGAACATGGCCTGAAGTAAATTTTTACCTATATTATTGCTTATTTTTTTAGCATTAATCAGATCAAATAACTCTTTTATGCGCTCTACTTTGAAGGGGCTCTCTTCCAGAGATACATCCTCTTTATTGAGAACTTTCTGAATATCTCCCGACAGCCAGCTGGCTGCCTGGTTCGAATCGGCACCAAGTTTCAAGAGAGAATCAAACCAGTCGGCAGTTTTTCTCTCTCCTGTGATAAATGCCGCCTGCTCTGGAGATAGTTTGAAATCTTCCAGATAGCGCTTCTTCCTGTCATTGGGGAGTTCTAACATTGAAGATAGAACTTCTTTCATAAGCTCAGCAGTGACTCTGTATGGAGGAAGGTCGGGTTCGGGAAAATACCTGTAGTCATGTGAGTCCTCTTTGGTTCTCATACTTTTCGACGTGGAGGTTTTCTCATCCCACAATCTGGTTTCCTGAACTATCTCTCCACCTTTATCAATCACTTTTGCATGTCGCTTTATCTCATAAGTAAGCGCTTTATTGACAAATCGCGATGAGTTGAGGTTTTTCACCTCAGTTTTCGTTCCCAGGCCTTTCCCGGGAAGGTTGATGGATGTATTGGCATCACAGCGAAGAGATCCCTCTTCCATATTCCCGTCTGTCACTTCCAGATAGCGAACCATCTGACGGAACTGCTGGACAAACAACTCGGCATCTCTTCCGGCAACGAGGTCGGGTTCAGTTACGATCTCCAGCAGAGGAGTACCGGCACGGTTGTAATCCAGTCGGGACTGATAACCGTCGTGAATCATTTTTCCCGCATCCTCTTCAAGGTGAACATCGTGAATTCGGATCTTTTTATACGAGCCGTCATCGAGTTCCAGATTAAAATAACCATCAACTCCGAAGGGAGATTCAAATTGTGTTATCTGATAATTTTTAGGCATGTCCGGATAAAAATAGTTCTTTCTGTCGAAAACAGCCTTTTCATTTATATGGCAGTTTAATGCCTTACAGACCTTAAGAGCTTTGAAGACGGCCTCTTCATTGAGAGATGGCAACGCTCCAGGATATCCCATACAGACAGGACAGACATTAGTATTCGGCTCATCGCCGAAATTATTGGGGCAACTGCAGAATACTTTTGTTTCCGATATGAGCTGGATATGAATTTCCAGACCTACAAAGGATTGATATTTCATGCTTTCCACTCCTTTGAGAATCCTTCCGGTTTCTGTGCCGGGAAAATTTCTTCCAGTTTTTCAGAGATTCTGAACAGTCTCTCCTCTTCAAATGCCGGTGCTGTGAATTGCACACCTACGGGCAGTCCATTTTCTATAGTCGACGGGACAGCCAGTGCCGGTAATCCTGCGAGGTTTGCGGAACAGGTATAGAGGTCTGCAGCTTTCTGTTGAAGCTGAGTCAGGTCGGAAGATCCGTGGTGAAAAGCAGCCGTTGGGAATACAGGCAGCATCAGGGCATCGGCCTCTTCAAATATTCTATTGAAATCACCGAGGATAGCCGTCCTGATTTTCTGGGCTCTGTGGTAGTACTGATCCTGAAATCCCGAACGGAGTACATAGGTTCCCAGTAAGATTCTCAGTTTCACTTCATCACCGAAACCGGCATTGCGCGACATCTGCATTAAATCAGATGGTGTCTCGGCACTTTTTTCAGCAAGCCCATATCGGATTCCATTAAATCTGGCGAGGTTTGCGCTAGCTTCGGCAGTTGCAATAACATAATATGCCGGTACAACAAACTTCAATGTGGGAAGCTCCACTTCAGAGACTATATACCCGAGATCTTTAATTCGGCCGATGGAGACTTTGTAGGAATTCAGTACTTCCTCACTGAGATCTCCATCACCTATTTTGAGAACGGCAATCGTCTGAGTATCATCTTTTCCCGAAGGTTTGTAATCAACAGTCGTATTGTCCATGACATCGACGCCTCTCATTATATTGAAAACGTTTCTGGTAATAGCTGTTGACTCTCCGCAGATACCGATTGTTTCAAGTGATGATGCATAAGCAGTCAGACCATATCGGGAAACTGTCCCGTAAGTTGGTTTCAGACCATAAACTCCACAGAAAGATGCCGGTTGTCTGACCGATCCACCTGTATCAGATCCCAATGCAAATGGAACGAGTCCTGCTGCAACTGCTGCGGCACTTCCCCCGCTTGAACCACCGGCGACACGACTGGTGTCCCAGGGATTATTTGTTTCAGCAAGAGCCGAATTATCTGTAGAGGAGCCCATCCCAAACTCATCCATATTCATTTTTCCAACGGCAACGGCACCGGCTTTCTGCAGCTGTTCTACAGCTGTTGCTGTATAGGGGCAGTTAAAGTTTTCTAAAATTTTTGACCCGCAGGTCATATCAAAACCCTTTAGGGCAATATTATCTTTGACACCGAAGGGAATCCCCTTCAAGACACCATCAGGATTGGAATCCCCTTTGGTTTTTTCAGGATCAAACTGGAGAAAACTACCTATTTTCCTCTCCCATTTTTCCACATATTCTCGATACTTTTTCATATAATCCTCATCATATTACATTGGGAATAACTATAAAGCGGTCCTCTCTCTCGGGAACGCGTTCAAGAAGATCATTGGACAAATTAGAGGACCCGGGGCTGTCGCTCCGGGTTCGGTTCTCCTGCTGAAGCGTTTGCGTTGTAGGTTCAAGACCGTCAATATCCGCTTCCATCATAAGTGAAAAATTCTCGAGCATAGCAGAGACCTCAAGGGCCAGCTTTTCCACTTCCTTCTCATCCAGTTTCAGTTTTGCAAGAGTTGCAGTCTTTATCAATTCACCCTTATCCATTTTTTCTCCAAAAAAAAAGCCGCTTTATGAAAAGCGGCTTTGTATTTTTATGAGGCTTAATCCTCAACCGTTTCCATTAAAAAATCATGAATGCAATTAGCCGCATTACGGCCGTAATTTATCGCATGAACAACAAGTGACGCACCGACATTGGCATCACCTGCTGCAAATATTCCATTTACATTTGTCATATAATTATTATCAACAGCGATATTGCCGCGTTCATTGAGTTCTATATCTGTATTATTAATAATTGAATTGTGTTCGACATGTTCAAATCCCATTGCCAGTAGAACCAGATCCACTTCCAGATCGAAATCAGATCCATCGATTTTTTTTAGAGAAGGTCTGCCGCCATCTTTGGAAGGTACCCATTCCACTCTCTGGAATTTCCCTTTCGAGACACCTTTTTTTCCGACAAATTCATTAGTTGTAATAGACCATTCCCGATGACAACCCTCTTTATGAGAAGAAGAGGTTCGCAAAATCGATGGCCAGTCGGGCCACTGCGGATTGCGGCTCTCTTTCCATTCGAGGGGTTTTGGCATGATTTCAAACTGATGCACCGATAAGGCTCCCTGTCTATTGGCAGTTCCCACACAGTCTGATCCTGTATCTCCGCCACCAATAACAAGGACTTTCTTGCCCATGGCGTTGATTACAGCTTCAGTATATGGTTCTTCTGATACATTCTTATTAGATTGGGAAAGATAATCAAGTGCAAAATGGACACCTTTTAGATTTCTTCCCTTAACCGGCAGATCTCTTGCCTTTCCCGCACCGATCGTAATCAGTACAGCATCGAATTTACTCTGGAGGTATTTAATAGAGATATCGTCTCCGATATTCACTCCAGTCTCAAACTCGACACCTTCACCTTTCATCTGTTCAATTCTTCTGTCGATAATCGACTTATCGAGTTTGAAATCCGGTATTCCATACCTGAGCAGCCCCCCGATTTTATTTGATTTTTCAAATAAAGTTACGTTATGCCCCATTCTTCTCAGCTGCTGAGCAGAAGCCATTCCCGCAGGACCGCTCCCGATAACAGCTACTTTTTTACCTGTTTCGATTCGCGGCTTTCGGACTTTCACCCAGCCTTCACGGAAAGCTTTTTCAGCAATTTCCCACTCTATATTTCGAATGGCAACGGGAGCGTCATTGATGCTGAGAGTACAGGAAGTCTCACAGATCGCCGGACAGATTCTTCCGGTAAACTCGGGAAAGTTATTGGTAATCTCCATTCTCTCCCATGCTTCTTTCCACTGATCGCGATAAATAGCATCATTCCATTCGGGAATAAGATTTCCCAGAGGACATCCGAGGTTATGGCAGAACGGAGTTCCACACTCCATACACCGGGCCCCCTGATCTACCAATTCATCTGTTGTCGCGCTGATGGCAACTTCTTTATAATCCTGCAGCCTGACAGAGACATCTCTGTATTGCTGTTCTTTTCTGTTGTGTTCTATAAATCCGAGTGTTTTTCCCATTATAAGTAAACCTCCTCGGTTACTGTCTCACTATCTGACACGATAGACTCACGTTCCAGAATCTTTTCAAGTGCTTTTTTATAATCCTGAGGCATCACTTTAACAAATAACGGCAGTGATTCCTCCCAGTTATCAAGCAGTCTCGTTCCCCGCTTGCTATTGGTGTATTCCGTATGTTTTGTAATCATATCAAAAAGGATATTTTTGTCTTCCTCTTCAATAACCGGTTCAATTTCTACCATTTCCAGATTGCATCTGGTATCGAATAACTGATTTTCATCATATATGTATGCGACTCCCCCACTCATTCCTGCGGCAAAGTTCACACCGGTTTTACCGATAATAACGATTTTTCCACCAGTCATATATTCGCAACCATGATCACCGACACCTTCAACTACAGCTTCGGCCCCGCTATTACGAACAGCAAACCGCTCACCGGCGATTCCGTTTATATAGGCTTCTCCACCAGTAGCCCCAAAGAGGTTTACATTACCCGTAATGATATTCCTGAAACCGCTGAATGTAGATTTCTCAGGAGGATAGAGAATGATTTTACCACCTGACAATCCCTTACCTAGATAATCATTGGAATCACCTTCAAGTTCAAAAGTGATCCCCTTAGTGAGGAAGGCACCAAAACTCTGTCCGGCACTTCCGTCAAACTTGACTGAAATTGTATCGTTGGGAAGCCCTTTTGCACCGTATTTGGCTGTAACTTTAGAACTGAGCATGGCTCCAACTGTTCTGTTGCAGTTTTTAATAGGCATACCGATATTCACAAGTTGTTTATTATCTATTGCAGGTTTTGCTCTTTTTATCAGTTCCGGATCAATGGAAAGTGAGAAGTCATGATTCTGAGTTGATGTACAGAAAAGAGTTTCACCTTCGGGGACTTCTGGAACATGAAGTATTTTTGAAAAATCCAGACCTTTCCTTTTATAGTATTCAATGGCATCGTTCATATCGAGTTTGTCGACACGGCCCACCATCTCATCAAATGTTCTGAATCCAAGTTCCGCCATAAGTTCACGGACCTCCCTGGCGATAAACATCATAAAGTTTTCAAGATGTTCCGCTTTACCGGGGAAACGCTCTCTCAGGTCTCCTCTCTGTGTGGCTATTCCCACTGGACAGGCATTGGTATGACATTTTCTCATCATCACACAGCCGATAGCGACTAGTGAAGCGGAACCGAAACCGAATTCCTCAGCACCGAGCATGGCAGCGATGACAATGTCACGGCCGGTTTTCATCTGTCCATCACACTGTATGCGGATTCTTGATCTCAGTTTGTTCATAACCAGAACCTGCTGAGTTTCCGCCAGTCCGATTTCCCAATAGGAACCGGCATATTTAATTGATGATAAAGGAGAAGCTCCCGTACCACCGTCACCACCACTGATAAGAACCATATCGGCTTTACCTTTGGCGACTCCCGCCGCGACCGTTCCCACACCGGCTTCAGAAACAAGCTTAACAGAAACCCTTGCAGAAGGATTGGCATTTTTAAGGTCAAATATCAACTGGGAAAGGTCCTCAATTGAGTAGATATCATGATGGGGCGGAGGAGAAATAAGCATAACTCCGGGAGTAGAATGACGTACTTTGGCAATGATATCATTTACTTTGTATCCCGGCAGCTGTCCACCTTCTCCCGGTTTTGCACCCTGAGCCATTTTTATCTGCAGCTCATTGGCGTTATACAGATAGTTGCTGTCGACGCCGAAACGCCCCGAAGCTACCTGCTTCACATGACTGCGCTTATCATCACCATTGGCCATCAGAGAGTATCTGTCTTCAGATTCCCCACCCTCTCCGGAGTTGCTATTACCACCGATTCTGTTCATTCCGATAGCCATAGTTTCGTGAGCTTCTTTACTGAGAGATCCGAAAGACATGGCCGAAGAGACAAATCGTTTGACAATAGACTCTTCAGACTCGACTTCATCTACCGGTACAGATTTGCCGGGTTTGAAGCTGAAGAGACTTCTCAAGGTATTAATCGCCCGGCTCTTGTCATTTACTTCATCAGAGTATTCTTTAAATACAGCAAAATCCTTATTCCTGACAGCTTTCTGCATTGTGACTACGGCTTTGGCAGAAAAAAGATGCCTGTCCGATTTTAATCGGGCGCTGTATTTCCCGCCGGGCTCGAAACGTCTGGAATAGGTATTGGAATTATCGAAAGCAGCTTTGTGACGCTCAATGATATCATGTTCAATCTGATCCAGACCGATTCCGCTCACATTGGAAGTGACACCATGGAAGTATTTCTCTACAAAAGCATCATTCAAACCAATAGCTTCATACATTTTGGATCCGCGGTAACTTCTTATTGTGGAAACTCCCATTTTGGACATGACTTTCAGCAATCCTTTTTTAACTGCCAGGATGTAATGCTCAATTGCATGGGATATTGTAATATCCTTCTTAATATACCCTCTGATTTGAAGATCAGTCAGTGTCTCAAATACAAGATAGGGATTGATGGCACTTGCTCCGAAACTGATCATGGTAGCAAAATGATGGACTTCTCTGGCTTCACCTGTCTCAATAACGAGACCTGCTAAATGTCTCTTGCCTCTGGCAATCAGATACTGATCGACGGCGGCAACTGCCAGCAGTGATGGTATAGCTGTAAATTCTTTCTCAATTCCTCTGTCCGACAGGATAATGATGGAATATCCATCATCAACTTTATCTTCTACATCACGGCAAAGTTTATCAATGGCATTTTCCAGAACATTTTTTGATTCAGTTATTTCGAATAACATTGAAACAGAAGCTACATTAAAATCCTTTAAGTCGTTCTTTTTCAGATATTTAATATCATCATTAGCCAGAATCGGATGAGCCAGTTTCAGCTGACGGCAATGTTTAGGAGTCTCAGATAGAAGATTTCTCTCTCTACCGATAAAAGTCATCAGAGACATGACAAGCTGCTCGCGGTAAGGATCTATTGGGGGATTGGTAACCTGAGCGAAGAGCTGTTTGAAATAATCATAGAGCAATTGAGGTTTTTCAGATAAAACCGCAAGAGCTGAGTCATTCCCCATAGAACCAACAGGTTCCTGAGCATTATTTGCCATAGGCGCTACAATCTGCTTGATATCTTCAAAAGTGTAACCGAAAGCTTTCAGTCTCTCTCTCAATGTATCTGAATCATATTTTACAGCTCCCGGAGTTTCCAGAAGACCTTTTAATTCGATTTTGTTTTCAACGAGCCATCTTCTATAAGGCTGCTGACGGGTAATGTAGTTTTTAATTTCATTGTCGCGGATAACTCTGTGTTTTTCCGTATCGACAAGAAACATTTTCCCCGGAGCCAGTCGGCCTTTCTCCAGAACATCTTCCGGAGGAACATCGATTACACCGGTTTCTGAAGCGAGCACAACTTTTCCGCTCTTGGTTATGGTAAATCGTCCCGGTCTGAGACCGTTTCTATCTAATGTGGCGCCGATTTTCACACCGTCTGTAAATACGAGGGCAGCAGGACCATCCCAGGGCTCCATAAGTGCCGAATGATATTCGTAAAAAGCCCTTTTATCTTCAGATATATGATATTTGGTACCGAAAGCTTCGGGAACCATCATCATCATAGTATGTTCCATTGAACGTCCGCCGCGATTTATCAGTTCGAATACATTGTCAAATACAGCGGAGTCACTGCCCTTACTGCTGGTAACAGGAAGCAGTTTCTTAATCTCATCACCAAAGACATGGGAACTCAAAGTGTATTCACGGGCCTGCATATTTCCGGAATTTCTTCTGAGAGTATTGATCTCACCATTGTGTGCGATATAGCGAAATGGTTGGGCAAGGGGCCACGAAGGAAATGTATTTGTACTGTACCTCTGGTGAACCAGAGATATGGCACTCTCAAAATCTTTCTCCGCAAGATCCGGGTAAAACGTAACAAACTGGGCTGAAACAAACATCCCCTTGTAGATCATGGTTTTAGAAGACAGTGAAGGAATATAATATTCAGACTGTGAATATCCTTCATCGACAGCTTTTTTCTCCAGCACTTTTCGCAATATATAAAGCTTCTCTTCGAGATGACTCTTTTCAATGCCCTTAAATGTAACAAATAGCTGCTTAAAGGAAGGCATAACAGACTTGGCCTGTTCTCCCAGACAATCGGAGTTGATGGGAACATCTCTCCATCCGAGCAATAGAGCTCCCTCTTCTTTAATAATCTGTTCCGTAAATTTACAGGCGTTATCGGCTTTGCTCTTATCAATGGGAAGGAAGATCATACCCGCGCCATACTCGCCTTCAGATGGAAGTTTAAAATCTACAACTCTTGATAAAAACTTATGAGGAATCTGAAGAAGCATCCCCGCTCCGTCACCAGTTTTCATATCTCCGCCAACGGCACCTCGATGTTCAAGATTACAAAGGATCTGTACACCCTCTTCTACTATTCTATGAGATCGTTTTCCACTAATGTCAGCGACAAATCCGACTCCACATGCATCGTGCTCATGTGCTGGATCATATAAACCTTTTTTTTCTAACATAGACAAATCCCCTGGAAAACATTGTTTTTTTGTAAGTATGATCATTTTTCAGGAAACGAAAAAGTAATGCAAGCAAAAAAACAACTTTTTTTACATTTTAATCACTTTTTCGAAATACAATACTATTTTTTGACCAATTTTTAGGCAATTTACAGATAAACTGAAAATTGTTAATGAAAAAAAACACAAAACAATCATCAGACAATAGTGCGTTCTTATGTATAAGATTATTTTTTATCAATTTATACAATATCCTGTTTTTCAGAGATTCTAATGGATATAAAAAAAGCTCTGCTATTTCTGCAGAGCTTTAATTGAAATTTTATTGAATTATTTAATCGATGCTTTCACAAAATCTCTGAATAAAGGTCCGGCTTTTACAGGTTTCGAAGTGAATTCCGGATGAAACTGCACACTGACTCCCCAGGGATGATCAGACCACTCTACGGCCTCTACAAGAGAACCATCGGGAGTGTATCCTGAAATAGTCAATCCCGCATCAGTCAACTGTTGTTTATAATCGTTATTGACTTCATAGCGATGTCTATGTCTCTCCCAGGCTTCCGGTCCACCATAAGCTTTTTCGATTTTAGTTCCTTTTTCAAGTTTCGACTTGCTTAAACCGAGTCTCATCGTACCACCGAAGGCAGTGACATCAACCTGTTCCTCAAGAAGAGTAACAACACTATTATCGCCATCGGGTTTGAATTCGGAACTGTCGGCTTTATTAATTCCCAGAACATTCCGGCTGTATTCAATAACCATGATCTGTAGTCCGAGACAAATTCCGAGATAGGGGATTTTCTTCTCTCTGGCATACTGTGCCGCATGAATCATACCCAGTATACCTCTCTGCCCGAATCCACCGGGAACAAGAATTCCATCAACGTCCTTCAAAAGGTCATCTGGAGTATCACCATTTTCAAATTTTTCTGAATCGATTTTTATAATATTGACTTTGACACCGTTGGCAAGAGCTCCATGAATCACTGCTTCATCAATCGATTTGTAAGCATCTGCCAGTTCAATATACTTACCCACCATAGCGATATTTACTGACTTCTCGGCGTTTTTATAGGAATTGGCCACTTTCTGCCACTCTCCGAGTTTTGCCTTACCCACTTTCATGTTGAGTTTTTTCACGACGATTTCACAAAGTCCCTGTTCATTATAAATGACGGGAATTTCATAAATGGTAGTGTTGACATCATGCGCGGAAAGCACAGAATCATAATCAATATTTGTAAACTGGGAAATTTTCTTTTTCAGATCATCATCGAGTTCATTCTTACAGCGGCACAGAAGAACATCGGGCTGAATACCGATCTCTCTCATCTCTTTAACAGAATGCTGGGTCGGTTTCGTTTTAACCTCTCCACCGGTAACTTCGGGAACAAGAGTCAGGTGAACAGAAAGAGTGTCTCCCTTTGCTTTTTCGTGAATCATCTGCCTTACGGCTTCCAGGTAGGGAATTGATTCAATATCACCTACGGTTCCACCGACTTCAACGATAGTGATATCAACACTTTCCACTTCACCGAGTCTATAAATTCGACTTTTGATTTCGTCAGTAATATGAGGAACAACCTGGACGCATTTGCCAAGGTATTTTCCTTCGCGTTCTTTTTTTATAACTTCCTGATAAATTTGACCTGTAGTAATCGAATGGTCTTTTGTCAGTCCTGATGATGTAAACCGGCCGTAATTCCCCAGATCGAGATCTGTTTCCGCACCATCATCGGTAACGTATACCTCACCATGCTGGAAAGGGCTCATTGTGCCTGCATCCACATTTAGATATGGATCAACTTTAATCATACAAACTCGCAGACCGCGGCTCTCGAGCAGACTCCCAAGAGAAGCGGCAGCTATACCTTTACCGAGGCTGGAGCAAACTCCGCCCGTAACAAATATATACTTCTTCATGGGATTTCATTATTCAATAAAGAAAGGGGGACTGTCAATTATGAGATCGGAGAATATCTGCATTTCACAGATATTAAAATATTTCTTGCTATATCCTCAAAAGTACATATAAAGTTTTGAAGGAGATTTATCAAAGGATGAGTACAAAAACAAATTTACCAAAAAAAATTACTGCCACCAATAAACCCGGAACGATTTTGAGTCAGATGAAAATCAGAAATCATTCGATTACCTGCGATGAAGAACCTCTCTATGGCGGAAGTGATGATGCGCCAGATCCCTATGACTATGTAATTGCCGGTGTCGGGGGGTGCACAATTGTATCACTAAGGCAATTTGCTGATAGAAAAGGATGGGATATTGGAGAAATCAGTCTGACTATGACCTATAACTCTGTAGACGGTGAAGATCTGGTGACCAAAGAAGTATCTTTTTCCGGAGCTGTCTCTGAAGATCAGAAAAAAGTTTTATTAAGAGTAGCTCATTGTGGAACAGAAAAGATGCTTGAAAAAGGGATGAAGTTTACTAATAAAATCGAAGAATATGCTGAAATCTAAAGGCAATTGGAATAATGTGAATAGTTGATGATATTTTATTATACTTTAGATTATGTTATTCCAGTCTTTAAGATCGAGAATTCTTCTACTCGTTACATCAATAGTACTGATAACCACAACAGTACTGATTTTTCTCGTTAAAAATGAAATTCAAGATGCCATTTTTTCTGCTCAAAAAGAAAATGCAAGAAATGTACTTCATACAATTTTACTCAATGTTGAAAATCAGTATCAAAGTATTATCTTCCATAAGGAATCTATTCTTCAAAGAAGAAAAAATGAATTGAGGAATATTATAGAGATCGAAATTACTGAACTGGAATTTCTCTATAATGAGTTCAGAAAGGGTAATCTATCTGAGAAAGCGGCGCAGGAAACAGCCATTATTAAATTGAATCAACTCAGATATGACAATGGTATCGGATATATATGGATTAATGATACATCCAGACCCATTCCGTATATGATAATGCATCCCACGATACCGGAACTTAACAGAAACATTCTTGACGATCCAACGTTCAATACAGCTTTAGGCACCAGGGAAAACCTCTTTAAGGCTTTTGTTGATGTCTGCCTGGAAAAAGGGGAAGGATATGTTGATTATCTCTGGCCAAAACCGACAGATTCGGGTTTGACATCTTATCAGCCCAAAATATCCTATGTATCCATATTCAAACCCTGGAACTGGATTATCGGGACCGGTGTTTATATAGATGATATTGAACTGGAAGCAGAGAGAAGAATAGAAGCAGTCATTAATGAACTGCAGGAATCACTCTCAAAGGTAACAATCGGAAAAACCGGATACGTGTATATTTTCAGAGGTGATCAGACGATGGTGATTCATCCCACTATAAAGCGGGATGCGGATATCAGCGGATTAATCAATCCCGCTTCGGGAAAACCAATGTTTGATGAATTGATTGCTGCTTCAGAAAAAGAGGATAAAGAACTGAGATACCTGTGGGATTCTCCAGAGCATCAGGGTGAATATATTTTCTGGAAAAAGTCCTTCACCGAACACTTTGAACCACTGGACTGGTATATAGGTTCATCTGTTTACGAACTGGAGATTGAAGCTCCGGCAAACGAGCTCATTAGGAAGATTCTCCTGTTCTCGATAATCATTCTCATTATAGCTTTTCTACTGTCATTCATCCTCTCTCAAAGTCTGATCAAACCGGTAAAAATGCTCTCATTATCAGTCAGCAACATTGAAAAGAACGGTATAGAAAATGTCAATGTTCCCATATTCGGAACAATTGAAACAAAAAACCTGGGTATAGTTATTTCCACAACATTGAAGTCTCTTCATGAATCAGAAAAAAGACTTGAAAAATACCAGAATCATCTTGAAGAAGAGGTTCGAAAGAGAACCGTAGAGGTAGAGGAAAGCAATAAAAAGCTCATAGAGGCAAAAGAGGCTGCAGAAAATTCAAATAGGGCAAAAAGCACATTTCTGGCCAATATGTCACATGAAATAAGAACACCGATGAATGCTATTCTCGGGTTTGCCGATATACTTTCCCATGAGGAAGAAGATCCGGAAAAAGCGAACTACATTTCTAATATACTGACAAGCGGCAGTACACTGCTAAGCTTAATCAATGACATTCTGGATATATCCAAAGTGGAAGCAGGGAAACTGGAATTACAGTATACCCCTGTCTCCCTGAAGGCGATTATTGATGAGATGAAAATTATCTTCAGTACAAAAATCGCAGAAAAAAGGCTGAAATTAATAATCCATGGCCCTCCGGAATATCCCGCCTCACTAGTCCTGGACGAAACAAGGCTCAGACAGATCCTGATCAATCTGATCGGAAATTCTGTCAAGTTTACAAATCAGGGATCTATAGAGATCGGTATCTCCTATATATTTCCGGAAGAGAAAAAATCAGACACAGTCACTCTTGTGTTTTCTGTAAAAGATACGGGTATCGGAATAGCCGAAGATCAGCAGGAAAGAATATTCAATCCCTTCGAACAGCAAAATGGTCAGAAAATGAGTATTTACGGAGGAACAGGACTGGGCCTTGCTATTACAAAAAGATTACTGGAAAAAATGAATGGTGAAATCCAGGTAGAAAGTGAACCGGGAAAAGGCAGTCTTTTTACAGTTGTCCTGAATAATATTGAAATCGCAAATTCCGGACAAACTGATGATACCACGTCGGAAAAACTGGATTTTAACTCAATTATATTTCAGAAAAAAACGATACTTATTGCCGATGACGTGGATTTCAACAGAGAGCTTCTTATCAAATATTTATCTGATTACGAATTTTCAATAGTGGAGGCAAAAAACGGCTTACAGTCAATCGAGCTGATCCGGAAAAATAAACCGGATTTAATCCTTATGGATATGAAAATGCCTGTGCTGAATGGCTATGAAGCACTGGAAATTATAAAAGATGATAAAGAACTTCAGGATATACCTATCATTGCAGTCACGGCATCGGCAATGATCAGTGATGAAAAGGTTATCAGCAGATTATGCAATTCAATGCTGAGAAAACCTGTCAGCAAATATGAATTATTAAAAGAAATTATGAATATTCTGCCTTACAATACAAAGAGTGAACAAATATCAGAGATTGAGATGATCTATCCTTCCGATGAAATATTGAATGAGATAAAAGTTTTTGCCTTAATAGGAGATATTGAAGGAATAGAAGATTTGATTTTACAAATAGTTAAAATGAATCCTGACTATAGCGGCTTCTGTAATAAGCTGCGAAAATTAGTCAGTCGTTATCAAATGGAAAAAATACTGGCATTTATTGAAATCAGTAAGGATACATAATGGTTTCTGAAGAGAAAAAACAAATAATACTCATTGTTGACGATAAACCGGCCAATCTCGATGTGCTGAGAGCATTTCTTAAAGAAAACAATCTGAAGATACTGGTTGCAGACAGCGGAGAGACTGCATTAAAAAGTATTGAAAATATCCATCCAGATATGGTTTTACTCGATGTTATGATGCCAGGAATAGATGGATTCGAAACCTGCAGACAGATTAAAAAATTAAAAGGACTACAGGATGTTCCTATAATATTCATGACTGCTTTAACGGAGCCAAAACATAAAGCAATGGGATTTTCAGCTGGCGCTGTAGATTATATAACTAAACCTATCCAGAAAGAGGAATTGCTGGCTCGTGTAGCCACTCACCTGGAAATAAAAAGATATCGGAATCATCTTGAAGAAGAAGTACTTAAAAAAACAGAAGAACTAAGAAAAAGTGAAGAAGAATATCGTCTTCTTTTTAACAATGCCAATGATGCCATACTGATATTTAAAGACGGGCGTTGTACTAATTGCAATATAAAAGCATTAGATCTTTTTGACTGTAGAAAAGAGGCGATTATCGGGCAGTCTCCTTTATCTTTTTTTATCCCCGAAATACAGCCCGATGGGATTGAATCCAGAAAAAAACTGCTCGAATTGTTAAAAAAGAATACTGAAGTTTTTGAAATGCAGCTACTCAAGGATAATGAAAAACCTTTTGATGCCGAAATACATCTGAATCAGATACAGATTGGCAAAGACAGATTGCTTCAGGCAATAATTCATGATATCAGCCAGAGAAAACATCTACAGAGTATGAAATCTGCTTTAATACAATCATCAAAAATGGCTGAAATTGGAGCTTTGACAACAGGAATTGTACACGAAATAAAAAATCCCATTGCCGGTATTGAACAAACCATCCAAAATATGAGGAAAAGATTACTCGATGACAACCAGGAAAAAAATAAAAAAGCCGCAGATGAAGCGGGTTTAAGATTAAATTCATTAATAAAATATCTCAACAAACGCGAAATCGATAGAATGATCGACAATATATCCTTTTCTTGCTCAAGAGTTGATGAAATCATTAAAAATATGCTCCCCTATTCTAGAAAAACCATTGAAAATTACAATCAGAATGATTTAAAGGCAGTTTTAAATGAAACTCTTTATCTAGCCCGATTTAATTTAGAATTTATAAATATCGCAAAAATAGAAACCGAGTTTGAGGAAAATCTACCACTAATCTACTGCAATAAAAATGAGATTCAACAAGTCCTGCTCAATATTCTAAGTAATGGAGCACAATCAATGTTGGAATATAAAATTGGGAGAATAGATTATACTCCATCATTCCACATACATCTCCATGCCGATGAAAGTAATTTTAATATCAGAATCACTGATAATGGACCGGGAATAAATGAAGAGATAATAAACAAAATCTTTGATCCCTTTTTTACTACAAAATCCTCAAAAAACGGTACAGGCCTTGGTTTGTTTATCTGCAGACAAATTATTGAAGTAAACCACAATGGAATGATATCAATAGAAAATATCTCTCACGAAGGGACCTCTGTTTTAATACAACTACCCCGAAAAATATAGACTTGCTATAATTCAATATATAAGGATATATTTTCTTTATGAGCAGATTCCAGGATGATCTCAAAGATGACTACATTGAAAGGATATACAATGATCGAATTACTGAAAAATAGAGAGACTGAAGTTCAGGCACCTCCGGCAAAAGCCTATACACTTAGGGCAATAATCATCAGTTCACTGGCTGAAGGAGTAAGTACGATCCGCAATCCCCTGCTCGGAGAAGATCAGCTGAACCTTATAGAGTGTCTTCGGGGACTGGGTGTCAAAATAGAACAAAAGAAAGACCGCCTGATAATTCACGGAACCAATGGGAAACTAAAACCTGTCGAAAAAGTAATAAATGCCGGGGAATCAGGAGTTACAATGAATGTACTCTCATCAGTAGCCTCCTTATCTGATAAACCTGTAACCTTAACAGGAGCTGAAGGATTGCTGGCAAGACCTATTGATGAAGTGATTAACGGCTTAATTCAACTGCAGTGCGACATTGAGTATCAGGATAAAACCGGATTTCCCCCGATATTGCTGAAAAGCACAGAAATCCAGGGCGGGACCGCAGAAATGTCAGGAAAAAAAACATCACAATATTTCAGCTCTCTAACCCTGGCAGCGCCCCTTGCAAAAAAAGATGTCAAACTGATCTGTACGGACATCATGTCGGAAAAACCCTATTATGACATTACCGTTGATATGATGTCCGCATTCGGAGTTGAAGTAACAAACAACGATTACAAAGAGATGCTCATCAAAAGTGGACAACAATATCAATCACGGGATTTCACAATTGAAGGAGACTACAGCAGCGCATCATTCTTCATGTTATCCGCCGCCATCTGCAAATCAAAAATCACCATATCGGGATTGAATAGAGAATCGAAACAGGGCGATCGCAAATTCCTGAATTACCTGGAAAAGATGGGATGCAACATAAACTGGCATGAAAAAGACGTAGCAATAGAAGGAAATGAACTCAGACCGATAAAAGTAAATATGATAGATACGCCGGATCTCGTGCCTCCCCTGGCGATTGCAGCGGCCTTTGCAGAAGGAAAAAGCACATTCACCGGAGTTGGACAACTTCGCTACAAAGAATGCAACAGACTGGAAGCGGTAGTGACCGAACTGGAAAAAATGGGAATCAGATCCAACTACGACGAAGACAACCTCTATATCGAAGGAAACAGTAAAAGCATCCACGGCGCCGAAATCAACACCTACAATGACCACAGAATCGCCATGAGCTTTGCCATCGCCGGCCTGGCCGTCAGCAACCAGATAATAACAGACAAAAAATGCGTCGCCAAATCATTCCCCGACTTCTGGCAGCGAATGGAAGTCTTCTACTAAATCTTCCCATTGCAGCTTATCTGAGCCGGATTTGCTTGAGTCTCAATTCGATGTGCGATTTAGAACCCAACTAAAGAGAAAGGTTCTCGTGCCTATTTCGGATAAAACGCTGCGAGTCTCACGTTTTATGTGAGCATCGCAGAGAGGTTCACTGACGAAGAGATTATTTCTTTGTTACTACAGTTTATCTGAGCCCGATTTGGCTCAAGATTGAGAAAAAGTACTGCTTGAGTCGCGCAGCATACACCGTATGTGAGCACACGAAAGCAGGACTTTGACATGAGATGCGAGACTCGCAGCATCGAACATTCCAACAGATTGAGCCAAAGCCGGCTCAGATAGCGTATTTTATATTGGGGATATCCTTAATCTTCCCATATAATCGATCCATCTGACTCTTTTCGGCAACAGTCACTCCGACGTTGTAACTCAGGTATTTACCTTCTTTACTCAACTTCGATGACCAGTCTGTACCTTTTATATTTTCAGACATTAATACGGCTTCTATATTTTTTTTATTTTCTTTATCTGTTAATACATTCTCAACAATAATTTTTATGGTGAAACTCTGGGGAAAATCGAGTGTTTCTCTATTCACTATCAAACTCCGAAAAACTCCTGCTCAGTGACTTTTTTTATGAGCTGGAGATAATTAAGGTATATACTATAGCATATGGGTGACTTTTTTGTAACTGCTGAGCTTAAAAAGCCTTTTCTTAAATAGAATCATTTTGTATTATTCTCTGATGAACCTAAGGAGGGTTTCCTTTGAAAAGATATACTACGCTGCTTTTGAGCTCGCTTCTGCTATTTTCTTGTAATATGAAACAGGAAATTTTCCTGGAAAAAGACGGCTCGGGAACTGCGAGCATAGAAATAAGACTCAAAAACTTTGTAATTCCGACTATTGAAGATCTCGCAGAGGTCTCTCCCGATATTGATCCCGATGAATTGTTAAGCCCTGAAAAGATTTCAGAAGCTTTACTTGAAAATCCCGAAATATCCAATGTCCGTGCTTCAAGACCATTAAAAAATCTTCTTAAGATACATTTTGATTTTGGAAGCATTACCAATCTCTTTGAACAGACAGAAGATGAAATCCAATCTTCCGGCCTGATAAAGATTGAGGATATAGGGTCGGAAAAAAAGTTGACTCTTACAATCAACAAAGAAACCTATAGAGGATTCAGTAGTATTATTCCGAATATCGATGATCCGACGATGTCCGCTCTTGCTCCGGATCCCGATATGGATGTAACAGAAAGCGAATACCTCGATATGATTGAGTTTTTCTTCGGTGATGATGGCCCAGCAGGTGTTCTCGACTCTACAATGAAAATGGTTATCCAGGTAGATGGTACGATTACGGATCAGCGTGGCGGACAGAAGCTGAGCAATAACAAAATAGAATTTAATATTCCGCTTATTAGAATTTTACTTTTAGACAGAAATCTAGTGTATTCTGTCACTTACGAATAATTAATCAACCAGGGGAAGTATGATGGAAAGAACGTATATAATGCTAAAGCCGGGAGTAATTCACAGAAGGATTGCCGGAGAAATCATCAGCAGAATTGAGAAAAAAGGTTTGCAGATTACAGCAATGAAAATGGTGAATCTGGAAAGAGACACTGTTCAGAAACATTATGAAGAACACCTTAAGCAGGAATGGTATCCGCTTGTTGAAGATTTTGTAGTTAAAGGTCCCGTCATAGCTATGGTTGTTGAAGGTCCGAAAGCAGTTATGCTTATGAGAAAACTCTGCGGAGGAACATTTGTAGAGAAAGCCGAGCCCGGAACAATCCGCGGTGACTATGCTCTTGGCAGCATCAATCCAAATAATGTAATTCACGCATCTGATTCAACTGAAAGCGCTGAGAGGGAAATTAAAATCTTTTTTGATGAGAGCGAAATAAATCTTTGGGAAAACCCCTTTGAAGGCTGGGCTTAATGAATAAAACTGTAGGTGTTTTAGGAGCCGGAGCTTTTGGAACGGCTATTGCTAAAATTATTGCAGAAAAAGGCATCAATGTCACACTATGGTGTTTTGAACAGGATGTTGCAGATGAAATTAATAATAACCACATTAATAAATATCTGCCCGATGTAAAACTTCCAGTTAATATTAAAGCAGTTACAGAGATAAAAGAAGCAGCGATAGACAAAGAGTATATTATTCTCTCAAGTCCTTCTCTTTTCATTCTTAAAACAGTAAAGGATATTATTTCTGTTCCCAACATTATCGAAGGACAGAGTAAAATCGCAGTAATCGCCAAAGGTTTTCTAGAGGGTCCTAAAGGACCTCAGCTTCTTCTCGATACAATTGAAAATTACCTTCCCGGTTTCTACAAAGGGAATGTAGTGTATATTTCAGGACCATCTCATGCAGAAGAAGTTGCCAGAGGTAAAATTACAGGATTGATAAGTGCCTGTGCCAATCCGAGAATGTCTATCATTTTCAGAGAACTATTTTCCTCAGAGACCGTTCAGGTATACTCATCATTAGATGTTATCGGTGTTCAGGTAAGCGGTGCTGTCAAAAATGTCATTGCCATTGCTTTTGGACTGCTCGACGCTCTGAAAGAGATCTCCGACCGGGTTGGTGATAATACGGAATCATATCTCTTTGCTGTGGGGCTGAATGAAATTCAGAAACTGGGTATGGCTCTGGGAGCGACTCATTCTGAAACATTTACATCACTGGCTTCAGTGGGGGACCTCCACGTTACCTGTCGTTCACTGTATGGAAGGAACAGACGATTCGGTAGTGAAATCATTACAAAGAAAGTACTCGACGGATTTACGGATATTGATGATCTCATTCAGAATATCGATAAGCTCGGATATCTTCCCGAAGGTATAGTTGCAGCGCGATTTGCAGCTCAACTCGCCGATCAACTCAAATTAAAACTTCCTATGATTCAGGCTGTATATAAAATGCTGAATAAGGAACTGAACCCTCTCGAAGTTGTAAAGAGTCTCGATCCGGGATTTTCTTCACTGCAGTAATTTTGAAAAGATTTTTGAGATAAACACCGGATAAAACCGGTGTTTTTTTACGCATGCTGGGCTGCAGCTCTTCTTCGTGCCGGAACAACCTGAGGTTCGACCCGCCTCTTCAGCGGAATACCGCAGAAACGGCATTTTGCTTTTGCATCAGCACAACTGCTGCAGACATAATAATACTTATTACAGTGTGAACAATAATATCGTTTCGCCGAAGCCTGAAAGACTCTTCCACAACTTTCACAAGTAGCTTCATTAGTGTGAATATTTTCCATATTAATCTCCATACAATAAAAATATTACAAAAATTCAGCTAATTAAGTATGCCGTTTGGTATAATTTCAGGGAATTTTACCTAGAATATCGCTTAAAACATCACTGTGCAGGGATAAAGCCTCTCTGCCTGCATTGTTGAGACAGTACAATCCTCTGCTGACCTTATCAAACCAGCCATAGACATTGCCCGAGAGAATCTGTTGAGTTTTAGCACCTCCACCGTTTTTTCTGATCTCTGAGGGAGAGAGCGATTCTTTATCACTCAGCAGATAAGCCGCAACCAGAGCCTGCTGTTTATAAGCACTGATCCTTCTATCGACAACTGCACTTCCCGCTTTGTTAAACTCCGAGTATCTTCCGTCAATTTCCCTGATAATAGCATCGCGCCTTCTATGAGCTGTTCTGGGCTTATAGACTGATGGATGGGAAATGATTTCAACTCTGGTTTTCGTTTTTAGAAACCGGACGAGTATCAGCCCTACTTCCAACCTTGCCAGCAGTTTCTTTACATCTTTATACTTGGGGATGGTTTTCTTACCCTGTTGTACGGGAACAGCAACATACACAGATTCTGTAAGATTCTTCCTGTTAACCGCCTGATACACCAGGTCAAGAGAAAACCTGGTTTTCAATTCCACAATGAGAAGATCATTTTCTTTTCTGGCGACAATATCACAATTCTTAACTTCACAGGATACAGAATACCCCTGTTTTTCAAGCCATTGACGTATTGGTTTATCAAGCTCGGTTTCTTTCATCGATTCAAAGCTTAGCATAGTTCGCCATCTATGGAAAAGCATTCAAAAAGGGTTTATATTACTAATAACATGACTAGTAAAATCGCCATCATCGCAGATATTCACGGGAACCTGCCTGCCTTTAAGACAATTCTCAAAGACACAAAAAATCAAAATATAGAACACATCATTTTTCCCGGAGATATGATAACAGACTGCCCTGATTCCAATGCGATCATTAATATTATCAGAGAGATCATGTCTGAGCTGAAAGAGGATATCCTTATCTGCAGACATAGTCACAAATAGTGGGATTTTAAAACAGAAAAGAAATAAGCTGTCATTCCGGATTCATCAGAAATTCTCTTCAGCAAATCTCTGGGCGGAATATTCCATTGCATTTAGCAGGCTATTCAATGAAAGTCAGATTTAGAATTAATCGATCGTGAAATGTATCAATTTCCATACTTTTCTTAAGTGGACATTAGTAATGTATCAATAGAAAAACCGGAAGTTCTATAAAATAGAATCAGATACCAATCAATATACATTGGATTAACTCCATTATAAATGGAAAGTAAAATTTATCAAATATTTGTAAAATTGCACAATACGTTCATTTTTATGTAAAATTAATAATATTATGATAAAATAGCAACAGATTCCGAAATATTACATATTTTTAATATACAACATTTCTAAAGGAGTAGTAGCTATGTCACTCAATAAAAACCACCCCCCTAGTGTATTTATTTCCTATGGAAAAGATGATATAAAAATCGCCAATAGGATAGCAGAAGAATTGAAAAGTGCTGAGATCCGCATTTATATGCACGTAAAAGGAAAGGAGCCTCCTTTAGGTAAAAATATAATTGATTGGATGAATGAATCACTGGAAAAATCAGATTACTTTCTTGTTTTATTTAGCCAAAACTCAATTAAGAGTAAATGGGTAAAACGTGAGTATAATGCTGCTTACAATAAACAGAAGTGTGTAATTCCCTGCATTCTACCAGAATTTGATGTTCAATTAATTCCTCCATTGATTGCAACACTTCATTATTTGGATCTAAGACAGGAGCAAGTGGGAGCTTTAAAGAATCTTATTTTTCAAATAAATCAATTTGAACCTTATCAAAAAGCAAGTATTGAAACTATATCCAATAATGAAAAAAACCCAGAATTGAATAACGATGAGTGGATGGTGCATGAAGCTGAAGAGCATTCGGAATTTTCTAAACGAATTCACTCAATACACAATAGGAGCAAAAATAAAATAACTGATTATCAAAGTGATGCAGAGATTGTCATTACAATTTATGCTCTTTCGTTTCCTGATGAAAAGGGAGTTGGAAAATTCGGGCTCGATCTCATTTATTACCGAAATATTTGGGATCCTTCTCCAATGTTTGGCCCAATTGTCAAAGATGATGATAGACAAAAATTTATGAACAGTTCAGAAAACAAAGCCTTTGGTAAGCCTGAACTAAAACCTGGAGGATTTGCAGAAAGAGAAGATATCGAATCTTTTGCCAATTTTAAACTAATGAAAGAAAATAAACTTGTTGGTCTGCTCTTTCTCAATAGTCGGAATTTTCCATTTTCGGAGGAATTTTTTAATGAACCTGAATTTTCATCTCAGTTACCTGCCCTGTCAAATACTGTTGCTGAGATTAGTAAAAGTCGTCTTGAGAATTATAATCAAAGGCGAATGAGCCTTTTAAACAACCTACCAAGTAAGTTCAAGCCTCCTGTTTCTCCAGATTCAATCAATGATTTTTTTTCTGACTTCTTAAATAAGTTAACCGAAATTACTGAATACACAAATCTCATTTTATCTGTGTATTTATACATAGATAATGAGAAGAAATGTCTCAAGTGGCTATGGAGTAATGAATCAACAAGTACAGGTGCAACCTTGCATTTACCCAATTCACAAGATGAAAAGAGTCTTTTGATTGCTGATGTTGCTATCGATACCAATAATAAATCTCGATTGCTGCATAAAGTGATAGAAAATGATAAAGTTGTTCAGACAAGACTAGGAGACAGCCCTCATTCCAATATAGTGATACCAGTTTTGTCTGATGGTCCTGATCCCCAATTATTCGGTATTCTGGATATTCATGCTGATAATCAAAATCAATTCGATACAGATGATGTTCAATTGTTATATTGCATGTCTCAATTCCGTTTATCAGATATGTTGGAAACTATCAAAACTAACTCTAATACAGACACCTTCCCGTTGCATAATATTAAACATTATATGCCATTTAAAAAACGCTCCCTGGATTTCCCGGTTAATAGTCTAATTGAATTAAATTTTAATCCGATGAAGTTTCTGCTACATTGGGATAAAATTAAGGAGCTGATTAATGATGACATTACAACTGTTCCAGCGACAGTCGAAATTTGGCCTAGTATGGAATGTAATTATCGATGCTGGTGGTGTCGTACAGAAAATAGCCGAAAGACGTATTCAAATGGAAAAAAAATAATGACTCCAGATGAACTAAGCAGCATTGCGACTGACCTGTTATCATTTGAAAAAATTGATATTTTAATTAGTGGAGGAGGAGAGCCTCTTCTTCATCCCACAATTAATGAATTTATGAGGATTATCAGTAACATCGATGGTACTATTGGTATTTTTACAAACGGTACTAGACCCAAAGATTTTAGCTTTTGGAATTCCTTTTTTAGCCGTGAAGATTTGCACAGATTTGTCAGAGTAAGTTTTAATGGACATGATCCTGAAAGTTATTTTAAGATTCATAAAAATACTGACCCTGAAAAAATGAATGACGATGATTTCAACGTATATGCAGAAGCACGTAAAATAGTTTTAGATCTATTAGGTCTGCGTTCCCCGATGGCTTCAATCGCAATTGGAGATACAATTCACTCAACAGACATGAAATTTGTGGCGAAAAAAGCTAAACATGCAAAAGATCTCGAAGTGGATTTTATACAAATGCGACCTGAATTGTCCGAAAGTACAAATGAGCCAGAGCGTGGAAAGGATATTTGTGATACCGTGAAAAAAATTATGACAGAATATATCGAAGAAGATTTCTCTGTGATACATACTGATTCAGAGCGGGCTTTTACAAAACATACAGAACAAAGATGTTATGCGATGCATCTGGTTCCCACCCTCCTACCCGATTTCGAAGATGGCTGGACGCGTATTATGCCATGTTCCTATGCCATCAATAATTGGGGGGGACCTGTACCCAATCTCGGGAGAATGCGCGAAGGAGCACAATTCAGTAAATTTTGGGAGCAAATGAACCTCAAGCTCAAAGGAAGTGAACAGTACGATCCGGACTATAAGGTAAAGATAGAGGGATTTATTAATCCAAGTGAAGTTGGATGTCCACAATGCAGATATTACCGACTAAATCAAAGAATTCATGAGATTGCTAACAAAAAAGGTAAGCTTTATTTAATCGATCAACTTGTTAATTCACTTCAAAATAATCAGAAAGAACTGAATAAGGATTTCAGCAAAGATATTGAAGAAGTCTGGGAAAATGACATAATAAATATAGAACAGGCCAGAAAAGCATTCGAAGAATCAGAGAAACTCGGCATTATACCATCACTATAAAACAATTAACTTAAATCAAAGGATTTAACAAATGAAAGAAGATTTTACTGAGAATTCTCAATCTGTTCAGTCTCATTTAACTATGATTCAGAATGTGATTCAAAGAATGGCATCGAATAGCAGTTCCTCAAAAACTTGGTGTATAACACTTGTTTCTGCAATCCTGGTAATTCAACCTGATGATTCAATGCCTGAATATATGTGGATTACACTAATACCAATGATACTTTTCATGATTTTAGATGCTTATTATTTAGCTTTGGAGAAAGGTTTCCGGGAATCTTATAATCAATTTATTAAAAAGCTGCATAAAGGTAAATTGGATTTTGATGATATGTTTGTTGTCAAACCCACTGGTTTTATATTCATATTATTCTTAAAATCCTTATGTTCATTTTCTATTTGGCCTTTTTATGGATTAATACTGTCGATGGTTGTCCTGATTAATAAAATTGTATGGATTAGCTGATACCTTCGAATAACCATATCCTATTCAGTGTAAATCTATGGAGAAGATTTAATTATTGATACATAGATATCATTAGATTTCATATCCTTGCGAATTAAAGAATGACCAGTTACAATCTTTAAATATGAACCGAATAATCTTTCTTTTATTAATGTTTTGTACATCACAGTTATTTTCTCTTGAAATATGGTTAAAC
>Ga0070728_10001421_pt1 | contig 35825 bp, 27 predicted proteins | sample tdDd471_FD_66723 | JGI IMG/M metagenome (GOLD analysis project Ga0070728, IMG submission 66723) | Marine sediment microbial communities from the Atlantic coast under amendment with organic carbon and nitrate - tdDd47.1 | ecosystem: Environmental > Aquatic > Marine > Coastal > Sediment | place...
CGACATCGGCAACTCGTTGCCCACCACCTACATGGCCGGCGCCAAGGACCAGTACGAGGAAGGCGCCCTGATCTTCCCCGCCGTCCGCATTCAGCGCGACTACACCAACATCGAGGACGTGGTGCGCATGTGCCGGTCCCGCATCCGGGTGCCCGGGCAATGGTATGGCGATTATCTGGCCGGAATCGGTTCCGCCCGGATCGGCGAACGCCGCCTGAAGGAGCTTTGCGAGAAGTACGGCAAGGACACCATCAAGGCCTTCATCCGCGACTGGTTCGACTATTCGGAGGAACGGATGGCCCAGGCCATCGCCAAGCTGCCGAAATCGGCCCTGAAGAACTCCGGTGCGCATGACCCCTATGGCGATCTGCTGCCGGAGGGGATTCCGCTGAACGTGGAGGTCAGGATCGATCCGGACGACCGCATGATCGACGTGGACCTGACCGACAATATCGACAATGTCGACTGCGGCCTGAACGAGAGCGAGGCCTGTGCCTCCGCCTCCACCATCGCAGGTGTCTTCAACTCGCTCGATCCGACGGTGCCACGCAACTCCGGTTCCTTCCGCCGCATTCGGCTGCACCTGAAGGACGGAGCCATCGCCGGGCGTCCGAAGTTCCCGCACAGTTGCTCGGTCTCCACCACCAATGTCGCCGACCGACTGATCAACATCGTGCAGTCGGCCTTCGCGGAAATCGGTGACGGCTGGGGCCTGGCGGAGGGCGGTGTCGGCATGGGTGCCGGTTTCGCCGTGGTGTCGGGCAAGGACAACCGGGTCGAGGACGAGCCCTATGTGAACCAGCTGATCATCGCCAGTTCCGGCGGCCCGGCCAGCCCGGTGGCAGACGGCTGGATCACCTATGGCCTGCCTGTCGTGGCCGGGCTGATGTACCGCGACTCCGTGGAGATCGACGAGTTGAAGCATCCGCTGCAGTTCCAGTATCTGCGCATCGTCACCGGCAGTGGCGGTGCCGGTCGGCTGCGCGGGGCACCGGCCATGGAACTCTCCTACGGTCCGACGGAAATGCCGATGGATGTGCTCTGGCCCTGTGACGGCACCGTCTATGCACCGAAGGGTGTCCGGGGCGGGGATGCCGGTTCCGCCTGCCAGCATTTCAAGGTCAGCGCCAACGGGCTGGAAGAGGAACTGCCGAGCATCGTCGAGGTCCAGTTGAAGAAGGGCGAGCGGGTGCGGGGCAATCACTCCGGCGGCGGCGGCTACGGCAGCCCGCTCGACCGCGATCCGCGCAAGGTGCTGAAGGACGTGCTGGAGCGTTACGAAACAGCCGACAGGGCACGCGACGTCTATGGCGTCGTGCTGACCGGTTCAGGCGACGAAGAGTCGCTGACGCTCGACGTTGCCGCCACCGAGAAGCTGCGGGCAGAACGCGCCGCCGCTTGACGGAGTCCCGGTCAATCCGAACCGGAAGAAGGCCCCTTCCCCCTTGACGGGGGAAGGTCGGGATGGGGGGTGAACCGGCGCAGCCGACCATCCATGATCACGCCACGGGGCCAGCCCCGGCGATGATGATCTCCCGGGTGTAATCGGTCAGGTAGTCGCAACCGTCCGCCGTCACCACGATGGAATCGCCGATGCGCCCGCCCAGGCTGCCATCCAGGCTGATTCCGCCGTCAACGGCGAAGGTCATGCCCGGCTGCAGGATGGTGGTGTCCCCGGCCTTGAGTTCAGGGGCCTCCAGGTAGGACATGCCGATGGAACGGCCGGTGCGGTAGCCGGTGACATAGCCGCGTTCGCTGTAGACGGCGTTGGCCGCGGCCGCCACGGATTCCGCTGTCACCCCTGGCCTGATCGCGGCAATTGCCGCCTGCTGTGCGTCGATGGCGGCCTGCTGCACGCGGGCGGCATCATCGGACACCTCATCGACAAAGAACATGCGGTCGAAGCCGAGCTTGTAGAGCTTGAACTGCGCCATGTTGCAGAAGCAGAAATAGACCGGATCACCCACGGCCAGTGGCTTCACGCTGGCACGGCGATGCACCATCGAGGTATCGCGGCCCGACTGCATGACCTGCAGATTGTGGATCATGGGGGAGACAAAGGCCTCCCACCCGCGCGCAGTCAGAAACCCGGCGGCCTTGCGCGTGCCCGCATTGATGACCGCCAGCGCGGCCTCGTATTCCGGCGCGCCTGCCGCAAGCGCCCCCTCCGCCGCCGCCATCATCGCCCCGGCGATCTCACCCGCCTGGCGCATGACAGCGATTTCCTCCGGCGACTTGATCATCCGCATCGGTCCCAGCACCGGTGCAATATCGGTCAGAAGCGTGTCCGGCAGGCTGCTGTCGAACCAGTTGCGCACAATGGCGGGCAGGGTCGCAGCCTCCACCGCGATGCTCCCGTGCCGGTCCCCCAGCACGCGCGCCAGAACGGTTTCCCAGCGGTTCGCGCCCGCATCCTCCCAGGTCTCGATCCGGCCGACCCAGGTCATGGCACCCACCATCTCGCTTTCCATCTGCGGCGTCAGAACCGTTGGCTCCTCGTCCGGGCGGATGATCAGGAATGTCGGGCGGCCGAATTCCACCGAGAGATAGCCCCAGAACCCGGCCAGCCAGGCAATCGAGCTTTCGTCGGTCAGGATGGCGACCGCGATCCCTTCCTCCCGCATCCGCTGCTGAAACGCGATGGTCCGTTGGCGTGCCTGCTCCAGCATCGGTGCATCTCCCTCAAGTTCTTCTGTCCGATCAGCCTTTCGCCGACACCAGCGGTCGCAATCAGCACTGGCACGATGTTCAGGCACGTGGAACTCTCCTGACAGGTTGGGAGTGCGATGCGGATGACGCAATATCCATCAGCGACACGGAATGTCCGGTTCGACGCCGGTCGTCATCACCGCGCCAAGATCGGTTTCGTGCTGCTGGCAACAGAGCAGACGATCGAGGATGACATGATGCGCCATGCGCCGGACGGCGTCGGCATGCATTTCGCCCGCGCCGCCATCCCCGACTCCATCACCAACGCCACGCTCGCGGCGCAGGCCGACCTGCTGGCCGGGGCCGCCGCGACCCTGTTGCCGGACGGATCGCTGGATGTCATCTGCTACGCCTGCACCTCCGGCAGTCTGGTGATCGGGGAGGACCGGGTCTTCACCGAACTGAACCGGGGCGCGCCGAACGCGAAGGCCACATCGCTGATCACCGGCGTCATCCGTGCCCTGCAGGCCGTTGACGCGAGGCGGATCGTCGTGGCAACGCCCTATCTGGACGAGATCAACCGCAGGGAAGCGGCGTATCTGGTTCAGGTGGGCTTCGACGTGATCGACATTCAGGGCCTGAACCTGGAAAAGGACAGCGACATGATCCGGGTGGCCCCCGACTACATCCAGGAATTTGCGCTGTCGCTCGACCGTCCCGATGCGGACGCGATCTTCGTCTCCTGCGGCGCGCTGCGTACGCTGGACGTCGTGCAGCAGTTGGAGGAACAGGCCGCCAAACCCGTCATCGCCAGCAATCAGGCGATGCTGTGGGACACGCTGCGGCTGGGTGGCATCAATGACCGGCTGGATGGGCTGGGTCGCCTGCTGCATCTGCCATGAAGGTTGCGGTGTTCCAGTGTGATCTGGCTGGCGCGGATGCGGAGGCGCGTCTGGCAAGGCTGCATCAGGTGATGCAACAGGCACAGGCCGATCTGCTGCTCTGCCCGGAACTGTTCATGTCCGGCTATCACGTTGGTGACCGCATCCCGCAACTGGCGGAAGAGCAGGACGGCCCCTTCGCCAGACGCGTTGCGGAGATCGCAAGGACGACAGGGATGGCGGTCGCCTATGGCTACCCGGAAGCGGCAGAGGGCCGGATCTACAACAGTGCGCTCTGCGTCGGGCGCAATGGTGAAACATTGGCCAACCATCGGAAGCTCGTCATTCCGCCCGGACCGGAGGTCGGACATTTCACAGCGGGCGACGGCCTGACCCTGTTCGACCTCGACGGGTTCCGGATGGCCCTGCTGATCTGCTACGACATCGAGTTCCCGGAGGCTGCCCGTGCAGCTTCGGCGGCGGGCGCGGAAGTGATCCTGGCCCCCACCGCCCTCGCCGCGCAATGGTCGGTCGTTGCCGAACGGGTAATTCCGGCGCGCGCGTTCGAGAATGGCACCCACATTGTCTATGCCAATCACACCGGAACGGAGAATGGGCTCGAATACGCCGGATCAAGCGTGATTCTTGACCCGATCGGGGGTGATCAGGCCCGTGCAGGCACATCAGAGACTGTAATCACGGCGATTCTTGATAATGACCAGGTCCACCGCGCACGCGCCAGACTGCCCTATCTGCAGGATGTTGCGACCCTGCGGGACCGGCTGCGGTGAGCCGGATCAGTTCTGGCGCAGCAACTGCTCCGCCCGGTCGAAACGTTCCGTCTCGATCAGCATGGCGACATAATCGGCCAGCAGCGAACGGTCGGTCGGGCGCTCCGCGACAAGCCCTTCGTAGACCGCAATCGCCTCCTCATCCGCACCAATGGCGCTGAGGCCGGTCGCCTTCCTGCGCCGGGTCTCGAAGTCATCCTCCTGTTTCGCCGCAATGCGTTTCAGCATCTCGCGATAGGCGGCGCGACCCTCCTGCGGGCGGTTCATGGCGGAGAGGGACTGGCCATAGTAGTACCAGGGCCGATGGTCGGCCCGCCCCTCGGCATCGGCAACGCGGAAGTACCGGTCCAGCACCTCGACAGCCTTCTCGGCGCGCCCGGCAAACGTGAAGGTGCGACCGGCCTGCAGCAGCCGGTCAGGATCGTCGCCGATCCGGCCCAGCAACTTGTCCCAGGCCTGCACCGCCACGTCCGGCTTGGCCGCCTGCTCTGCCCAGTCGGCCATCTGCAACAGGGGCCGGGTCTCGTCAGTCGACGGGACCAGGCGGCTGAGCAACTGCCCCACCTCGTCAAGGCCGCGTTCCGCGATCAGCGCATTCACGTAAGGAGCCAGCACCGGATCCGCACCTGACACCGGCGGCCTTGGCGCCACCAGTGCGATGGTCCGCGCCGTGGCACCGACGTCGTTCAGCAGTTGCAGCCAGGCAGCGCGTTCCGGCCCGGTTCCGGCTGACCGGGCCCTGCGGGAGAGCCATTCCAGCCCCCGCTCCGGCGGGCGCGGCCCCCAGAGAAACACGAGCTGCTGCACATCGGGCGAGTCCGGTCGTGCGTCCTGTGCCAGCAGGCTGAAGGCCTGCTCAGCCGCCGGTTTGGCACCGAGATCAAGCAGCCGGAACGCGGCATTGCGGCGATCCTGATCACTCAGGCGCTTGTCGATGGAGCGGCGTGTGACCCAGGTGATCAGGTCGTCCTGCCGTCCGGCGGTCGCCAGCGCTTCCTCGTAGACCGGGGGCCAGGGGCCGGTCGGCTCCAACCGTGCGACCTTTTCAAGGAACGGCAAGGCGCGGACTGGCCCGGCAACCTCCAGCAACTCGTAGAGCAGCAGGTCGCGCCGGGCAGCGGGTGGGCTGGATTGCAGACTCCGGACGAGGACGTCCGCGCGTTCCTTGTCCGCCTTCGCCAGACGCAACGCCTGCACATAGGCCTCTTCCCACTTCGCCGGATCCGCCTTCGCCAGATCGCGCAGGGCCGGCAGCGCCACATCGCCGAGCCCCGCGTCCAGCAGGGCGAACAGCAACCCCTCCCGTGTGGCCGCATCCATGGTCGGGTCGGCAAGTGCGGTTTCCGCGAAGCGGCGCAGGTCCGCCGGGTCACCGCCACGGCCAAGCGCCGCGACATAGGCACTGCGGACCTCCGCCGTGCCGGGCAGCAGCGCGCGCAGGATCGGCACCGCTTCCTCTGCCCGCCCGGCAGCGGTCAGGGCCTGCCCCCAGACGAGCGATGCCTCATTGCCCGGATAGAGTTTCTGCAGCTTCTCCGCTGCTGCGAACGCCAGGTCAGGTTTCGCCCCCTGCGCGGCGAGATAGTAGATGTCGGAAAGCACCTGGCGACCCGGCTGCGGCGTCGATTTCAGCCAGGCAAGCACCGGTCCGACCTTGCCCGCCTGTGTCTCCAGTCGCGCCCAGCCTTCCTGCACCTGCGGCGCGTCACGCTGTTCCCGCAAGGCCCGCAGCAGCGGCAGTCCGTCCTTCGCCTTGCCGAGTTCGAGGTAGAGGTTGGCGAGATTGGCAATGGCAAAGGGCGGTGTCGCGGGATCGCGCGCCACAGTCTCCAGCAGCGCCAGCGCGCGCGCATTCTCGCCCAGATCGGTCAGTGTCCGCGCGATGGAGAGACGCGTTGCAAGTGGCGGGTTGTCAAGCGACAGGGCCTTCTCCACCCAGTCCCGCGCGGCCTTGTTGTCGCCCCGTGCGACCGCGATGCGTGCCGCCATGGCGGGTCGTTTGGCCAGGAAGTCCTGTCCGGTTTCCGCCAGCAGCCAGTCGATCAGACCAAAGTCGCCTTGTTCCGCTGCATTCTCGGCCAGCGACGCAATCGTGTCCTCTGGCAACAGGCGCGGATTCTGCCGTCGTGCCTCGGCAAAGGCGAGCTGCGGCTGGTCCAGTTCGATGGCCAGCGCCATCAGGTCGTCGGCAAGCAGCAATGGCTGCGGCTCGCCTGCCCCGCGATCCAGCAGGAAGGCCAGCGCCTGTGGCTTTCGGTCGACTGCGGAAAGAGCCGCGACATAGGCTTCCGCATCCTGCGGTGTGCCGGGCAGCAGGTCCTTCAGGATCGGCAGTGCTTCCTCCGCCCGACCGCGTGCGATGAGGGCATTGGCATAGATCCGGCGCGTGCGCTCATCCTGCTCCAACTGGTACAGGCGCGTCGCGGCATCGAAAGCCAGCGGTTCCGCCCCGCTCTCCGCCGCCAGGAAATGAATATCTTCCAGCAGCTGGCGGTTCGTGACGCGGGCGCGGGTCAGCCAGTCCTGCACCCGTTGCGGATCACCGGCACGGGTTTCAAGCCGCGCCCAGCCAGCCTGAACCTGGGACTCGGAGCGCTGTTCCGCGAGGGTCCGCATCAGCGGCAGGCCATCGCGGGCGCGGTCCAGCTCCAGATAAAGCACGGCCAGATTGCCGATCGCCCATGCAGGTGTGGCGGGATCACGGGCCAGACCTTCCAGCCGTTTCAGGGCACCCGCCTGATCCCCCAGTTCAGCCTGCACCCGCGCCAGATCGATCCGGTCATTCAGGCGCAGGTCCGGCAGGGCGCTGGCCCTGGCCAGCCATTCCGCCGCGGCCTTGCGGTCGTTGCGCGCAATGGCGATGCGGGCGGCGGTGACAGGTCGCGCCTCCAGGAACGCCGGACCGAGGGCGGACAGCATGGCGTCGATCAGTTCGAACCGGCCTTCCAGCGCCGCAGTCTCGGCCAGATAGGCGACGGTATCCCCCGGCAGCCGGGTCGGGTCCTGGCGCTGCAACTCCGCGAACGCCAGTGCGGACTGCCCCTGATCGATGGCAAGGGTGATCAGGTCGTCCGCCAGTTGCGGCGGCAGGGCCGTGTCTGCCCCACGCGCCTTAAGGAAGGCCAGGGCATCCGCCCGGCGGTTTGCCCCGATCAGGGCTTCGATCCATGTTTCCGCGTCTTCCGCGTTGCCCGGCAACAGGACCTCAAGCACCGCCAGAGCCTGCGCTGCCCGCCCATTGGCCGTGAGCGCCTGACCATAGAGACGGCGGGATTCACGGTCCGGGTGGTCGCGAAACAGCCGCTCGGCCGCGAACAGGGCAGAGACCGGCGCCAGTCCCGGCGTCGAGAGCGCGACGATGTCGGTCAGAACTTCCCGGTCGACCAGACCCTGCTGCTGCAACCACGCGAGCAAGGCCTTGTCCTTACCCGCAATTGCCGCGATCCGCGCCCAGCCTGCCTCCGCCTCGGGGGACGGATTGGCACGCCGCAGGCTGTCGAAGGCGGCCAGGCCTGCCTGCAGCCGCTCCGTGCTGATGTAGAGTTGAGTCAGTGAGCGGATCATCGGTTCGTTCAGGTCGGGACGTGCCGCGATCCGGTCCAGCAACTCCGCGGCCTTCGGGTCCTCGCCCAGCTTCAGCCAGGCGCGTGCCAGGCGAAACTGCTCGTGCGTCGGCAGGTCAGTCTCTGCCGCGGCCCGCTGCACCTCGGCCACCGCATCATCGCGTCGGCCAATACTCAGCAGCAACTCCGCCATCAGCGCCGGATGCGCGGCCCGGAACGGTGCCTGCAGTTCCTCCAGCAGTTTCTGCGCCAACGCCTGGCGGCGGAATGCCACTGCAACATCGCCCAGGGCACGCAGACGGAAGTCGGTCAGTCCGGAGAGGTCGCGCCGCAGGGACACCTGTTCCAGCAGATCGACTTCCTGCCCCTGCAAGGCGAGGTCGATGAAGACCGGAAACGCCAGGTCCGGCAGCTTGTCCGCCTTGTCCAGCGCCACGAGATGTTCGAGCGCCACGGTCGTGCGATCCAGGCCATCCTGCATCCGGGCCCAGAACACCAGCAGGGGTGGCGAGAGATACAGTTCCCCCTCGAACGCGCTCAACAGGCGGATGCCAAGGGCGTTCTGTTCGCGTTCCGCGGCTTCACGGATGATCGGCACGATGACCGCCCGATTGCCCTTGGCCTTCGCGAAGCGGGCGACGATGTCAGCGGCCCGGTCTTCTTCGCCATAGGTGCCGGCGATCATGGCGTAGAGTTTGACCGAACGGACTTCGAACGATGTCGGGTTGCTGCGCCACATGCGTTCCAGAAACGCCAGGGCCTTCAGCGGTTTCTGATCGGCAGCAGCAAGTTCGGCCGCCTCGAGAAAGTCCGAGGGCCGGGCATTGCCGTCGTCGATCAGTTGCGCAAGGCTTGCCTGCAACCTGCCGTAGTCACCACGATAGCGATACAGGTCGACGAGCTGTCGCTGTTCCTCCGGCTTGTGGTCTGCGGCAACGACCTCCGCCAGCATTCGCACGAAGTCATCCTGACGCTGTGCAAACCTGTAGAACTCGGCCAGCTTCCGCTTCGCGCCGATATCCTTCGGACGTCGGGCAATGTAGGACTCCATGACCCGTATCGCCTTGTCGATGTCCCCGTCATGCAGGGCAATATCGGCCAGCGAAGCCACGACCACGACGGATGTGTCGCCCGCGTCCAGCCGTTCCTGCAACGTGTCCCGCGCCAGATCCACCTTGTCCGACCGCAACTGCAGCAGCGCCACGTCCTTCTTGCTCGGGATCAGCAACAGGCTGAGCCCGACGCCCAGGACGACAACAACAATCAGCAGGACCAGGTTCAGGCGCACGGTATCGTCAGCCTGCTTCCGCCGGGCGGATCACGATGCCGACCGGCTGATAGGCATGGGTCGGCAGTTCCACGATCAGCACACCATCGGAGCCAACCGTCTGTTCATCGCTGACGGTGGAACCGTCCGGCAGGGTTGCCTCGGCCCGCCACTGGCCAGGCGTCATCCCGCGCCACTGCATCGCGCCATGGCCGAACCCCTGTCCCTTCATGCGCAGCGAGGCGCCGTCCCGGGCCAGATCCCACAGATGCCAGCGCGCGTCCACAAGCGATGAAACATCATCTCGCTGCGCCGGTTCCCCGCGCGCGACCAACCGGTATTCCGGCTCGGCCACCGCTTCATCCAGCGCGACATAGAGATTGCCCTGAAACCGGGTGTAGCCCAGAACCCCGACCGCCGAATCCATGTCGACGGTACGGTCGTCGGCATTGTCGTGACGGATCGTCTGCATCCGCCCGCGATCCAGCACCCGCCAGTGGTCGGGTCCCAGCGCTTCGAAACGGGTGGTATAGAATCCCTCCCCGATCCGGGCGTAATGGGTCGCCGTGATGGGGGTGATGCGCTGGCTGCGCGCGAACTCCAGGTTCTTCAGCAGGGCCTGCAGCGCCGCCGGGCGCTCTCCGATATACATGTGGTAGTAGACATTGATCCCCTTCAGTCGGCGCGGGCTCTCGGTATTGCGCAGCGTCAGGATCAGGTCCTGGTAGCCGAAATAGCGACCGGTCCAGAGGTCGGTGTAGGTGTTCTCGTTGCTGTTGACGGCGAAGATCTGCACCTGTCCGCCGAAGGTCCGGCCCACGGGCGGAACAAAGCTCACGGACGGAAACTCCGGGTCGAAGCGGGAGTCACCGCCGTTCAGGTTCAACAGGCCTGCCTTGCGGGATACAGCAATCATTTCGGGTGTCGGCGACGTGTTGCCGGACCAGAACACGATCTCCGCCTTCTTGTCAGGTGGCGAGAACTGCTCGACGAAGCGCCTGGCCTCCCCGAACTCCCGCTCCAGCACAAAGGGCTTGCTGCCGAATCCGCGCGGCAGGTCATAGTTCGAATGCAGTTCCGCCTTCACCGACTCCGCATTGCTCTCCAGCACGTCTTCGCCCCAGACGCTTCGGTCGTTGATCTGGTAGTTGTCAACGAATGGGGCCTCCTTGAGTTTCGTGTAGTCCTCGAAAAAGCTCCAGTCGAACGGGTGGCTGTATGTGTGGTGCGCCACCTCCACCTGCGGCAGCGCGAATATCTCCCGGGCGATCTCCTGCGCGGCCACGTCACCCGACCATTCCGGATCCAGATCCGCCGCGATGGGTCCGACGGAAATCGGCAGGTCCGGGTAGGGCACGATGGCCTTCTCCAGCACGACGCGGGAAGAATAGATCTGGTCCTTGCGATACCCCTTCACCAGCGAGACATTGCGCCAGCCGTCACCGTCGATATGGCTGAAGTAGATGCGGCCGCCGCTCAGGGTCGTGGTGTCGGGCTTGGGCAGCTTGTCCGTGTCGAACACGCGTCGGATGAAGGCAAAGGGATTGATGTACCACTGCGTCCGGAAGAAGACCGGATCGCGATAGTAGACCCAGCCGATCTCCCCGACGCCACCATGTGGCGAAGTCACGACGACATCGCTTGTCGATCCATCCTGACGGCGACGCACCCGCAGGTGTGATGTGCCGACACCCGGTACGACCTCATAGCGCTCATGCGGCGGCAGCTTTCCGGTCATCACCCGCTCGAAATCCACCATCTCCGGATCGCGTTTCACGACTTCGGTATCGAAGGTGACATTCGTCCACTCACCCAGGATGCGCACGCCGATGCGTTCCAGGAAACGGTTGACCCTGGCGCGCGTCGGCACGGGGGAACCGTCATTGGCGCCGAGAAAGCCCATGTCACCGAAGGAGATGTACTTCTTGCCCGCAACGACCATCTCTTCGAGCCAGTCCAGGAACGCCGCAGGCCGCCGGATAGAGCCATTGTCGAACCAGGTGATCACGCCGGCAACCGACGGGTCGGTCACCGCGTCGCGGGGCAGCGGGTCGGCAATATTGTGGTATTCGAACTTCAGGCCCAGGTGGTTGAACGGCATCTCCGCCAGCAGATGCAGCGGATTGGACCGCAGTTCATCGCCATTGTCGTTGTAGAAGGCGAGCACTGTTCGTGGTGCCTCAGCCGCGTTGGCGGTGAGGGCCAGAAGGGTGAACAGCAATGTGAGGATGAAACGCAACCTACTCTCCCCCGTCACCAGTCAGTGACGGCACCGTTTGTCTGCCCGCAGGCGAATCAGGATAACACAGGTCAATCAAGCAATTGCCATGCCGCGCCTGATCTGTTTGGCTGCTGCCCGATCAGCTGAGGAAGGAACCAACCATGCTGCGCGCCCTTGCCCCGGTAGCAGCCCTGTTGCTCAGTGTTGCCTTCATGCTGATGGGCAATGGCCTGCAATCGACCCTGCTGCCCATGCGCGCGCAACTGGAAGCCTACAGTTCCGTCGAGATCGGTGTACTGGGTTCCGCCTATTTCGTCGGCTTCGCGCTGGGCTGCTGGCGCGGAGCCATCCTGATACGGCGGGTCGGTCACATCCGCACCTTCGCGGCCGTTGTCGCTATTTCCTCCACCTCCGCCCTGGTCCACGCACTGGTGTTCGAACCAATGGTGTGGTGGGCGGTCCGGCTGCTTTCCGGTGCCTGTGTCGCGATCCTGTTCATGGTCATCGAGAGCTGGCTGAACGAGAAGTCCACGAATGAAACACGTGGGCTGGTCTTCTCGGTCTATACCGCCATCAACCTGACGGTGATCTCGATTGGCCAGTTGATGATCGCCTTCGGCAACCCGGAAGGGTTTCCACTGTTCCTGATGGCCTCGATCCTGATCTCCTGGGCCGCGGTCCCCGTGGCCATGACCAGATCGGAAAGCCCGGCACCGCCGGAACAGGTCGGGGTCCGCATCGGCTACCTGCTGCGCCTGTCGCCGGTCGGCTTCATCGGCAGTTTCGTCGTCGGCGTCACCAATGGCGCATTCTGGGCGCTGGCACCGGTGGTGGCGCAGGGTGGCACCAGCAATACCTCGCTCGCGGCGATCTTCATCGCGGTGGCGGTGATTGGCGGCGCCGCCGGTCAGTATCCGCTGGGCAAGATTTCCGACCGGATGGACCGCAGGCGGCTGATCGTTGTCGTCGCCGGTCTTGCGGCATTGGCCGGAATCGGGCTGGGGATATTCGGTGCAAGTGGCCAGACACTGCTGATGGCCATCGGCTTCATCTTCGGCGTCTTTGCCTTCCCGCTGTATTCCCTGTGCGTCGCCCATGCCAACGATTTTGTCGAGGGCAGGAGTTTCGTGGAGGCGGCGAGCGGCCTGTTGCTGACCTACGCCGCCGGGGCGGTCGCTGGCCCGATCCTGGCCTCCATCGTGATTTCGCAGGCGGGAACGGGCGGGCTGTTCTATTTCACCGCGGCCATCCATCTGATCTTCGCCGGGTTTGTCATCTTCCGCATCCGCCGCCGGGACCCGGTGCCCGAGGCCGCGCGGGGCGACTTCGTCGAGGCTGCCAACGCGGGCCTGACCATCCTGCCGCTGGATACCGGCCTTTCGACGCATGGCGACCCGGAAATGCCGGAGACCGGAGAGACCGGGGATGAAGTCTCGGAGGGATCAGAGGCTGATGCGGATGAGGCCGTGGCGCCGCAATCGGCCACGACGGACGACGTGCGGCCCGAGACCGGGGACGACGGACCGAAATCCTGACGGCTGGTTCAAGCCGTCGCCGGTGCAGCCGCCGTCAGCGACCGCCTCCGCCCCCTGACCATGTGCCAGGCACCGAACAGTGCAATCAGGAAACTGAAGGCGCTGGCCTGGAACGAGACGTGGAACCCCTGCTGGCTCGCCTGCAACAGCACCGCACGGCTCAGATGCTCTGTCGCCACGGCGGCCTGCTGCACGTCTGACAGGCCCGCGGCTGCCGCCATTTCGGCAATCTGCGCCAGATAGACCTCCGTCACGTGATTGGAGGGATCCTGCGTTGCCGCCAGCAGGTCCTGGAAGAACCCGGTCTGCTGATCCAGCAGGATGGCGAGCAGGTTGACGCCGAACGCCCCGCCCAACTGTCGTGTGAAGTTCATGGTCGATGACCCCTGCGCCAGCAGGTGCATGGGCAGCAGCCGCAGCGACCCGGCGCTGAGCGAGGGGAAGATGAAACCCATGCCCATGCGGCTGATCATGATCAGTCCGGCCAGGGTAAGGAAGTCGGTGTTCACGTCCGCCGAGGAGAGCAGGTAGAAGGACAGCGCAAACAGGGTCAGCCCGAAACCGGTGATGTAGCCCGGCTCGTAGCGGTCGGCCAGACGGCCGGTGATCGGGATCAGGCAGATCATCGAAAGGCCTGCGGGAACCAGCAGCAGGCCCGACTGGGTCGGGGTCAGCCCCTGGATCGTCTGCACGAACAGCGGGATCAGGTAGGTGGAGCCGAACAGCCCCGCGCCCAGCACGAAACTGATGATCCCCGCCCCGATGAAGCCCGGTTGCAGGAAGATGCGGATCTGCAGCATCGGCAGCGGCGTCACCCGTTCCCACCATATGAAGATGACAAAGGCGGCACCGGCCAGAATGAAGCGACCGACGACCCATGTGTCACGCCAGCCATCGATCTGGCCGTCCGTGAAGGCCGTCAGCAGGCTGATCAGGAACCCCACCAGCAGCCCGAAACCAATCCAGTCGAACTTCGGTCTCTCGTCCGCCGTGGCCCCCGATGGCATGAAGATGGATGACAGCAGGATGCCGATCATGGCCATCGGCACCCCGGCAAAGAAGACGTAGCGCCAGCCGAAGCCATCCACCAGCAGCCCGCCGATGAATGGTCCCACCGCCGGCGCCATGACGACGCCGACGCCATAGAGCCCCATGGCCGTGCCGCGCTTCTCCGGCGGGAACACCTGATAGACCGAGACCATGGCCATGGGCTGAATCACGCCTGCCGCCGCCCCCTGCAGGATGCGGCTGAGGATCAGGGCGTCGGTGGAAGTGCTGAGACCGCCGAGCAGACCGCCAAAGAGGAACAGACCCAGGCAGAACAGCATCGTTGCCCGCTGGCCGAAGGACTTCATGCACCAGTCCACCAGCAGCATCGTTCCGGTCATGGAGGCCAGGAAGCCCGTGGAAAGCCACTGGGCCGTGATCTGGTCGATGCCGAAGGCGCCCATGATGTCAGGAATGGCAACATTGACGATGGTGGCGGCCAGCACTGCCGAAATCGTCGTCGACATGGCCGTCAGCATGGCCAGCCAGCGATAGCCGGGACCGAAACGCCGGAAAAGGACCTCAGTTGTTTCCGGCATCACCCGCACCGGCTTCACCGGTATCAACGACGACTTCAACCATCATGCCCGGACGCAACAGCGACCGCGGGCCCTGAATGTCGATGCGAACCGGCACCCGCTGCGTCACCTTGGTGAAGTTGCCGGACGGGTTCGGATTGGGCAGCAGGGCGAACTGGCTGGTAGCTGCCGGACCGATCCAGGTGACGCGTCCGGAAAGCTTCAGGTCGGGATAGGCATCAACGGTGATCGCAGCCGTCGAGCCGACCGTGAAGCGGTTGATCTCGGTTTCCTTGACGTTCGCCGCAACCCAGACGTTCTCCGGGTCATGCAGCATCAGCAGCCGTGTACCGGGTCGGACATACTCGCCTTCCTCCACGAACGTCCGGTCGATGATCCCATTGATCCCGCTGATGATATCCAGATCGGAGAGCTGCACCTCATGCTGCTCCAGCCGGGCCTGCAGCGCCGCTGCCTCGGCGGTCAGGGCGCTGAGTTCCTGCTCGATCACCGCAACCCGGATCTCCTCCGCCTCGACCTCACCCAGTTCCGCCTCGGCCTCCCGCACGGCGGCGCGGGCCTGCAGCAACTGCCGGTCGGCATTGGTGAAGGTGGTACGCAGCCCGTCCAGGCGCTGCGCCGCGATCACCTTGCGCTGGAACAGCTTTTCACCACGGTTGAGTTCGGTCTCGGCGCTGGCGCGGGTGGCGCTGGCCGCGTTCTCGGCGGCAACGGCCACATCGATATGGGCCTTTGCCACCTTCAGGGCGGAACTGTTGCGCCGGATGATCAGACTGCGCTCCGCCTCCAGCCGCGCCCGCTGGGCCATGATCCGGTCGATTTCAGCCCGCGCCTCCAGAATCCGCAGACGCACGGTGCGCTTGTCCATGCTGACCAGCACCTGACCGGGTTTCACCAGATCACCCGTCCCGACCTGCAGATCGACCACCCGCCCGGCCTCCTGCGCGCTGATCGTCACCATGTCGGAGGCAATTCGGGAATCGATGATGAAGACGTGCACCTGGCGGTCATGGAGCCACTTGGCGCCGAACCAAAGGCCGGCACCAAGCACCACCGCCAGAATGACAAGGCGGACAAGGCGCCCGCGGCGGCCTTCGCGGCGGCCGCCCTGCTGCGACATGGTCAGTTCGGGAGTCGTTGGGGCGTTCATGCAGCCTTCCCCTGAGCCGGTTCCCCTGCACTGTCGCCGTCGAGCCGCGCGCGCATGACGTCGAAGATCTCGGTGCAGCGGGCGAGTTCGTCCGGTGCGAAACCTTCGGTCACTTCCTGGCGCAACTCGTCGGCGATGGCCTCGATCTCCGCCAGCACGGGGATCGCACGCTCGGTCAGATGAACTGTCTTGGCCCTGCGGTCGCGGGGATCCGCCCGACGCTGGATCAGATCCGCCGCCTCGAGGGAATTCAGCAGGCGCACCAGGGTCGGTCCCTCGATCCCTATATGGTCGGCAAGCTGGGTCTGCTGCATGCCGTCACCGCCGCGCGCGATCTGCAGCAAGGCCGTCCAGCGCGCCTGGGTCAGCCCGGTGGACCGCAAACGCTGGTCCAGCTTCCACCGCCAGCGGCGCGACATCCGCACCATGGCCAGCGCAAAGCCGATCCTGATCTCGTCTTCCTGTGTGCTCATGGGAAATCATTAGCAAGCTAATCAAATTTCACCAATGCGTTTCACCGGCACCGGCCATGCGGTCCCTCGTCGGCAGGGAGCCTGCCCTTGCAGGCTGTTACCCCGCATCAATGGACATCAGCAAGGTGCGGGGGGCGACCTGGGCACCTTCATCGACCGTCACTTCCGTGACCTTGCCGGATGCGCCTGCGACGATCTCATGTTCCATCTTCATCGCTTCCAGGATCGCGACCACCTGACCCTTCTTCACCTGGTCGCCCGGCTTCGCCAGCAGTTTCAGCACCCGCCCGTTCATTGGTGCCGCGATGGCACCATCGCTGTCTGCTGCCGCTGCCGCGCGGTCCCGCCATGTGGTTTCCTCCGCAATCAGATCGACCCTGTCGGTCTGCAGGTGCAGCCGGTCGTCCACGATCGCGAAGATGGCGCGATGGCTGGCTCCGTCCTGACGCCAGACAATCTCGCCCTCACCAAAGCAGCAGTCGCCGAAGGCCACGGACGCCTCTCCGATACTCACCTGATAATCATCTCCACCGTGCCAGATCACGGACAGTTCGGTGCTCTCTCCGCCCACCTCCAGCACCATCGGGCTGCGGGGTGTCTGGCCGGAACTGCGCCAACCCTGCCATGACGGCGGCACGTCGCCGAGATGATCACGGAACAGGATCACCGCGGCGAGTGCCAGGTCCGCATCCGTCACCTCCGCGTGGGTCAGGCTGGCCTTGGGAAATTCGGTCTCGATGAAGGCCGTTGTCGCACCACCCGCCGCGAAGGTGGCATTCTCCAGCGCATCGATCAGAAAGCGTCGGTTGGTCTCCAGTCCCAGCAGCTCGGTCCGGCGCAAGGCATTCGCCAGACGGATGCGCGCCGTATCCCGGTCTGGTCCATGCGCCATGATCTTGGCGATCATCGGATCGTAGAACGGCGTGATCTCCTGCCCCTCCGACAGGCCCGCATCGACACGCACGCCCTCCCCCACCGGCACCCGCCAGCGGTGGGCGGTGCCGGTGCGCGGCAGGAACCCCTTGGCCGGGCTTTCGGCATAGAGCCGGACCTCGATTGCATGCCCGCTGAGGCTCACCTGTTCCTGCGTCAGCGGCAGCTCGGCACCCTCCGCCACCCGGATCTGCCATTCAACGAGGTCGGTGCCGGTGATCATCTCCGTCACCGGATGCTCCACCTGCAGGCGGGTATTCATCTCCAGGAAATAGAAGGCACCGCTTTCGTCCAGCAGGAATTCCACAGTGCCCGCGCCGCGATAGCCGATGGACTTCGCGGCCTGCACGGCGGCGTCCCCCATGGCGGCGCGGATCTCGGGCGTCACGGCTGGGCTTGGCGCTTCCTCGATCACCTTCTGATGGCGGCGCTGCACGGAACAGTCGCGTTCCCCCAGGTGAATGACGTTGCCATGGGAGTCGGCAAAGACCTGGATCTCCACATGCCGGGGCCGCACCACCGCACGCTCCAGGATCAGGCGATCATCGCCGAAGGCATTCTTCGCCTCCGACCGGGCGGTCTTCAGCGCCCGCTCCAGCTTCGCCGGATCGTCGACCAGGCGCATACCGCGCCCGCCACCCCCGGCACTTGCCTTCACCATCAGCGGAAAACCGATCCGTTCCGCCTCAGCCAGCAGGCGGGCGTCATCCTGCTCCGCGTCCTGATAGCCCGGCACGCAGGGCACGCCCGCGTCGATCATGCGCAGCTTGGACCGCGCCTTGTCGCCCATCAGGTCAATGGCCTCGACCGGCGGGCCGACAAAGGTCAGCCCCGCATCGGCGCAGGCGCTGGCAAACCCGGCATTCTCGCTCAGGAAGCCATAGCCTGGATGCACCGCATCGGCACCGCTCGCCGCCACAGCCGCCAGTATCCGCTCCACGGAAAGATAGCTCTCGCCCACGGGTGCCGGGCCGATCAGGACGGCCTGATCCGCCATGGCCACGTGCGGCGCGCCGGTGTCGGCGACCGAATGCACGGCCACGGTCCGTATTCCCAGACGCTTGGCCGTACGAATGACCCGACAGGCGATCTCGCCACGGTTGGCAACCAGCAAGGTCCGGATCGTCATCTGCGCCCTCCCCAAGGCAAAAGTAATCTGCCTGGGGAAGCTAGAACAATGTGCGACCATCTGGAAGGCGTTGCATCGCAACCCTGAAGTGACGGTAACAGGTGCCTGTCAGGGATGCGGGCGCGCCCGCGCCCAGTCATCGATCGGGCTGTCTGCCAGGCTGAACTTCGCGCTGTCGTCCATGAAGTCATGGGTATGGATGATGACCTGCTGCGGATCGATCAGCGCCACGGCATAGGCCGGTGGCTCGAAACTGCCGCTGATCGATCCGCGGGCATTGAAGTCCAGCCAGCACTGGTGGTTCATGGCCCGGAGCGACGAGACGGGAATCCCCTGCCAGCTGCCGCAGAGCGGCCTGTGGATGTGCCCGAAGAAGAGATGCCGGATCCGGTCGCGGTGCGGCATGACGACGGCGGCAAACGTATCCGGCTCCTGCAGCGATATCCGGTCGATGGGCTGGAGCCCGATCGAGAACGGCGGATGGTGCATGAACAGGAACACGGGCTGGTCCAGCGCCGCCGCCGCCTCGAGTTTCGCCGAGAGCCAGGCGCGGCGGGTCTCGCAGAACCAGCCTGCATGTGTTCCGGCCAGATTGGTGTCCAGAAAGATCAGGTGACCGACAGTGGTCTGCATGACCGACTGCACGAAGCCGTTCTCATCGTGGGGCTGGTCCGGGAAATGCGCCGCAAAAATGTCCCGGTCGTCGTGATTGCCGATCAGCAGCTGCAGGCGTGGCGTCAGCCCGTCCAGAACTTCGGCAAGACTGGCGAAGGCTTCCGCCTCCCCCCAGTGGGTCAGATCACCCGTGACGACTACCAGATCCGCATCGGCGTGATCGCGGTTGATGTCGGCCACTGCCCTCTCGAGGGTCGCCCTTGGATCCCCGCCATACAGCGTCCTGCCGCGCGGGACGAAGTGGGTGTCTGTAAGATGTATGAGTTTCATGCCCGATCTCCGTCGGCTGGCAGGTTGGGTGTGAGATGTCTGGCCGACACGGAAGTGCCCCGTGCCGACCAGTTCCTCATCGATCTCCGGTCAGGAACCGGAAGCCGGCCAGAGGTCACTGACCTCTTCCATCATCTCGACCTGGAGTTCGGACATGTCGTCGGCATCGCCGACCACGATCCGCTCGATCGAATCATAGATCACCTGCGTGACCGCGAGGCCCTTGTCGCCCGGATAGGCCTGCCATTCCCGCAGCAGCGGCAACTGGCGCACTGCGGTGGCCTTGTTCGGGTTCTGGGCATAGAAGTCCTTCAGGATGATCTCGTTCGCGGCCTTGTTCGGCGGCATGTAGCCGGTCGTGCGGGCCACGTCGGCAGCACCCTCGCCGGAGGTGATGAACTTCAGCCACTTCCAGGCCGCATCCAGAACCTTCGGATCCCTGGAGGTGGAAACCAGCAGGGCAGAGTTGCCGCCCGCAGGCAGGCCCAGCGGCGCGCCGCCCATGCCCGGGAATTCGTTGGTCTGCAGCGTGAAATCGCCCTTGGCGCGTTCCACGGCACCGACTGCCGAGGTCGACCAGAACATCATGCCGATCTCACCGGCGGAAAAGGACGACAGGGCCGCCTTCCACTCGAGGTTCTGCATGTCACAGCCCCGGAACAGCTTCTTCATCGTCTGCAGCGCCTTCAGGCCTTCGGCACCACCGAAGTTCGCCTGGCCGTCCTTGACGGTCGGTGCGTCCTGGGACCACATGAGTGCCTGGAGGAACCAGTTACCGGTGATGTTCCAGCCCCAGAACATGGGGTTCTTCACGCCGTTGGCGCGCAGCTTGCCACAGACCTCGACGACCTCGTCCCAGGTCTTCGGCAACTGGGCCGTGGAGGTGATGCCGGCCTTGGCCATCAGATCCATGTTGTAGTAGCCGACAGGCAGGGAGACCGAGAACGGCAGGCCGTGCACCTGACCCTGGAAGGTGCCGAGTTCCAGCATCGCCGCGTGATAGCCATCCTTCGCGAAGTCGGCTTCCTTCGCGATGAAGGGCTCCAGCGAACGGGCAATGCCCTTGTCGACCAGGATCGCCTGGCGGTTCAGGCCCTGCATCGTGACATCGGGCAGGGACCCGGCGACCGCTTCGCGCAGAATGGTATTGGTGCCATCCTCGTAGTTCTCGTAGGCCGCGCGGATCTTCACTTCGATATTCGGATAGACCGCATTGAACTTCGGCATGATCTTTTCGTAGGTCACGTCGAAGAGGTGGCTGTAGGGATAGGCGAACTCGATGGTCACCTTGTCCTCGGCGAGGGCCGGGGCGGCAAGCCCGACGGCAATCGCCATGCTGGCAATCAGTCGTTTCATGGTCTAGCTCTCCACTGTCAACGATGGACGGAGGGGCAAGAGGCCGCCAAACCGCAGCGCCCCAACCGTCCTGCACTCATCCGGCACCTGCCGGATTCCCTGATGACGGAGACGCGGCACCCGTCGCGCCTCCGTCATTTCATTCCCGATAGCGTGATCCCCTCGATGAACCGCCGCTGCGCCAGCAGGAAGGCCACGATCAGCGGCGTCACGATGATTGTCGCCGTGGCCATCATCGGCCCGAAGAAGCTGCCGTCCGCATCGCCCTTGAACTCCCGCAGCCCCAGTGGCGGCGTGAACAGGTCCCGGTTGCCGGTGATCACCACGCGCGGCCAGAAGTAGTCGTTCCAGTGCGCCACAACGGAGAAGATGGCGAAGGCCAGCAGAGCCGGAACCGCGGTCGGCAGCATCACCTTCCAGATGATTCCGAACTCCCCCATGCCATCCATGCGTGCCGCATCGACCAGATCATCAGGCACGGTCATGAAGAACTGCCGCATCAGGAAGATGCCGAAGACGGAGATGGTCCAGGGGATGATCAGCGCGGCATAGGAATTGGTCAGCCCGAGCTTCGACAGCATGATGTAGAGCGGCAGCGCGATGGCATGTACCGGGATCAGCAGGCAGAACAGCACCATCGCGAAGACCGCATCGCGGCCCCACCAGCGCAGTTTCGACAGCGCATAGGCACAGGGCAGTGCGACGATCACCTGAATCAGGAAGATCGAGACCGTGACGATGACGCCGTTCAGCAGATAGCGCAGCAGCGGCGCCTCCTGGAACGCCATCGTGTAGTTGAAGACCACGGGTGTCCGCAGGCAGGCCGCCGTGATGTCGTTCATCAGGGTGGTACGCACCTCCTGCGCCGACATGCCGGGGAAGCGGGGCATCGCGGCCTGAATGGCCCGTCGGTCCGGCTCCGCCCGCTTCACGCAGCGCTCGTCCACCATCGGGGCCTGGTCGCCGACAAAGCCCCCTTCATTGCGCTCGATCTCGCCGGGGCTCTTCAGGGAGTAGGAGAGCATGACATAGAAAGGCAGGATGACGACCAGCGCGCCCAGGATCAGCACGACGTGCTTCAGGCTTTCGGAGAATGAGCCATGGCGGGTCATGAATAATGCACCCGACGCTCGACGTACCACCGCTGCCCCATGGTCAGCAGCATGACGAAGCCCACGAAGACCACCGTGATCGCGGAGCCGACACCGATCAGGTTCTGCTGCACACCCTTCTCGAAGATGGCGTACATCATCACGTAGGTTGATTTCGAAGGGCCGCCCCGGGTCAGTGCCTCGACTGTATCGAACACCTGAAACGACCGGATCGTGGTGATCGTCAGAACGAAGACCGTCGTCGGACCCAGCATCGGCCAGGTGACGATGCGGAAACGGTCCCAGGCCCCGTCCGCCCCGTCCATTTCCGCAGCCTGGTAGAGTTCGCGCGGCACGGAGGTCAGGCCGGCAAGGTAGAGCACCATGTTGAAACCAAAGGCCTGCCAGACCCCGATGAAGATGATGGTCGGCATGGTGTAGTCGCGGTCCCCCAGCCAGTTGGGGAAGCTGCGCGCGCAACTTTCGGCGTACCAGCCCCAGCTCTCCAGCGCCGTACCGCAACCGCTGGCCAACACCTTGTTGATGATGCCGATGGACGGGTGCAACGCGAACTCCCAGACAATCGCCATGGCCAGCAACGCCGCCATCACGGGCAGGAAGTAGATGGTCTTGTAGAAGTCGCCGAAGCGGCGAACCGAGTTGATCAGCAGCGCCGCCCCAAGTCCCAGCCCCAGCGACGCGGGCACCACGACCACCACATAGACGAAACTGGCGGAGAACATTGCCAGGTAGGCGCTGCGTCCGAACAACCGGTCATAATTGTCCAGACCCACCCAGCGCGCGCTGTCATTGCCCAGACTGTAATCGGTGAAGGACAGGAACGCCGCCACGCCGATCGGCACCACCAGGATCAGCAGCATCAGAAGGACGGCAGGACCGGCGAACCAGATGTGGGAATAGCCCCGGCGCATGGTCAGGCCACCTCCGCCTGCTGCGATGCCTCGGCGAAGCGCAGGCGCCTGCCGTCCCGCCCGAAGACCATCGCGGCGCCGCGCACCAGTGCCACATTCACCTCCGCGCCCACCGGCAGCGAGAGCGCCTCCGGCGCGGCGCGGGCAATCAGGCGATAGTCGCCGTCCCGCATCGAAAGATGCAGATAGACGTCCGCCCCCAGGTTCTCCGCATGGACAAGGCGACCGGTGAAGCTGTCGCCGCCCGGCTTGTCCCGCAGTCCCAGATACTCGGGCCGGATCCCGACCGTGACCTCACCCGGTGCGGACTCCAGACGGTGCGCCAGCCGCACGCCCTCGCACGTGACATGACCGGCGCCATTCACCACGGCGGGCAGCAGGTTGATCTTCGGACTGCCGATGAACTCCGCAACACGAATGTCCACCGGGTCCTCGTAGACCCGGCGCGGCGCATCCAGTTGCAGCAGGTCGCCCCCCATCATCACGGCCATGCGGTTCGACATGGTCAGTGCCTCTGCCTGGTCGTGCGTGACATATATGAAGGTGACGCCCAGCGCCCGGTGCAGTTCAGCCAGTTCGGCGCGCATGTGAACCCGCAGGGCGGCGTCCAGGTTCGACAGCGGTTCATCCATCAGGAATGCGACCGGGTTGCGCACCATCGCGCGCCCCAGTGCCACCCGCTGGCGCTGACCGCCGGAGAGCTGGCCCGGCTTGCGGTGCAGCAGATCCCCGATCTTCAGCACCTCCGCCACCCGCTGCACCTGCTGGCGGATCTCCCTGTGTGGCGCAGGCGCCAGCAAGGGACCGATGACGGGCGCCCGCTGCAAGGCCGTCAGGTCACGCAGGCGCAGCGGCGTCAGCATGTTCTCCTGCACCGTCAGGTGCGGATAGAGCGCGTAGGACTGGAACACCATTGCCAGGTCCCGCGCGCTGGCGCGGGTGCGGTTCACGTTGCGGTCGCCGATGACCACATCACCACCATCCTGGTCTTCCAGCCCGGCGATGATGCGCAGCAGGGTCGACTTGCCACAGCCGGAGGGTCCGACGAGTGTCAGGAATTCGCCATCCCGGACCGACAGGTCGATGCCGTTGAGCACCTGTGTCGTACCAAAGGACTTCGTGATCTCCGTCAGCCTGATGTCAGCCATCTCGTGCCCCCGGGCGTTGCTGTCCGAGCATTCGATAGCAAGTATGATTGACAGAGATGTGTCGTCATATTAGCTGAACTTATGTCACAAGAAGCCTGAGAGACGGATTTGAAGCCAAGTCCCTATCAGATCGCGGCCTTTACCGAGGCGGCGCGGCAGAAAAGCTTCTCGCGCGCGGCGGTCAGCCTGGGTGTCACCCAGTCGGCCGTTACCCAGCATGTCGCAAGGCTGGAACAGACCGTCGGCACCCCGCTGTTCATCCGTCGCCGCGAAGGTCTGGAACTGACCGTCGCCGGACGGGAACTCTTTGCCATCTCCGACCGTCTGCGCACGCTGGAGCAACTGGTGGCGGAGCGGGTCAGCGACTATGGCGACATGGCCGCAGGCCAATTGCGGATCGGTGCCAATGCCCCGCGTCCCGCACTGCCACTCATTGCCCGGTTCACGCGGCAGTTTCCCCAGGTGGAGATCTCGTTCACCCTGATGAGCTGGGACCTGGCGATGCAGCGCCTCAGGGAACGCGAGATCGACATCGGCTTCGTCGTCGATCCGGAGCCTGATCCGGCCCTCGTCGTCCGGCAGCTTGGTTTCACCACCTACCGTGCGTTTGTCCATGTCGATCACCCGCTGGCCAGCCGCGAGAGCATCTCGCTGCACGAACTTCAGCATCAGGTGCTGGTGGTGCCGGAGGATGGCTCGCTGACCCAACGGCTTCTCTATCGGTGGGCGGAGGAACTCGGGCTGAACCTGCGGCAGGTCATCAAGACGGCGACCTTTCCGATGGTCAAGGAAGCCGTGCTGCATGGTGTCGGCGTCGGCCTGATGCTCGCCGACGGCCAGTTTCCGTCCCGCAACCTGAAGGCACTGCCGATCACCGAGATGCAGGAGTCCCACCGCAACTGCCTGGTGATCCCCAGCGACAAGGCAAACCTGCGCCTGATCAGCAATTTCGCGGAGCTGTCCCTCGACTAGGTGTTCAGTCCCAACGCGTGATGGCATGCTGCCATCGCAGGAGGAGCGGGCGCTGCGCGGGGGAAGCGAGACCATAAACAGGGCGCACCACCCGAAGGTCTGACGGCCTTGTCGCGAAACTTTCATGTGAACTTCATGGGGGCGTAATATGAAACCGGTACTGGTTTCATATGACCTCCGCAATCCCAGAACTGCTGCGAAATTCGCTGGATCTGCTGTCCGAACGGCAATCCGAGATCGCGGAACTTGTGCGGGCAGACGGGTCTGCCGGCATCGACGGGCTTGCCGCGCGGTTTTCGGTCAGCACCCAGACCATCCGCAAGGATGTGAAGGGCCTGTGCGATCAAGGCCTGCTTCGTCGGGTGCATGGCGGCGTCCAGTTGGCCAGTATCGGCAACCTCGATTACAGGATGCGGCGCGTGCTGCGGATTGGCGCCAAACGCCAGATCGCCAAGGAAGTCGCGCGAACTGTGCCGGACGGTGCGTCCCTGTCCGTCTCCATTGGCACAACGCCGGAGACCGTGGTTTCGGCCCTGCTGAACCATTCCAGCCTGAAGATCCTGACCAACAACCTGAACATTGCCATGCTGGCCAACACGGCAGGCAGTATCGAAGTAAGCATTCCGGGTGGTGTTACCCGCCCGGGTGACGGGGATATTGTCGGCCCGTCCGCGGTCGCCTTCTTCGAGAGTTACAAGGCGGACTTCGGAATATTCGGCGTCGCCGCGGTCGACGCCGACGGCGGACTGCTGGATTTCCACGAAGATGAAGTCGCCGCCCGCCAGGCGATCCTGCGGAACTGCCGAAGCGCCTGCCTTGTTCTGGATTCCATGAAATTCGAACGTATCGCCCATGTGCGCGGCGGTCATGTCACGGACGTCGATCATGTCTTCTGCGATCGGCCGCCGCCGTCGGCCATCGCGCAGATGCTGAACGCGGCAGGAGTGTCGTTGACCGTCTGCGGGAGGGACGAGGCGTGACGCAACCGATCAACGGTCAGGCCATAGACCTGCTGGGCATCACCAAGTCCTGGGGCAAGACCCCGGCGGTCGACGGCATTGATCTGGCGATCATGGCGGGCCGCTTCACCGCCCTGCTGGGCCCCTCCGGCTGCGGCAAGTCCACGACGCTGCGCATTATCGCCGGGCTGGAGTTCGCCGATCGTGGCGCGGTGCATATCGGCGGATCGGACGTTACCCATCTGCCGCCCGCGCACCGCAACATCGCCATGGTGTTTCAGTCCTACGCGCTGTTTCCGCATCTTTCTGTCGCCGAGAACATCATCTTCGGACTGAAGACCAGGGGCGTCGCCAACGCGGAGCGGATCCGGCGTTTGCAGCGTGTCGCCGAAATGCTGGAACTGACGCCCTATCTGGACCGCAAGCCTGCGCAACTGTCAGGCGGCCAGCAACAACGCGTTGCGCTGGGGCGCGCCATCATCGCGGAACGGCCGGTCTGCCTGATGGACGAGCCCCTGTCCAACCTGGACGCGCGGCTGCGGCATGAAATGCGCAGCGAGATCCGCACCCTGCAACGCAAGCTCGGCTTCACCATGGTCTACGTCACCCACGATCAGGTAGAGGCCATCACCATGGCCGACCAGGTCGCACTGATGAACCAGGGTCGGTTGGAACAGGCGGCCCCGCCGCTGGAGATATACGAACGCCCTGCCACCGTCTTCACGGCGCGTTTCATCGGAACCACGCCCATGAACGTGTTCGGCCCTGCCGCGCTCGGAGAGAGTGCCGGTCGGATAGCAGACGAGCAGGTTCTGATCGGCGTTCGACCGGAACACATCCGGATCCAGCCGGGCGGGCCGCTCACCGCACGCGTCAGCGGAGTGGAATATCTGGGCGCGGAAACACTGATCGACTGCACGTCCGGAGGCGAGCCCCTGGTGGTCAAGGTTTCCGGCCCCGTCGAGGTGGCGCCGGGTTCGGAAGTCAGCCTCGGCTTTGCCGCGGAAGATGTTCATCTGTTTGACAAACCGAGCGGCAGACGCCGCGACGGCGACCGCATCTCGGTCGCCACGCATCTCGGTCAGCATAACCAAGAAAAGACAGGTTGAGCGATGGGAAACCTCCACCGCAATCAGCCGAAAGGTCGATGAAGAGCCACCAATCCAAGAGACACCCGGGGCACCCGGAGTGAGGAAAGAAGGAGCGTAATATGTTGCACAGAACCATAAAGGGCATACTGGCAGGTACCGTACTTGCCCTTGCCGCATCGGTCCCGGCTACTGCCGCGGATGTCGAGCTGGAGTTCTACTTCCCCGTCGCGGTCGGCGGCAAGGCCGCGGAAACGATCGAGAGCCTGACCAACGACTACGTTGCCCGGAATCCGGGCGTCAGCATTGATGCTGTGTATGCCGGATCCTATCAGGACACGGTCGCGAAGGTCCTTACAGCCGCCCGCGGCGGGGACGCGCCGCAGCTTTCAGTGATCCTGTCAGTTGACATGTTCACCCTGCTGGACGAGGACCTGATCCTGCCGTTCGACGATTTCGCCAAGACGGTCGAAGACAAGGAATGGCTCAACTCGTTCTATCCGGCCTTCATGAAGAACAGCCAGACGGGCGGCAAGACCTACGGCATTCCGTTCCAGCGGTCCACGCCGGTTCTCTATTGGAACAAGGACGCTTTCGCGGAAGCCGGGCTGGACCCGAATACCCCGCCGGCCACATGGGAAGAAATGGTCGAAATGGGCCACAAGCTGGTCAAGAAGAACAGCGATGGCCAGGTCGAGCGTTGGGGCGTCCGTATCCCGAGCTCCGGCTTCCCCTACTGGCTGTTCCAGGGTCTGACCACACAGAATGACGTGATCCTGGCGAACAGCGACGGCAATGAAACCAATTTCGACGACCCGGCCGTTGTCGAGGCGCTGGAATACCTGATCTCGCTGAGCAAGGAAGAAGGTGTCATGGCTCCGGGCATCATCGAATGGGGCGCGACACCGAAAGCCTTCTTCGAGGGTCAGACGGCGATGATGTGGACGACGACAGGTAACCTGACCAACGTCCGCAACAATGCACCGTTCGATTTCGGTGTTGCCATGCTGCCTGCGAACAAGCGTCGGGGCGCCCCGACCGGCGGCGGCAACTTCTACATGTTCAAGGGATCCAGCGACGCGGAACTGGCTGCGGCGTTCGATTTCATCAAGTGGATTTCCGCGCCGAAGCAGGCAGCCAGGTGGACGATCGCCACCGGCTATGTCGCACCTCGTCCGGACGCATGGGACACCCCGGAGATGAAGGCATACACCGATGCTTTCCCCCCGGCCCTGGTCGCCCGCGACCAGCTCGAGTACGCGGTCGCGGAACTCTCGACGTATGAGAACCAGCGCGTCACGCGTATCTTCAACGACGCTCTGGAAGCGGCCATTACCGGTCAGAAGTCGGCCAAGGAAGCGCTGAGCGAAGCACAGGAAAAGGCGGACGCCGTCCTGCGCGCGTACCGCTAGGTCTTGAGACGGGACGTCGGTCGGCAGTGCCGACGTCCCGCTTCTTTCTCTTTGCAGAGTCCCGGATATGACGCGTCGGATCGAATGGATATACGCTTGGCTACTGTTGACGCCGACTCTGGCTTTTCTGTTCACTTTCACGCACTTGCCTGCCGCAAGAACCTTCTGGGACAGTTTCTTCTCCACTGCCAGAGGCCGTCGCGAATCCGCCTTTGTCGGTCTGGAGAACTATCAGCACCTGCTTGAAGACCCGGTTTTCTGGAAGGTGCTGGCGAACAATATCTGGTTCGCCGCCGGTACCATTCCGACCTCCATCGGCATTTCACTGATCATGGCGCTCTGGGTGAACGGGAAGCTGGCGGGACGCGGTTTCGTTCGCATGGCCTACTTCACGCCGACAGTGCTGCCGCTCATCGCCGTCGCAAATATCTGGCTGTTCTTCTACACGCCGGGTTTCGGCCTGTTCGATCAGATCTCCGCCCTTCTCGGAGGCGGCCACAGCAACTTTCTGGGCGATCCCGATACCGCGCTCGCTGCCGTGATGGTGGTGACGATCTGGAAAGAATCGGGCTTCTTCATGATCTTCTATCTCGCCGCCTTGCAGACGATTCCACCCTCCTTGCTCGAGGCCGCACGGATCGAGGGCGCGGGGCGCTGGACCATCTTTCGGCGCGTGATCTTCCCGCTCCTGATGCCGACGACACTGTTTGTGTCGGTCAACGCGGTGATCAACTCCTTCAGGCTCGTCGACCATCTGTTCATCCTCACCGGCGGCGGACCGGACAATGCCTCCTCGCTGCTGTTGTTCTACATCTACGAGACCGCCTTTCGGTTCTGGGATACGGCCTATGCCGCGACGCTGACTGTCGTCCTGCTGGTGATGCTGTCCCTGCTGGCGATCGGGCAGTTCTTCCTGTTCGACAGAAAGGTGCACTACAAATGACCGATGCCGCGATGGATCCCTCACGCCGCGTCGGTCATGCGGGCACATTCGACCGCTGGCTGAATATCTTCGGGTCATGGGCACTCGCCCTGCTATGGGGCCTGCCGCTGGCGTTTGCGATCTGGACTGCGATCCACCCGGCTGCATACGAGGCGAATTTCGAACTGTTCGCGCCACTGACCACCGACAACTTCGAGAGAGCCTGGGCCGCCGCGCCCTTCGCGCATTACTTCCTCAATACCTTCATGCTGGTGACCATGATCCTGGCCTGCCAGTTCTTCCTCTGCACCCTCGCCGCCTTTGCATTTGCCCGCTTCCAGTTTCCCGGCCGCGGAATCCTGTTTGCGCTGGTTCTGCTGCAATTGCTGGTGATGCCCGACATCCTGATTGTCGAGAACTATCAGATCATGCGCTTCTTCGGTCTGGTCGACACCATCCCCGCGATCGCGCTGCCTTACATCGCATCGGGCTTCGGGATCTTCCTGTTGCGACAGACCTTCATGACCGTCCCGAAGGAACTGGACGAAGCCGCGCGCCTGGAAGGCGCCAGCTTCCTGCAACTTCTGTGGAAGGTCTACATCCCGCTGGCGAAGCCTACCTACCTTGCATACGGCCTGGTTTCGGTAAGTCACCACTGGAACAACTTCCTGTGGCCACTGATCATCACCAATTCGGTGGAAACACGCCCCGTCACAGTGGGTCTCAGCATCTTCGCGGCGACGGACAGCGGTACGGAATGGTCCGTGATCAACGCTGCGACGCTCATGACCTCAGGCCCGTTGCTGATCGCTTTCCTGCTGTTCCAGCGACAATTCGTGCAGAGCTTCATGCGGGCCGGGATAAAGTAGGGCGTTTCGCCCTGATGTCCGGATGCGCGCCTGAACCGGACATTCACGGACTGCAGGCGATACCAACTGACACCGGCCCGAGCCTGCACGCAGGACACGGCCCGTTTCGATCTGTTGGTTCCTGTTCCTACTTAGGAAGAAACTGGAGCGGGCGATGAGATTCGAACTCACGACCCTAACCTTGGCAAGGTTATGCTCTACCCCTGAGCTACGCCCGCTCGCGAGGTCGGGGATTTAAGCCAGTTCGGCGGGACTGGCAACCCCCAATTTCAGCCATTCCGCAACTGGATCGCCGGGTCGCGTGGCGACGGCCTCAACCGGTGGGGCTCGTCGTGTCCTCGATCCCGGCTTCCCTCAGCATCTCCCGGACCTCCGCCACGACATCCTTCAGATGAAACGGCTTGGAGAGCACCTTCGCGGGTGCGCGGTGGCGACGGTTGGACTGCATCGCGACCGCGGCAAATCCGGTGATGAACATGACCTTGATGTTGGGGTCCGCCCGTTCGGCCCGGCGCGCCAGCTCGATACCGTCAATCTCCGGCATCACGACATCGGCCACCAGCAGGTCGAACCGGTTCGGCCCAAGATGCACCAGGGCCTCGATCCCGTCCCGCGCGGCAATGACCTCATGACCATCGCGCCGCAGCGCACGTGCGAGATAGGGGCGGAGAGAATTGTCATCTTCCGCCAGCAGTATGCGCGCCATGCCTTGATCGCCCCGAGCCGTTGTACCGTGTCACAGTCGACAGGGTGGCAGAACCAACCGGTCCTGCACAACTGTCCACCGCATCTGTTCAACTCACGTTAAGGCCAATTTGCGAAGAAAGCGTTGCATTGCTCCCAGATTGCCGGATAGCTGAACATCATGCAGATCGACCCGCGCCTTGCCCTGATCGACCCGCCGGTGGCCATTCACAAGCCGGCGAGCCAGACCTTGCCCGTGGTTCTGACCTCTCCGCATTCCGGTCGCGACTATCCGGCACAGTTTCAGGCGGCCTCCCGCCTCGACGCGCTTGCCCTGCGGAAATCTGAAGACAGCTTTGTCGAGGAGATCTTCCTGGCCGCCAGCCGTCTGGGCGCCCCGCTGCTGCGGGCCCGGTTTCCCAGGGCCTATTGCGACGTGAACCGGGAACCCTATGAACTGGACCCGACCATGTTCGACGACGACCTGCCGGCCCATGCGAACACCAGTTCTGTACGCGTGGCCGGGGGCCTGGGCACGATTGCCCGGGTGGTGGCGGGGGGCGAGGACATCTATCGCGCCAAGCTGCCCTACGCGGAGGCGGAGCGTCGCATCCGACACTACTACCGTCCCTACCACGCCGCGCTGGCGGAACTGGTCGACACCACACTGGCACAGTTCGGGCAGTGCATCCTGATCGATTGCCACTCCATGCCCTCCATCGCATTGCCGGTGGCGGGGCGCCGGGTTGGCGACAGGCCGGATATCGTGCTGGGTGACCGGTTCGGCACATCCTGCCACCGCGACCTGACCGACAGGGTGGAGACCGAACTCAGTGCCCTCGGCTATCGCGTCGGTCGCAACGCGCCCTACGCCGGCGGCTTCACCACTGCACACTACGGGCGTCCCACGACGGGACTGCATGCGCTGCAGATAGAGATCAACCGCGCCCTCTACATGGATGAGGCCCGATTCACCCGCCGCCCGGAACTGCATCGAATCAGTCAGGACATGGCGGAAATGGTGCGGCGCATCATGTCAGGCCTCTCGCTCGGCTGAGAGCCGGATGCCGCCATCAGGCAAAAAAAAGGCCGCCCCGTTGCCGGGACGGCCCAAGTCTAGGGAGGAAACGCCCAATCAGGGCCACGGCAGAGAGCAGACTCTCATGCCGCAGGAGCGAGCATATCTCGCAATTGCGAGAAGAAACAAGGGAAATATTTCCGCAAGGGAATTGGTGCCGGTTTCTGTCTGCCCGAACTGGCCCGGCGTTTGCTGATCAGGAACCCATGAAAATATTCAGCCTTGTCCCCGACTGCGCCCCCCCGGCCCTGATCTGCGGCCTCGTCATGCTCGTGCTTGCCGTGCCTGTTACCGCGAAACCCGTGGAAACCGAGGCGCGGGCATCCATCTGCCGTGACGCGGCGCTGGCGGCGGAGCGGCGCCACAATATTCCCAGCGGGCTGCTGGCTGCGGTCGCCGTGGTCGAATCGGGCCGGGCAATTCGTGCCGGGGCGGACATTTCTGCCTGGCCATGGACGATTCATGCCGAGGGCCGGGGCCGCTGGCACGACGCGAAGTCGGAGGCGGTTGCCGCCGTGCGGGCGCTGAAGGCGAAAGGTGTGACGAACATCGATGTCGGCTGCATGCAGGTGAACCTGCGCTATCACCCGGAAGCCTTCGACGATCTGGAAGGCGCGTTCGACCCGGCGACGAACGTCGAATATGCCGCGACCTTCGTGAAACAGCTCTTTGCGGAGACCCGGTCCTGGTCGCGGGCGATCTCGTTCTACCATAACCGCGAGCCGAAACGCGCCAATGCCTACCGCCGCAAGGTCATGGCCGCCTGGGCCGGGGAGCGCCAGCATGCCGTGAACCAGATCCGGCTGGCCAGCAAGCCCACCGCCGGCATCAGGTTCCGCACAAGTCCAAGCCAGGTACGCAAGCTGCGCCTGCGCCCGTCGCCCTATATCAGTGTGAAATCCGGCCAACCGCGCATTCGCGGCTATTGAGCGCGTGACTCGCACGCCCATCAGGCCCGCGACCCCATGGTCGCCACCCCTTGTCCGCCGTTGATTGCACGAACGTGACACTGTCTTCGTTCTGAAATAAAGCTGCGCCATAAGGCACCCGGATGTTCCGCCAGCGGGAGGGTGCCATGGCTGATCCGAAACCCTACAACGTGCTGTTCCTGTGCACGGGAAATTCAGCGCGAAGCATCATCGCGGAAGCGATACTGGCCCGGGAAGGCATGGGGCGGTTCAATGCCTACTCGGCAGGCAGCAACCCTGCAGGCAAGGTCCATCCCTATGCCGAGGAACTGCTGCGCCATCTCAATCATGACGTGAGCAGGCTCCGGTCCAAGAACTGGGACGAATTCGGCGCACCGGACGCGCCGCACCTCGATTTTGTCTTCACGGTCTGTGACAACGCGGCACAGGAGGTGTGTCCGATCTGGCCCGGGCAACCGATGACAGCACACTGGGGTCTGCCGGATCCGGCAAGCGTCGAAGGGGTGGAGGCCGTCAAGCGACAGGCGTTCACCGAGACCTACCGCATGCTGAACAACCGGATCTCGATCTTCGTCAACCTGCCGCTGCGCAGCCTGGACCGGACGCGGCTGCAGAGCAGGCTCAGCGATATCGGCAAGGACACGCCGGAGTAAATCTGAAGGGTCTCGGGCTGACGCCGCAATCAAACAGCGGAACGAACAGCCCCCCGCGCCGGATCAGGAGGCGTCCGACCGGCTGCGCTCCAGCTCCGCCTTGAATTCCGGCACCAGTTCTTTCAGCAGCGTCAGGGTGCGATCCGTCCGCCGGGCGTGGGCGTGGGACCTGAGTTCGTCGAGGGCGCGGCGCAGGATGGCAAGATCGACAGCGCGCGGAGAGGCGAGGAAGACACCCTCCACGGCGGTTGCGTCATCGGTCTCGGAGTTGTGCAGCAGTTCCTCGTAGAGCTTCTCGCCGGGACGCAGGCCGGTGAAGGCAATCTCCACATCCCGGTCCGGCCTGAGACCGGCGAGGCGGATCATCATCCGCGCCAGATCCTGGATACGCACCGGATCCCCCATGTCGAGCACGTGAATCCGCCCCGTCTCCGTCCGACCGGTGCCCCGGTGTGCGGCCGCTGCCAGCACCAGTTCCACCGCCTCGCGGATGGTCATGAAATAACGGGTGATTTCCGGATGGGTGACGGTCAGCGGCCCGCCCGCCGCGAGCTGGCGCTGAAACAGCGGCACCACGGAACCGGTGGACCCCAGGACATTGCCGAAACGCACCGTGACGAAGCGCGGCGCGCCGCCCGCGCGGGCGCATTCGATATCCAGCGCCTGCGCATAGGCCTCCGCCAGCCGTTTCGTCGCCCCCATGACATTTGCCGGGTTCACGGCCTTGTCGGAGGAAATCAGCACCACGACACCCACGCCATGCGCACGACAGGCATCGGCGACATTCCGCGTACCGATGACGTTGGTCAGCACGCCTTCCTCGATATTGGCTTCCACCAGCGGCACATGTTTCAGGGCGGCGGCGTGAAACACGATCTCCGGCGTGAAACCGGCGATGACGCCGTTCATCCGGTCGGCATCCCGCACATCGGCCAGCGTCATGTGGCGGCGCAGTTCGGGCCAGCGCTCGGACACCTCCATGTCGATGGTGTAGAGCGCGAACTCCGACAGATCGACAAGCGCCAGTTCGGACGGGCCAAGATCGGCGACCTGTCGCACCAGTTCGCTGCCGATCGACCCGCCGGCGCCGGTCACCAGCACGCGGCGGCCCGTGATCAGCTCCTGCATCGCCGCCCGATCCAGCCGCTTCTGCGGGCGGCCCAGCAGATCCTCCACCTGGACCTGGCGGACTTCGATCCGGTTGACGCCGACCCCGGTCTCCAGCGCACCCATGTCCGGCACCCGGCTGAGCGGCAGACCGATCTTCTCCGTCCGTTCCAGCAGATCGTGCAGCAGATCCGGGTTCAGTTCGCGCTTGGTGACGATGGCACGCTGCGGACGGCGGTGCCTTGCATCCAGCGCGGAGACGACCGATGCCATGTCGTCCAGCCCGCCCATCACCGGCACACCGCGAATGGACCGCCCGACCCGCTTTCCCGACTCATCCAGGATACCGACAGGGTGATAGCTGGTCGTGCCGCGATCCACCTCCCGCAGGAAAAGCTCCGTCCCCGATCCGGCGCCGATCAGCAGCACGGGCACGGCCTCCCCGCGCGTCTTGCGCGCCAGGCCGAGGGAGCCAAGTCCCCCCTCCACCCGCAGACGCAGCAACAGCCGCGGCCCGGCAAGCAACGCCACCAGCAGGATGTAGTTGATGAACGGCACCGTGCGCGGCAGCGTGTCGAGGCGGTTGTAGGCGAACAGCGCGAGATAGGAGAACAGCACAACGATGGCGGTGGCCTGCAGGATCTTCACCAGATCCCGCATAGAGACATAGCGCCAGACCGCGCGATGCAGCCCGAACAGGGCGAAGACAACCAGCGACAAGGGCACCAGGACCAGCGTCGCCTCCAGCCACATGTGCGACGTGATCTCGTAGCCGCCCAGACCGTAGCGCAGGATCATCGCCCCGATGAAGGCCATCGGCGCGGCGGCCACATCCCAGGCAAGGCTCATGTAGGGTTTGAAACGCAGACGCATCAGCGCGGATATCCCGGAAAAGGGGCGATTCACGCTTCTTATCACGCGAAAGATGATTGGTGAAACGGCTTGAAACACCGGCTCCGGCAATCACAATATTCATATTGAATAGAAATGAATAATTTCCGTCAGGAACCAACGACCATGGCCACAACGTCCCTCAGCCTGGGCACCCACTGGGAAGGTTTCATCCGCGGACAGGTGGAGAGCGGTCGCTATGGATCGGCCAGCGAAGTCGTGCGGGATGCACTGCGGGAACTGGAGGCAAGGCAGGATCACCTGTCTGCCCTGCGCGCCCATCTGGACAAGGGTGCCGCTGAAGCCGATCGAGGTGAATTCATCAAGGGGTTCAGCATGGAAGGCGTGATCGCAGCAGCCGACGGCATCGAATGAAACGACAGGTTCGGGTCACCCGGCAGCCCGGCGCGATCTGGTCTCGATTGCCCGATATACCGGAACGACATGGGGTACCGAACAGCGTGATCGTTACATGTCCGCGCTCGACTCGCGGTTCAGGTGGCTGGCTGACAACCCCGGCGCTGGCCATGATCGCCCGGAGATTCGCGAAGGTTTCAGGAGCTTCCCTGAGGGTCAGCACGTCATATTCTGTCTTGTGCACCCGGAATACA
>Ga0070728_10001423_pt1 | contig 35708 bp, 37 predicted proteins | sample tdDd471_FD_66723 | JGI IMG/M metagenome (GOLD analysis project Ga0070728, IMG submission 66723) | Marine sediment microbial communities from the Atlantic coast under amendment with organic carbon and nitrate - tdDd47.1 | ecosystem: Environmental > Aquatic > Marine > Coastal > Sediment | place...
ATTCCAGGCTTCGAGCTGATCACCGTACGCGTCACCACGGCCGACGGCGCCGTCGGCCTCGGCTACACCTATACGGTCGGCCGCGGCGGCCGGGCCATCGTGGCTCTGATCGAGGAACTGGCCGAGGTCCTGGCGGGTACCGACGAGGGCCGGATCGAGGATTGCTGGCGACGCATGTGGTGGGCCCTGCACTGGGTCGGGCGCGGCGGTGCCGTCGCCTTCGCGATGGCGGCGATCGACGTGGCGCTGTGGGACATCCAGGGCAAGCGGGCCGGACTGCCGCTGTGGCGCCTGCTCGGCGGCGCCGACCCGCATGTTCCGGTCTACGCCGGCGGCATCGACCTGTACTTCACCCTGGACGAGTTGCTGGAGCAGACCCGCGGCAACCTCGACCGCGGGTTCCGGGCGATCAAGATGAAGATCGGCCGCGCCTCGCTCGAGGAGGACGTGGCCCGGGTGGCCGCCATGCGGAAGTTCCTCGGCGCCGGCTTCCCGCTGATGGTCGACGCCAACATGGGCTGGAACCGCCACCGGGCGGTCGCCGCGGCCCGGGCGCTGGCGCCCTACGACCTCGGCTGGCTCGAGGAACCGCTGGAACCGGAGGATGTCGACGGCCACGCCCTGGTGGCGGCCGAAGGCATCCCGATCGCCGCCGGCGAGAACTTCCACAACCCGGCCGAGTTCAAGCCGCTGATCGAGGCCGGCGGCGTCCAGTTCCCGGAGCCCGACCTGGCCTGCTGCGGCGGCATCACCCCGTGGATGAAGATCGCCCGGCTGGCCGAGGCCCATCACCTGCCGGTCACGTCCCATGGCGTGCACGACCTGCACGTCCACCTGCTGGCGTCCGTCCCGAACGCGTCTTTCCTGGAATGGCACGGCTTCGGCCTCGATGCGTTCATCGAGACACCGTTGTCGATCGTCGACGGCAAGGTGACCGCGCCGGACCGCCCTGGACACGGCGTCGTGCTCGACTGGAACGGGCTGGAACGACTGAGGGCGTAGCCCGACTGTAACCTTGTCGGGGGCCGGTCCGAGCGGATGTGACCAGAGCTCGACCGTCAATTGCTCCGAAATCACCTTGTAGGCACGAAACACAAGTGTTTTCCGGGCTTTCCATGCGTCTATGATTGACAGTCGGGAATGAACGCCTATAGTCCGCGCGCCACTTGGCGGTCGCCGACCGCGAGGGCTGACAACTCAAGACGACATGGCCGACACACAAGTAACATTCAGAGACCTCGGTCTTTCCGACGAGGTCGTTTCCGCCGTCGCCTCCGCCGGCTACGAAAAGCCGACGCCGATTCAGGAAAAGGCGATCCCCTACGTTCTGATGGGGCGCGACGTTCTCGGTTGCGCCCAGACCGGAACCGGCAAGACGGCGTCCTTCACGCTGCCGATGATCGACGTGCTGTCGGCCGGCCGCGCCAAGGCGCGCATGCCGCGGTCGCTGATCATCGCGCCGACGCGCGAGCTCGCCGCCCAGGTCGCCGACAACTTCGTCAAGTACGGCCAGAACACCCGGTTGACGATGGCGCTGCTGATCGGCGGCGTGTCGTTCGACGACCAGGAAACCAAGCTGGACCGCGGCGTCGACGTGCTGATCGCAACGCCGGGTCGGTTGCTCGACCATTTCGAGCGCGGCAAGGTGCTGCTGAACGACGTCAAGATCCTGGTGATCGACGAAGCCGACCGGATGCTGGACATGGGGTTCATCCCCGACGTCGAGCGCATCGTGTCGCTGCTGCCGACCATCCGCCAGACCCTGTTCTTCTCGGCGACCATGGCGCCGGAGATCAAGCGGCTGGCCGACAAGTTCCTGATGAACCCGAAGGAGGTGTCGGTGGCGCCGCCGGCCTCCCCGGCCGAGACCGTCGCCCAGCACCTGATCCGCTGCTCGATCAAGGACAAGCGGGCCGCCCTGCGGTCGCTGCTGGCCAGCGAGACCGTCGACAGCGCCCTGATCTTCTGCAACCGCAAGCGCGACATCGGCGTGCTGCACCGGTCGCTGCAGCGCCACGGCTACGACGCCGTGCAGCTCCATGGCGACATGTCGCAGCCTGCGCGGATGGAGACCCTGCAGAAGTTCAAGAACGGCGAGGCGCGGATGGTCGTGTGCAGCGACGTCGCCGCCCGCGGGCTCGACATCAAGGGCCTCAGCCACGTCTTCAACTTCGACGTCCCGTCGCACGCCGAGGACTACGTTCACCGGATCGGCCGTACCGGCCGCGCCGGCATGAGCGGGCGCGCCTTCACCCTGGCGACGCCGGAGGATTCCAAGCTGCTGGCCGCCGTCGAGCGGCTGATCGGCAAGAAGATCCCGGTGCTGAACCTGGACGGGCTCGCAACTTCGTCGGCCGCCGAGGAAGAGGTCGAGGAGACCGGCGACAAGCGCCGCCGCGGCGGACGCGACCGCTCCCGCAAGTCGGACGACAAGCCGGCCGACAAGCCGGTGGTCCAGGCCGAGGAAGCCGCCGCTCCCGCCGAGCAGCCCAAGAAGCGCGGCGATCGCCGGCGTTCGGAGAAGCCGGCTGCTGAGCCGGAGGCCGTCGCCGAGGCGCCGCAGCGCGAGCCGTCGCTGACCGGCGGTGGCGTCGTCGAGCGCTTCCCTGACCGGGACGGCGGTCGCCGGGGCCGTGGTCGCCGCGATCGCGACGACGACGGGCCGCGGGTGACCGGTTTCGGCGACGAGGTTCCCGCCTTCCTGCTGCGTCCGGTGCCGAAGAAGGCTACCGGTTGATTTCCGTGGTCCCGTGCGGGACCATGCCGGCGTCCTCAAGACATGCCCGGTGAGGCCATGCAGACGATCTTCATCCAGGTCAAATGCGATCTCGGAAAGGCCTATCAGGTGGCCGATCAGGCCGTCCAGGAGGTCGAGGAGGTTTCCGAGGTCTACTCGACGTCCGGGCAGTACGACCTGATGATGAAGTGCTACCTGCCGGATGCCGCCGACATCGGCCACTTCGTGACCGACCGGGTGCAGACCCTGCCCGGGGTGAAGGACACCTTCACGCTCATCACCTTCAAGGCATTCGGGTAGCCGGGAATTCGGGTAGCGGAGCCTCCGCTACCCTTCGCCTCGCGCGATCCGCAACGCCTCGTCCAGCACCTCGCTGTCGCCGACGTGGTTGGCGAGCAGGAGCACCAGCTTGGCGTTGAGGCGCCGGCTGGCGGCGCCGTCGAGGCCGCGGTGGGCCTCCATGAGCCGTTCGTAGAACCCGTCGGCATCGCCCAGGTTCAGGTCGGTCTTCAGGACTGTCACCGGTTCATCCTCCCGCTGCACGCCGGGCTTCGGCCACGCCGCGCCCGAGCGCGCGATCCAGGGCGGCGGCGATCCCGCCCGGCGCCGGTTTGCGCCAACGCGCCGCCACGTGCTGGTCCGGCCTGATCAGGTAGGTGGTGCCGTCGGCGGCGCCCCAACGGGCGAACGCCGTGCCGTCCCGGTCGATCACCGTCCCGGCGTCCGGCCGGCCGTTGCGCGCGACCGTGAGGACGGTCACGCCGGCCGGTACCTCGACCGGAGCGGACGCGGCGTCGTCGGCGAAGCGCAGCAGCGTGAAGCGCCCGCCCAGCCGGCGCAGCAGCCATGGCTGGCCTTCCGCGACCTCGACCGGCGCGTCGGGCGCCGGCGCCCCCGGCGGAACGCCCCCTCCCCAGGCTTCCGCATCCGGCGTCGACAGCGGAGTCGCGACGTAGGTGTGCGGCAGCGACAGCCGGCCGGAATTGACGATCCGGCGCGCGAACGGCAGGTCCTCGGCCATCTCGAGCGCCGCCTCGCGGAACGCGATGCTGGCCTCGTTCTTCGGAGTCATGAAGTCGGTGGACCGGGTCGAGTTCAGCAGGTTCTCGTCGGCCGCCGGAATGCGCTCGGCGTCGTAGCTGTCCAGCAGCGACGCCGGCGCCTTGCCGTCTAGAACCGCCGCCAGCTTCCAGCACAATGCGTCGATGTCCTGTACGCCGCCGTTGCCGCCGCGCGCGCCGAACGGGCTGACCACGTGGGCGCTGTCGCCGACGAAGAACACCGGCCCGTGCCGAAACCGTTCCATCCGGCGGCAGGTGAAGGTGTAGACGCTCACCCACTCCAGATCGAACGGCTTGTCCGGCCCCAGCATCTGCTGGAGGCGCGGGACCACGTTCTCGGGCTTGCGCTCCTCGTCAGGGTCGGCCGACGGGTCGAGCTGGAAATCGATGCGGAACACGTCGTCGGGCTGCCGGTGCAGCAGCACCGACTGGCCGGAATGGAACGGGGGCTCGAACCAGAACCAGCGCTCGCTCGGGAAGTCGGCCTTCATGATCACGTCGGCGATCAGGAACCGGTCCTCGAAGACCTTGCCCTTGAAGTCGAGCCCCATCATCTGGCGGATCGGGCTGCGCACCCCGTCGGCCGCCAGCACGTAGTCGGCGTCGAGCCGATAGCTGCCGTCCGGCGTCTCGACGGTCAGGCGGGCGCCGCCGTCCGGCAACTGCTCGAGCCCGACCACCTTGTTGCGCCAGCGGATGTCGGTCCGTCCCAGTTCCCGGACCCGGTCGACTAGGTATTCCTCGACGTAGTACTGCTGGAGGTTGATGAAGGCCGGCCGCTGGTGGCCCGGCTCCGGCAGCAGGTCGAAGCTGTAGACCTCGCGGTCGCGGTGGAACAGCCGGCCGCGGTTCCACACCACGCCCTTGTCGACCATGCGGTCGCCGGCGCCGATCCGGTCGAAGATCTCCAGCGTGCGTTTCGCCCAGCAGATCGCCCGGCTGCCGACCGAGACCGTGTCGTCCTCGTCGAGTAGGAGCGTGTCGCGGCCGAGCGTCGCCAGCTCGGCGGCAGCCGTCAGGCCGACAGGGCCGGCGCCGACGATGACGACCGGCACCCGGCGGACGGTCTCCTGCCCCAGCTCGGGCGGGGCGGTATACAGGTAGCGCGGACGGTCCGCGAGGCCGCCGGCCATCTCAGGACCCTTCCGACGTCCGAAGGGTGCGGCTCGCCGCGAAGGCCTTCGCCATGTTGCTTCCTCCCGGTTCCAGCTTGGGAAGGAAATTAGTTTCACTTGAAACCAAAGGCAAGCGCGACGGAACCGCCGTTTAGCGTTGCCGGGTCCAGGTGGGTCGTCCCAGCGGGCGGCGGGGAACCGATTCGACGCCGACCAGGATCCGGGTCACCCGCTCGGCGGGCCCGAACGGCAGCATCAACCGGCTGATTTCCGACGCGAAGGACGTCTTGGACGGAATGTGGCGCGTGAACAGTGCGACCCCGCGCAAGGCGACCGCACGGTAGCAGGCGAGATAGAACGACGAGATATACGATCCGGGATCGATGTCCGAGATGTGCGACCCGGTCAGGTCCCGCCCCATGTCGAGGGCCAGTCGGCTGCCGTACAGCCGGATCCGGAAGTCGCTGAGATCCTCGAGCGGCTCGCATACCAGCAAGCTGCCAAGCGCCGGCCGCAGGTCGACCGGATCGATCGCGGATTCCGGCGGCCAGGCCCGCCCGTTTCGGCCTCGGCGCCAGAACTCGGTCAGGAAGCCCAGCGAGTTCGTGCCGGTATCGGCGTCCGTCGGCTCCCAGACGACGACCGGCGCGGCGACGCCGTTGGCCTGGAAGAACCGATCGACCGGATCGAACTCACCGTCGATCAGGCTGTCGGCCAGTCGGCTGACCAGGTTTGATTCCGGCTCACTGTTCATCGCCTGCGCCGACCGAGTTCAACACGGAAGCGGTCAGGCAGATTGGGATACCCGCGATACCATGCCGCGACCGGAACCGTAGAGTCGGGCGCTTAACGAACGGTTAAGCCTCGGCGCTCTCCCAGTGCCGGGCGATCTCGCCGGCATGGCAGAGCCAGACCCGGTCGCGATGTGCGGCGATGTGTTCGAGAGCCCTGCGCAGCGGACGCAGGCGATGCGGCTGGCCGACGATGTACGGGTGCAGCGCGATGCCGAACACCAGCGGCTGCTTGGCCGACTGCTCGAGCTGTTCGTCGAAGCCGTCGACGATCATCTCGGCGAATTCCCGGCCCTCGACCTTGCGCGCGACCACGGCCGGGATGTCGTTCAGCTCCTGGGGATACGGCACCGACAGGATGCTGCCGCCGTTGCGGGTGGCCATCGGGACCGGCTGGTCGTCGTGGCACCAGTCCAGCAGATAGCTGTACCCGGCCTCGGCCAGCAGGTCCGGCGTGGTCCGGCTCTGCGAGATCCACGGCCCGAGCCAGCCGAACGGCCGGTGCCCCTCGGCGTGCCGAATGGCTTCGGTGGTGTCGGCGATCAACGCCCGCTCGCCGGCCTCGTCGAGCACGCCCTGGCGTTCCGAGTTGGTGCGCCCGTGGGCGACCACCTCGTCGCCGCGACGGCGGAACGCCTCCATGACCGCCGGGCACTCGGCATAGGTCTCGGCATTTGCCAGGACGGTGACGGGCAGTTCCAGCCGGTAGAACTCGTCGAGCAGGCGCCAGACCCCGACGCGGTTGCCGTAGTCGCGCCACGCGTAGTTCAGCACGTCCGGCTGCGGCCCGCCGGGCGTCAGCTCGGCCCCAAGCCCCTCGCCGAACGCGAACACCTCGATGTTCAGCGCGACATAGACCGCGAGCCCCTTCCCGCCGGGCCACTCGACGGTCCGGCGTCCTTCGATCGGATCGTAGCGGTACCGGCCGTGCCCCGGCAGGCTCACCGCGTCACTCCGCCGCGACGGCGACGCCGCTGGTCGAGCGGCCGAGCCGGATCGCGGTGATCGCCATACCGACCGCCGCCTGGGTGGGGTCGACCACCGGGATGCCGACCGCCTCGGCCAGCCGTTCGCGGTAGCGCGCCATGCCGGCGCAACCCAGCACCAGCACGTCGGCGCCGTCACGGTCGCGCAGCGCCTCGCCGACCTCGACCATCCGGCCGAACGTCTTCGCCTCGTCGGACAGCGCGACCACGCCGAGCTCGATCGCCCGGTCGCCGGCCAGCCGGTTCTCCAGGCCGAGTGCCCGGACATAGCGCATGTGGCGGGGGACCGAGCGGCTGAGGATCGCCACGATCCCGGCCTTGTTGCCGAGCGCCAGCGCGGTCAGCAGGCCGCTCTCGGCGATCCCGAACACCGGCCGGGTCGTGCTCTCGCGGGCGGCGTGGATGCCGGGGTCCGAGAAGCAGGCGATCACGAACGCCGACGCCTCGGCCTCGTGCGCCCGGACGATCGAGCGGATGTCGCGCGACACGTCGTCGACATGCGCCTGGCACTCGATCCCCGGCGGGCCGTCCGGGTTGGTCACGCTGAGGATTTCCGGGCCGCCGGCGATCCGCAACGGGTCCAGCGCCCGGTCCATGGCGGCGGTCACCGCCTCGGTCGAGTTCGGATTGATGACGACGATGCGATCGGTCAACGCGGCCTCCCCGGCGAGCAGATGGTATTAGGCCAACGCCTTCGAGGCGATCTCGTAGACGTCCTTCGACAGAGTGGGACTGTGGATGATGCGGCGCAAGGCGTCCGTCATCGCCTTGCCGCGGCGCTCGTCGAACTTGCGCCAGCGCACCAGCGGCTGGGTCATGCGCGCGGCGACCTGCGGGTTGATGGCGTCGAGCGCCAGCACCTGTTCGGCGAGGAAGTCGTAGCCGGAGCCGTCGGCCGCGTGGAAACGGATCGGGTTGCCGGCGGTGAAGCCGCCGATCAGCGCCCGCACCCGGTTCGGGATGCGGATGCTGAAGCCCGGATGCTCCAGCAGCGCCTTGACCTGGTCCAGGGTGTCGGCCCGCGCCGAGCCGGCCTTCAGGGCGAACCACTTGTCGAGCACCAGCGGATCGTGCTGCCAGCGGTCGTGGAACGCCGCCAGCGCCGCGTCGCGCTCCGGCCGCTCCAAGTCGTTGACGGCGATCAGCGCCCCCATTACCCGGGTCATGGTGCCGTCCGGACGAGCCTGCGCGACGGCGTGCCGGATCCCCTCCTCGCGGCCGCTCGCCACCATGTAGGCCAGCGCGGCGTTGGCCAGCGCGCGGCGCCCCATCGCCGCGGTGGAGAGATCGACCCCGCCGGCGGGCTCGGCCGCCGACAGCCGCTGGTACAGCGCGGACCAGGCGTCGAACAGGGTCTCGCCGAGTACCCGGCGCGCCTCGGCCCGGGCCGCATGGACCTCGTCGACGTACCAGACGTCGAGTGCCTGGCCGAGCAGCGACTCGCCGGGCAGCGCCAGCAGCTCGGCCAGGAAGGCCGGCTCCAGCCGGTCGTCGGCCAGGCTGGCGCGGAACGCCTCGACCACCCGCTGGTCCAGGACGGCCGGCTTGCCGGCACGGAGCGCCCGGACCATCGCCAGCAGCGCCCGGGTCGACAGCGACTGCAACGCTTCCCAGCGGCCGAACGGGTCGTCGTCGGAGCCGGCGAGGAACGCCAGGTCCTCCTCGGACCAGCCGGCGTCGAGCTTCACCGGGGCGCTGAAGCCGCGCAGCAGCGACGGCACCGTTCCCGGCGGCACGTCGACGAACGAGACCGTGGTCGCGGCCTCGTCGAGCACCAGCACCCGCTCGGTGACGTTGCCGCCGTCCGGCTCGCCGTCCAGGCGCAGCGGCAGCGGCGCCCCGTTGCGGCCGATCAGGGCGGTGCGCAACGGGATCGGCATCGCCTGCTTGGTCGGCTGCCCCGGCGTCGACGGGGTCGACTGGCTGAGGGTCAGGTCGAGGCGCCGGGTCGCCGGGTCATGCTCCCAGCGGGCGGTCACCGTCGGCGTGCCGGCCTGTGAGTACCAGAGTCGGAAGCGCGACAGGTCGACCCCGGTGGCGTCCTCCATGGCGGCGACGAAGTCGTCGCAGGTCACGGCCTGGCCGTCATGACGCTCGACGTACAGGTCCATGCCCTTCCGGAACCCGTCGGGCCCGAGCAGGGTGTGGATCATCCGCACCACCTCGGAACCCTTCTCGTACACCGTGACGGTGTAGAAGTTGTTGATCTCGATGTAGGTATCGGGCCGCACCGGGTGCGCGGTCGGGCCGGCGTCCTCGGGGAACTGCACGGTCCGCAGCAGCCGGACGTCCGACACCCGCTTGACGCCGCGGTCGTGGGTGTCGGCCGAGAACTCCTGGTCGCGGAACACCGTCAGGCCTTCCTTCAGCGAGAGCTGGAACCAGTCGCGGCAGGTGATGCGGTTGCCGGTCCAGTTGTGGAAGTACTCATGCGCGACGATCCCCTCGATGCGCTGGAAGTCGGCGTCGGTGGCGGTGTCCGGGTCGGCCAGGATGAACTTGTCGTTGAAGATGTTGAGGCCCTTGTTCTCCATGGCGCCCATGTTGAACGCCGACACCGCGACGATCATGAAGATGTCGAGGTCGTACTCGAAACCGTAGACCTCCTCGTCCCAGCGCATCGAGCGCTTCAGGGACTCCATGGCGTGGCCGGTCCGGCCCTCGTTGCCCGGGTCGACGTAGATCCGCAGCGTCACCTCGCGGCCCGAGCGGGTGACGAAGCGGTCCTCCACGCAGCCGAGATCGCCGGCGACCATGGCGAACAGGTAGGCGGGCTTGCGGAACGGGTCGTGCCAGACGGCGAAGTGCCGGCCGAACGGCAGCTCGCCGGTCTCGACGCAGTTGCCGTTGGCCAGGAGCACCGGGAAGCGCTCCTTGTCGGCCTCGATCCGGACGGTGAACACCGCCATGACGTCGGGCCGGTCCGGGTAGTAGGTGATCCGCCGAAAGCCCTCGGCCTCGCACTGGGTGCAGTACAGCCCGCCGGAGCGGTACAGGCCCTCCAGGGCGGTGTTGTCCTGCGGTCGGATGCGGCCCTCGATCATCAGCTCGAACGCGCCGTCGACCGCCGGCAACGTGAGCTTCTCCGCCCCGACCTCGTACTCCGACTCGGCAAGCCGCCGGCCGTCCAGCGTCACCGCCTGGAGCTGCTGGTCCTGGCCGTCGAGGACGATCGGCGCCGGTCCGGTGCCGCCCGCGGGATTGCGCCGGCCGGTCAGGATCGCGGTGACCCTGGTCCAGTCGTCACCGAGCTCGACCGTCAGCTCGACGGTGTCGATCAGGTGGGGCGGCGGGGCGTAGTCCTGCAGGCGGACGGGCTCCGGCGAGGTCTCGTGCGCGGCGCGGTCCATCGAAGACGTCCTTTCCACATCGCGGGTCGGGTGGTGTCAGCTGGCCATCCAGCCGCCGTCCACCATCAGGTTCTCCCCCGTGATATAGCTCGCCTCGTCGCTGGCGAGAAACAGGACTGCGTTCGCCACGTCCTCGGGCCGGCCGAGACGCGGCCAGGGCGTACGGGAGCGGGAATACTCCAGCATCTCCGGAGCGACCGCGCGGCCGGACTTGCCGGTCAGGATCTTGCCCGGCGCCACCGCGTTGCAGACGATGCCGTCGGCCGCGTAGTCGCCGGCGATCTGCCGGGTCATGTAGACCACGGTCGCCTTGCCGACCCCGTAGGCGAAGTCGTTCGGCGCGCGGATCATGCCGTGCTGGGACGAGATGTTGACGATCCGTCCGCGGACCTCGCCGACCGGCTCCTGCCCGAGCATCTGCCGGACCGCCTCGCGGCAGCCGAGGAACACGCCTTTGGCGTTGACCGCCATCACCCGGTCCCAGTCGGCCTCGGTGGTCTCCAGCAGCGCGGTGTCGGTTCCGATCGCCGCGTTGTTGACCATGACGTCGAGCCGGCCGGTGCGGGCGACGGCAACGCCGATCGCCGCCGACAGGTCCTCGGCACGGGCAACGTCGCAACGCCGGAACTCGCAGGTTCCGCCGCCGGCCGTGATGGTTTCCCGGGTCGTCGCCCCGCCTTCGCGCGGGGTCTCGCCGAGATCGGCCAGGACGACGAATGCGCCCTCGGCCGCGAGGCGGACCGCGATCGCCTTGCCGATGCCCGATGCGGCGCCGGTGACGACCGCGGTCCGATCCTTGAGACGCACGTGCGACAGCCGCTCAGGCGGCGTTCTCGCGCGACGTCGTGTAGGCCTTCGCGCAGTGCGTGGTGCAGTACGGACGGCCCGGCTCCACGGTCTCGCCGCAGAAGCTGAAGTTGTCCGTCTTCGGGTCGCCGATCGGCCAGCTGCAGGTGTTGCGGTCCCACTGCTCCAGGGTCAGCGGAACGGCGCGGCGGCGCTGGATCGGCGCCTTCGGTGCCCGCGGCTTGTCCGACTTGACGATCGGCGACTGCCGCTTCGGCAGACCCATCCGATGGACCTTGCCCACGACGGCGTTACGCGATACGCCGAGCGCCAGGCCGATCTGGGTGATCGAGAGTCCCTCGCCCCACAGCCTGGTCAGGTCTGACAGACGTTCTTCCGTCCAAACGCTCGGCACGTTGTCCGACATGGTTGCCTCCATCGATCCGGTTCGGTGGGCGACCGACTCGTTGTCACCCACATCTTGTGTTCGGATGGCAAGAGGCTACGGGATATGGAGCGGGCCGGCAAGCTGCACCACAACATCTCGCGCACTTTGTTGTGGATAACACAAGAACAGAGGCTTCCCGCGACTCGCGCCGGCCTCGCGAGTCGCGTCGACCGACTACTCGGGCGCCGCCGCCGGAAGCGCCGCCGTGGATACCCGCGCGACCCGCTCCGCGCAACCTGCGCTCGAGCCACGGCCCGGCAGGATGCCTGCCCTTTCGAGCACGTTCAGGGTGACCTCGCGGCGGGCCTCGCGAATGCGCTCCGGGTAGCCCTCGACGACCGTCGCGAAAAGCCAGACGTCATGCGGACGCTCGACCCAGCCGACCCACCAGCCGGTGTCCGGGCCGTCGTCGCCGGGCCTGTGGGCCCAACCGGTCTTGCCGCGGATCGCCACGTCGCACGCCAGCTGCTCGCCGGGCACCGCGTCGCGCGCGGCGATCTGCGACCGGGTGCTGGCCGGCAGGGTTCCGAGCAACAGGCGCTCGACGAAGTCGACCTGCTGGAGCGGGGACACCCGCAGGCCGCCGTCCAGCCAGAACCGGTCGACGCCGCCGGACACCTCGGCATTGCCGTAGCCGAGGCGCCGCAGCCAGGCCGACATCCGGTTCTCGCCGATCGAGCGGGCGATGGTCTGGAACACCGGGACGGACGACACCGCAACCGCCTGCTGCACGCTCTGATCGCGGTTCCAGACCGCGATCCGGCGCCGCTGGCCGTCCCATGGGAACTCTTGGTGCAGGTCCTGCACCACGCCGGTCTCGAGCGCGATCAGCAGATGCGGGATCTTGAAGGTCGACGCCGGCACGTAGCCCCGGGTGCCGTGGTCGAGATCGGACACATAGCTCCGGCTTTCGCCGAGTCGCCGCACCACCACGCTGCCGGCGACGCCCTGCTCGACGAACGCGTTGCGCCACTCCGGGATCTCGATCTCGTCGGCGACGGCCGGCGCGGTACCTGCCGCCATGCCGGCCACCACCACCATCACCGGCCCCATCCACCGGGCGCCCCCGCGCCTTACCGCCTTCATCGCTGCCTCCGTTGGCTGCCTTCCTGCAGGCATCAACGCTGGAGGCGGATTGCGGTGCCGGGATGGCACGAAGACGGAAGGATGACGGCGTCGCCTCGAGCCGGATCAGCGCGAGCGGACGTAGTCGATATAGCCGCGCACGTCGGCCGCCGGCCCGGCATAGGCGTCGCCCAGGGCCCCGGCGACCGCTGCCATGTAGTCATCGAGCCAGCCGGGGAACTTCAGGTCGGTGATGCGCAGGAACTCCACCGTGGCCGCCAGCCGGATGTCGGCGATCGACGGCGCGGCGCCGCCGATGAACGTCTGCCCGCCGAGGAAGAAGCGGTGGAAGACCTCGAGGATCTCCGGGATCGCCGCTTCCGCCGCCTTGCGGGCGGCTTCCTTGGCGGCCGGGTCGGCATCGCTGGCCGCGACCTCGCCGGGATAGGACGGGAACCCGAGCCGCGGATAGGCGGCCCGGGCGACCAGCGGGTACAGGCTGCCGATCACGTACAGCATGGCGCTGTCCTGCCTAGCGCGCGCCGCCGGGTCTGTCGGGTAGAACCTGTCGAGGCCGTGCCGGTTGCAGAGGTACTGCATGATCGCGCAGCTCTCCCACAACGCCCCCTTGTAGACCCCGGCATCCTCGAGCAGCGGGGTCGCGTGCGCCGGGCACAGCGCCAGGAACGCCTCGCTCCGGGTCTGGCCGTAGGCGTCGACCTCCTCGACCGGCAGGCCGGCCGCCCTGACCAGCACCCGGACGGCCATGTTGTTCACGCTCGGCTTGATGACGTGCAGCTTCATCGCGATCCCCACCACGGAATGCGGTCGGCCACGCGTGACCACGGCGTGGGCCGGCGCCGGGCCGACCGGTTGCAATGATCGAGTGTGCGCCGCGCCGGAACGGTCCGCCAGCCCCGGTGTCGGCCCCGGTGGGTCAGCCGTCGCCGCCGGCGTAGATCCACATGGCCTGGCAGTCGCCGGCCCTGGTGAAGCCGCAGCGCTCGTAGAACCCGACCGCCGGGGCGTCGGCGATCAGGGCATGCTGGTGGAAGCCGGCATAGCGCTGCTGCATGTGCCGGATGATCGCCCGCCCGACGCCCTTGCCGTGCCAGTCCGGGTGCACCAGCAGGTGCGGGTAGTAGACGACGAGCGCCCCGTCGGACAGGGCGTTGCCGAGGCCGATCAGGGTCTTTCCCGCCCAGGCGGTGACCACCGTGTCGCTGTTGCCGAGCGCGGTCATCAGCAGGTCCGGCTTGGCCGCCGACGACCACTTGTTGGCCCGGTACAGCCCCAGCACGTCGTCGCGCGCCAGGTCCTTGGTCTCGCGGAGCTCGTAGTCGGTCATGAGGCGGGGAACGGGCAGCCGATGAACGCGGCGATCAGCTTGATCTGCTCCTCGAGCATCGGCCGGCCGTAGTGGACCGCGTGGCCGCGTGCCTTGGCGGCCTTCAGCAGCGCGGTCTCCTCGGGGATCATGATGATCTCGCTGACCACCGTCGCCGGATCCAGCCGTTCGACGTCGACCGGCAGCGGGTCGCCCGCATGCAGGCCGAGCGAGGTGGTGTTGATCGCCACGTCGTAGCCGGCCGGGTCGGCGTCGGCCTCGACGCCGCGGGTGATGCAGGCCGGAAATGCCTTGTGGACCCGGTGCGCCAGATCCTCGGCCCGCGCGACCGTGCGGTTGGCGATGCTGAGGCTGGCCGCCCCGGCCTCGGCGACCGCGAAGGCGATCGCCATGCCAGCCCCACCGGCCCCGAGCTGCAGCACGTGCTTCCCGGCGAAGTCGAAGCCGCCGGCCTTCATACCGGCGACGTAGCCCTGGCCGTCGAAGTTGTCGCCGATCATCCGACGACCCTCGTCGAACCGCACGGCGTTGACCGCCCCGACCCGCCGGCCGCTGGCGCCGACCTCCTCGCAGAATCCGGTGATCGTCACCTTGTGCGGCACCGTCACGCACAGCCCGCCCAGGCTGCGGTTCGCCCGCATGCCGCGGACCGCGTCCTCCAGCTCCTCGGGCAGCACGTGGATCGGCACCATGACGGCGTCGATCCCGTGCTGCTCGTACAGCGGGTTCATCACGCTCGGCACCCGGACATGGTCGATCGGGTGCGCGAGCGTGCCGTAGACGCGGGTCTTGCCGGTGATGGTGAGGTCCGGCATCGCCTCAGAACTTCACCAGGTCGCCGCCCTTGAGCGCCAGCATCTCGCGGGCCTCCTTCGGGGTCGCGACCTCGAGGCTCATGTCCTCGATGATCCGGCGGATCTTCGCCACCTGCTCGGCATTGCTCTTGGCGAGCTGGCCCTTGCCGAGGAACAGGCTGTCCTCCAGGCCGACCCGGACGTTGCCGCCGTTGATCGCGGCCATGGTGGTGAACGCCATCTGGTGGCGACCGGCCGCCAGGACGCTCCAGTGGTACTTGTCGCCGAACAGCTTGTCGGCGATCCGCTTCATGTGCAGCAGGTTCTCGGTGTCGGCGCCGATGCCGCCGAGGATCCCGAAGATGGTCTGCACGAACAGCGGCGGCTTCACCAGGCCGCGCTCCAGGAAGTGCGCCAGGGTGTACAGGTGGCCGACGTCGTAGCACTCGTACTCGAAGCGTACGCCGTGTCCTTCGCCCAACTCCTTAAGGACGTACTCGATGTCCTTGAAGGTATTCCGGAAAATGAAATCCCGGGAGTTCTCCAGGAACTTCGGTTCCCAGTCGTGCTTGAAGTCCTTCATCTTGTCGAGGATCGGGAACAGGCCGAAGTTCATCGACCCCATGTTCAGCGAGGTCATCTCCGGGCTGGCCGCGACCGCGGCCGCCAGCCGCTCCTCCAGGCTCATGCCGTGACCGCCGCCGGTGGTGATGTTAACCACCGCGTCGGTGTTCTGCTTGATGCGCGGCAGGAACTCCATGAACGCCTTGGGATCCGGGGTCGGGCTGCCGTCGGGATTGCGGGCGTGCAGGTGCAGGATCGAGGCACCGGCCTCGGCCGCGCCGATCGCCTGCTCGGCCACCTCGTCGCCGGTGATCGGCAGGTACGGGCTCATGGTCGGGGTGTGGATCGAGCCCGTGACCGCGCAGGTGATGATGACCTTGTTCTGGGGGGCAGCCATGACTCGTTTCCTCCGGATCGACTTGTTTGCCTGTTGCGTGACGGCGTGAGCCTAGCCGGTTCGGCAAGGCGATGAAAAGAGTGCGACGGAACTCCGCGGCAACCCCGTTGAAGGGATCAAGGACGGCCGGGATCGGCCGCTCCCGCCCCCGAAAGCCCTCCCCGAGGAGAACCACGATATGACCCGCACCAAACTGACCCTGGCCACCGCCCTGGTGCTCGCCGCCGCGGCCGGCACGACCGCCGCCCTGGCCCACGGCCCCGACGGAATGAGGATGGGCGGCGACCACGGCGCCCGCATGGAGCAGCGCTTCCAGGAAATGGATGCCGACAAGGACGGCAAGGTCACGGCCGCCGAGATGCAGGCCGGGCACGCCGCGCGATTCGCCGCGACGGATGCCAACGGCGACGGCAAGCTGAGCGTCGAGGAGATGGACGACGCCCGCAAGGCCCAGCGCCTGGAGCGCCTGCAGCGCATGGTGGTCTGGCTCGACACCGACGGCGACGGCATGCTGTCGGCGGCCGAGTACGATCCGCGCAAGGGCCGCATGATGGCGCGCATGGACGAGAACGACGACGGCGCCCTGTCGATGGAGGAGATGCGTGACGCCGGCAAGCGCTTCCATCACCGCTTCGGCGGCCAGCAAGGCGGCCCCCGGATGGGCGACGGCCAGCAGTGTGGCGGCCGCATGGGCGACGGCCCGATGGGTGCCCCGAAGAACTGATCGACCGGCGGCGATGCGATGACAGGAGCGTCCGAGGATGATCCGGATGCGGCGCTCATGCCGCGCATCGCCGAAGGCGACGCGGCGGCCTATCGCGCCCTCGTGGACCGGCACGCCGACCGGCTGCTCGCCTTTGCCGAGCGGCTGGTCGGCGACCGCGCCAGTGCCGAGGACGTGGTGCAGGACGCCTACCTCGCCGTGTGGCGGACCGCCGCACGCTGGACTCCGTCGGCCAAGGTCTCGACCTGGCTGTACCGGATCGCCCGCAACGCGGCCCTCGACCGGCTGCGCCGGCGGCGGCCGAGCGTGGATCCGGAGACCGTGACCTTGATCGACCCGACCGACGGCCCCGAGCGCGGGCTGTCCCGGCGCGAGACCGCCAGCGCGGTCCGCCGGGCGATCGACGCCTTGCCGGAACGCCAGCGCACCGCGATCGTGCTGGTGCACTATGAACGGCGCTCCGGCGCCGATGCCGCCGAGGTGCTGGGCGTCTCGGTGGAGGCGCTGGAATCCCTGCTGTCCCGCGGACGGCGAGCCCTGCGTGCGGCTCTCGAGGGCCGGCGCCCCGATCTGGTCGGAGGTGAACCATGAGCGAAATGACGACCGAACGGGTGCGTACCCTGATCGACGCCTACGGCGCCGACCCCGAGCGCTGGCCGGCCGACGAACGCGACGCCGCCCGCCGCCTGGTCGAGACCGACCCGGTTCTGTCCGCCGAGCTGGCGGACGCCGCGTCGTTCGATGCGCTGCTGGACGCCCTGCCCGCTCCGGCCCCGCGCCCGGCGCTGCGGGTGGCCCTGAACGCGATCCCGGACCGGGCGCGTCTGCGCTGGTCCGACCGGCTGGCCACCCTGTGGCCGTTCGGCGCGCCCTGGGGACCGGCGGCCGGCTTGGTGGCCGCGGCGCTGTTCGGCGTCGTGATCGGCGTCACCGTCCCCGACCCGGCCGCCGTGACCGATGCCGCGTCGTCCGGGACCACCACCACGGTCGCCTACGACCCGGTCGCCGCCGTCGCCGCGATGGCGTCCGGCGCCGCCGACCTGGAGTACCTGCAATGACCACCCGACTGCGCCTGATGGCGCTCGTCCTGTTCGGCTCGCTGGCCGTGAACCTGTTCCTCGGCGGCCTGATGGTCGGCCGCTGGCTGGAGCCGCACCATCCGCACGGACCGCGGTCCGAGCGCGAGGACCGGGGGCCCGGCGCCCCGCCGTTCTGGCTGCGGCGGGCGATCGGGCCGGAGGGCGCCGAGACCCTGGAAGAGATCTGGCAGAAGCACGCCCCGGCGATCGCGCCGCTGCGCGACGAACTGCAACGGTCCCGACGCGCGGTGATCGACACGCTCGAGGCCGAGCCGTTCGATTCCCGGGCCTACGCCGCCGCGCTCTCGGACATGCAGACTCGCACCGGCCGGCTGTTCGAGGCCATCCACGGCGCGATGGTGGACGTGGTCGAGCACCTCACGCCGGAACAGCGCCGCCAGATGGTCGAGCAGAGCCGCGAATGGCAGCGTCGCCACGAGCGCAGCAAGGACGATTGAGAAGGACGACTGAGCCTGCGGGCTCGAAAGGAACCACCGATGTCGTACGGAACCGCCATCCGTGGCGCACTGGGCGCCCTGTCGCTGGCCGTGACGCTCGCTGCGGCGCTCATTCTGCCGCTGATCGCCGCCGTCCCGGCCGCGGCCGATCGCTGGCACGACGACGACCGATCCTGGTACCGCGACCGGTACGATCGCGATCCCTGGCGCCGGCCGGCGTGGGACCACCGACACCGCCACGACCGCCGGACGGTCGTCATCATCCAGGAACCGGCCCCGCCGCCGGTCGTCGTCCAACCGCCGGCCGTGCTAGCGCCGCCGCCGTCGGCCTACTGTCGGGAATACACCTCGACCGCCACGGTCGGCGGGCGTCCGGTCGAGACCTACGGCACCGCCTGCCGGCAACCCGACGGATCCTGGAAGATCGTCAGCTCGAACCCGGTGCCCTGACCGCCGCCCGGCGAACCGCCTGTCAGCCGGCCGCGGCGAGCAACGCCCGGTCGATGTCCTCGATCAGGTCCTCGGGATCCTCGAGCCCGATCGACAGCCGGACCACGCCGGGGGTCACCCCGATGTCGGCGCGCTCGGCGTCGGTCAGGCGCGAATGCGTCGTGGTCGCCGGGTGACAGACCAGCGACTTGGCGTCGCCGAGGTTGTTCGAGATGTCGATGAGCTGCAGGGCGTCCAGGAACCGGAACGCCGCCGCCTTGCCGCCCGGCAGCTCCAGGGTCACCAGACTGCCGAAGCCGGACATCTGGCGCTTGGCGAGCGCGTGCTGAGGATGGCTCTCCAGCCCCGGATAGCGGACCTGCAGGACGTCCGGCCGGGCCTCCAGCCATTCCGCGATGCGGGCGGCGTTGCGGGTATGGCGCTCGACCCGGAGCTCCAGGGTCTCCAGCGACTTCACCATGACCCAGGCGTTGAACGGGCTCATCGACGGGCCGGTGTTCCGGTAGAACGGCTGGAACACGTCGTCGATGAACTTCCTGTCGCCGAGCACGGCGCCGCCGAGGCAGCGCCCCTGCCCGTCGATGTGCTTGGTGGCCGAGTACACGACGATGTCGGCGCCGAGCGCCAGCGGGCGCTGGAACATCGGGGTCGCGAACACGTTGTCGACCATCAGCCGGGCGCCGGCCTTGTGCGACAGCTCGGCGACCGCGGCGATGTCGACGAGGTCGAGCATCGGGTTCGACGGGCTCTCCAGGAACGTCACCGTGGCCGGGCGCGACAGCGCCTTCTCCCAGGCCGCGAGGTCGGTGCCCTTCACGAACTCGATCTCGACGCCCCAGCGCGGCAGCAGCTTGGAGACGATGTAGTGGCACGAGCCGAACAGCTCGCGCGCCGCCACCACGCGGTCGCCGGCCGAGACCTGGCACAGCATCGCGGCGAACACCGCGGCCATGCCGGTGGCGGTCGCCCGGCAGGCATCGGCGCCTTCCAGCAGGGCCAGCCGCTCCTCGAAGGTCGCGACCGTCGGGTTGCCGTAGCGCGAGTAGATGAAGACGTCGACGTCGCCGTTGAACGCCGCCTCGGCCTGGGCCGCATCGTCGTAGACGAAGCCCGAGTTGAGGAACAGCGCCTCGCTGGTCTCGCGGAACTGCGAGCGGTTCAGCCCGCCGCGCACCAGTCGGGTCGCAGGGCGCCAGTCGGAACGGTCGGTCATCGGGTCTCGGCCTCGGGTCTGTCCAGGGAGCCGGGCAACCCGAGGGGCGGCCCGACGAATACGTCGTCGGGCATCCAATAAACCGGTTCACGTGCGGTATAAAGAACTTTCAGGACGAAACAGCGGACGGATCGACAAGAAATGAGTGCCGGCCCGGCCCCGTCCTCGACGCGGCCGAGCCGGAACCCGCCCGTTGTTCTCAGCGCCCTGCCGCCAGCGCCGCCTCGCGGATCTGGCTGAGCGACCGTGCGACCGTCAGAGCCTCCGGGTCGACCCGCAGCTCGATCAGCGCCGGCCGGCCGGCGGCCTGCGCCCGTTCGAAGGCGCCGGCGAAGTCCTCGGTCCGGGTGACCACCTCGCCATGCGCCCCGTAGGCCTGGGCGAGTGCGGCGAAGTCCGGGTTGTGCAGCTCGGTGGCGCTGATCCGGTTCGGATACTCGCGCTCCTGGTGCATCCGGATGGTGCCGTACATCCCGTTGTTCACCACCAGGAAGATGACGTTGGCGCCGTACTGCACCGCGGTCGCCAGCTCCTGGCCGTGCATCATGTAGCAGCCGTCGCCCGACACCGAGACGACGGTGCGCTCCGGATGCACCAGCTTGGCGGCGATGCCGGCCGGCACACCGTAGCCCATCGACCCGCAGGTCGGCGCCAGCCCGGTCCTGTACTGCTTGTACTGGAAGTAGCGATGCACCCAGGTGGCGTAGTTGCCGGCGCCGTTGGTGACGATCGCGTCCTCCGGCAGGGTAGCGTCCAGCCACTTCACGATCTCGGCCATCTGCACCGGGCCCGGCGTGGCCAGCGGCGTCAGCAGCGCCTCGTACTCCCGGCGGGCCAGCGGAGTCTCCGACGCCCAGGCCGAGGAGTCCACCGGCTCCATGTCGGCGACCGCCTGCAGGAAGCTGCGCTGGCTGGCGTTGATCGGCAGGTCAGCCTGATAGACCCGGCCGAGCTCGTCGGAACCGGCATGGACATGGACCAGGCCCTGGCGCGGCCGCGGGATGTCGAGCAGCGAGTAGCCGCTGGTGGTCATCTCGCCGAGCCGCGCGCCGACCACGATCAGCAGGTCGCTGTCGCGCACCCGGGCGCCGAGCTTCGGGTCGATGCCGATGCCGACATGGCCGACGTAGTTCGGATGACGGTTGTCCAGGTAGTCCTGGCAGCGGAACGAGGCGCCGACCGGCAGGTTGTTGGCCTCGGCGAACCGGGCCAGAGCGGCCGAGGTCTCGGCGTCCCAGCCGCCGCCGCCGACGACCACCAGCGGCCGCTTGGCGGCGGCCAGGATCTCGCGGAACCGGGCGATGTCGGCCGCGCCGGCATGCGGCTCGGTGCGCTTGTACGGGTCGAAGTCGGCGACCGAGGCGCGCTCGACCAGCATGTCCTCGGGCAGCGCCAGCACCACCGGTCCCGGCCGGCCGGACACCGCGGTGTGGAACGCCCGGCTGACGTATTCCGGGATCCGCGCCGGGTCGTCGATCTGCGCCACCCACTTGGCGAGCTGGCCGTACATGCGGCGATAGTCGAGCTCCTGGAACGCCTCGCGGTCGAACATGTCGCGCCCGACCTGCCCGACCAGCAGGATCATCGGGGTCGAGTCCTGGAAGGCCACGTGAACGCCGGCGCTGGCGTTGGTCGCGCCCGGACCGCGGGTCACCATGCAGATGCCGGGCTTGCCGGTCAGCTTGCCGTAGGCCTCGGCCATCATGGCGGCGCCGCCTTCCTGGCGGCACACGATGGTGCGGATCTCCGGCGCGTCGACCAGCCCGTCGAGCACGGCGAGGTAGCTCTCTCCGGGGACGGCGAACGCCAGATCGACGCCATGGGCGCGCAGGCAGTCGACAAGGATATGGCCGCCGATGCGGCCGGCGTTGCTGCGGTCAGTGCTCGATGGGTTCGTCGACATAGCCTGTGTACCGTTGCGACTTGGGCTTCTCGAGGTCTTCGGGATTGACGTACTGGATGGACGATTTGCCGCGCAGGTCGGCGGGCAGGATCATGACCCGGACGAACCGGGTGCACTCGAGCTCGCTGGCCTGCGCGTAGACGGGATCGGGTCCGGGCTCGAACCAAGCCTGCCCGGGCAGATAATGGGTCGACTTGCCGCGCGTGTCGATGCGGATCTGACCCTGCCGCAGGCAACGCAGGCCGGGACCCTGGTGGGTGTGGGTCAGCGCGTTCCCACCGATCGGGAACTTCACGCTGTCGCAGCGCATGATCCATTCGCTGCCAGGGTCGGGACCCTCCAGCGGGGCGGACAGGTTCTCGGTCGACGTGACACCGTCGCCCTGGGCCCTGATCGCCTCGCTGTCATCCGGCGCGAGCTCCCAGCGCCAGATCACGGCACCGTCGGGACCGGCGGTCAGATGCACCTCCGACGCGCCGTACCAGGCGCTGTCCTCGGCACATCTCACACCTTCGCCGGTCTCGAAGCTGCCGCGATGGCAGTACAGAACCCGGTTCAGCGCCGGCAGCGGCTCGGCCAGGGTGGCCCCCGGCTCCAGTCGGTCCACCATCTGCCGAAGCAGGTACCCGGTCGCGGACATCGAAGCACCTCCCGTTTCTTTGTTCTTGTCCCGCCGTATCCCGCCGCTGGCGGGAGCCGGCGTCGTCTCAGGCGGCCGTCGCCGCTTCGCGAAGCTGAACGCTTCCGCGTTCGATCACGTATGTCCGGTCGAGCAGGCCGTGCAGGTGAGTGTCGTTCGACTCCGCGACCAGCACTGACATCCCCTCGCGTTTCAGGTCGGACAGCACGTCGACCATGCGGCGCGCAAGCACCGGCGCGATGCCCTCGGTCGGCTCGTCCAGCAGCAGCAGTCTCCGGCCGACCATCAGCGCCCGTGCCAGGGCCACCAGCTTCTGCTGGCCGCCCGACAGGCTGGTGGACGGACGGCTGCGGAACTCCTTCACCTCGGGCATCAATCCGTAGACCCACTCCAGGCGGTCGGACGCGTTCTCGATGCCGGTCGACCAGACCGGCAGCATCACGTTCTCCTCGGCCGTCAGGGCCGGCACCAGCTTGCGATCCTCCGGCATATATCCCACGCCGAGACGGGCGCGTTGGTAACCCGGGCGCGACAAAAGGTCGTCCTGCTCGAACGCAAGGCGGCCGCTCTGGGCCTTCAGCAGCCCCATGACGGCCCGCATCAGCGTGGTCTTGCCGGCGCCGTTGCGTCCGATCAGCCCGCACATGGCGCCGGGCGGCACCTGCAGGTCGACGCCCCGGAGGATCGGCACCGCCCCGATCGAGACGTCGAGGCCCTCAACCGCGAGCATCGTTCACCTCCCGTGCGCCGTCCTGCAGGGTTCCGGCCTGCAGCAGGGTCTGGTTGTGCAGGTCGTCGCCGATCACGAACTCCTTCACCTTGGGGTCGTTGAGCGCTTCCGCCGGAGGCGCGTCGCAGATGATCTCGCCCTGGTAGAACGCCAGGACCCGGCCGACGTACCGGCTGACGATCTCCATGTCGTGCTCGACGAACAGCACGGTGACCCCCTCTTCCTTCAAGGCCCCCATGACGATGTCCATCAGCGGGAACTTCTCCTCGACGGATATGCCGGAGGTCGGCTCGTCGAGCAGCAGGACCTTGGGCTGCGCGACCATGGCCATCGCGATGTCCAGCAGCTTGCGAATGCCCTGGGGCAGCGTGCTGGCCGTCTGGTCCCGATAGTCCTGCATGTGGTAGCGGTGCAGGATCGCGTCAGCGCGTTCCTCCCGCGATCTGACGCGCAGCGGCAACAGCACGCCGAGCCCGTGGGCATCGGCGATGCCGAGCGCGATCATCAGGTTGTCGAACACCGTCGCGGTCATGAACACCTGGGCCACCTGGAACGAGCGGCAGATCCCCAGGCGGGTGATCTTGCGGGGGGCCATGCCCGTGATGTCGCGGCCGTCGAAACGGATCCGGCCGGAGCTCGGCGAAAGCCACCCGGTGACCATGTTCACGAAGGTGGTCTTGCCGGCCCCGTTGGCGCCGATGATGCCGACGATCTCGTGCTTCGAGACCGAGACGTTGATGTCCCGGGCCGCGGTCACGGCGCCGAACGTCTTGTTGACGCCGACGGTCTCCAGGATCGCGCTCATGGCTCCACTCCCCGTCGCCCGGTCAGCCGGCTGAGCACCGACCAGACCCCGCCGGGAAGGAAGAAGATGATCAGCAGCAGGGTGCCGCCGACGATCAGCTGCCAGGCGTAGGGCACGAGTTCGAAGGCGTAGGTCCGCAGCAGCTCGAAGATCAGCGAACCGATGAACGGGGCGGCGACGCTGCCCGGGCCGGACAGGATGGTGACGAACACCAGCTCGCCGGAGACCGTCCAGTTCACCATCGATTCCGGATCGACCTGACCGAGCGAGATCGCCATGAAGGCGCCACCGAGCCCGGTCAGCGCAGCCGACATCACATACTTCCCGTGAATCGCCTCGGCCGCCGAATAGCCGAGATACTCGACCCGGATCTCGTTGTCGCGCACCGCCGTCGTCAGGCTGCCCAGGATCGAGCCGAGATAGCGATGCACGAGGACCGCGGCCAGCCATCCGATTCCGCACACCCCGAGGAACAGCGCGGTGAGCTTGACGCCGGCATCGTCGGTGCCGATGCCCAGAAGGGTCGGCGGCTCGACGTTGAACCCGTCGGTGGAGCCAAGCGCCTCGGTCTTCACCAGGATGCCGAACAGCACCATGGAGAACGCGAGATTCAGCATGGCGAAGAAGATCTCTCGGTACCGGCGGATGATGAAGCCGAGAAGGAAGCCGACCAGGGCGGCCGCGAGCGTCGCCGCCGGCAGCGTCACCAGGACCTCGCTGACCCCGTAGTTCCGGCCCAGCAGCGCCACCGTGTAGGCCCCGAGCCCGAAGTACAGGGCATGGCCGAACGACACGAGGCCGGTTCGCCAGAGCACCAGCAGTCCGACGACCGCGAGAGCGCGCGAGAACGCGACCAGGATCTGGTTCAGCAACCAGTCCGGAAGCACGAAGACCCCCAGCAGCGCGACGGCGACGAAGCCGACTGTCAGCCCGAGGATGGTACGGTCACTGCTCTGTGCCATCGACCGTCTCCTCAGATCTTGCGTGCTTTGGCGGGCGCGAACAGCCCCTCTGGGCGGAAGATCAGCACCGCCGCCATGACGGCATAGACCACGAACAGCTCGATCTCGGGCCACTGCAGCACCGCATAGGCGCGGAGCATGCCGACCAGCAGCGCCCCGATCGCAGCCCCGGGGATGCTGCCCAAGCCGCCGATCACGACGACCGCGAAGGACAGAACGATGACCTCGACGCCGAAGCCGGGCGCCACCGAGATCGTCGGCGCGATGTAGGCGCCGCCGAGCGCACCGAGCACGGCGCCGGCGACGAACACCACATAGAACACGCGGGGCACATTGATGCCCATCGCGACCGCCAGCTCGCTGTCGTAGATGATCGCGGTTACCAGCTTGCCCCAGTGGGTACGGTTGAGCACCGCCCAGGAGATCACGCCGGTCACCAGGCTGACGACGATCATCGAGAGCTTGTAGCCGTCCTGGTAGATCCCGCCGATCTGCACGCCCGGCATGGCATAGGTCGGCTGATAGGCGAAGTACGGGTCGACGCCGAACACCAGCAGGATGACGTCCTCGAGCACCAGGAACAGGCCGAAGGTCGCGAGAACGATGAGAACCTCGTCGCGCCCGTACAGGTTCTTGATGATGGTCCGCTCGATCGCCGAGCCCAGGATCAGGCCGACGACCAGGGCGGCGATCGGGATGGCGACCATGGTTCCGAGATCGGAGACCCCCATGGTGGAGAACTCGCCGATCAGGAAGGCGCAGAGATACGCTCCCCAGGCATAGAACGCGCCATGCGCCACGTTCAGGATCTTCAGCACCCCGAAGATGACCGTCAGGCCGAGCGAGACGATGAAGAGATAGGAGGCGTACCCCAGTCCCTCGACCAGGATCGTCAAAACGAGATTCATTCGGTCATTCCCGACCAGATGTACCCGACGGAGCGTCGGGCCCAGGGAACGGAGTGGCGGCCCGAGCCGCCGCCACCCCGATGCGAGGCCGAAATGCTCAGATCAGCACTTGGCGCCGGGCATCCCCTTGGAGATCCAGTCGACGCTGTTCACGCCGTCCGGCGGCATCACGCACTCGGCCGGGTAGAACTTGACGTCGGTCACGCCGGGCTCGGCGTCGTCGGCATTCCACTTGGTGATGCCGTAGACGTTCTCGGTGATCGCCTGGTGGCCGCCGGCCAGGGCCAGCTTGACCGTGGTCGAGAAGCTCTCGAACTCCATCCCCTTGAACGAGGCGATGACCTGATCCTGGCTCGGGAACCCGCCGGCGCCGGCCGCGGCCTTGTCATAGGCGATCTTGGTCGCCAGGACGGCCTGGGCGTACTGGTAGGCCGGGCCCGACGGGTAGGTGCCGTAGCGGTCGAAGTAGGTCTTGATGAACCACTCGTTCAGCGCGGTCTTGCGATCGCGGACCAGGATCCCGTACGGGCCGCGCGCGCCGAGGATGACGCCCTCGGGCATCTTCTTGCCGAGCCGGTAGGCCGCGGTGCCGCCGACCGTGAGGATCACCTTCTTCTGCTTGAACAGGCCGCGCGGCGTCGCCTGGAAGATGAAGCCCTCGAGGTCGCCGTCCCAGAACGAGGAGTGCACCAGCTCCGCCTTGTCGAGCGAGAGGGCGGAGATCTCCGAGCCGTACTGGCCGGCGAAGATCTTCGGGAACTGGACCTTGTCGGACTGCGCGGCGTCCGGCATCAGGACCTTCATGGTCAGCTCGAAATCGCGCCAGCTGTCCTGACCCCAGGCATAGTTCTGGTTGATCCCGGTGTACGACTTCACGCCCGGGAACATGTCCTTGATGTAGTGCGCCGCCGCCACGTTGTCGGCGGTGGCGTGGCTCATCGTGCGGAAGATGTACTGACGCTCGCCGTCCTCGAACACCCGCGGCGTGCCGCAGACCGCGAACACGGTGAGCGTCTTGAGCTCCTCGACCACCGGAGCCAGCGCCGCGCAGGAGCCCGACGAGATGTAGCCGATGACGGCATCGACGTTGCGCTTCTGGATCAGGTTGCGGTACTCCGCAACCTGCTTGGTGTTGCCGCCGCTCTCGTCCACGAACTCGACGTTCACGGTCGCGCCGGCGAAGCCCTTGCTGTCGTAGGGCGCCGGCAGCTTGCCGGCGTTGATGGCATCGACCACCATTTCGGCGCCGTTGCGCGCCGGCACGCCGAACGGACCGGCAGCCGGTCCCGAGAGAAAGGCCGGCACCGCAATCGACACCGTGTCCTTCGCGAGCGCCGGGGCCGCAGCCGCCAGCGCCGCAGCGACCGATACGCCGATCGCTCCGATCATCCTACTTGTCGTCATCTCCGTCCCCTTTCCGGAAGCCCGGTACCGCGAAACCAATTTCCCTGTCCGCGCGGGCAGTTGATCCGCCCGTCTTTCCCGCTTCGTAGCGGGGGCGAAATGGAACCACGCCCGTCGGCAACATGCAACGCGGGGACCGCTTGCCAGGTCGGTGGATCGGGGGTTACTCAGTTTCCAAAGCTACACGAATGCACCGAGGGAGACGCCACATGGGTGTGCAGCAAAACTACATCGGCGGTGAATGGGTGGACGGCGCGGCCGAGCGCAACAACATCAACCCGTCCGATCTGGCCGACGTCGTCGGAACCTACGCCCAGGCCGACGCGGCCGCCGTCGCCCGCGCCGTCGACGCCGCCAAGGCGGCGGCGCCCGCCTGGAACCGCTCGACCCCGCAGCAGCGCTACGACGTCCTCGAATTCGTCGGCAACGAGATCATGGCCCGCCGCGAGGAGCTCGGCCGGTTGCTGTCGCGCGAGGAAGGCAAGACCCTGCCGGAGGGCATCGGCGAGGCGACGCGCGCCGCCCAGATCTTCAAGTTCTTCGCCGGCGAGGCGCTGCGCATCCAGGGCGAGAAGGTGCAGAGCGTCCGCCCCGGCGTCGACGTCGAGATCACCCGCGAGCCGGTCGGCATCGTCGGCATCATCACGCCGTGGAACTTCCCGATCGCCATTCCGGCCTGGAAGATCGCGCCGGCCCTCGCCTACGGCAACTGCGTGGTGTTCAAGCCGGCCGACCTGGTGCCCGGCTGCGCCTGGGCGATCGCCGAGATCCTGTCGCGCTCCGGGATCCCGGCCGGCGCCTTCAACCTGGTGATGGGCCGCGGCTCGGTGGTCGGCGAGGCGATCCTCACCAACGAGGCGATCGGCGCAGTGTCGTTCACCGGCTCGGTCGACACCGGCAAGCACGTCGCCGCGACCTGCGCCGCGCGGCTGGCCAAGGTCCAGCTCGAGATGGGCGGCAAGAACCCGATGGTCGTCCTGGACGACGCCGACCTCGACGTCGCGGTCGGCTCGGCCGTGAACGGGGCGTTCTTCTCGACCGGCCAGCGCTGCACCGCCTCGTCGCGCCTGATCGTGACCGAGGGCATCCACGACCGCTTCGTCGGCGCCGTGGTCGACAAGATCAAGTCGCTGAAGATCGACGACGCGCTCGAGGCCGGCACCGACATCGGCCCGGTGGTCGACGAGTCGCAGCTCGCCCAGGACATGAAGTATCTGGAGATCGGCCAGAGCGAGGGCGCCAAGCTGGCGTTCGGCGGCGAGCGCCTGAACCGCTCGAAGGAAGGCTTCTACCTGCAGCCGGCGCTGTTCACCGAGACCACCAACGCCATGCGGATCAACCGCGAGGAGATCTTCGGCCCGGTCGCCACGGTGATCCGCGTGAAGGACTACGACGAGGCGCTGGCGGTCGCCAACGACACCCGGTTCGGGCTGTCGGCCGGCATCTGCACGACCTCGCTGAAGTACGCCAGCCACTTCAAGCGCAACTCCGAGGCCGGCATGGTGATGGTCAACCTGCCGACCGCCGGCGTCGACTACCACGTGCCGTTCGGTGGCCGGAAGGGATCGAGCTACGGTCCGCGCGAGCAGGGCCGCTACGCCGCCGAGTTCTACACCACGGTCAAGACCGCCTACACCCTGCCCTGACGACCGGCAGGACGCTCAGGCCGCCTCCCCGTTGCTCGACATGCCTTCGGGGAGGCGGGCCTTGTCCAGCTTCGCGCCGGCGAAGCTCGCGCCGGTGACCGCGCAGCCGACCAGCCGGGCGTAGCTCAGGTCCGCGCCGTCGAACACCGCGTCCACCAGGCTGGCACCGCCGAAGTCGACCCGGCTGAAACTCGCCCCGGTGGCCCGCACGCCCGACAGGTCGGACGGCCATTCGCCCTTGTTCTCGCCACTGCGTGGGTCGACCAGCTGCATGGCGATCAGCGACGCGCCCTGCAGGTCGGCACCCTCCATCGCCGCGCCGCGGAAGTTCGCGCCACGCAGATCGGACCGCCCCATCTGAGCCTCCGACAGCGTCGCGCCGCCGAACTTGGCGAACCGGAACGAGCAGCGCCTGAGGTTGGCGCCGGCCAGCTTGGCCCCGGTGAAGTCGGCCGCCGAAAGGTCCGCGCCCGAAAGATTGATGCCGCTCAGGTCCCGGCCGGCGAAGCTGGCCGGGGTTCCCTTGCGGCCGCCCGAGCTGATCCAGGCGAAGTGGGCGACCACCAGCTCGCGCACGTCCGGCGCCAGCTGCTCCATGTCGGAGGCGATCACGCAATCAGTCAGGTTGGCCCCGGACATGTCGGCGCCGTCGAGATGGCAGGACCGCAGGTCGGCGCCGGTCAGGTCGGTGTTCGACAGCTGCGCATCCGCGAAGTTCACCTCCTGCAGGTTGGCCCCCCGCAAGCTGGAGTTGCTGAAGGTCGCGTGCTGCAGGTTCGCGCCCTTCATGTTGGCCTTGTCGAGCGTGGCGCCGTCGAAATGCGCGCCGCGGGCCGTGACCCCCATCAGGCTGGCCCGCGCGAGATTGGTCCGGATCGCCTTGATGTTGTCGAGATCGGCCCCGTCCAGCTTGGTCGCGATGTCCGACCCGTCGGTCGACCCGACGGTGGTCGAGCGGAAGTCGGCATCGGTGATGTCCGCGGAGGCGAGCTTGGCCTGCTCCAGGTCGGCGCCGCGCAGGTCGGCCTTGATCAGCTTCGCCCCGCTGAGGTCGGCGGCCCGGAGCTGCGATCCGGCCAGGGTCGCCTCGGACAGGTTCGCCCCGACGAACTGCGCGCCCCTGAAGTCGGCAGCCGACATCAGGGCCCGTCGCAGATCCACGCCGTTCAGCAAGGCACCGTTGTACCGACCGCCACGCAGATCGGCGCGCTGCCCGCCCGGATAATTGTTCAGGAAGTTACCGTGACGACGGATCAGGTCCGCCGTCTTCCAGTCGACGTTGTTCGGGTCGAAGGCCACGGTGCAATCCCTTCAGTTCCGACAGGAAGTCCTGCGACCGGTTCCGGAAGGACTACTTTACCAGAAATCATTCCGCCTCCCCAATCCGGGGGGCGGTCGCCGATCGGGTCTCGAACACCATCTGGACGCGATCCGCGGCATAGCGGACGTGCGAGGCCTGGAGCGGCATCCCGTCGCCGGCGACGTTGAGGCTCTCGACATAGAGAATCGGGCGGGTTCTCGGCTGTTCGAGCATCTCGGCCTCGGTTGCGTCCGGCATCCGCGCCGTGACCTTGGTGACCGACCGTTCATAGTCGCCGAATCCGTGCTCCTCCATCACCCGCGTGATCGAGCCGGTGCCCGGCCGCTCCTGGTAGGCGGTCTCGAAGCGCGGGAACAACCTGGTCGGAAACCAATGCTCGCCGTAGGACACGGGCCGGCCGTCGACCTTGGACACGGTCTCCAGATAGACCACCTGGGTGCCGGTCCGGATCCCGAGCACCTCGGCGACCTCGCGTTCCGCCTTTCGGCGTTCGAGGACGATGGCATGACCGCCCGGCGAGCGGTTCACGCGCCGGACGTTCTCGGTGAACCGCGTGCGCCGGCCGACCAGGTACTCGAGCACGTTCTCGCGCACGAAGATCCCGCGGCCCTGCTCGACCCGCACCAGCCCGCGGTCCGACAGCCCGCCGATCGCCCGGCGCACGGTGTGGCGGTTCACCCGGAACCGGGCCGCCAGCTCGGCCTCGGTCGGCAACCGACTGCCTTCGCCGCGCGTGCCGCTGCGGATCTCCTCGGCGAGGGTCTCCTCGATCTGCCGCCAGACCGCCACGCCGGAATCCCGGTCGATCACCGACACCAGCTCCCTCCCCGTCATCAAAACTTCATGCCGGCGACCTTTACAGCCCCGGAAATTGGCGCCATAGTCCGCGAAATTGATATGGATGTCTAGACAAATTTGGAAATCGTCCATGGCCACCAAACGACCCTCTGCCCCGACCACCGAACAATCGGCCGAGCGCCGGGCCCGGCAGCGCTGGATGTCCGTGCTCGCGAAGGCCGACTTCGCCGACCTGGATGCGCTCTGGAACAACCTGCCGTCGAAGCCGGCGTGGACCGTCGTCCGCGCGCCGGAAGTCGGCATGGTCATGGCGCGCGGCCGGGCCGGCGGCACCGGTCAGCGCTTCAACCTCGGCGAGGTGACGGTCACGCGCTGTGCCGTCCAGCTCGACTACGGGGCCATCGGGTTCGGCTACGTGATGGGACGCAATCGGCGGCACGCCGAACTGGCGGCCGCGGTCGACGCGATGCTGCAGACCCCCTCGCGCCGCGATGCGCTGGAGCGGGCGATCATCGCGCCTCTGACCCTTCGGCTCGAGGAGAGCCGGCAGAAACGCAGCCGCAAGGCGGCCGCCACCAAGGTCGAGTTCTTCACGATGGTCCGGGGGAGCTGAACGATGGCCGACACGATCGACATCCGCCCGGGCTTCGCCGACCCGGTGACCGCATCCCAGAAGGTGTTCCGGGCCGTGCTCGACGCCATGTCCCGCCCGGGCCGTATCGGCACGATCGACGAGACGATGGAGCCGCCTGCCCCGCTTTCGGTCGGCGCGGCCTCGCTGCTGCTGGCGCTCGCCGATCACGACACCCCGATCTGGCTGGCGCCGGAGATCCGCACCCCGGCGACCGCCGCGTTCCTGCGCTTTCACTGCGGCAGTCCGCTGGTCGACAACCCCGCCGACGCCGCCTTCGCGGTCGCGACCGGCGACGGCCTGCCGGCGCTCGACCGGTTCGGGGCCGGCGACGACGCCTGGCCGGAAACCTCGACCACGGTGATCGTCCAGCTCGACGACCTGGCGGAGGGTCGCGGCATCACCCTCACCGGCCCCGGGATCGAGACCGAGCATCGCCTGGCCGCCACCGGACTGCGCGACGGGGTCTGGTCGGAATGGACGGACAACGGCGCCCTGTTCCCGCGCGGAATCGACCTCGTCCTGGTCGCCGACCGCCGGATCGCCGCCCTGCCCCGCACCACCGCCGTCCGCACGGAGGACTGAGCCATGTACGTAGCCGTCAAGGGTGGCGACCAGGCGATCGAGAACTCGCAGAAGCTGCTCGCCGAGGAGCGGCGCGGCGATCCGCGAGTGCCCGAGCTGACGCTCGCCCAGATCCGCGAGCAGATGTCGCTGGCGGTCGACCGGGTGATGACCGAGGGCTCGCTGTACGATCCCGAGCTGGCCGCGCTGGCGATCAAGCAGGCCCGCGGCGACCTGGTCGAGGCGATCTTCCTGCTGCGGGCCTATCGGACCACCCTGCCGCGGTTCGGCATCGGCGAGCCGGTCGACACCGCCGCGATGGCGGTACGGCGCCGAATCTCGGCGACCTACAAGGACCTGCCCGGCGGGCAGCTGCTGGGCGCCAGCTTCGACTACACCCATCGGCTGCTGGACTTCGCCCTGGCCGCCGGCGACGAGCGGCCGGTCGCCGAGATCGCCTCGGACGGCGTCGAGAACGGCATGCCGCGGGTCGCCGACATCCTGGACCACGAGGGCCTGATCGAGGCCGAGGAGCCGGACGCCGACGACGCGCCGGTGTTCGATCTGACCCGCGAGTCGCCCCGCTATCCGGCCGACCGCGCCGCCCGCCTGCAGAACCTGGCGCGCGGCGACGAGGGCTGGTTGCTCGGCCTCGGCTACTCGACCCAGCGCGGCTACGGCAACAACCACCCGTTCGCCGGCGAGATCCGGGTCGGCGAGGTCGCCGTGGAGTTCGCGCCGGAGGAGCTCGGCTTCCCGATCGAGATCGGCGAGATCACCGTGACCGAGTGCCAGATGGTCAACCAGTTCAAGGGCTCGGCCAGCGTGCCGCCGCAGTTCACCCGCGGCTACGGTCTGACCTTCGGGCACTGCGAGCGCAAGGCGATGGCGATGGCCCTGGTCGACCGGGCGCTCCGGGCCGACGAGTTCGCCGAGCCGGTCGAGGCGCCGGCCCAGGACGAGGAGTTCGTGATGGCGCACTCCGACAACGTCGAGGCGTCCGGCTTCGTGCAGCACCTGAAGCTGCCGCACTACGTCGACTTCCAGGCCGAGCTGGTCACCGTCCGGGCCCTGCGCCGAAAGGCCGAGAGCGCCGCCGGTTCGCCCGATGCCGCCATTTCCGATGCCGCCGAGTGACAGCGCGATGAGCCCCCCGATGAGCACCGTGATCCCGCACCCGACCGCCAGCGCCGCCACCACCGCCACGCCGGCCCGGCTCGAGGGCTACAACTTCGCCTACCTGGACGAGCAGACGAAGCGGATGATCCGCCGCGCCGTGCTCAAGGCCGTGGCCGTGCCCGGCTACCAGGTGCCGTTCGGCTCGCGCGAGATGCCGCTGCCCTATGGCTGGGGCACCGGCGGCATCCAGGTGACGGCGGCGGTGATCGGCCCGGACGACACCCTCAAGGTGATCGACCAGGGCGCCGACGACACCACCAACGCGGTCAACATCCGCCGGTTCTTCGCCAAGACCGCCGGGGTCGCCACCACCGACCGCACGGTCGACGCCAGCATCATCCAGACCCGGCACCGGATCCCCGAGACGCCGCTGACCGAGGACCAGATCCTGGTCTACCAGGTGCCGATCCCGGAGCCGCTGCGCCAGCTCGAGCCGCGCGAGTCCGAGACCCGCAAGATGCATGCGCTCGAGGAGTACGGGGTGATGCACGTCAGCCTGTACGAGGACATCGCCAAGTTCGGCCGCATCACCCGGTCGTACAACTACCCGGTCCGGGTGAACGGCCGCTACGTCATGGCGCCGTCGCCGATCCCGAAGTTCGACAACCCGAAGATGGACCGCATGCCGGCCCTGCAGCTGTTCGGCGCCGGCCGCGAGAAGCGGATCTACGCGGTGCCGCCCTACACCGAGGTGAAGTCGCTGGACTTCGAGGACCATCCCTTCGAGGTCGAGACCTGGGAGGAGAACTGCGCGCTGTGCGGCGCCGAGGACAGCTACCTCGACGAGGTGATCGTCGACGACCAGGGGACCAAGATGTACGTCTGCTCGGACAGCGACTACTGCCGCGAGCGCCGGGAAGCCGGCCATCAGGGCGACGGGGGCCCGCAATGACCGCCCGTGCCCCACTGCTGCAGGTCCGCGGCCTGACCCACCGCTACGGCCGGCAGGTCGGCTGCCGCGACGTCTCGTTCGACCTGCACCCGGGCGAAGTGCTCGGGATCGTCGGCGAGTCCGGCTCCGGCAAGACCACGCTGCTGAAATGCGTGTCCGGGCAGATGCAGCCGAGCGAGGGCGAGGTCGCCTACCGCACCCGCGACATCGGGACGGTCGACGTCTACGGCATGACCGAGGCCCGGCGCCGCATGCTGATGCGCACCGACTGGGGCATCGTCTACCAGAACGCCCGCGACGGCCTGCGCATGAAGGTCTCGGCCGGCGCCAACGTCGGCGAACGGCTGATGGCGATCGGCGACCGCAACTACGGCCACATCCGCAACGAGGCGGTCGACTGGCTGGAGCGGGTCGAGATGGACATCGGCCGGATCGACGACCTGCCCGGCACGTTCTCCGGCGGCATGCAGCAGCGCCTGCAGATCGCCCGCAACCTGGTGACCAAGCCGCGGCTGGTGTTCATGGACGAGCCGACCAGCGGCCTCGACGTCTCGGTGCAGGCCCGCCTGCTAGACCTGATCCGCGGCCTCGTCGGCTCGCTCGGGATCGCCTGCGTGGTGGTGACCCATGACCTCGGCGTGGTGCGGCTGCTGTCGCACCGGCTGATGGTGATGAAGGGCGGCCGGGTGGTCGAGCAGGGCCTGACCGACCAGGTGCTCGACGACCCGCAGCACCCCTACACCCAGCTCCTCGTCTCCTCGATCCTGCCGGTGTGACGCCATGACGACCTCACTTGAAGACGGCGTGATGATGAAGGCCGAGGGCCTCGCCAAGTCCTTCGTCCTGCACAACCAGGGCGGCGTCCGCCTCGACGTGTTCAGCGGCCTGGACCTGCAGGTCAGTCGCGGCGAGTGCCTGATCCTGGCGGGGCCGTCGGGCGCCGGGAAGTCGAGCCTGCTGCGCTCGCTGTACGCCAACTACAAGCCGCAGGCCGGCTCGGTGCTGGTCCGCCACGACGACACGGTGGTCGACCTGTGCTCGGCCGAGCCCTACGAGATCCTCGAGGTCCGGCGCCGCACGCTCGGCTATGTCAGCCAGTTCCTGCGGGTGATCCCGCGGGTACCGACGATCGACCTGGTGGTCGAGCCGCTGACGGTCCGCGGCGTCGACCCGGCGGAGGCCCGCGAGCGCGCCGGCACCCTGCTCGCCCGGTTGCGCATCCCCGAGGCGCTGTGGGGCCTGCCGCCCGCCACCTTCTCCGGCGGCGAGCAGCAGCGGGTGAACATCGCCATGACCTTCGTGCAGGACTATCCGATCCTGCTGCTGGACGAGCCGACCGCCTCGCTCGACCTGGAGAACCGCCGGACCGTCACCGACCTGATCGACGAGGCCCGGCAGCGCGGCGCCGCGATCGTCGGGATCTTCCACGACGCCGAGGTCCGCGCGGCCGTCGGCACCCGCTCCTACGACCTGACAGAGAGGAAGGCCGCATGACCGCCGAGGTGATCCTCACCAACGCCAGGGTGGTTCTGGCGGACGAGGTCGTCCGCGCCTCGGTCCGGGTCGCGGACGGCCGGATCGCGTCGGTCGATCCGGGGACCACGTCGGTTCCGGGCGCCCAGGATTTCGACGGCGACTACCTGATGCCCGGGCTGGTCGAGCTGCACACCGACAACCTGGAGAAGCACATCCAGCCGCGCCCGAAGGTGCACTGGCCGACCTCCTCCGCCCTGCTCGCCCACGACACCCAGGTGGTCTCCGCCGGCATCACCACGGTGCTGGACGCGATCGCCGTCGGCGGCACGCTCAGCGACGACATCCGCGACCACATCGTGCGGGAATCCGCCGAGGCGATCCGCAGCTTCCGGTCTGCCGACCTGCTGCGCGCCGACCATCACCTGCACATGCGCTGCGAGGTCGCCAACAAGGACGTCCTGCGGTTGTTCGAGCCGTTCAAGG